>BNJU01000167.1_pt1 | contig 320361 bp, 364 predicted proteins | sample 8539281 | NCBI WGS metagenome assembly BNJU01 (sample SAMD00202456, study PRJDB9452) | human saliva metagenome | isolation source: human saliva | place: Japan
ACGTATTTGCAGACATTGTAAATGTATTGCTGTTTAACGGTGAGCGCATTGTTAAGGAAAACTCTTTAATTGACACGCCTACAGTCAGCTCACTTAAGATGGACGGGCATATACATCATCAGAACAGAGATGTATCAAAGTATTGGCAACACAATAAGATAAATATTGCCATGCTGGGCTTTGAAAACCAAACATCTCCCAACAAGCTGATGCCTTTTAGAGTTATCAGTTATGACGGTGCCGAATACGGCAGGCAAGCCAACAAAAAGCATGCTGATGAAGATAATTATCCTGTAATCACATTGGTACTGTACTTTGGCTACTCACAAAGATGGAACTATCCCAAAAATATCTTAGGGCTGTTAAACGTAGACGACCGTTTAAAGCCGTTTGTCAGCGACTACAATATCAATGTCTTTGAAATCGCCTTCCTCGATGAAGAAAAGCGAAAGCTGTTCAAAAGTGACTTTAGGGTATTGGTCGACTATCTTTATCAAGTGCGAACCAACCACAACTATAACCCTGAAAAATACTTTGTACAGCATATGCAGGAGGTTTTAGACTTAATGTCTGCAATGACAGGTGACACGATTTTTGAAAAATCAATTGAAAATACTAAAATAAAGGAGGCTCATTATATGTGCGATGTTATTCATGCTATGATAGACGAAGGTGTTGAAAGAGGTAGAAAAGAAGGCAGAGAAGAAGGTATACAAAAAGGCAAGCTGGAAGGGGCCAATATCATAATCCGTCTATATGAAATCTTGCTTAATGAAGGCAGTATGGACAAACTTAAAAGGGCTACCAAAGATGAAGCCTACAGATACGAGCTCTTAAAAGAGTATGACTTATTAAAAGACTTCAGCTGACATACCGGTTAAAATATTTTAACTCGCATGTACAATCAACTACTTTAAAGTTCTACTCAGGTAAGGACAAACCACAACTATAACCCTGAAAAATACTTTGTACAGCATATGCAGGAGGTTTTATACTTAATGTCTGCTATGACAGGTGACGAGGTTTTTGAAAAATCAATTGAAAATACTAAGATAAAGGAGGCTCATTATATGTGCAATGTTATTCATGCTATGATAGACGAAGGTTTTGAGAGAGGGATTCAAGAAGGCATTCAAAGAGGCATACAACAAGGGATTCAAGAAGGTATACAAAAGGGCAAGCTGGAAGGTATAAACCTTGCAAACCGTCTATATGAAATCTTGCTTGATGAAGGCAGTATGGACAAGTTTAAAAGAGCTACCAAGGATGAAGCTTACAGGTACGAGCTCTTAAAAGAGTACCATCTCATATAATCCAGTACTTCAGATTTTTATTTGAGTCTATTTTATATATCGGCGTGTGAAGAGTATAAATTATCTTTCACATGCCGGTTTCCATAATTCTTTCTGTATCTTCTAACAATCCCAGAGCAACTTAAGCTTATCCGATAATTGTGTATTACCTACATATTTTTATAAATTATTTTTTTATACACGATGTCAGTTGTTTATGATGTTAAACTTTGCTACAATCAAAGTACTTGTTCTTATATGTTCGTGATTTTTATTCTATATACTTTCTGTTTATATATTCTAAATTTCACAGGGACATGGATTCTAAAAAAATTTCTTTGTTATAATAGAAAGGAGAAATATGCAAGAAAAAGATATTACTCAAAAGATGCTTGAACACTACAATGACGTATTTGCAGATATTGTAAATGTATTGCTGTTTAACGGTGAGCGCATTGTTAAGGAAAACTCTTTAATTGACACGCCTACAGTCAGCTCACTTAAGATGGATGGGCGTATACACCATCAGAACAGAGATGTATCAAAGTATTGGCAACACAATAGGATAAACATTGCTATGATGGGCTTTGAAAATCAAACATCTCCCAATAAACTGATGCCTTTTAGAGTTATCAGTTATGACGGTGCCGAATACGGCAGACAAGCCAACAAAAAGCATGCTGATGAAGATAATTATCCTGTAATCACATTGGTACTGTACTTTGGCTACTCACAAAGATGGAACTATCCCAAAAATATCTTGGGGCTGTTAAATGTAGACGATCGTTTAAAGCCATTTGTCAGCGACTACAATATCAATGTTTTTGAAATCGCCTTCCTTGATGAGGAAAAGCGAAAGCTGTTCAAAAGTGACTTTAGGGTATTGGTCGACTATCTTTATCAGGTAAGAACCAACCGCAACTACAATCCTGAAAAATATTTTGTACAGCATATGCAGGAAGTTTTAGACTTAATGTCTGCAATGACAGGTGACACGATTTTTGAAAAATCAATTGAAAATACTAAAATAAAGGAGGCTCATTATATGTGCGATGTTATTCATGCTATGATAGACGAAGGTGTTGAAAGAGGGATTCAAGAAGGCCTTCAAATGGGAATACAACAAGGGATTCAAGAAGGTATACAAAAAGGTAAGCTTGAGGGGATCCAAGAAGGTATTCAAGAAGGTATCCAAAAAGGCAAGCTGGAAGGGGCCAATATCATAATCCGTCTATATGAAATCTTACTTAATGAAGGCAGTATGGACAAACTTAAAAGGGCTACCAAAGATGAAGCTTACAGATACGAACTCTTAAAAGAGTATGACTTATTAAAAGATTTCAGCTGATATACCGTTTAAAATTTTTTAACTTATATGTACAATCAATTACTTTAAAGTTCTACAATACTTAATGCAAAGGAGCATCTCTATATGTTCGAATATAATACAAATGATGATTTTTGAAACAAGCAGAAAATACGGATTTAGTAGTCGCATTATAAAAAGATGAAAAGATATATAAACATATTGTAAACAAGCTCTACGAAATATTACTTGCTGAATGCAACTTTGATAAATTAAAAAAAGCTGTTGGAGATGAAGAGTACAGAGACATATTATTAAAAGAGTACCATCTCATATAATTTAACATAATATCAAGCTTTATATTGTTTTAACATTTTTACTTACTGCCGAGATTTCAAAGCCTCGGCAGTAAGTATTAGATTCAAAATTTTATTTTGCTGCAATCAATTTATAACATTTAAAAAGAGCGTACCTAAAGTAAAATACTTAAGATACACTCTTCTCTATTATCTTTCGCAAACCTCTCTGTAAAAAGGAATACTTGGTGATGCACCTTTTCTGCTTACTGTAATACTTGCAGCCTTTGCGGCTTGTTTGAGTGCTCCTGCAACATCTATACCTGCAACCAGTCCTGCTATAAAATAGCCTGTGAAGGTATCACCTGCTGCCGTAGTGTCAACTACATCAGTCTTGTATATTTCCTGTCTTATCTTCTGAGTCTTGTCCACATATACAGAGCCCTTCTCTCCCAAAGTCAACACTATCTTCATTCCCGGGAATCTTTTTGTCAATTTCTCTACAAGTTTATCCTCATCTGTGCAAGCAGCTCCAAGTATATCCGCAGCCTCTATTTCATTGAGTATAAGATATTCCACCTTTTCCAAATCACATTCAAATATTTTTTCATTTATAGGTGAGGGGTTTAATACAATGCTCATTCCCCTTTTATATCCCTCATCTATAATAAATGAAAGATTACTCACCTCATTTTGAAGTAAAAGTATATCTCCTTTATCAAAATCCTTTAATACCTCTTTGATAAAGTCAATGCCTATATTTTGATTTGCACCTCCGTATAAAAGTATGCAATTATTACCTGCTCTGTTTTTTTGTATAATGGCATGTCCCGATGACATATCATATCGCTTTATATAAGATATATCGGCTCCCACATTAGAAAGTGCCTCCAAAAGCATAGCTCCGTCAGCACTTCCCACTGCTCCGGCATGGTATACTTTTACACCTGCCTTTGCCAATGCCACAGACTGGTTGAGCCCTTTTCCTCCACAAAACACATTCATGTCCGCCGAGGATATAGTCTCTCCCTCTCTCACAAAATGGTCTACATCATATACATAATCCAGATTTAGTGAACCGAAATTAAGTACCTTCATTATCAACTCTTACTTTCTAAAAATAGACATACTCCTTTTACCATCAGGTATCCCGCTACAGTGCCCTGACCCGCAATGCCGAAGTCTCTTTGATTATCCGTAACAATAAAACTTAGAATCATCTACTACAAAATCCTGTGGGAAGTTATCGTATTCCATAGTATCATAGTTGAAAACACCCACCTTAAAAGGCTTCTCGCCATGGTATTTTGCCACTCTTTCATAACCTGTCAAAGCTACCTCTTCATACTCAATATATCGAATTTCCAGCTTTGCAAAGCTGTTACCTACAGGTACATATATGTTTATCTCATTCTCTGCAATATACTCCACTGTAATATTCGAGAAGTTCATTAAGCAATCATAGAACGTATCTAAAATAAATATATCATTCAGATTCGGCTCAAAATCACCGCTTTCCATATCATACTCTGTAAACGACATCAAATCAAAAATTGTATTTATGCTTATATCAAAGCTTACAACATATCTTTCATTCTCGTCACCGGGTTTCATCCCCCATATAGCAAGAGTGATGCCGTCCAATGCCTCCAACTCTCTTACCTTTTTTTCAACCTCAATCTTACCCATAATGAAATCTCCTTCAAATTGGTTATAGTATAAATAAAATCTTTTTACGCATCAAAAATACTTATATATATTATAGATATTTTTTTACCAATATTTTTCAAGATGTATACAAAAAAGGCCCCCGCACCTAAGTGCGGGAGCCCCACATTATGCTTTACTTAGATTATCTCCAAGCTCCGCTTTCATTTACATGATATCCGTCAGGTGTATTTTCATTCTGATACATTGAACCAAGCGGTCTTGAGTTCACGTCTCCGAAATTCCATCTGCCTGTAGCGTTATCATAGAACCATGTCTGTGCCGGTGCTGTAGGATTTAAGAAGTAATACTCTCCTCCTATCTTGCTCCAGTTTGTATGCATAGCTCCGTTGTTTGCATCAAGATAGTACCATCTGCCGTCCTGGCCGTCATGATGCCATCCCTTTACCATCTCTCCGAAGAATCCGTTATGATTCATTGACAGATAATACCATGTATTTCCGTCTAAGAACCAGCCTGAGTTCATGATGTTGTCATCACCGAAGTGATACCACTCAGACTTTGTCTGACCCTCGTATGTATAGCTTAGATAAGCCCAGCCCTTTACTCTTCCGCCTGCTGTGAGGTTGAATACCCACTTGCTGCTGTCAGGGTTTGCTGTAGCCTCTGCAGGATTTAATAACTCCCAATTACCGTCCTGACCTACTCTAAGTCCGGCTGTCTGTCCGGCTGCCGCTCTTCTTCCGGCACTTCCCGAACCGCCGCCTGAACCGCCACGGCCACCACGACCTCTTCCGCCGCCGTTGTTAGGTAATCTTCCGCCTGCATCTACAACAGCATCATTAAGTGCCTTAAGTGCTGCTATAAGCTCAGGTGTTGAAGACTTTCTGTTTATTCGGTCAACGACTGCCTGTGCCGCATTGATTGCCGCCTGTAGGGCCGCTCTCTTTGCAGGGTCGTTGATTCTGTTAAGCTGGTTGGTTGCATTATTAATAGCTGCCTTTAAGTCGGTTTCAGCTTTCTTTCTGTCAACCTTATCATTTGAATAGTAAACATAGATGGTCTCATCGGCTGTTACTCTGAGTGTCGGATCATAAGGATTATAGTTTCCTCTATCCTTACTTAATCCCTCATAGTGCCATGTAATACCGTCATTGTCTACATAGTCGGACTGTATTGCACTTGCATATAGTGATGCATAGTCATTAACAACTTTATTACTTGCTATTGTAAGCTTGTAATCAAGTTATTATTTCTTCCGTCTAATACTTTTACCTTGAACGTGCTTGCCGGTAAAACATATCCGAATACATAGTTCATACCTGCTTCAAATTCAAAATTGAACTGTCCGGTATATGAACTTCCCGCATTCTCATAATCACCATGCTCTTCATTAAATGTCGGTGCTGTTGATGTCGCATTTGACGGTGTTGCTGAATAGAACTTATACTCTCTATCCTGCATCAAAACACCTGTATCTACTACACCTGATAACTTTGTTCCACTTGGTAATTCATAATCCTCCCACGCATTTGTTGCAGGATTTTCCTTTTGTACCTTTGCACTTACTTGGAACTCTCCTCTGTACGAATCATCTGCTATCTCATCCGCCATCTGATTTCTAAGTGTAGTCGGTACAGTTGTCTTATCAATTACTATACGGAACTTTCCGGTATCATTTATAACCGGCTGTACAATTCCCACATTTCTACTTGGTGTTACACCGTTATTAAACTGTACAGGATCCCATGTCTGTCCAGGTACATCATATACTGCCTGTAATGTCACAGGATTGTTCGGCATCTTAAATGTTAAACGTATATTTGTTGTTGCATTTACATTTGCAGTGGTCCGCCACTTACTATATTCCAGTGGTCGAATATCTGCATATTGTTGTCCAATCCTTCTGCTTCTATCTCCACATCTGTTCCCGGAGCAATTCCCTGAAGTACAGAAGGATTATTTGATACAACTCCGTTTATCTTGAAATTGCTAATTGCCGGAGCGTTATTAGCAATTGCTGTTATATCAAATCTGTTTACAGCTAAACCTATATTTGATGTATCAACAGGTAATGATGCTCCGTCTGCTATTCTTGCCGCCGGTGTTACATTGCTACCTGTACTACGAGGTACTACCTGATATATCGTATTTGGATTCAGATTATTAAATGTTAACGGTGCTCCAGGTGCACTTGGTGTTGTAAACGGATATACAACATTTCCTGATGGATCCACCAATGCATAATCTGTATTTGGAGAAGTTGGATTAATTGTAATCATTGCCTGTCCCGGATTTGACGGATCCTGTGATACAGTCGGAGTTATTGCTACCGGTATTGTTACAGGAGCTGAAGGTGTCGATGCACTTGTCACTGTAGAAGGAATCGGTGACCCTACCACAATACTTCCTGCATCTGTTAAAGGTACAGTACTTACATTGTATGTATTTCCCGGTTGAAGTGCAGGATTTGTTATTGCTCCGCCTTCTCTCATAACATCTGCACCAGGTATTGTTGCCACTACATTTCCTGCAGGATCTGTAATTACATATGCCAATCTTGAATCCATCTGTTGTGGTGTAGAAGGATCAATTGTTATTGTCGGTGCACCTGTTGTAGGATGTAAGCTTCCCCGGTCGCATCCGGTCTATATGGAGTTATAGGTGTTGTACTTTGTCCATATACATACAAATCCTGACCTGCAAGTGTTGAAATATCTACTGTAGCTGTATCTATTTCATTTCCTGATGCATCAAACCACTTTGGTGCGTATCCTGAATCTACACTTATTCCATTATGAGCTACTTCTGTATAATCCTGTATTTCACTCCAAGGAACATTTACTCTAACAGCACCTGTTGAATCCATTCTCGGTACTTCTACTTCATCTCCATTTAACAGATGTACATGTGTGTCACCTTCATGAAGCTTAAATTTATACCATGCATTCGGATCTTTCTTGAATTTAGCCAAGAGTGAAATTGTATTAACCACACCAGGTGTAATTTGTGTTAAGGTTGCTTCTCCGTTTGAATTAAAGTTTACAGTCTGACCGTTATATACCCACTTGTCAAACAAATATCCTGCATTTGCCATAGGTGTAGGCAAATCACTTAACTTTATATCTACATCATATTTATGATTGGTTGGATTAATATTTTTTCTTATTAATCTTGGGAATGTTCCACCATTTGTTATGTAGTTATCATATGTAACAGTGCTTCCACCATTAGTTACATAAATATCTCCACCTTCATCTGAAGCTGCCGATAATTCTGTAAACGCATTTGGATCCTGTGTATACTTAACTGTAAGTACAAAACTGTCTGAAGGTCCTGATGTTGATACCACATATTTAGGACTTGCGCTTGTCCATGTAGAATACAAACTTGATATCGGTGTTGTATATGATGTCGACCAGTTACTTGTATCATCTACCTCTATACTCGGATGTGTCAAATAGCTTGTTAATTCAGGTGCTTCAATAGTCATAGAATAAGCTGAACCTGTATTATTTGCCTTCGCATAGATGAATTGTACAGGATCTGTTCCATTTGATTCCTTATAGAATGTTCCTGTAACCTCTGTTGCAGGGGCATCCGGTACAGGTGTTCCTGCATCTGCCAACTTGTCCAATACCTTCTGTGTTATATTGTTTCCCTGCTCATCTTCATACTTTACTTTCAAGTTTACGAAGTAATTAGGGTTAGGAATATAGTTAAATGTAATTGTAACAGGCTGGTTAAGCATTGTTCCAACTACCTTTCTTGCATCTACAGTATTACCTGTATCTCCAACTACATTAGCCTCTGTCTTAATCTTCTTAAGATTATTTGCAGCATCGTCCTTTGCAGGTATAAGGTTTCTTATTACACTTGTACCGCCACCCGGTGTCGGTGCTGTAAAGTAACCGTCACTGTTAGGCTTTCCGTTACCATATGTTACTGTGATAGGATGTGCTGTATCCAACATATATCTTGCAGGATTATATCTGTAAGTTCCTGTTGCCGGATCTAATACCTTCTTTGGTAATATCAGGTCTAACTTTCCCCTGAAGCGGAACATTCTGAGCTGTTCCATATATCGTCTCAGGAATATTTGTGATATTCTCGATAGCCGATCCTGCCTCAAGTGCGGATACCTCAGAAACTGTACGCGGTACTGTGTATAGCGGTGAATTAGTATCATTTAGTGTTGTTCCTGCAGGTAATCCTGCATCATATGCCGCTACAGCACCTGATGTCTTAAACACTGAGTCCTGCACAGTAATACCATTTGTCTGTGTCGGATCCACTTCATACTTATATGTTATCTCAACGCCCTTGTTAATAGAACTTCCTGTTACATACTTTGAACTTGTATTGAACTCTATATGAGTTTTACTTACATCAAAGTTATTCTCCATAGCAACAGTCTTTCCACCGTCACCATCATCAGTAGTACTGACATTCGTTATCTTAAAGCCCGGAATTATCAGAGGTGCTACTGATATACCTGACATAACAGGCACGTTTCTATCAGCAACATTCTTAAATGCCGGTGTAGCTGTCGGATCATCCATTCCAGGAATATAATATCCGTTTGCACTGCTTGACTTAACGTGATTTACCTTATAGTAATATTTCTTACTGCTATTAGGACCTAATGTTGCATAATATGTCTGACCGCCATATGGATATATGGCAGGAACCTGATCCATGTACGGACTGGCTATTCCGTTACTACTTTCTTGGAACCCAACTTGTGATCAGATATCCATCCAATCCACGCTGTGCCCAGGTAACGGCTGAAGCATCACCTGTTGCCTGAAATGCCTGAGTTGCATCAAATGCACCTGCTGAATCCATATACGGTAATGCAATCTGGCCTGAACCGTTTACCTGAAGCCCTGCCGGTGCCGGTGTAGTAGGAATAACACTTCCGGCTGTACCGCTTATAGTTAAATCATTTGCAAAACGATCTATTGAATCATTTTTCGCTGTAAAGTTAAACTGAATCTCTCCGGCTCCCGGAGCAGGCACTGTTGAAGGCGTTACTGCCATTGCCGGCATTGCCGGTGCGAGCATGGCAAGAGCCATACTCGCAGACAATGCAGCAGCTAGTTTTGCTTTTATTGTCTTTCTTCTCATTTTTTCTCCTATGTCACTTAGTTCCAAGCACCATTGGCATCTACAGTGTAGCCGTCAGGAGTCTTCTCACCGGCATACATAGAACCATATGGTCTTACACTATTGTTCAAGTAGTTCCACTTGAATGCAGCAGCATCCCATGCATAGGTATTCTGTGGAGTATTGGTGTTGAAGTAATACCACTTACCGCCGATATTTGCCATCCTGTAAGCATCTCACCGTTTTGGTTGAGATAGTACCATCTACCGTCCTGCTTATCAAGGTGCCATCCCGTTACAAGGATACCTGTATTGTCATTCATGTAATACCACTTGTTTGTCTTAGGGTCCTTTACCCAGCCTGTTACCATCTGACCGAGATCAGGACCTTCGTTAGTATTCATATAATACCAGTTACCGTTCTTTGAGTCATATACCCAACCTGTTGCCATAGTTGACTGACCGTCGAAGTAATACCAACGAGATACTTTCTTTCCTGTATTGTCGGTGAAAGTAATCATACCCCACATATCGTTGATAGGTGTTCCTCCGTTAAGTACGAATGACCATCCCTTTGTTACAGGGTTTTTCTCCCAAGCACCGTCTACGCCGAGTACGAACGCTCTTACATTGCTGCCTTCGTTTCTTGCTGTACTCTGCTGTGACTTCTCTCCCGGAGTCAGAAGCTTACTTCCTCTACCGCTTGATGAGTTACCACCGCCGCTGGCACCGCCGGTTCTCTTAATTCTTGCAGCCTCTCTGTCACTTGCACCCTTTGAGTACTTATTGATAATTGCTCTAAGTGCGTCGATAGCCTGCTGAAGCTCTGCCCAGTTTGCCTGTCTGAGATATGTAGTACCGTCAGGAGCTACAAGATCTCTTGCCTGTCTGAGAGTCTCAAGTGCATGTGCAATTGCCTCGTTGATCTCGGCAACCTCGCCTGCCTTAAGATACGGATCTCCTGTAAGATCTTTAGCTATATCTATAGTATCGCCAAGATCTACTCTTGCCTTTGCTACTTCTTTTCTGTTATCGGAGTAGTAAGCATAGATAACCATTCTCTTTGTTACAGGGCTTGTTGTGTCGTATACTGAAAGCTTATCTTCCTTCTTTGACCAGTTCTTGTAGTCATACTGTACACCGTAGATATCTTCAAACGGTGTTACAAGCGCATTTGCCACATCATTTTGTGCATATGCAGTGACTGCCGCATAGTCGCTTGAATAGTAGCTGTCTTCTACGTTTTCTTTTCTTCTTACCTTGAACTTCTTTATAGAAGTTTCTGCTTGTATCATTCAAGTGTAAATGATCAAGTACAGGTTTGTTGTCAATGAATGTAACCTTGAATGTCTTTGAGTAAACAAGTACATATGAATGCTGCAAGTTACCTGTGAACTTAAGAAGTCCGGCATTGTTTGCCACATCGGTTGTAATTGTTACTTCAACAGGTGTTATATTACCTGCATTGTCAGGTGTTACATCATATAACTGATAATCAAGCTGATCAACATCCTCTGCAGGAAGCTGTGCTATCACATCAACTGTTGCATTTGAAGCGGTTGCAACGATACCGTTGTTTACAAGTCTGCCGTTTACATATCTTTCAAGCTGGATATCGAGTCCGTATGCAGCTGTATGTGCATCAGGATGGTCGATACCTGAAATTGAAACAGGTTTTACAGCAGTCTTCTCATTTGTCTTTGCGTCTCTCTTGTTGAATACAACCTTATATTCTATGTTTGCACCGTTTACACTGTTAAGTGATCTGTCAAGCGGTGTTGTAAGTGTATTTGCAAGTCCCGGAATCTGGTTTGGATCAAGTCCGAACTCACCGGCGCTACCGCCTCTTATTGTCTCTGTAAGATCCGCATCGTCACCTGCTATCTTGGTAGGTTCATATACAGCCTTAAGTACAATATTTGAATTTGAAAGAGTGAATGTGTAGTCAGCCTGTGTAATGTTACCGCTAACTCCTACAGCTCTTCCTGCAAGTACCTGCCAGTATAGGAAGTTCTTGCCGTTTGCATTAACAGGGTCTGCATGAATGGTTACTGTCTCTCCTGCCTTTGCCTGATCATATGTATCGTTTCCGACACTTGTTGTTCCTACAGATACTACGCTACCGTCCTTAGTCTCTACAACGTACTTAGGTGCGTCAGCCATATCTCCAGGGTTTGCTATTATCTGATTACCGTCAGGAAGCTTAGTGAGCGGGTTAGGAATAGAGCTGTCGCCCTTCTTTCTTGCCACTACTGTATAAGTTTCATTAGGGTTTAGGTTGTTGAAAGTAACTGTTGAAGGATTATTTCCTACAGGAGTCATCCAGCCGTTGTCACTTCCAGGGTATGGAACGACATTTCCGTTCTCGTCTATAAGTGCATAGTCCGCATCAGGATCTGCCGGGTTGATAACGATCTGTGCCATACCGTCATTGTCAGGATCGTATCCGATATTGTAGTTGCTGTCTACTGTAGGTACATATACATCCTGCGGTGTAGATACTGATGTACCTGTAATAGAAGAAATAGGCTGACCTACAGTTGCTACCGTGTCAGGTGTTCCTTCCTGTACATTGTAATGAGCGCCAGGGATAAGGTTTGGAACTACTGTTCTGTTGCCTACAGAATCTCCCGGAACTACCGCTACTATATTACCGTTAGGATCGCTGATAACATATACATTACCAGGTGTTGTACCGTCTATTACTATCTCACCGCTACCGTCGTTTCCGATACGTCCTGTCGGTGTGATATTACCTGTATTTGTACCCCAAGTATTAGGGTCCTGACTGAATATTGCAGTATATGTTGCATGATTTGTCAGTGTGCTTGTCGCCTGCATAGGTGTTCCGTTAGGATCCTTCCAACCGTTGAATATATAGTTGGCTACAGGTGTAGCTGTAGGTAGCTGTGAAGCTATCTGATTCCATGTGTAATCATATGGAACATGAAGTGTCGCCGGAGCTGAAATTGAACCGTTGCTTCCGGCTGCAAAGTTGATATCGAACCACTGACTAGGGTCCTCTACGAACTTGGCATATACGGTTAATGGTGTAGGATCTGTTGTTCTGAAGAAATCTGTATCTAAAACAGGCTGTGTACATGCCGCATCCTTGTACCATCCTTCAAACATATAATAACGATTCGGTGTTGTTGAAGGCACAAAGTTTAATGCTTTAATCTTGCTAAACTTATATGCTGCCGTATCTCCTACAGTTGTTCCGTCACTTAACAATATACTGTTTGCCGGTGTAGGTCCAACACTTCCTTTATCATATGGTGCGTTTGCTACTGCAAAATTTATGCTTCTCCACTTTGAAGAATCTCTACTCAACTTCCAATCAACCTTTGTCGGTGATGTTGGCGGTATTACCGGCATTGTTCCGGTAAATTCACCATTTGCAGTATTAGTTATACTACCTAATGATGTAGGATTCTGTACTACTGTTGAGTTGCTATCCCAAACATATCCGTATATCTTATCAAGATTTGCTCCTGATGTAGGTAATCCCTCTACAAAAGTTGTTCCTGCCATATGAGGTACAACCTCACTTGCGAGTGCTGTATTGGTTTCTCTATCAAAGTATCTCTTAATCAGGTTATTTCCTGAATCATTTGTATACTTGAAACTATAGTTACATTCTGGTTCGGCATCTTTCCAATAAACTGACCGTTTACCAAATCCTCGCTAATGATAAGATTATTAACACCGTCATCTAATCCTATTGTATATAGCGGTGTTGTAGGAGCTGTTCTACCATCAGTTATTGTGAATGTAGAATATGTGAATCCTGTAATATCTTTTTTCACTGCTGTAATCTGCTGCTCTGCCAATTTTTGAGCAGTTGTTGTAGGAGCTATTGTATTTCCTGCCAAATCCTCATGCTTAACAGTGTATGTAAAGCTCTGTGTCGGATCAACCGAATATTTATAGTACAATGCGATTGCCAAAGGTGGCATGCTTGGCATTGTAAATCTACCCGGATGTGCATCTGTAGCCGCTGCTATATCTCCTGTTGCCGATGTATTCGGTGTCTTTGTTCCACTATCATACTTGTATCCAGGTATCGGTCCTATAGGATCCATAGTGAAGTTATCTGCTGCATGATGTGTATTGTCTACATCTGTAAAGAAAGTAATAGGAGTAGACAAACTCTTATTTGTAAACTTTCTTGTTATAGGGAATGTTCCTGTTCCCGGTGTCCATTTAGCATAGAATGTCTTTACGCCTGCAACAACCGGTGTCGGGAAAGATCCACCCGGATAAGCTATAACGCTGCCTGTATCTGTTTCACCTGTATCAAGAACACCGTTGCCATTTGTATCATTAAACTGCTGCCAGCCTACCAAATCATATCCGATTTTTGTACTACCCGGTACTGCAATATTAGTAGTAGGACCTGCCGCTTCTGATTTATCAGCTACAGCGGAACCGCCTTGAGGATCGAACTTATACACTGCATCGTTCTTTACAAGATTTATTCTGATACTTACATTCTGTCCCGGCATTGTACCTGTCAAATTACCGTCAGTATCTATTGACATAGAATCCGGTAGATTTATTCCGGCGTTTGCACTTGCATCATACTTATAACCTGTAACTGTAGGAATATTGAAATTGGTTGTTCCACCTGACGGTATACCCTTTGAATACGGATTCGCATCCACATAGTTATGTCCGGTTGGAACCGGGCTTGGTCTCGTAAGATCGGCTATATTAAATGATGATCCGTCCGGCTTCAAATATGTAATAGCCAAAGTATATATGGTCGCATGAAGATATATAACTTTACTATCTTCCAAAGGATGTGCTGTATCATGTGCAACCGTCTTCACTCCGTCACCTGCACCTATAGTCTGACCTGCAATATCTGAGCTGAAGTTCGCCGGTGAATAAGGCAAAGCTCCATTTGTTGCACGATCTGCATAATCAGCTAATGTACTACCCTCTGTATTTGCTGTCGGAAGTCCGTCACCGGTCATGCCTATACCGATAGTACCGTTTAGTGAATTGCCGGACTCAACAAATATAGGTTTCTTGGATATAAGAACATTTCCGTTTTTAGTTTTTACATCTGTAGTACCAAATGTACCGTTATACATCTTGGAACCTGTTATATCCAACTTTCCGTTTACTGTTATAGGATACTCTCCTGCAGGTAAAGTTGAATCGGTTGAGTCGATAGCAGCACCGTCATCCAATGATATATTGTCTTTAATTGCAGCAGTTCCTCCTGCAGCATTTACATCAAGAACACCGGTTCCTGAAATCTTAAATACCGACGGAACCTTTGCTCCGCTAACCTTAAAGTTTTTTATAACTGTTCCGGCTTTTACACTGACTTTACCTTTATCAAGGTCAAATGCAGGTTCTGTACCTGTTGCATTAGCTCCGTTACCGTCAACTATAACATTACGGAAGTTTAGCATTGAGTCATTATCGCCCATAGTAAACATCTTTTCGCCAAAGCCATTTGCTCTCTTTAAAGTTGCGGTATCGTTCTTTAAAGACGGATTGAATTTTTGATATCCTTGATAGCTTGCGAGATTCGGATTATTAAAATCTGCCGTCTGGATAGTAATTTCAGCGCCTGCCGGAATTTCCAATGTCGAATCAATCTTGGCATCGGTCTGCAAATATATATATGCTTTTGTGATTCCTCTGTTTTTGATATCATCAATAGCATCTTTTACAGAATTTATAGGTCTACCCATAAATCCGGCAATAATATTTGATGAATGGTCAACTCCGGTATTACCTGAACCGTCCGTCACATAATATACTGAAGGCTTGATGGCAATCATAAATGTAGCTGTCTTTTGCTCTCTCGGCTTCAAGTTGAAGTACGCAGAAAATCCGGCTGCACTGTCACCGGCATTTACCATTCCCGGGAATCCCTGTGAGAATACCCAATCTGTATGTCCGTGACTGGCCGTATACGAATATCTCATACCCCAAACACGGTTTTCACTAGGGTCTTGATTGTTTCTCTTTACCATTCCCGCACCGTTACCGGATGAATATATATCAAAAACCGTCAGCGGATGATTGTTGGTTGTATGGCTCTGGAAATGCAGTCCTTCAAACTTTTCACCTGCTCCATGTCTTGTAGTGAAAATAGGTACATCATCCTGACTAGGTAACTCAGTATCAGTCTCATTACCGACCATAAAATCTACTGTATCTGTTGCACTCGGATTATATGCGGTATACTGTACAGTTACATACTGGTCATCATCTGAAGGCTTAATCTCTTGACGAAGCTCTACAGTCTTTCCGCTTCCGTCATTTAATGTCAAAACATCACCATTGTGGTATACACCTGACCCTGTATGTAACGCTTTTTTCTTTGAAGCTCCCGGGAATGCAGATGTAGTCGGTTTTGCACCGTTCCATGCAGTTGTATATACATCTGCAGGTGCCTCTACATTAGGATCTGTATATACTGTAGATCCTGATGTAACCGTATCTGTCAACTCTGCATTAGTACCTATACGGAAAGGCTTACCAAATGTATAATATCCGTGCCACCAGTTAGTACCATACTGTGTATAAATACCAGGCTTACCACTCGCTGCACCTGAATGAACAGTTGTAGCTCCGGCATAATATCCTCTTGTATTGTTGACCCTATCTTTTGAACTTTGAAGACCACCAAGTCCAAATGTATATTTATCCTGTCCACCTGCTGTTCCGTAGCTATCTGTGTGGTTATGACCGGATGAACTACCAAATGCAAATGTAGTCGAATCAGACGAACCGTACGTGAATCCGTCCACCTGACTTACCCACTTGTTTTTTTGTCCGTCACCGGGGTTTAAGTTGGTGTTCGGAGACAGTCCCGCCGCCTGCGAAGTAAAACTTCCCAGCGGAGCGCCTGTAAGTGCCATTGCCGCTGTCAACAGCCCCGCAGTCGTCTGCTTTACCTTCCTTATTAAATTGTTTTTCTTCATATCTCTCCTCTAACCTTATCTGTCAAAGAGTACGAAATCACTGTCCAGATTGTTTGCACCGTCTGTTGCGAATGTGATCTCTGCACCCCATCTGTCATTTCTTTCAGCAGTAGAGTCATAGTGATAGAATCTACCATTTTTCTTTCTCGGTCTGTCGCCGTCAGCTACTCTTGCAACGAACTTTGAGTTGTTAACTATTATCCAGTTGCCCTCGCCGTCTTTAAGTATCTTTTGACCCTTTACCTGCTTGCCGTTTGCGTCTACGACAACATATTCACCGTGACCTGTTCTTGTATCACGAAGAATTCCGTACTTAAGGTCTCCGTCAGCATCCAATCTCAGACCGTTGTAATAGAACTTGTCATTGCTCTTTGCAAGTGTACACTTGGCTCCGATAGCCTTACCGTTATCTCTGAAACCGAATACCACATTCTGATCTCTAAGAGAAACTGTTACTTCACCTGTAACCATAGAACCGTCGTTAAGCTCATCTGTACCGAAGAGATACAAGTTACCTCTATCTATAGCTGCTATAGGTGAGTCGGTTGCGTCTGTAAGGAAGTCTTCCTTATTCCACTCATCTACATCATACTTGATACCGAATGTACCATCTTCAAGCATTACTACAAATCCTGTCTGCATACGACCTATCTCATCGAAAGCATATCTTCTTCCAAGTACTGTAGCAATCTTGTCTTTGATGACATCTCCGTTCTTCTTTGTTCTGAACCAACTGTGCTCCTGCGTATCGTAGTCATCCTGACTCATCACTTCATTAGGAACTGTAAATGTCCAGTAGTCATCTTTTTGCTCACCGTCAGTATCAAGTGAACCGTATTTTACTTTTGCGTTACTTGAAGTTGCTCTGATGTTTGCACTTTTAAGTGAAAGCTGTGGTATCATTACACCGTTTTCATCAAAGAGATAATCCTTACCGTTAATCTCTCTTTGTTTTGAACGATCTGTACTGCTTGCTACGTACTTTCTACCATTGCTTCCAAAGTAGAGCCACATCTCGTCATACTCGCTGTAGTTTCTCTGTGCAAGCTCAGAATATCCCGGATTCTCTCCTACCTGTGAGTAGAGTAACCACTGATCCTGAAGCATTGCTCCGTCATCTCCGAAATAGTATACGGCAGTCTTAAAAGGATTTTCATCTTCTACCGCATTGCCCTCTGCGTCGAAGAATCCTGTCTGCATTACTCCGTCCTCATCGAAGAGATATTTCTTGCCGTTTATCTCTCTTGCGTATACTCTTCCGTCCTTACCCTTGTACGCTTTACCGTCAGGACCGAAGAAAAACCAACCTTCATTGTCGTCATCGTCTTTGGTCTGTATCCAACGGTTTGCAGCCATAGCGCCGTTAGCATCCAAGTAATAAGAGTTGTCGCCTATGGTAACGATTGAATCTTTTACCATATTTCCGTCATCACCTAAATAGTACCATGCGTCGCCTGACTTACGCCAAGCATCAGACACTGCGTTGTTAGCACTATCAAGGTATCTCCACTCTCCACTTGAGTTATCCCAGCCCTCTGCATGTGCTGTGCTTGGGAATACCCAGAGGAAAAGAGCGGAAATTGCCAGTAAGCCTGCTTGACTTACTACCCTCTTTTTCTTCATCAAACCACCTCCTTGGTTGTGTGTCAACCGGAATACGGAGTCCTATATCATGCTCCACTTACATTCTCCATATAACTGTTCAACATAGCGGCATTAAATCAGTCTCTTTATATCCGGTTAGTTTATTTATATATTTTCTCCATGCAAACAAGACAACACAAAAAATATTTGCAAAATATATCAGTGTCACTTTCTTATCGGCATTAAAAAAAGTATATCATGTTCATATTGTAAAAACTCACTCTAATTTACAGTCTTATATCTATTTCTATATTTTTGTATCTTGTATAATAATAAGTTCTTATACGTTGTGGAACTGTCATCAGTTCCTCTCTTCAATCTGTCATAAATCACATGAATTACCATTAAGATTTATGCTTATTTAAAACCTACTTATGTCATATTTTTACCCTGCCTATCCGACAATCGCTAATTATACTATTATATTTGTATAATACAACATTATAATAGTATTGAACAGTAGCTTTGTCAAATAAGTCAACTCGATGAATATCAGATATTTTTTTATTGTTTTTTTATATTAGTCCAATTTAAACAGTCAAGTTCAACTAGCTATATTATATATGTTTTTTTCAACATTCTAGCATATTTTTTTATTATTTGTCAATGATAAAGTTTAGTTTCACTCAATTTGCTTTTATGTAATTTTTATTTTTCTTACTTTTTTTCATAACAAAAAAATCGAATGAGTTTCCGTATATTTATGCATACCTTTATAAATCCCATTCGATTTCATTAGCTATATCTTATATTATTATTGAATCTGTTTACTTCTTTTGCTGTTGTGCTCTCAGCTGCTGTTGTCTCAGGTGTCTTCACCTCTGAAGGAGCTTTTGTTTCAGCGCCTGTATTATCAAGAGCTATCTTATCCTCAGTAACTATTGCTACGGCACTGTCCTTTGTTATATTCTTATCTTTATCTACAGATACTACAAAATAATATCCTTCAGACTCAAATACCACTGTGCTCTCACCCTTCTGACCTACTGTAAGCAAAGCCTCGTTAGACTCAAGTCCTTTCTCTTCCTTTGCTTCCATCTGATCCGTTACATCGCTAAGGCTTACCTTATCTGCTGTAAAGCTGAGTATGTCCCCTGCCTTACCGCTTACTGCCTGCAACATATATCCGCTTGTGCCGTCGTTGTAATAGTGAAACTCTCTTTCAGGGTTTGTATACTTTACCAGTCTCTCTCCCGCATCTTCTTTGATATCATCCGATGCCGGATCTCCGAATGCTTTACCGATATCGTCATATGACTCGTCAAGGTGATTTGCTATATCATAGTTTATATCCACTTTTACCGCAGCTGCTGTTGTAGTCTCGGCTGTAGTGCTTTCTGCAGCTGTTGTACTCTCTGCTACAGCCTGGCTTGATTCATTGGTATCTTTCTTTGAACCGCATCCGCTAAAGAGTAATGCGCTTCCCATTGTTAATCCTAAAACTGTTATTAAATCTTTTTTTCATAGTTTTACCTCCTAAGTCAAACGGCAAGACCGCCTGAATTATTTCATTATCTGACACTATATCACCACATCCCTCTAAAAACAAGCCTTATATATGAAAGTATTTTTAAGAAATGTGGTATTTTTTTATAAATACTGCTACACTTACTACATTGTGTCTCCCAATCTGACAATAAAAAGAAAGCTTGGAGAGTCTCCCCCTCTCCAAGCTTTCGCATTATGATTATAATGAGCTGTTTCGTTCATCTCATACATGATGATAAACTTTAATCAGCAAAAAGTCAACCCCGACTACGATATTACAAGCTTTGCGGCGCCGTATATTCCTGCATCGTTTCCAAGCTTGGCTATTACTATATCCGCCTTATTCTTTGTAATAGGTGTGTAGTATATGAATTTTTCTCTTATCTTGTCTATAAGGAAATCTCCGGCTTTTGAAACACCTCCGCCTATTACAAATATCTCAGGGTCTACCGTCATTGCTATATGTGCCAGAGCTATTCCGAGGTATTTTGCCACTATATCGACCACTTCTACAGCAAGCTTGTCTCCGGCCTTTGCGGCATCAAGTACATCCTTGGCTGTCAAATCTTCTATCAGTGCAAGTCTTGAAGTATCTTTTTTCTTTGCAAGAAGCTTCTTTGCTTCTCTTACTATTCCTGTGGCACTGGATATCTGCTCAAGACAGCCCTTGCCGCCGCAGTTGCACTTTTCGGTCTCCGATTCTCTCACGTGCATATGCCCTATTTCTCCGCCAAGTCCGTGTTTTCCCGGTACTATCTTGCCGTCTGTTATGATGCCACCGCCTACGCCTGTACCGAGTGTTACCATCACAACATCTTTGATATGTTTGGCACCGCCCATCCATGCTTCACCAAGTGCAGCCACATTGGCGTCATTGCCGAGTGCTACAGGCATACCGTCCAAAAGGTCTGAAAGGATTCTTGCAGGGAATACTTCTTTCCAGCCTATATTTACAACCACTTCTATGTAGCCGTTGGGCATTACAGGTCCAGGAACTCCCATCCCCACTCCTACACAGTCTGTAAGTGAAAGTCCGCCTTCTTTTAGGTTTTCTTTTATTGACTTACCTATCTTTTCAATAAGAGCCTTTGTATCATTTTTCGGCTCTGTAGGTATCTCCCACTTTTTCAGCAATGTTCCGCTCAGCGTGAATATACCCAGCTTTACACTTGTTCCACCAATGTCAACTCCTACACATACCTGCTCCATAATTTCTCCTTTGCCGTGTTTATTTGAGTACTATACCTCTAAAGTCGTTATCCCCAAGCACTGTAAAACCTGATAAAAACCCGCTCTTTACAATCTTATGGATATTTACATCCAGGCTACCGCTGTATTTTATTACGCCTGATGTATTCATTATAATAGCATTATCGTTTTTTGTCATATATATATATCCTTTTTGCATATCGAGTTTATTAAAATCTCCTGCAAACTCTTTTTTAAGCAATACGCTTCCTGTCTTTGAATATATATATAATGTATGATTGTATTTTTCCGAGGTGTTTTTATATACAACACAGAGTCTGTCTCCCTCAAATGCTACCGCTTCTATATCGCTCTCCGCCTTTATCGTCTTTACAAGCTTTGGCGACGCTATATTCTTTGACGAGAAAAAATACAGTCCGTCAGAAGCGATTGCCACCGAGTTTATTTTATCCAGATACTTTACCCTTGCAACCATGGAAGAGACGAATTCTTCATCAAAACCGCCAACCACTCTGTTGGGCATATTTTTGCCTATCTCCGAAAAGTCATAGAACACAACTCTTCCCATCATGGAGCTGCCTTTCAGGTACTGGAATGCGGCAAGAAGTGCCGTTCCGTCAGGAGATATCGCAATATCTGTAGGGAAACCGTCTCCCGAGAGTTTTGATTTTACCGTTATATCAAGTTTTTTACCTTCATTGTCAAAAAAAACTATATCTGTAGACTTCGATTCTTCCACAAGTGCCGTGACCACTCCGCTTTTTGAGACTATCGCCTTTATTATAGGAAGTTCGGTGTCTATACTTGCCGCTTTTCCTTCCTTGGTGTAGCTCACTATCTGCTTACTTCCGACATCAAAGACTATTGCATACTTTCCGTTGGTATTGGTCTTCGGGTTACTCATCTCATAGCTGTCCACCCAAACATTTTTGCCGTTTTTTTTCAGATACACCGCTCCGTCTTTTGAATATTTCAAAAAACCGTTCCCAAGACTTATATAGTCCACAAGGCTTCCTTCGCTTAACTCATGCATCCACTTCAGTTTGAACTTTGTATGAGTTTTAAATCTGTTTTGAAAGGCAAGCCCTAATATTATGACTCCTACCAAAACAAGGAGGAGTATGACAACTCTCCTCCCTTGTGTAAAAATATCCGCATTTTGCCTTCTTCTGGATCTTGGAGTATCTTCTTCAAGGTCAGAAGTGTCTATGATTCTGTTTTTTATTTCCTGCTTTTTCAGTTCTTTATCTTCTATCATCACTTACCCGTTTTGTCTTCTTTCATACAGATCTATAGCTTCACTGATGTTGTTTGCTTCTCCGTCTTTTATCAACTTTTGCAACGCATCTATTTTTTCCGTATTTAAGAAGCCTCTTCCAAGATATGACTCGTATTTATCCGATATTGTCAAGTTTATCTGCGACCTTCTGTCAGCTATACTGCTCAAGCTTTTCTTTGTCATCTCAAGCTCACCGGTAAGACTTTCAAGCTTTTCTCTTGAGCTTTCCCTTATCTCATCTGTAATAATCTTTTTTGTATTGTTTTCAAAGTCGCTTACGGCCGCATTTCTCTTTGCATTCAGATCTGAAAGCTTATCGCTTACAGCCAGTATCTCATTATCAAAAGATGAGAGATCATATCTGTCATCCGCCGAATCATTGTTGATATCCTTTGTGATAAGAACAATTCTTTCATATCGTGGTCTATATTGTCTCTCATCGCTCTTATCTTCATAAGGCTGTCTCTATGTCTTGCTTTGGTAAGGTTGCCTATAATGATATAGAGTCCTCCTGTAATAAGCACTATAACAAAGTATATAAACGGAAGGTATATCGGCTTATGCTCAGGTATCAGCTTATATATAAGCACAGGCAATCCCAAAAAGAGTACCACTACAGTTATAAGTATCTTTATATAGTCAAAGAACTTATGCGGAAAATAAAATGTAAAATAGCTCCTTGTATTGCAGAATGCCGGAATGCCTACATTTTTCATTTCCTGCTTTATCTCGGACTTTATCGTTGCAATATGTTCTCTAAGGTCCTTTGTCTCGTCGGAGATTCTTTCACTTATCTTTTTGTTCTTCGCCTTTTCTTTTTTTGCTTCTGCCAGCCTCTTTTGCTCTTCGGCTTTTTTTATCTCACTGTCATATGTAGAAGTTATTTCTTTAAGTCTCTTTGCGGTGGTGTCGGCTATCTTATCCTCGGTAGCCTTTTTTTCCGAATCTATAGCCTTTGATATTCTATCACTTTCAAGGCTCAGTCTTTGTTCCTCAGTACTGAGTGTATCAAGCTCAAGCAAAGCATTTTTTGCACCCTCAAAGAAGCTTTCATAATCTAATATAGGTTCCGCCATTTATACTCTCCATTATATGTTATTCTTTTGGGCCAAAATAATAGACCCCTATTCTTCGATTATCTGTATTTCAAGATAATCAAAGTCTATCTGCTCTATAAAATTGTCGGCATTAAACCTGACCTTACCTCTGTATGCAAAATCATCTATGTTCGGCAAAAGCCATATCGGCTCCGCTACATCAAACTTATGACATATCTCCCTAATCGTATCAAATACCATGGTCTTTCTGTCTTTGCTGTAGTCACCGTCTTGTGCCACATGATCTTTTACCATACGATTGTCTTTAAATATTCTACCCCAAAGTCTGAACATCTTTAGCTAAGCCTCTTTAAAAGTTCTTCTCTTTGGCTTTCATAACCCGGCTTTCCGAGAAGTGCGAACATATTTGCCTTATAGCTTTCAACTCCCGGCTGGTTGAACGGATTTACTCCGAGTATGTATCCGCTGACTCCGCAGGTAAACTCATAGAAGTAGAACAAGCTTCCAAGTGAGAATGCACTCATATCAGGGATATTTATCTTAAGATTCGGTACATCTCCGTCTGTATGTGCAAGTATTGTTCCGTTCATTGCGGATTTATTTACAAAGTCCACACTCTTTCCTGCAAGGTAGTTCATTCCGTCGGTATCAGTCTCTTCTTCTTTTAAAAGTATTTCTGCAGGAGACTTTTCTATATCAAGCACCGTCTCAAACATTATTCTGGCACCGTCCTGAATGTACTGTCCCATTGAGTGAAGGTCTGTTGTAAGGTCTAGTGCTGCAGGGAAGATACCTCTGTTATCTTTGCCTTCGCTCTCACCGAAGAGCTGCTTTACCCACTCGGATACATAGTGAAGACTCGGCTCATAGTTGGCTGTTACTTCTATATTCTTTCCTTTTCTTAAGAAGATATTTCTTGCTGCGGCATATAAAAGTGAAGGGTTCTCTTCAAAGTTCTTTTTGAGTACTTCTTCTCTGGTTGCTGCGGCACCTGCCATAAGCTCGTCTATATCTATTCCGGCTACGGCTATCGGAAGCAATCCTACCGCTGTAAGTACGGAGAATCTTCCTCCTATATCGTCAGGTACGACAAAACTCTCATAGCCTTCTTCGTTTGCAAGTGACTTAAGTGCTCCCCTTGCTTTATCTGTGGTAGCATAGATTCTTTTGTTTGCTTCTTCTCTACCGTACTTTTCTATAAGCATCTCTTTGAATACTCTGAAGCTGATAGCCGGCTCTGTTGTGGTTCCTGATTTTGATATGATATTGATTGAGAAATCTTTATCTTTTAACAGATCCTTTATATCTGCAATATATTTTGATGAGATTGAGTTTCCGCAGAATATTATCTGTGGTGTGTTTCTTTTGTGACTTGTCAAGGCAGTTATAAAAAAACTGTGGCTTAAAAACTCGATTGCCGCTCTTGCTCCGAGATATGAACCGCCGATTCCCACAACCAAGAGCACATCCGAATCTTCTTTTATTTTTCTTTTGCTGTCGCCTTTATTCTTGCAAACTCTTCTTTGTCATAGCATACCGGCAAATCTATCCATCCTAAAAAGTCGTTGCCTGCTCCTGTCTTTTGACAAGAGTGTATCTCTTGCGTTTAATGTTATAGTTTTAAAAATTTTTGTAACTCATCAGCCCCTAAAAAATTTTTTCCTGCTTTTTGAATAATCAAAACTTACTGTCTTACTCATCTTTTCTCGCCTTTCAAACTTAAATAAATGATACTCTTTGAGACAAAAACAAGCCTCAAAGTTATCTGTATTTTATACCAACTGAATATTATTATCAATAGGTAGTCAGCCGTCTATAGTCTCTATCAACTTCTTTGTCAGTTTCACACTATGTTCTATCGCCTTTTTCTCAAACTCGGAATAGTCCATGCTTGCACTGTCGTCGGCCTTGTCTGATATTGACCTTATTATAAGTGCCTTTATATTATTGAGGTATGCAACCTGTGCTATGGCGGCGCCTTCCATCTCCGTGCAGTAGCCTCCGAAAGTTTCTTTCAAGTCATCCTTAACAGCCTTGTCGGACACAAAAACATCGCCGCTTAATACTCTGCCTTCAAATACTGAAATATCCTTTAAATCCTCTTCACAGATTTTTTTTGCCAGACTTCTTAAAGTATCATCTGTAGGGAATGCAAACACATCCATTCTGGGTACCTGACCTCTTTTGTAGCCGAAGCCCTCCACATTCATATCATGTATTACGGTATCTGTAGACAGTACAATATCTCCTATATTGATTTCGTTTTTCAGTGAACCTGCAATACCTGTATTGATAACCGCATCAACTTTAAATTTATCTATCAATATCTGTGTGCAGGCTGCGGCATTTACCTTTCCTATTCCTGAACGCACCACAGTTACCTGTTTTTTTGAAATTTCGCCTTTGACAAATTCCATTCCGGCTATTGTGTGTATTTCTTTATTGTCCATAATCTCTTTTAACTTTGAGATTTCCTCTTCCATAGCTCCGATTATACCAATCATTGTACTTCCTCACTTGAATATTTATATTTGTTAAATTATACTTATATAATACTTTTATTACAATATGAGAATGGAAACTGTATGAAAAAAATAATATTAACAGGTGGCGGTACAGCAGGACATATCACACCGAATATTGCACTCTTGCCTGCACTGAAAGAAGCCGGCTATGATATAAAGTACATAGGCAGCAAAAACGGTATGGAAGAAGGCCTTATAAAGGCACAGAATATTCCATATGAAGGCATATCCTCAGGTAAGCTTAGAAGATACTTTGACTTGAAGAACTTTACAGACCCTTTCAAAGTACTGAAAGGACTATTTGAAGCCAAAAGTATAATAAAAAAATACTCGCCCGATATCGTCTTTTCAAAGGGCGGTTTTGTGAGTGTGCCTGTAGTAATAGCCGCCGCACTCTCAAAAGTCCCTGTCATTATACATGAGTCCGATATCACTCCGGGACTTGCCAATAAGATAGCGACCAAGTTTGCAACCAAAATTTGCACAAATTTCCCTGAGACCTTACAGTATCTACCGAAGAACAAGGCGGTACTTACAGGCTCACCTATCAGAAAAGAACTCCTTTGCGGCGATAGGCAGGTCGCAAAAAAACTTACCGGCTTTAGTGATGATAAGCCTACTTTACTTATAATAGGAGGGAGTCTCGGCTCGGTCATTGTAAATAACGCTGTGAGAAAGTCTCTTGACGATATTTTAAAGGAATTTAATGTAATACATATCTGCGGTAAGGGAAATGAAGACGAAAGCCTTATAGAAAAACAGGGCTACCTTCAATATGAATATGTCGACAAGGAATTAAAGGACTTCTTTGCGCTCTCCGATGTGGTGGTTTCAAGAGCCGGTGCCAATACTATTTGTGAGCTTTTGGCTCTCAGAAAACCTAATCTTTTGATACCGCTCTCAGGTGCAGCCTCCAGAGGAGACCAGATATTAAATGCAAAGTCTTTTGAAAATGCAGGATATTCAAAGGTTATAGATGAGGAAGCTCTTTGCGATATTTCTTTATCCGCCGAGATTCACAAACTTTATAAAAACAGGCAAAAGTATATAGACGCCATGTCAAAGTCCGATGCCAACAACGGTGTCTCAAATATAATAAAACTGATTAAACAGTACAGCTAGATTTTTATGCAACACTTACAACTTTATTAGTTTATATTCTACATCAACAAAATCTTAAACTCTTTGAAAGTTTTTTTCAATTTTTCAAAGAGTTTTTTTGTATATTGAATACACTTCACCCGATATTTCCATTATTTTTTTCTGATTATATTGTTTCTATATTTAGCTTTCTACATTCTGCACAAAAATACAGTCGATAATAGTACACTACTACCATAGACAAATATTTTTACTATATTGTATAATCCTTAAAAATAAAGACAATCCAAGACAATTTAACTAAGCTATTTTTCAAACTTTATTAACATGGCTTTTACAGGATTGTGACAATAAGGAGGACTTTTTCGTGAAAAAAAGAATTTTAAGTGCACTTATGGTTGGTGCAATGTGTACAGGACTGCTGTCCGGCTGTGGCGGCGGTAAGGCTGCTTTCCACAGGTGATTCATCTGCTGCCGACAATGCGGCAACCGCTACAGATGACAACACTCTGACAGTTTGGTGTTGGGACCCGGCTTTCAATATCAATGCTATGAAGGAAGCTGAAAAGGTTTATCAGGCCGATCATCCCGACTTTAAGTTGAATATAGTTGAGACACCTTGGGCCGATATTCAGACCAAGCTCAGTACTGCAGGTGCTGCAGGAGACCTCTCAACATTACCTGATATTTTCCTTATGCAGGATAACGCATTTGCAAAAGAATCAGATATCATTCCCTGACGCTTTTTACAAACCTTACAGATACCAAGGCATTTGATTTCACACAGTTTGCACCGGGTAAGTTGGCTTTACTCCACAATAAACAATGTAAACTACGGTGTTCCTTTTGATAACGGTACGGTTATAGCGGCTTACAGAACCGATATTCTTGAGCAGGCAGGCTACAAGGTTGACGACCTTACAGATATCGACTGGGATAAATATATCGAGATCGGTAAAGATGTACTTGCAAAGACAGGAAAGCCTTTACTTTCATGTCAGGCAAATGAAGCTGATATTATAATGATTATGCTTCAGTCTACAGGCGCTTCACTCTTTGACGCAGACGGCAACCCGAATATCGTAGGAAATGAGACTTTAAAGAAAGCTCTTGAAACATATAAGGAACTTAAAGAGTCGGGCGTTATGGTACTTGTAAACGACTGGGATCAGTACATCACAACTATGAATGCCGAGACTGTAGCCGGAACCATCAACGGTTGCTGGATTATGGGATCTATAAGAGCCGCAAAGGATCAGTCAGGTAAGTGGGCTGTTACAAATCTTCCTAAGCTTGCAGGTATCGGTGAGCAGACCAACTACTCAAACAACGGCGGTTCAAGCTGGGCTGTAAGCGGATCTTCAAAGAAGAAAGATTTGGCTGTTGATTTCCTTGCAAAGACATTTGCAGGAAGCACAAAGCTTTATGACAGCATCCTTCCAAGCGGTGCACTTGCTACATGGTTACCGGCAGGTAACACTGAAGCTTATTCCGAGAAGGTAGAGTTCTTCGGCGGACAGGAAGTTTATAAGCTTCTTACAGACTTCGCTTCAAAGACTCCTAAGAACAATACAGGTGTTTACTACTATGAAGCAAGAGATGCCGTAGCCGTAGCTGCTACAAATATCATTGCAGGTGCCGATGTGGACAGCGAGCTTAAGACTGTTCAGGACACTGTAAACTTCGCAATGGGTAAATAATATTTTAAACTTCAGGGGGTAGGTTTGGCTATGGTCAAGTCTGCCCCCTTGTTTATAGAAGGAGAAAAAATGGGAAACAAGAAAAAATTTTCACTCTCACAAAAGCAAAATATCTCAGGATGGATATTTTTGACTCCTGCAACGCTTCTTATAGCGATTATGAGCTTCTATCCTATGATAAGAGCAATAATACTGTCTATGCAAACAGGTGTGGGTGCAAAAATATCCTTTGCGGGACTTAATAACTATAAAAGAATGTTTTCAGATGCGGTCTTTATGCAGTCTTTGAAAAACACCTTTATATACCTGATAGTACAGGTACCTATAATGCTTTTATTTGCACTGCTTTTGGCATCACTGCTTAATGACAAGCATCTTAGATTCAAGGGGCTTTTTAGAACCTGCATATTCTTACCATGTGCCACTTCACTTGTATCATATGCCATTATCTTCAGATCTTTATTTGCGGTAGACGGCTATGTCAACAACGTGCTTATACACCTTGGAATACTGCACACCGGATACAACTTTTTGTCAAATCCCTTTACCGCGAGAATCGTAATTATTATCGCACTGCTTTGGAGATGGACAGGCTATAACATGGTATTTTATCTTGCAGGACTTCAAAATATCGAATATTCAATATATGAGGCGGCAAAGATTGACGGTGCCACATATTTCCAGATACTGAGAAAGATTACCATTCCACTTTTAAAGCCGATGATTTTACTTACGGCGATAATGTCCACCAACGGTACACTGCAGCTGTTTGACGAGTCTGTAAACCTTACAGGAGGCGGACCTGCCAACTCAACCATTACAATGTCACATTATATATATAATTCTTCATTCAAGTATGTGCCGAACTTCGGTTACTCTGCCGCCATGTCATTCCTTATTTTGATTTTGGTAGCAGTACTTGCCGCAATCCAGATGAAAGTAGGTGATAAGCGTGATTAAACTGAAAACTGCAATAAAATATATATTTTTAATATTTGTATCACTGATATCTGTTTTTCCGCTGTACTGGATGGCTGTCAGTGCCACTCACACCAGTATCGAGGTAATAAGAGGTGCGCTCTTACCGGGCAACTATCTTTTTAAGAACTTTGCAAATCTGCTTGCGGCAGGTGATGTTTCAGGTGCTATGGCAAACTCCTTTAAGTACTCCATAGTAATGACCGTACTTGCGCTCTTTATATGTTCACTTGCAGGCTACGGCTTTGAAATCTACCATGACAAGGCAAAGGATGCCATTATGTCAGTGCTGTTACTTGCAATGATGGTGCCTTTTGTAGCTATTATGATTCCGCTGTTTCAGACTTTTTCAAAGTGGGGACTGCTTAATACTACTCTCGGTTTTTTGCTTCCTACCATATCAACTCCGTTTTTGATAATGCTCTTCAGACAAAGTGCCAGATCTTTCCCACATGATATACTGGAAGCTGCCAGACTTGACGGACTGAATGAATTTCATATCTTCCTTAGAATTTTCGTTCCTACAATGAAGTCCACCTACGCTTCAGCCGCTATCATCACCTTTATGGGCGCATGGAACTCATATCTTTGGCCTAAGGTAATAATGACTGAAAAGACTTCCATTACAATGCCTATGCTGGTTGCCAATCTGAAAGAGGGCTATGTGACAGACTACGGCGTTTTGATGCTTGCAGTATTGCTTTGCAGTATACCTACCGTTATCATATTCTTCCTGCTTCAAAAGCAGTTTGCCGAAGGAATTACAGGTGCGGTAAAATAATATATTATATGCTTTTTAAAGGTGTGAAATTGTGTTAAGATTTCATACCTTTTATTGATAAAATTTAAATTTAAGAGAGGTAAAAATGAATAAAGATATCTTAAATAATATTTCAAACCCTTCTGTTTTTGAGGAAAACAGGCTTCCTGCCCACTCGGACCATCTTGTATATGCAAACAAGTCGGAGTTACTTAAGGGAAGCTCTTCACTTTGCTATTCTTTAAACGGAGTGTGGAAATTTGACTACTCGACAAATCTTAACTGCACTCCTGACGGCTTTGAAGCTTTGGATTATGACTGTAAGAACTGGGATGATATAAGGGTTCCGGCACATATACAGATGGAAGGATATGACAGACCGCACTACGCCAATGTGGCATACCCTTGGGACGGCAGACAATCTCTAAATCAGGTGAGGCTCCGACAGATTTTAACCCTGTAGGCAGTTATGTAAAATATTTTACATTGCCGAAGAACTTTTTAAAGGAATCTCTTATACTCAGGTTTGAGGGCGTGGAGAGTGCGGCTGCCATATGGTTAAACGGTCATTATATAGGTTACTGTGAGGACAGCTTCACTCCTTCAGAGTTTGATTTGACAAAATATATAGTAGAAGGAGAAAACAAGCTTGCAATACAGGTAACCAAGTGGTGTGCCGGCAGCTGGCTTGAAGATCAGGACTTTTTCAGATTTTCAGGTATCTTCAGAGATATTTATCTCTACACCAAGCCTAAATGCCACCTTGAGGACATTGAAATCAAGCAGGTCTTTGAAAAGGGAAGCTTTGACAATGTAAAGCTTAACCTTTCCATAGACTTAAGTAATAATGCTAATGTAGCGCTTAAATTATTTGATGCTATGGACTTAACACTGAAATCAAATGAGTTTAAAGCCTTTGATGAAATGCCGGTAGTTTATGAAACTGTAACTAATTTGCATTCAGGCAAAAACGAGCTTTCATTTGATATTGCCGCTCCTAAGCTTTGGAGTGCCGAGATTCCGAATCTTTATACTCTCTACATTGAAATATTTGACGGTGAGACTTTACTTGAGGTCTCCACAGTAAAGATAGGCATCAGACTTTTTGAAAAGAACGCCGACAATGTAATGACCTTAAACGGTAAGAGAATTGTCTTTGCAGGTGTGGACAGACATGACTTCAGCTCAAAGTTCGGCCGTGCAATCACATTTGATGAGATTAAAAAAGATATTGTGACTATGAAGGAAAACAATATCAATGCTATAAGGACAAGCCACTACCCTAACTCGTCCGCACTCTATGAGCTGTGCGATATCTACGGTATATATCTGATCGACGAATGCAATCTTGAGACTCACGGCAGCTGGGACGGTCTTCTAAGCGGCGTATCCGACTATGACTTTGTACTGCCGGGAGATAAGAAGGAATGGTTACCGCTGCTGCTTGACAGAGCAAACTCAATGTATATGAGAGACCGCAATCACTCAAGTGTTCTTATCTGGTCCTGCGGTAATGAAAGCTACGGCGGCAGCGATATATATGAGATGAGTGAGTTCTTCAGAAAGGCGGATTCAAGCAGACTTGTACACTATGAGGGAGTTTATAATGACCGCCGCTACAATGATACCTCGGATATTGAGAGCAGAATGTATGCAAAGGTGGCCGAGGTCAAAGAATTTTTAAAGACTCACAGAGATAAGCCTTTTATCGAATGTGAATATACACATGCTATGGGCAACTCCTGTGGCGGTATGCAGCTTTATACTGAACTTGCATGGGAAGAGGAGCTTTTCCAGGGCGGCTTTATCTGGGACTACATTGACCAAAGCATTACAGGTAAGGATCCTTTCGGAAATGATACACAGTACTACGGCGGAGACTTTGACGACTCTCCTACCGACTATAACTTCAGCGGAAACGGTATCGTGTACGGCAGTGACAGAGACGCTTCACCTAAGATGCAGGCTGTAAGGTATAATTACAGACCGGTTGACTTAAAGCTTGATTTGGACAAGGATGTTTTGCATATCCACAACAGAAATCTTTTCAGAAATCTGAGTGATTACAGGTTTTTAATCTATATAAAGAAGTTCGGTAAGACTTTATTTGAGGAGAGCTTCTTTATAAGCGGTGAAGGGCTTTGTAAGCTTGATTACAGCCTGAATATAAAAGAAAGAGTTAAGAGTCTGTTTGATATATATGGAGACGAGCTTATCGTGGGTGTTAAGGCGATTTTTAATATCGAAACACTTTATAACTTAGGTGAAGTTTCATTCAGCGAGGCGGCTGTAAGAGAAAATATGCAGATATTTGATGCTCTTTTAAAGGCTCCGGGCAATAAGCTTATATGTGATACTCCTTTACTTGAAAAAAGACCTTATAAACTTATTGTGGGCGTAAGTAATTTCGGAGTTAAGGGCGAGAACTTTGAAGTGCTCTTCTCACAAAACTTCGGCGGACTTGTATCTTACAGATATGCCGGAAAAGAACTTCTTAAGGCCGTTCCGAGACCGAACTTTTGGAGAGCGCCTACAGACAACGACTACGGCAACAACATGCCTTTCAGATATGCCAAGTATAAGACAGCTTCACTTTATGCTACCACAAGGATGCCTAATCCCGTCAGTACATATTGGGGGGCTTTCAGACCTGTTATAGAGGAACATGAATCCTATGTCTCGGTAACATATGATTATGTACTGCCTGAGAGCAGTGATAAACTGAGACTCACATATAATGTCTACGGTGACGGCAGCATCAGGGTGATTACAGAGTATACTCCTGCCTCGGGCAAGTATGATTTACCTGAGTTCGGTACTTTATTTAAGTTAAAGCCTGAGTATGAGAATATCTCTTGGTACGGTGCAGGTCCTATGGAAACTTATTCCGACAAGCTTGTAGGTGCAAAGATTGATTTCTACAGCGGCAAAGTAAGTGAGCAGCTTGCAAAGTACCTTTCACCACAGGAAAGCGGAAATAAGTCTTTGGTACGTTTTGCCAAGCTTACAGATAAGAAAGGCCGCGGACTTTTGGTTGCAGGCGACTGTATCAATATATCCGCTCTTTGCTACACTCCAAGTGAACTTGAAGAAGCAAGACATGACTTTGAACTGCCTCCTGTTACAAAGACCGTGCTTCGTATCAGTCTTTCTCAGATGGGTATCGGCGGCGACGACACATGGGGCGCTCCTACACTTGATGAATATTTGTTAAAGGGCGAAGGCACACTGAAATTTGACTATGTTATAAAGGGAATCTAAAAACAAAAAGGGGCTGTGAAATAAGTCCCCAAAAGAAATAGGACCATTCGCTCATGCGAAAGGTCCTATTTTTGTGGTAAAATTAACTTGGAATGAAAAATTTACCCAATACCTATTGTAATTCAAAACAAGAATATTTTCCACTGTTTCTTTCAGATTGTTTGGATCTGCTGGATCCTGTTTTAACATTTGACAGATTGATAGGAGGAATCGATTTAAACAAGTATCTGACGGATATTCCGGAGTACACAACCGGACGACGCAGATATAATCCGGTCAACATGTTAAAGACAGTACTTTTCGGATTTATGACTAGCGGTTACTGCTCTCTGAGAAAAACTTGAAGACAACTGCAAAGTTAATATCAGGTTCATTTATCTCATGGATTACCGGACTCCGTCATACAGAACCTTTGGATATTTCATCAATAAAATACTTAAAGATAAGATTGAAAACATTTTTAACGATATCAATCATGCTATCTTTAACGAGGAGCATGTAGATCTGCAACATCTCTACATCGACGGCTCCAAGTTTGAAGCAAACGCAAACAAGTATACCTGGGTATGGAAGAAGGCTACCGAAAAGTTCCGTTACAAGCTTTACGAAAAAATCACTGCGGAGATTGAGGAAATTAATGCAGAAATCGCATGGAGCGGGGTACAGATCACAATAAACTCGGAGTATGTACCGGATTATCTGAATGAAATCGTTGAGCAGCTAGTACATTTATGGGAACTGGATACCAGTACATTTGTTTACGGAAGCGGAAAGCGAAAATCCAAAGAACAGCGTCATTATGAACACTTGACTACTTTCTGTCAGAAACTTCAAGAATACATACAAAAAATTGAAATCTGTGGTCCTAACCGAAACAGTTACTCTAAAACAGATAACTCCGCTACCTTTTGCGTATCAAAACGGATTACATGGGCAATGATCAGATTCTGCCGGCATATAATGTACAGATTGGTGTAGCAGATGAATATATTGCAGTTGTTGATATGAACCATTATCGTTCGGATATGGATTGCTTTGTTCCTTTGATGGAGCACTTCAAACAAACTTATGGATTCTATCCCAAATATCCTGTGGCAGATGCCGGATATGGCTCATACAATAATTATATTTTCTGTGAACAGAACGGAATTGAGAAGTATATGAAATTTCCAATGTTTAAAAAGGAAACTAAGGATCGAAAATATCATGAAGACCCATTTCGTGCAGTTAACTTCAGAATTGATGAACAAGGAGTCATGAGATGTCCTAACGATAAAGCATTCCATTTTTTATACAGAAAAAATGTGAGGGGAAATCAGTACGGGCGCAAGGAAGAAGTGTATGAATGCGAAGACTGTAGCGGATGTCCATATGCAAAGAAATGTAAGAAGACAGATAAGAATCGAACCGTTCGGATCAATCAGGAACTAACTTCCATGCATCAGGAAGTAATCGAAAACCTGGAAAGTATCCACGGTGCGTTATTGAGAATGAACCGTTCGATACAAGCAGAAGGTACTTTCGGAATTATGAAAAAGCAACCGTTGGTACCAGAGAATTGTCCGAAGAGGTATTCATTCAGTCAAACTGGAAGTTTTACTCGTGGCGATAGGCCATAATTTATATAAATATCAGAAAAAAAAGACAAGAAACAGAACTGCCGCATAGATTCAAAAAAAGAATTTCTATGGGGTAGGGGAAGTGTGCTTTTTGCGTATGATTTTAGTCATTTATACACATACTGGTAAAGGAGATGCGAAAAACTCAATCGAGTTTTTTTCACACCCCCTTTCATCACCCCCTATGAGCTAAGCTCCAACTCTCTATGCGTCTGCCTTCCGACAACTTTTACAACTCATATCTCTACATCATTCATTCCATCGCCAAACCCAAAGGTGTCAGAAAGTGGAACATTCAAATACTCTGCAATCTTTTGAATGCCTCTTCCCTTATCAAATTGGCGATTGACTAATTCGCCATTGACACAACCATGGGCTGGAACATCTTGAATGACAAATTGAAAGTCCTTTTTCCAGTGCCTGTCTGCACTCATCAATCTGTTGCTCCTGTCTGGCCATAATCACAACCTTATAAATTGGCTGTCCATCATATTGAGACATTGGCTTGATGCCAAGATTTTTCAGAGAGTGCTTTTCTCCAGCGCTCAATCTCCGAATTTCCGCCCTCTGTGCCGTCCAAAAGTTCTTTCAAATCCTCATCGCCGAAAGAGCCATCCTTACCTTCAATCGTACAAAACACACCTTTTTTATGAAGAAGCTCAAGTGCTGTATCTAGCTGCTCCTTCCTCATTGGAATATCAACAATGACCTTGTCCTTATAAGTGACATAACCACCAGAACTGCCTACAACACCATCAAATCCATAGACAAGAAGTGGCTTTTAGCATATCTAAATTTCTTCCTGTGCAAAGAAATACCTTATGACCATTTTTTTGTGCCCTGCGAATGGCCTCCAGTGCACTGTCTGGCGGGACATTGGTTCCTGCCGGTGTCAAGGTTCCATCAATATCTAAAAAGATTAACTTTTTCCATAATTCCCCTATTTAAACTTTGTCACCAACCACACAAAGTCATGATTTGGAATTTCAACTGCCTTAGCTTCTCTCTTTTTATTGGTCAACATATCCTTATAATCTTCTGGCTCATCAATCCAAGCAGTTTGATAAAATGGACTAAAGTTAAAGAGTGCAATCAACTTCTCACCCTTATAATATCTTCCAATGCCAAGTACTGCGTCATTATAAGTTTCCACAATCCAAGTGTCCGCTGCTCCATCAAATACACTGTACTTACTTCTTAACTTCTCCAGCTTTTTGAATGGCCTTAAAAATTCTTCCTTCTCTGCTCTTTTGTCTGCTTTCTTCTTTGCCTCATCCCAACGGAAATCTCCTCTGTGCAAATATCGAGAATCGTCCCATTTCAGTGGATTCTCGTGATAGCTATAGTCATTGAGCTGACCAATTTCATCTCCCGAATAGAGCACTGGAATACCTGATTGTGTGAGCAAGAAGGCATGTAACATAATATCTAGACGAATGGCACGGTCTAATTTTTCTTCATCCCTTTCATACTCTGCTGCCTCAATTCCACAAAGAGATGCCGTTGTTCCACAAAGTCTTGCATCGCCGAGTCGAGGGTCATCATTATATAGCTCTCCTCTCGCATCGGAATAATCAGTATATCCTCTAAAGTAAGCATTTAAAAAAATCTCTTGTGCTCCACCTCATCTACACCAAATTGCTTGAGGAAATTGTAATCAAGTCCCCAACCAATATCATCATGGCAACGCAAATAATTTAAGAAGACATACTGCTTTGGAAGTGCAAATACCTGTCCGAGCTGATGCTTCATCAATCGCACATCATGTGTGGCCAATGTATGCCATGTTGTTGCCATTGTCGTTACATTATAAAGCATATTGCACTCTGGCTTTTCTACAGTTCCAAAATATGGAACAACCTTGCTTGGTTCCATAACAACTTCACCGAGAAGAAGAGTTCCTGGACAAACAATCTCTGTTGCAATTCTCATAATGCGAACAAGGGTATGAACCTGTGGAAGATTTCTACATGAAGTTCCCAATGTCTTCCAAATATATGGAACTGCATCCAATCGAATAATATCCACACCATGATTGCACAAATTGAGCATATTGGCCATCATATCATTAAATACAACTGGATTGGCGTAATTTAAATCCCATTGATATGGATAAAATGTTGTCATCACAACCTTTCCAACCTCTGGGCACCAACTAAAGTTCCCCGGTGCTGTCTGTGGAAATACTTGTGGAACGGTTTCCTCAAAGGCATTTGGAATATTCCAATTGTCAAAAAAGAAGTATCTCTTTTGATACTCATAATCCCCTGCCTTTGCCTTTCTCGCCCACTCGTGATCTTCTGATGTGTGATTCATTACAAAGTCAAGGCAAAGGCTCATATTATTGGCATGGCATTCCCTAGCTAAGTCAGCCAAATCCTCCATTGTCCCCAACTTTGGATCAACTTTTCTAAAATCTGATACCGCATAGCCACCATCTGATCTTCCCTCTGGACTCTCCAAAAGTGGCATCAAATGAAGATAATTTACACCTGATTCCTTGATATATCCCAAATTTTCCTTGACACCCTTTAAATTCTTAGCAAAGCAATTCGTATACATGAGCATTCCGAGCATATCATTGCCCTTAAACCAGTCCGGTGAAGCCTCTCGGATTAAATCCAACTCCTTCAATGCATCTTCTCTCTCTGTATAATAATCCCTCAATACTTTCATAAAATAGTCAAAGGCCTGTGTATCATTATTATAGAGCTCGCAATAGAGCCACTTTAATTCATCATAGTATCTCGCCAAGCGCTGATCAAAAACTTCTTCTCTCATGTTGTCTCCTTTATATATGGCATCGGTTCCAGTATTTTATATAAACAATTCTTGTTAATTATAAGCCAATTCCTTTATTTGTGCAATCAATTGCACTTTCAAACTAATTGCAATACTATACAAATTTTTTTCTTAAATTGTGCAGTTTGCCAGCCTTCCCACACAATTTAAAAGGGGCTGTGAAATAAGTCCCTAAAGAAATAGGACCATTCGTTCATGCGAAAGGTCCTATTTTTTTGTGGTAAAATTAACTTGCAATGAAAAACTTTACACAGTACTTATTGTAATTCAAAAACAAGGATATTTACCACTGTTTCTTTCAGATTGTTTGGATCTGCTGGATCCTGTTTTAACATTTGACAGATTGATAGGAGGAATCGATTTAAACAAGTATCTGACGGATATTCCGAGTACACAACCGGACGACGCAGATATAATCCGGTCAACATGTTAAAAAAACAGTACTTTTTCGGATTTATGACTAGCGGTTACTGCTCTCTGAGAGAACTGGAAGACAACTGCAAAGTTAATATCAGGTTCATGTATCTCATGGATCACCGGACTTCGTCATACAGAACCTTTGGATATTTCATCAATGAAAATACTTCAAGATAAGATTGAAAACATTTTTAATGACATCAATCATGCTATCTTTAACGAGGAGCATGTAGATCTTCAACATCTCTACATCGACGGCTCCAAGTTTGAAGCAAACGCAAACAAGTATACCTGGGTATGGAAGAAGGCTACCGAAAAGTTCCGTTACAAGCTTTACGAAAAAATCACTGCGGAGATTAAGGAAATTAATGCAGAAATCGCATGGAGCGGGGTACAGATCACAATAAACTCGGAGTATGTACCGGATTATCTGAATGAAATCGTTGAGCAGCTAGTACATTTATGGGAACTGGATACCAGTACATTTGTTTACGGAAGCGGAAAGCGAAATCCAAAGAACAGCGTCATTATGAACACTTGACTACTTTCTGTCAGAAACTTCAAGAATACATACAAAAAATTGAAATCTGTGGTCCTAACCGAAACAGTTACTCTAAAACAGATAGCTCAGCTACCTTTATGCGTATCAAAACGGATTACATGGGCAATGATCAGATTCTGCCGGCATATAATGTACAGATTGGTGTAGCAGATGAATATATTGCAGTTGTTGACGTTAACCATTATCGTTCAGATATGGATTGTTTCGTTCCTATGATGGATCACTTCAAACAAACTTATGGATTCTATCCCAAATATCCTGTGGCAGATGCCGGATATGGCTCATACAATAATTATATTTTCTGTGAACAGAACGGAATTGAAAAGTATATGAAATTTCCAATGTTTAAAAAGGAAACTAAGGATCGGAAATATCATGAAGATCCATTTCGTGCAGTTAACTTCAGAATTGATGAACAAGGAGTCATGAGATGTCCTAACGATAAAGCATTCCATTTTTTATGCAGAAAAGGTGTGAGGGGAAATCAGTACGGACGCAAGGAAGAACTGTATGAATGCGAAGACTGTAGCGGATGTCCATATGCAAAGAAATGTAAGAAGACAGATAAGAATCGAACTGTTCGGATCAATCAGGAACTAACTTCCATGCATAAGGAAGTAATAGAAAACCTTGAAAGTATCCACGGTGCGTTATTGAGAATGAATCGTTCGATACAAGCAGAAGGTACTTTCGGAATTATGAAAAGCAACCGTTGGTACCAGAGAATTGTCCGAAGAGGTATTCATTCAGTCAAACTGGAAGTTTTACTCGTGGCGATAGGCCATAATTTATATAAATATCAGAAAAAAAAGACAAGAAACAGAACTGCCGCATAGATTTAAAAAAAGAATTTCTATGGGGTAGGGAAAGTGCGCTTTTCTTGCGTATGATTTCAGTCATTTATACACAATAATTGCAAAAGGGAGATGCGAAAAAACTCTATAGAGTTTTTTCACACCCCCTTTTTTATTAAATTTATTATTTTCCTGTTGCGCTGTATGCACCTGAAATACCTACGTAGTATCCGTCAGGTGTTGTGGTATTTGAAAGCATCTTTCCGCTGTTCAAATCCATATAGTACCAGTTGCCGCCTATTAACTGCCATCCTACAAGCATATATCCGTCGGCATTGAAGTAATACCACTCACCGTTTATCTGTCTCCATGAAGATGTTACATAGCTTCCGTCAGCCAATGTGTACCACCAACCTGTATTATTGTGCTGCCATGTACCGCTCTGTGATGCCTGACTCTGGCTCTCACTGTAGTTTCTTGCAGCCTCGGCCTGGCTTACCGTTATGGTATTTGATGTTACCCAAGGGCCGTTCTTTTGGGCATCGCTGCTTAGAGCACGTACCTTAAGTACATATGTACCCTGTCTGTTCAAAAGATACTTTAAGTTTGCACTGTTTGTTGTAAAGTTCTGTACTCCGCCTATTGTGGATGAATTATCTCTGACAAGCTTTACCTGATAGCCTGAAGCTCCCTGTGATGCACTCCATGTAGCCTGTCCCGAGTTGTTCAAAGTAACGCTCTCTATAGGTGAAACCTGATTTGTAAGTGCAGGCAACTGAATATCCACATACAAATCATTTGAAGTATTCTCTCTTCTTGCCTCTATAAGTTCTCCGCCTGTTATCTTAAAGTCCTCAGCCTTATATACGCTGAAGTAGTAGTTGTCGTCTGCCGACAAATGTACTGTAATCTTCGGAACATCTGTAATCTGCCAATCAGTGCCCATATCCAAAAAGTCTACACCGTCTATACTGTAGTTGCTTCCTGATGTGCTTACAGTAACATCGTCTATATTCCTTGCCTTTCCTACAGTGATTGCATCGGACTTTATATTTATCTTTACAGACTTTATTCCTGATGCTGCAAATGCCGTCATAGAAGCCGCCAAACTCATTATTCCCGTTATCGCCGCTATTGCGAATTTCTTTCCAAAACTATTCATATATATCCTTTCACTCAAATAAAATACTCTTTTCCTACTATTAAATACTAATTTACGTTTTCAGTCAATTACTATTATATGAATTTTCTTTAAATTCACATAAAAAGGACGACCGCATTTCGCCGTCGTCCTTATTGTTATCTTGCAACATCTGCCACTCTTGATTCTCTGATCACATTTACTTTGATTTGACCCGGATATTGCATCTCTTCTTCTATTCTCTTTGAGATGTTTCTGGCCAATATAACCATATCGTCATCGCTTACCTTCTCAGGTAGTACCATGATTCTTACCTCACGGCCTGCCTGTATAGCAAATGATTTCTCCACTCCGTCAAATGAAGTTGTGATTTCCTCAAGCTGACTCAATCTGTTAGTATATGTCTCCAAGGTCTCTCTTCTTGCTCCCGGTCTGGCTGCCGATATTGTATCTGCCGCCTGTACCAGACAAGCTATAAGTGACTCCGGATCAACATCTCCATGATGTGATTCTACAGAATTGATTACAACCGGATGTTCTTTGTATTTCTTACAAAGCTCCACACCAATCTGTACATGTGAACCTTCCACTTCATGGTCGATGGCTTTTCCAATATCATGTAGTAAACCGGCTCTCTTTGCCAGTCTGATGTCCACTCCAACCTCTGCTGCTAAAAGTCCTGCTAACTGTGCCACCTCTATAGAATGTTTCAAAGCATTCTGTCCGTAGCTGGTTCTGAATTTCATTCTTCCCAGTAGCTTGATAAGTTCCGGATGTATACCGTGCACTCCTACTTCAAGTGCGGCATTCTCACCCTCTTCTCTCATAATTCCGTCAACTTCTTTCTTCGCCCTGTCCACCATCTCTTCAATTCTTGCAGGGTGGATACGACCGTCGACAATCAACTTCTCAAGTGCTACTCTTGCTACTTCTCTTCTTACAGGATCAAAACAGGATAAAACTACCGCCTCAGGTGTATCGTCTATTATAAGCTCTACTCCTGTAAGCTGCTCGAGTGTACGTATATTTCTACCCTCGCGTCCTATGATCCTTCCCTTCATGTCGTCATTCGGCAACGCCACTACTGAAACTGTCGTTTCCGCTACATGGTCCGCTGCACATCTTTGAATTGCAGTTACCACATATTCCTTAGCCTTTTTATCGGCTTCATCCTTTGCGGCATTTTCAAGCTCTTTGATAAGCTTTGCCTTGTCATGTTTCACTTCATCTTCAACTGATTGCAATAAGAATTCCTTAGCCTGATCGCTTGTAAGTCCGGATATTCTCTCAAGTTCCGCTATTCCCTTATCATATAGGGACTCTACTTCCTTGCTTCTTGAAAGTATACTTTCCTCTCTTGCAAGAACGCTCTCTTCCTTCTTTTCAAGTAAATCCTGCTTCTTGTCCAAGTTCTCTTCTTTGCTAAGTACTCTTTTTTCATAGCGGGCTAACTCCGCCCTTCTTTCCTTCACCTCTCTATCAAGCTCATTTTTTGTCTTTATAGACTCTTCTTTTGCTTCCAAGAGAGCTTCACGTTTCTTTTGTTTCGGCTGTTTTTAAGGCTTCCTCTATTATTTCTCTGGATTTAATCTCTGCTGATCCGATTTTATCTTCATATGACTTTTTACGATGAGCAATCGCTAAACTCCAACTTAGAGGCGCCACAACAACTACACTGAGTATTACCGCTATTATTATACTTCCCAGTTGTGACATAAAAGCACCTCCTTATTCAATTTTTCATTGTTCAAAACAACATTTTTAATTTTTAACAAAAAAATGAACAAAAAAAGTAAAGTTGGTAAAGATTGTATACAAAAATACTTTATTAAAGAAATCCTTACACTCCAATCAAAAAAGCCGCCGCATATGCGACAGCCTTTATTATTATGCATTCTTATATGTTCCCATTACAACTTTTCTGAGAAGATCTACCGGTATCATTGTGAATGCCAATATGAATACCGCTATCCAGCCCGGTATACTAAAAGGCACACAGCTGAACATCTTTCCGATGAACTGGAAAGGTGCAAGAGGTATTGAACCTGAATTTACTATCAATGCCTGTACTATGATGATGGCAAAGAACACCTTCAAAAATCCCGGGTTCTCCTTCAATCCATTAAAGATAGAAAAACCTTCATCTCTTACATTGAAGCCGTTAAACAATGCACTTGCTATAAACAGTACAAAGTAGCCTGTAAGTAATTCATCCATATTTCCGCCGAAAAGGTTCATAAAGAACGGTGTTTTAAGGTATATAAAGCTTACGATTGTAAGCCAAAGTCCCATAGTAAGAATCTGAACCGCCATATTCCTGCTGATGATATTTTCATCTCTTCTTCTCGGCTTTTCCATCATGTAGCTTTCCTTAGCCGGCTCATTACCAAGCATTATAGCTCCCAGACCGTCCATTACAAGGTTGACAAACAAAAGGTGAGTTACCTTAAGCGGCTCTTCCACTCCGAAGAAAGGAGCGATGGCACTTACTATAACCGCAGTTACATTGATGACAAGCTGGAACTTACAGAACTTAAGTATATTGTGATAGATGGTTCTACCGTAGAGTATCGCATCCTTTATAGATCTGAAGTTGTCGTCAAGTATTACAATCTCACCGGCTTCCTTTGCAGCCTCGGTACCGTTACCCATAGCAAATCCGACATCGGCTCTCTTAAGTGCAGGTGAATCGTTTACACCGTCTCCGGTCATACCTACAACAAGATTCATCTCCTGACAAAGTCTTACCATTCTTGACTTGTCTGTAGGAAGCGCTCTGGCAATAACTCTGATATGCGGAATAAGCTTCTTTACTTCATCATCGCTCATCTCGTTTAACTCGGCAGATGAAAGTGCTCTGTCTGAAGTATTCTTTATAAGACCTGCATCCTTTGCGATAGCTACCGCAGTCTCAAGTCTGTCACCTGTAATCATTACAACCTGGATACCTGCTCCCATAACTTCAGCGATAGCATCCTTTGCCTCGGCTCTGACATCGTCTCTGATACCTACAAGACCGATGATTACCACATCGTCGTTGATAGAATTTTGTGCAAGCGGCTTTTCTGAATATCCGAATGCCAAGACTCTCATAGCTCTTGCGGCAAGCTCGTCAATCTTTCTGTCAAGAACGGCCTTATCAATAGTCTTTACTTCACCGTTCTCATCAAGGTACTTCTTAGCCTTTGCAAGCAGTCTCTCAGGTGCACCCTTATAGAAAGTCTTATCAAGTGAATCTATTCTTGCCTGACTGAACTTATTTGTAGAGTTGAAACCCTGATGAGCTCCCACTACCAAGTCCTTATTTTCTGAAAGTGCATTAAAAGTATCTTTTCCTATAAACTTCATAAGCGCCTGGTCTGTAGCGTTACCGCCGATTACAACACCTCTGTCGTCAAAGAGTGACTGTGTATTCTTACCGATTGCAATATCTACAAGACCCTTTACCTTGCTGTGCTTACTGAGTTCTTTTATCTCTATTGAGTTGCCGTCGGCTGTAAAGAAATCCACAACTTCAAGGCTTCCCTTTGTAATGGTACCTGTCTTATCACTGAAGAGTATATTCAGTGAACCTGCAGTCTCGATACCTTCAGCCTTTCTTACAAGGACATTGTGGTCAAGCATCCTGCTGGTATTTTGCATAAGTACAAGTGAAATCATCAGCGGCAATCCCTCAGGTACCGCACATACTATGATAACTATTGCAAGTGTAACAGCCTTTATAACATCCTGCACTATATGCTCTATTCCAAGTCCGAAATAAGGAGCGAATCCTCCGGCTCTTACTACAAAATATGCAAGATAAAGTACTGCAATAACCGTAGCTCCCACATATCCGAATATAGATATCTGATGTGCAAGCTTTCCAAGCTTTACTTTAAGCGGTGAATCAGGGTCTTCTTCATTCATCTCAAGAGCCATCTTACCCATCATTGACTTAAGTCCGACTCTCTTTACAGCTAAAACACCCTCGCCGTCAAATACTACGGCACCTCTGAAAAGTGAATGTGCATCTACGAAGGTATCACCTGTGATATCTTCCTTCAGTTCAAAGGATTCATCCGCAGCGGTCTTTTTACACTCCTCAGCCTCACCGTTAAGTGCGGAGTTGTCCACTCTCAAATCACCGTCTATAAGAATACCGTCTGCAGGTATCTTATCTCCGGACTGTAAGAGCACCATGTCTCCCACTACCACGTCATCCACATCTATAATGGTTACAACACCGTTTCTGTAAACCTTACAGGTATCCTTTTTTGTGTTGTCCTTTAACTCACGATACTTGGTATCGCTGGCCACACCCGTCTTTGCGGAAACAAACGCCACTATGATTACTGCAACAATAGTACCCAAGAGGCTCATAGATCTCTGCATATCCCATAAAGAACATGATTATCATAAGCACTGCAATGGCAAGCAGTATTCTTATCATAGGGTCATTAAATGTCTCCTTAAATTCCTGCCAAAAGGTGGTAGGTTCGGAATCGGGAATAACATTTGAGCCGTTTTTCTGTCTTGACTGCTCTACTTCTTTCTCAGTCAAACCGGTAAATTTCATATATTTTCCTCTTTCAAAGTTTTAGGAGAAAGCCTAAGCTCTCTCCCGTAATTTATATTACATACGCTATTTTACAATAGTTTAGCAATAATTAAAAGTATAAAAGTATTATAAATACCTGTTTGCAAGCTCTCCGAGGCTTGCATCTGTAGTGCCCTGTCCTACAGCCGAGAACTTCCACTCACCGTTGTGTCTGTACACCTCACCGAAAATCATAGCGGTCATACCTGCATAGTTCTCTGTAAGATTGTACTTTAGTATCTCTTTATTGTTTGAAGCATCTACAAGTCTGATAAATGCGTTTCTGATCATGCCGAACTCCTGACGTCTTTGTACAGCCTGATAGATATTCACAACAATAACTATTCTGTCGTACTCTGCAGGGACATTTGCAAGATCTATTGTGATCTGCTCGTCATCACCTTCACCTGCACCTGTCAGGTTGTCACCCATATGGATAACCGTACCTGATTTGTGGCGAAGATTGCCGTAGTATACCACATCATCCTTATATACAAGCTTGCCGTTCTGCAAAAGAAAAGCTGATGCGTCACAGTCGATATTGCTTTCACCGCCTGAACTTCCAAACAGTGATGATAAGAATCCGCCGCTCTTTTGGGCTTCATCCCAACCAAGACCTACAACAATTTTTTTAAGTCCCGCATTTTCCTTTGTAAGACTTACCTTTTGTCCCTTTTGTAAACTGATAGACATAAAACCTCCTAGTCTCTTTAGCCTACGCTACTTCTATTCCGTAGTGATTGCAAAGTGCCGCAAGTCCGCCGCCGAAACCGCTTCCGATAGCATTGAACTTCCACTCGCCGTTGTGCTTATATAACTCACCTACCACTACCGCTGTCTCAATAGAGAAGTCCTCACCGAGGTCAAATCTGATAATCTCGGTATTTGTTACCTCATCCACGATTCTGATGTATGCGTTTGATACCTGACCGAAGTTTTGTCTTCTTGACTCGGCATCATAGATTGTTACGGTGAATGCAATCTTTTCGATATTTGCAGGTACCTTTGAAAGGTCGATTTTTATCTGCTCATCGTCTCCGTCACCTTCACCTGTAAGGTTATCTCCCATATGCTCAACGCTCTCTGACGGATGCTTTAAATTGCCGTAGAAGATAAAGTCCTTTTCAGTAGGACATTTACCGTTGGCTCCTACCATAAATGCAGCGGCATCAAGGTCGAAATCAGCACCTGAGTCAAACGCATTTACATCCCATCCTAAACCTACAATTACTTTTTTCAGTCCCGGATTTGTCTTTGTTAAATCTACTTTCTGTCCTTTGGATAAATTGATTGGCATAAAATCCTCCTTTATACACCGAATTTTTTATAAAATTCATTTTTAATATTTTCAAGTTTTACCTTGTCTTCAGCTCTCTGTCTTCTGGCGTCATCCTGTATTCTCTTTGTCTCTTCGATACCGTTTACAATAGTCTTCCAAGACTTCTCAAGAGTATCCACTTTTATTGAGCTGCCTGAAGCCATCTGTGCCGTAAGCTTTGCCTGCTCGACAGTATTGGTTGCATTCTTTAAAATCATCTCATTTGTCTTTTTATCAAGCTCTGAGAGTGCTTCAGCCTGCAATCTCTGTCTCTTAAGCATAATAGCCTGTGCAAGACTCTGCTTAAAGATAGGCAATGTGATAATGAAAGCCGAATTTATCTTTCTTATCAGGTTTATATTGCTGAACTCCATTGTCTTTAACATAGGAATTGTCTGCATAGCCACATTCTCAGCCACTCTAAGATCCTGTGTTCTTTGCTCAAGCATCATAAGTGCATTGTTAAGAGTGGTAAGCTCAAACTGTATGGACTTATCACCTGTACGATCCATCTCGGCTGTTTTATCCGCAATAGCCCCTTCAAGCTCTTTACAACCCTGCTCGCCTGCCAAAATATACTTAAGCAGATCATGGTAATAGTTCACATTTGAGTCAAACATGGTGTTGAGCTTTTTATTGGTTTCTTTAATCTCACCCTCATAGCCCTTAAGCTCTACATATATCTTGTCAATCTCACCGCCCATGGTCTGATACTTTGCCATTATCTTATCCAGCTGCTTTGATACCGCCGAAGAGTTTGTCAAAAAGACCCGGATCCTGCTTAATCTCTTCGATATCGAACTTGCTCATGATATTGGCAAGTACACCAAGCATCTTGGATGTCTCTTCAATCTGAGCGATATTCATACTGTTAAGTACCAAATCCGACGACTTTGATATCTCAGTGGCTACCTCTCCTCCAAAGGTTACAATGCTGTCAAGATTATCAAGTTCTATCTTGCTCACAAGTGCATCCACCTCTGCCGAATTTACCAAATCGTTTCTCAGTTTCTCAGACTCTACCGCAATATCAAATGTCTGAGTTGTAGCCGGTAATGTCTCACCTTCTACAGCGGTATCTGTCACTACGTTTGCTTCACTCTGTTTTGCTTTTGAAAAATCAAGTCCCATTTTTTCCTCCTTGCTCTGTGCTTTAAAAACCGCAGACACAGAGGCCTATAGTTTTATTAACCAAAAAGTCTGGCAAAAAAAGATTTTTTCTTATTATTGCCCGCCTTTAGCCTACTGAAATCAGGTATAGCCACATCATAAAGATAATTGCCTATTATATGTTCCTTTACTATCTGATTGTTGAAATATTTGCTGATATTGTCATATCCCGTAGGTACAAAAAACAATATATCGAAACCTATCAGATTCAAAAAGGCGACAATTATACTATCTTCCAACGAAATTATGCTCTCCGTTGTATTTACTATTATAAGCTTTGGAGGGCATTTTGTAAAATCAAAGCTCTGTATAAATCTTAAAATTTCCTTAGGTAAATCTAAAACAATTGTAATAATCTTATATTCCACTCCGTTTTGCCCTGTTCCGACTATTACCTTACTCTTTAAAAGCTCCGACAGTTTGTCTAAAATATAATCCTGAGTCTCAGCTCTTAAATAGTCATATTTGAAGCCGTCCCATTTCTTTACAGCTTCTTTATCAAGCCTGTTGTTCTTATAAAATGAAGTCACGCCTGCAGCAACGCTTGCATTGCCTTTGTAGATATTTTCATTCTTGTATAAGAGTGTGGTATCCGTCAAAAGGTCCTTTATCTTAGCAAAATATGCATCTATATCCGAATTCACTACGCCTGAGACTTTTGCGCATATCACAGGGATATTTACCGCATTGTCAACTGTGGAGAAGTTCGGTCTGAATCTGGCTTCCTGTTTCCAATAAATTGCTATCTCCTCATAGGTGGTCGACAGTATTATTACATTTGCCTTTGTAAACTGCATATCACGATACATTCCCGTATCCGAATACATCATGCTGTCCAAATCTCTTTCCGCATTACGCGCGGTCGTACTTATACTGAGTCCTACACTGTCTGTCGGAAACTCTCTTATTTTCAAAGTCTCTTCAAAGCGTATATCATAAAGGTTCTTATCTTCAAGCTTGTCTTTTAGCTTTTCAGGGTTGAAAATCACCACATCGACGGGCAACTTGGACACCATCTTTAAAAACAGACATTCCGTATCACTCTCCACACTTCCGAAGTATATAAGTATCGGTGTAGGTGAATGTATATCCATACCGTTCATAAGCTCCACTATATATCTGTTAATCCAGCAAAGTATATATATGCCCTTATTCATTATCTTGTTAAGGTCCATATTCATAAGCTTACTTGTCTCAATCATAGTGTCTACAAAAGCGTCTCTTGCAACATCTAAAAACACGTTGTTTGTGAACTTGATATTGGTTTTAAGGTCAAGTATAAGCTGATTTTCATTGGCATAATTGCCCCTTTTTATCTTGGCTATCTCATCCACACTCGGATTTGTGATACTGTTGTTTATCACCTGTACTTTTCTGTTTGCCCTCTTCAAATCCTGATAGAGCAGGTAGAGTTCATTTGTATAATTGTTTCTGTCGTCACAACCGTTTATCCTTACAAACATATTGTAAAAAAAGGCTGTGTTCTCACCTCTTTTTATGTTTTTCAAATCCTCAAAAATATCTCCGCTAAGCCATGCGTTGGTATTCGGCTTTATATTTACATTACCGCTGTAGAGCATTTTTTTGTTTTTATCATCCTCATACAGTTTCAGCAGCCAATCAAGGTTAAATCCCGGCGGAAATCCCTCACTTCCCATCTTCAAATCAATGGAAAACTGTGACTTGGGGTCTATTGACAAATACTGTGAGTCACCTCCCGGTTGCAAGAGTATAATATCCGCACCTGCATTTGATAATATATTTAATGTGGAAAGCTCGGAGAAGTTTACATTGCCCCAAAAAATAATCTTCGGTATATCCTCACTTCCAAGTCTTTCCATAATGTTATAAAAGTTATAGTAGAGCCAACACATTATTCTTGTGAAGTTGTTCTTCAATATCTCTATATTCTTACCCTGACGCCTTAATACTTCCAAAGTATCAAAAATACCGTCCGCCATAGACGCTCTCTCATAGTCTCTGATTCTTGGAAGCCATCTCTTAAGAGCATCCGCTATAAAGCCCGGTCCATGTACATATCTGTCACCTATAATCTCGTTAAAATATGCGATATTGTCGGCTGTAGGATTTTCAATATGTGTGTCAATTATTGCGCCGTCCTTTTTAGCCAATTCATAATATTTTCTGATAAATTCAAGTATTGTTTCGTCATATGAGTTTATCCTGTAAAAGTAGACTCCTCTGGGCTTTCTCATACTAAGTCTTTTAAAAAAATCATCAACTTCTTTATCTTTTGATGCAACAGCATATATTATCCCCTTTCAAGTATTATCTGATAAAACTCTTTGCAAATCCATATATGGCATCATACGGTACCGCCAGATTTATATTCTGTCCTTCACTAAATCCTGCCGTACTTATTCCTATTACCTCTCCAAACATATTTAAGACTGCACCGCCTGATGAACCCGGCGATATCGGTGCACTGAATTGTATCATGTCCACATTGTCGATATTTCTAAAACCTGATATAATACCGTCCGAAACCGAGTTGAAAAGTCCGAGCGGACTGCCTATAGCCACCACATTTTGCCCTCTTACAAGTTTCTCTCTTCCGTCAAAAAGTCTTAGAGGACTCAGTACTCTTGCTATCCTTATTATGGCAAGGTCAAGATATTGATTGTACTTTATCACCTCATCGGTTTTATAAATTCTCTCGTCATCTTCAATCCTTACTTCAAAATAGTAACCGCCTCTTATTACATGATTGTTTGTCAGTATGAATCCGTCTTTTCCGATCATGATACCCGAACCTGTTCCAAGCATCTTTTGTCTGTTGTCATATACCGCAATCATTACAATGGAGGTTGAGAGTTTTGCAAGCTCAATATAGCTAAGTTCCCTGTCAGTCTTTATACCGGACCTAGGCATATTTGTATCTGCAGAAGCTACTACCGTCTTAGCAGCTCCTCCCGTATTTGATATATGAGAGTTTGCCGCACTTGCTTCAGTCTTTGTTTCTTTCTTATCTCTGTCTTTTCTTCTTATTGATGCAAGGCTTATTCTCACTCTGCCTTCTTCTTTAACCTGTGCTGTGGGACTCTCTTTTTTGATATCTTTACTTTTTGTACTCTCAGGTATTTCATAAGGCTTCAGCACCAACTTATCCTCAATGAAATCTCCTATTCTCTTAGTGTAAAAATAATCCTTAAGTATATCGGTATCTTTTGAGTACTGTAAAAGGCAGACATCCATTCCAAGCAGATTTAAGAATACAAAAAAATAGATTTCAGACTCCTTATCTATGTTTTTTGCCACCACCTTTATATTCCTGCCTCCGTCAATCTTTATATCCGAAAAGTTTTCACACAACCAATACAAAAGCTTTACCATTATATTTTTTTGTATTGTATCTGTCAGATTCTTCTTATATTTGTGCAGCAGATTCTCAATTTCTTTCATTGCACCTACAAGTTCACTCTCTGAAATATTTGTCTTTAAAAGATCTATATGACCGGTGTTTTACAAAGTTTTCATAGGCCGTTTTTTTATTCTCATGCAATCACTGTTTATATAAAGTGAATCAATATATTTATAATATATTTTTCCCTTCTCTCATATCCTTTGACAGATATTTTTAAAAGGTCGTTTATTTCATTTTTCAACACCTTCAGACGCCCCGTCAAACTTGACCGCATAAGTGTTTCTTATATCGCCGTTTTTTTGCCGCCTCTTATACTGCCAAACTCCATATAGCTGTTTATATTTATAGGATTCAACCTGTATTTAAACATATTTACTCCATTGAATTCTTTTCTTTGTTTTTATAACTTTTCTATGCTATAATTATACCAATAATAAGCCTATATTCAAGATGCCCCTGTATAAAAAGACCGTCTACGAAATAAGCGGCCGTTTTATCCTTGCAATCTTAAGCTCATTTGTAATTTTATATTTTTTGACAGGGGAAGACTATGAAAGATTCCGGTATTTACTATAGCTTAGGTGCATTGCTTTACACTGCTGCCGACAATACGAATATTATAGACGATATAATATTTGAAAAATTTAATATTCCGTTTTCTTTAGCATTTTCATTCGATACTACAAGCAATGATGCCGAAGCCGACAAGGCGGAGAATATCCTTGTAAAGACCTTGGACAAGCTCTTTGTTGCAAAGAAAGAGAGAAATTTCTATATACCCAAGCTCTTTATAAGAGTCCTTTCCACAGCACATATCCCACATCTTTACAAGAAGTTCGGAAGCTTACTTGATCTTATCACCGGATTTATACTGCCTGACTTTTCAGTATCGAATGCAGATGTGTATATCTATGAAATGCAGCGTATCAACTCGGTACTTTCCACCCCTGTATATATTCTACCGGAGCTTGACGGCATAGCGCTTCTTGACTTAAAAAGCAGATACATTGACCTGTATTCAATCAAAGAAAGACTTGCAACATATGAAGACTATGTGCTCAATTTGCTTGTTTCAACAGGCAGCGTACTCAATTCTTTTTGTGTAAGGAGAAGAGTTGACGAAAATATTTATCAAAGCTCCCCTGTAGCTTCACTTTTAGCCGACATCGTAACTGTATTTGCAACCGACTATATACTATGTGCCCCGGCTTTTGAATATTATGCGGGTATAGGCTGGGAAGAAGGACTTTTAAAGGAAATTGAGTTTGATAAGATGAACGGTTTTGTAGGTAAGACTGTAGTCCACCCTAAACAGATTTCCATTGTCAATGACGCTTATAAGGTGTCAAGTATTGACTATGACGATGCACAGAGTGTTCTGGATGACAAGAAGATATATCAGGTCTGTGCCAATGTAAACGACACCAGAATAAATGAGCCGAAAATCCACTACAGTTGGGCAGTGCAGGTTATATTCCTTGCAAAGTACTTCGGCGTAAAGAAATATTGACTTAAAAGGGGATGTGAAAAATCTATTGAGTTTTTTCGCATCTCCCTTTTAGAGTGTTTTATATGTCTTTCATCTTTTTTATAATGCCCATACATTTATAATTGTTCAATCTTGTATACTCTATTTCACTGTCTTTTTCTTTTGCCAGTCTGACTATATGGCGAAGCTCTCTGTCGTCTTTATATCTCTCATCTATAAGAACTTTCCACGGTACTCTTCTTAACAGCACTCTTGTAGTCTCTCCTATACCCGGCTTTATCAAGTTTATATCATCTATACAAAATCTCTTTGCCTGATTTTGCGCCTCTGTGATTCCCTTTGTCCCCGGCATATCCGTATTATCTTTATGAGTTCTGAAAAGTTTTTGTATCTCGTCTATGAAATGATAACTTAAATCCTGATCTTTATATTCCTTATAATACAGAGCTCCGTGGAAATCATTTTCACCTATTATATCACTTCTTAAAAATGTCCTGCTGACCAGTCCGCATACCGTAGCATTGAGTGCAGAGCTTGGAATAAATATATCACTGTAAGTTCCGGTAAGTACGGTCTCACCTGCCGGGTCGCATACCACCGCAAGTTCAGGTGAAACACCTTCATAGTTTTTGACCGCCTTCTTTAACTCCTTAAGTATTGCGCCCTTTCCTATCCACCCGTCTACAAAGAGTATATCCTTTGCAGGGTGGTTCTTTAAAATATACTTCATAGCATTGTCGTCAATGCCTCTGTCTCTGATTATAGATACGGAATAATGCGGCAAATCCATATTATACTTTGCTTTTATATATCTTTTTAAAAGTATGCCTATAGGTGTACCGGCCCTTGCAAGTGATACAAGCGCAATATTCTTTCCGCGACTTTTCACTATCTTGTCCGCAAGTGAGCCCAGCGCATCCGCCATAGCCTGCCCGAATATTTGTAGCGAATCAAAGTATATGTCCATATATTCCTTACTTGGAATATATTCTATCGGAAGCATTTCACTGTAATGCATTCCCGACTGTATAAGTTTTTCCCTCTCCTTGCTTGGCAGAGGTTCCACCATTCCGGTAACATCCTTTAAAAGAAATATTACATCCTCTTTTTTATAACTGCTGTTCATTATCCCACCTGATAAAATATATATCTTTATTGCCGGCAAGCTTTATTGCCTTTAATATATCATTTTCACCGTTCTTATCTTTGCCGTCACTGACTAAAAAGAATATATCACTCTTCTTAAGATCATAGATATATGTCTGTCTGTTTTTGTCATAGATACTCTCCACCTCATATCTTGTATGCAGAGGATAATCCTTTGTCTTTGACACTTCAATAGGACTTCTTGTGGAAGAATGTACATAGACCTTACTTGACTTATCCGCATTCTCATATATGTACTGTGCCAACTTAAGCGGCACATAGATAAACTCTTCGGTTCCAAGTACCGTAACGGTATTTTTGCCCTTTATCAAAAGTCTTTATATCTATATTTTTTTCCAGATACTCTTCCAATCTGAGTATTTCATTATCAAGATCTTTTTATATTTAACAGTCTTCTTGTTCTTATATCTGTTTTTAAAAATCTATATATTTTTATATTGTTTTCTTTCGGAGCATTTTCTATTCCGGATACATCTCCGTCTGTGACCGTATCAAGCACATCGGCTTCAAAGCTTTCTTTATTTATATCTCGTATATAAACGATCTCCACATTTCTTTCTTTAAAAAACTTTTTTCGCTCTTTTGAGAGTGTATTTGTAAGCGGTGCTATCGCATATTTTTTGTTTCCCTTAAATATACTCTCTATCTCCTCTATACAATGCCATATTGTATTGCCTGTAGTTATCTCATCTTCTACAAATACGATTCTCTCAACCCTATCATAGATTTCTTTCATATCGGCAAGTACAATTCTTTGTTCCGTGGCGTGGCTGTGTGCCTCCGTAAAATATATGTACTCATTTCCGCACATATGTTTTCTCTGGTTGTCTGCATAAAATAGGCTCCGGCACTGCTTGCCAGAGTCGCTCCTATCGCTATCGCCGTTTCCGCAAAACCTATAACAAGTGCATTCTTTAATATGTTTTTTGAAAGTTTTGCAAGTGTATCATACTCATCTTTAACGTCTTCAACCAATGCAGGTCTATGTTTGCCCTGATCGGCATTGATTATCAAATAACCTCTTTTATTATTGTTGAGGCGTTTTGCAAGGCTTATCTTATTCATTTATCCCACCTGTATAAATATTTATTAACATAAATATAGGGGTGACTTTCGCCACCCCTATATTAAATTCAAATCTCATCATCCGAATTATAAATCTGGAATACCTGGTACTCCTTTATAAATTCAAATCCGACTCTTGAAGCAAGCTCCACAGAATGTTGATTTCTCACATCCACATATGGATTTATCTTATTGTCTTCAAGATTAAATGAAACATTGGATGCCGCTGTAAGAGCAAGATTCCTTCTCCTGTATTCAGGATTGGTAGCAAATACAAGCTCCATAAAATCATCACTGTATACTCTGCCCATACATCCGCTTACAGCTTTATTGTCTTTGTATACCATATATCCGAGTGCATCCTTCTTAAAGTCCTCACTGTTGTCAAAGCAGGCTGAGAAGTCTTCGCTCCACATATCGTTTGAGAGAGCTTCGTATTCCTCAGGCTTAACCTTATCTATAGTAAGTCCTTCTTCCAATGCACCGTTTAACTCTACCAGCAGTTCTCTGTTTTTTATACCTTTAAACTGTAAAAGATATCTTGAAAAGTTTCTGTATCTGCAATCTATATTCTCTACAAGCCAGTCTATCCAAGACTCTGAAGTAGGGATAATATATGATCCTTCTCCATGTCTTGCTATAGTTCCCCACAAAGATACAGCTCTGTCTTTCTTCGGAGTAACTCCCAATATATACATATAGTGGTATATTTTTATAACACAGTATGAAGCTGCACCTGTAGCAGGTACCCAGACTCTTCCACATTTTCCGTCAAGTGCCTGTCTAACTAAGATATCGTCTGTCGCCAGCTCCGCCAGACCTTCCCTTTCCTTCAAACCAAGTTCAACCATAATACCCTTCCTCGTCTAATCTTTTTATTTTCTTTATAAACATAGTTTAACACAAAGAATGGGTTTATACTACAATAAAAAACTATGCTCTTTGTTTAAATTCAATATATAAAAAATCCCCCTCATACGAGGGGTGAAATATTAACCTATAACATTTGCCATACGAATGATAGGTCTGTAATTATAATTTGAAATCTTGATTCCTGTTCTTGCAGATGAAGCATGTACTATCTTTCCGTCTCCGATATACATGGCAACATGGCTTACAGATCTGCCTGAGCCGTAGAAAATAAGATCTCCGGGCTGTAGCTGGTCTGCACTTGCTACTGTAGTACCTCTTGTAGACTGCTCTGAAGATGTTCTCGGAAGACCTACGCCTGCCGCATTTGCCAAGATATACTTTACAAAACCTGAGCAATCAGCTCCGATGTAAGGGTTTGTACCGCCATATATATATCTTCCGCCTACGAAACTCTTAGCAAAATTGGCAATCTCTTCTCTCTTGTTTGCAGCCTTTGTCTCCATTATCTTCTGTGTAGCTGAAGCTGCCGCAGCCTCCACAGATTCAAGCTCCTCTATAGAAGCATCGCCCGTCTTTATTGACATATATCCTTCAACATCGTTGTAAGAAACCCTTGCATAACCGCTACCCATATCTTCAAGTATCTGGAATACATCTCCCTTGCTTGCCTTACCGATTGTCTCGTTTGATGTCATGCTCTTATAGATATCAAGTGAGTTTACTTCAACTGTTGCTATATATGTACCGCTCTTAAGTGCAGGACCGCTCATAATGCTCTGTCCGTACTGATAAGTAATCTTTCTTACTGTTGTTGCAAAAGATGTAACAGGTGAAAGAGTGGTTATAGTCATTGCTGAAAGTATTCCGATTAAAAGTTTTCTTGTCTTGTTCATTTTAGGCTCCTTATTCCTTGTTATGGTAAACCGACTTAAGCCGGTATTAAAATCTCTAATAATTACAAACGTTTTTGTTTGTTAAGTAATTGTTACAAAACATAGTATAAGCTTACACTATCCATATGTCAAGCTTTTTTATATATAATTTGAATTATTTTTTTCTATATCCGTTTTTAGTAGTGAAAAAAAGGGTATAAATACCATCTACAGACGATATTTACACCCTTTTTATTGTTAAACTCATACAATTTTTTTATTTCAAAAAGACCAATCCGATGTCTACATAAATCAATCAAACTTGTAAATAAATATATATTGTACTGAAATAAAATCACAATATTTTTTTGTCTTTTTATCCACTGTAAAGGTATTACATACCACTTTACAGCCTGAAATTTCGACCTTGTAATCTTCAAATTGTTAAATTATGTAACACTTTTGTAATAACTTAGTACCTGTTTTTATTATCTACAATTCCTTTTATAAGCCCTACCACTATAAGCACCGCTATTATCGGCAATAGTACAGGTGCCAAAAATGAAAATACAGCCACTATAACGACCACTACAAGTATAAGCACCGCCAACGCAATAATTAAAGGAAGTATCAAACTCTTGCCGGTCATATTATAGATTTTAAAAGCACCGTTTTCTTCGTGGCGCTCCTCATAATCTTTATCAAAGCCTTTATTGTTAAACTCATAATTCTGATTTTCTTTGTAGTCGCCGGCATTTCCGTCAATTACCTCATCCTCAAGTCCTACAAAGACATCGCTGTAACCTTCAGCCACTTTTATTGAATTGGCTATAAGCCTCGGATCGCCAAGTTCATTCATGACCTCATCCATGCTTCTTCCCTTTGCAATCTCTCCGTCAATATATGAGGAATAGTAGTCTAAATTATATTCTATAAGAGACTGTGAACCTGTAGAAAACAAGGCTCTTTTCAGTCCTTCAAGAAACTCTTCCTTTGTCATTTATCCTCCTAAATATATCTTTTCAACTCTTCTCTTCTTTGCTTATAGTCAGGTATCTGTTTTTGCCACTTCATCCCAAAAAGCTTTGGAATGATTCATCTGCTTTAAATGTGCAAGCTCATGCACACATACATAATCTATCAATCTCTCAGGCAGAAAAAACAGTTTGAAATTGAAATTCAAATTCTTCTTTGAAGAACAGCTTCCCCATATAGTCTTTACATTCTTTATCCTGACCATATTGAAGTGAACATCCATCCTCTTCGCAAAATCATTAAGCTTCTTTTTAAATATATTGCCTCCTAACGAATGTAAAAAGAATTCTACCATACTTTCATACTTGTCTACAGGCAAAATAATATGAAAATTTTCATCATATTTCATGAATAAAGATTCCGCTTCTTAACTTAGGCTCAAACCATGTGGACTTTGGCGGCATCAGCTTGTTTTCATCCGCCACGGCAAAAAGCTCCGTCATAGAAGTCGGATGCATCAAAAATGCAACTTTCCCTCTTCCACACTTAAGCTCACTCTCTAAAAACTCCACACCTCTTATACCGCCTGCAAACTTTATTCTGTTATCTGTTCTCGGGTCCTTTATACCAAATATCGGGCTAAGCACAAAATCCTGCAATATGGATACATCCAGACCTTTTATCGTATCATCTGATATAATCTCTTCCTTGGCTTTAAGAATATAAAATTTATCTTTAAGCAGCATACCGAACTCATGTCTGTTTGTAATCTCTCTTTGCACAGGACATTCTTTTATATCAAAATATTTTGATATACTTTCAAGTATCTCATCCTCACTCTTTAAGTTTAAATCTAAGACTATTCTGTTGTACGGAAGAATATGCAGCTGTCCCTCATCAAATATTACAGACAAAAAGTAGTTGTACTGTCCATCTTTATTATTATCTTTTTGTCTTCTCTTTAATGCCACTTTCACGGCGGAAGCCGCTCTGTGATGTCCGTCCGCAATATACAGTGCCGATATATCCTCAAAACATTCAGCTATCTGTGTATTGTACTCTTTTTCAACTTTCCACACTCTATGTCTTACACCATCCTCAGATACAAAATCATACAGCGGCACATTTAGAGTATTTTGTGAGATTATCTTTTGTAAAGTATCGTTTGCCTTGTATGCCAAGAATATAGGTCCTGTCTGTGCGTCCAGTGTATCCACATGATTTATTCTGTCAATCTCTTTCTTCTCTGGTATTCTCATGCTTTTTTATAATGTTGTTCAAATAATCGTCTACACTTGCAAGTCCGACTATACCTACTTGACTTGTGCCGTTCATTGTAAGCTCATACAGGTAATAGCTGTCACAGGTATCCTCTTCATATATTCCCTTGTCTTTAAACTCATTGTACAAATCTCTTGCGTGCTTATAAGCCTCTTTTGAGTACATATCAAAATCATCGTCAAACGCCGTCTCCGGTCTGTCAATATTTAAAAAGGCATACGGTTTGCCTGCCACAGCCGCCTTTGCTTCTTTTCTGTCATATACATCATATGGCAATGATGCCACCTGCTCTGCCATATCCTCTCTCGGTCTTACACATTTGAAAGATTTTACTATAGCCATCCGTCTCTCCCTAAGTTTTTATTAAATCTCTTCAGAGTATTCTATCAAATGTAGTAACAACAAGCAATATTATATAATGAAGGACTTAAGTAAAGTCATATATTCCTGTGTGCTGTTATAAAATTTTGACAGTAGAAAAAAACACTTGTAAATAGTATAATATCGTAAGTAGTGTCGGCAAAATAAAGAGGTGGAACTATGGAGTATACTGAGATAAAATTAAACATTTCAAAATGACAACATCAAAGAATATAAGATGTTTGAAGGAATAAAGATATATTCAGATATATTTATATCTGAAGACAAAAAAATCGCTTACAAATAAAAAGGGTTTATATTACTAAAAAAAGAAAAAAATTATGTCTACTATGAAAGAACGGATGTGAATTGGAATTATTGGAATGATAAAAAAATAATTATGATTTCAGTTTTGATACGAACAGTATCAAAACATAATATTATATTTGAAGTATCAAAAGACTTGACTTCATTTTTCACATTATCTGGGAGAAAAAGTTGTTGAAAAGATTATGTTAAAAAGAAACAAACGGAGAGATTGTGGAAAAATTGGATATATAATATATTCTCAGCTTCAGATTTTAATATTTCTTGTACACAAAGGGGATAAGTTCTTCTTATAAAGAGCTTATCCCCTTTAATGGCATATTGATTACTCTATGATTTCTTCTATTTCTGTCTCCTTTTACAATTAAACTGTTACTTTATAACTCTTACCTTCAAAACTCCGTCAATGGCATTCAGCTCATCAACAAGTTTTTCACTCGCCTTACTCTCTATGTCGATAAGTGTATACGCTCTTGAAGCCTTTGACTTGTTTGTAAGGTCTGAGATATTGTAACCGTTTTTTGCAAATGCTGATGTAATCTGACCGATCATATTCGGAACATTCTTGTGTAGGATTGCAACTCTTCCTTCAGCCTGACATACTCCCATATCACAGCTTGGAAAATTCACAGAGTTCTTGATATTACCGTTCTCAAGATAGTCTACAAGCTCATTTGCAGCCATCACTGCACAGTTGTCCTCACTCTCCTGTGTGGAAGCACCCAGATGCGGTATTACAATAGCCTTTCCATCTTTGCAGACTTTGTATTCGGGAAGTCGGTAACATATCTTGCAACCTTTCCGCTCTCAAGCGCTTTTTCCATCTCATCGTCATCTACAAGCAGATCTCTTGCAAAGTTTAAGATAACAACTCCGTCCTTCATCTCAGCTATGGAGTCCTTACCTATCATACCCTTGTTGTCATTTGTAAGCGGTACATGAAGTGTGATGTAGTCGCAGTCTTTAAATATCTCGTTGATATCTGTGATATGCTTTATCTTTCTTGAAAGTCTCCATGCTGAGTTTACAGAAATATACGGATCATAACCGAGTACTTCAAGTCCGAGTGATGCCGCCGCATTGGCAACCTCGGCGCCTATCGCACCGAGACCTATTACGCCGAGTTTTTTACCCTTTATCTCGCCGCCTGCAAAGTTTTTCTTACCCTTTTCCACATCTTTTGAAATGGTATCGGAATCCTTGATGCTTCTTGTCCACTCAATGCCTCCGACTACATCTCTTGCCGCCAAAAGCATTCCGCATATTACAAGTTCCTTTACTCCGTTTGCATTTGCTCCGGGTGTATTAAATACTACTATTCCGGCATCGGCACATCGCTCAAGCGGAATATTGTTTACACCGGCACCGGCTCTGGCAATTGCAAGGAGATTTTTTGAAAATTCCATATCTCCCATTGCTGCAGACCTTACCATGATTGCATCCGCCTCATTTATGTTGTCTGTAAGCTCATAGTTTTCGTCAAATATATCTGTTCCCACACTTGCGATAGCGTTTAGGCAATGTATCTTTTTCATTATATCTCCTTATGCGTTTTCCTGTTCAAACTTCTTCATAAACTCAACCAGCTTTTCTACACCTTCCTTCGGCATAGCGTTGTAGATGCTGGCTCTCATTCCGCCTACACTTCTGTGTCCCTTTAAGTTTACAAATCCGTTCTCCTCGGCCTCTTTTACAAACTTGGCATCAAGTTCCTTATCTCCTGTAACAAAAGGTACATTCATAAGTGAACGGTCTTCCTTTCTTACAGTGCCTTTAAAGAGCTTTGATGAGTCAAGGAAATCATATAAAATCTTTGCCTTTTCTTCATTTCTCTTCTTCATTGCGGCCAGTCCGCCAAGAGATTTAATCCATTTAAATACCTTACCGCAAATATAAATATTGTATGTCGGAGGTGTATTATAAAGTGACTTGTTATCGGCATGAATTTTATATCTGAGCATTGAAGGTGTACCCTCAAGTACATCGTCAGTCACCAAATCATCTCTTATGATTGCGATTACAACTCCTGCAGGTCCTACATTCTTTTGAACGCCGCCCCAGATAAGAGCGTACTTGTTTACATCCATAGGCTCGGACAAAAAGCATGATGACACATCCGCTACCAAATCCTTGCCCTTTGTATTCGGTAATGTTTTAAACTTTGTACCGTAGATTGTATTGTTCTCGCAGATATATACATAGTCCGCATCTTCTCGTATAGGTAAATCTGAGCAGTCCGGAATATATGAGAATGTCTTATCCTCACTTGATGCTACAGCCACTACGTCGCCATACATCTTTGCTTCCTGAAAAGCCTTCTTTGCCCACTGACCTGTAATGATATAATCCGCTTTCCTGTTCTTCATAAGGTTCATCGGAACCATTGCAAACTGTGTATGTCCGCCACCCTGTAAAAACAGCACTTTATAATTATCAGGGATGTTTAACAGATCCCTGATATCTCTTCAGCCTCTTCTATTATGTCCTCATACACCTTGGAGCGGTGACTCATCTCCATAACCGACATTCCGCTGCCTTTATAATCAAGCATTTCTGCAGCCGCCTCTTTTAAAACTTCCTCCGGAAGTACTGCGGGACCCGCACTGAAATTATAAACTCTTCCCATGATAATCTCCTTATAACTTATATTAAAACCTACGCAGGTAGATTCCTTGCATTATTTTACCGGATGTAACTTCAAATCTTTTTCATCAAATGCATCTGATATGGCCGCTCCCGGTGATACCATCGGAAATACCTTCTCATCAGAATCAATTTCACAGTCAATAACAAAAGTGGTATTTGACTTAAGCGCCTCATCAAATGCGGCATCAAACTCTTCTTTTGTAGTAACCTTCTTTGCTCTTGCCCCCATAGCCTCAGCCAATTTTACAAAATCGACCTTGTCTCTTAATATAGTCTGTGAATATCTCTTACCGTAGAAGAGATTCTGCCACTGTCTTACCATTCCAAGCACATGGTTGTTGATAACAACCTGTATAATCGGTATATCGTATCTTGTAGCGGTAGCTATCTCATTCATATTCATTCTAAAGCAACCGTCACCTGCGATATTTACTACAGTCTTATCAGGCTGTGCCACCTTGGCACCTATAGATGCTCCAAGTCCGTAGCCCATTGTTCCGAGTCCTCCTGATGTTATAAGTGTTCTCGGATGTGTATACTTATAAAACTGTGCCGCCCACATCTGGTGCTGACCTACCTCCGTACAGATGATAGTGTCGTCCTTTGTCTTTTTATCTATAGTCTCTATAATGTACTCACCTGTAAGTCCCTGCTTGTTTGTTCTGATCGGATACATATCCTTTAATCTTTCGATATGTGCAATCCATTCATCATGGTGCAGAGGATCAAGTCTTGAATTAAGCTTTCTTAAGATAAGTCTTGCATCGCCTACCAAGCTGTAATGTGCCTTGATATTCTTGCTGATTTCAGCCGCGTCCACATCTATATGTAAAATCTTTGCATTTTTTGCAAACTTCCTTTGCATTACCGATTACTCTGTCTGAGAATCTTGCACCTATTACAATAAGCAAATCACACTCGGTTATTCCAAGGTTACTTGTCTTAGTTCCGTGCATTCCGACCATACCGGTATATTTCGGGTCTGAGCCGTCAAAAGCTCCCTTACCCATAAGTGTATCGGCTACAGGTGCATCTATCTTTGATACAAAGCTTCTCAGTTCTTCACTTGCATCCGAAAGGATTGCTCCGCCACCTACCAAAACATATGGTTTTTTTGCCGCTCTTATAAGTGATACGGCATCCAAAATATCTTCTTCACTTACATCAGCCTTAGGACTTATCTTCTCAGGCTCTTTGTACTCATACTCAAAGCTGTCTCCTGTGACATCCTTTGTAATATCTATAAGTACAGGACCCGGTCTTCCCGTCACCGCAATCTTAAAAGCTCTTCTTATAGTATCTGCAAGCTTGTTGCCGTCTTTTACTATAAAGCTGTACTTTGTTACAGGCATCACTATACCTGATATATCCACCTCTTGGAATGAATCCTTTCCAAGCAGGTTATTGCCTACATTACAGGTAATGGCAACCATAGGTATGGAATCCATATATGCACTTGCAATACCTGTTACAAGATTGGTAGCTCCCGGACCGCTGGTGGCAAGACATACTCCCACCTTGCCGCTTGCTCTGGCATAGCCGTCCGCAGCGTGTGAAGCGCCCTGCTCATGACTTGTAAGTATATGTCTTATTTTGTCCTGATTTTTATATAACTCGTCATATAGGTTTAATATTGCACCGCCCGGATAACCGAAAACCGTATCCACGCCCTGTTCCAACAGACATTCAACTATTATCTTTGAACCACTTATTTTAGCCATACATCCTCCTATAATTCATCTACCGTTAAAACCGCACCTCTCGGAGCGCCTGAAACAAGCTTTCTGTATCTTGCGAGATAACCTGTAACCTCATTAAGTCTCGGCTTCCAGCTTTCTCTTCTCTTTGCAAACTCTTCTTCACTTACTCTTGCATTGATAGTATTTGCATTGATATCTATATCAATGATATCGCCTTCTTCTATAAGTCCTATAGGACCGCCTACAGCAGCCTCAGGTGAAACATGACCTATTGACGCGCCTCTTGAAGCTCCTGAGAATCTTCCGTCTGTGATAAGTGCTACGGTGGTATCAAGTCCCATTCCGGCTATAGCCGATGTAGGATTTAACATCTCTCTCATTCCCGGACCTCCCTTAGGTCCTTCATATCTGATAACCACTACATCTCCCGGCACTATCTTGCCGCCCTTTATAGCTGTGATTGCATCTTCCTCACAGTCAAATACTCTTGCAGGTCCTGAGTGCTTGAGCATCTCAGGAAGTACCGCACTTCTTTTTACCACACATGAATCAGGAGCGATATTACCTTTAAGTACCGCAATACCTCCAACCTTTGAGTACGGGTTCTCAGCAGGTCTTATAATATCCGTATCAAGATTTATTGCATTCTTTATATTCTCGCCCACTGTCTTACCTGTAACCGTCATACAGTCAAGATTTAACAGTCCGAGCTTTGATATTTCCTTCATTACGGCATAGATACCGCCGGCCTCGTTAAGCTCCTCTATATATGTATGTCCTGCCGGTGCAAGATGGCAAAGGTTCGGTGTCCTTGCGCTTATCTCATTTGCAATATCCACATTCAGCTCCACGCCTGCCTCATAAGCGATAGCCGGAAGGTGAAGCATTGAGTTTGTTGAACATCCAAGTGCCATATCCATTGTAAGTGCATTGATGAATGCTTCCTTTGTCATAATATCTCTCGGACGAATATCTCTTTTTAACATTTCCATTACTGCATATCCGGCTCTCTTTGCAAGACGGATTCTCTCCGAATATACTGCAGGTATTGTACCGTTTCCTCTAAGTCCCATACCGAGAACCTCTGTAAGGCAGTTCATTGAGTTGGCAGTATACATACCTGAACATGAACCGCAAGTAGGACAGGTCTTATTCTCATATTCCATTACATCATCTTCACTCATCTTTCCTGCAGCGTAAGCGCCCACAGCCTCAAACATACTTGAAAGTGATGTGTTCTTTCCCTTAACTCTTCCTGAAAGCATCGGGCCGCCTGATACAAATACAGTAGGAATATTAAGTCTTGCTGCCGCCATAAGCATTCCCGGTACCGTCTTGTCACAGTTTGGAATCATTACAAGTGCATCAAACTGATGTGCCATTGCTACAGTCTCTGTAGAGTCCGCTATCAAATCTCTTGAACAAAGCGAATACTTCATTCCTATATGTCCCATAGCTATACCGTCACATACGGCAATCGCAGGGAATACTACAGGTGTTCCTCCGGCCTCTGCTACTCCCAGTTTTACCGCATCCGATATCTTATCCAAGTTTATATGTCCCGGTACTATCTCATTGAATGAGCTTACTATACCTATTATAGGTTTTCTCATCTCCTCAGGTGTCATGCCGACTGCGTTTAAAAGCGATCTGCTTGGTGCCTGTTGCATACCTGATTTCATATTGTTTGAGCGTAAATTCTCCATTTTTTCCTCTTTCTATTAAAACCTTTCAAATACTAATATATGTCATCTATATCTATTTTGCCTTTATCAATAGCTGTTGCTTCGGTAAGCCACTCTGATACTATATCCCCCATTTGCGAAGTCTTAAGTACTTTGATTCCCGGGGACTTTAAATCCCATGTTCTGTAATTGCTGTCTAATACATCTTCAACAGTATCTTCTATCCTCTGTGCCTCTTCTAAAAGCCCCAGAGAATGTCTAAGCAACATTGCTGCGGAAAGTATAGTCGCAAGCGGATTTGCTTTATTCTTGCCTGCTATATCAGGTGCGGAGCCGTGGCTTGGCTCATACAGTCCGAAGCTGCCCTCTCCAAGACTTGCACTTGGAAGCATTCCTATAGATCCCGCTATCATACTGGCTTCATCGGATAATATATCCCCAAACATATTTTCAGTAAGCATTACATCAAACTGTCTCGGTTCCTTTACCAGTTGCATTGCCGCATTGTCTACAAGCATATGCTCCAAAGTAACCTCAGGATATTCCTTAGCCACTTCTTCCACAACACTTCTCCAAAGTCTTGAGCTGTCGAGGACATTTGCCTTATCTACACTTGTAACCTTCTTTTTTTCTCTTGTCATAGCGATATCAAAGGCCACCTTTGCCACTCTCCTAATCTCATTTTCATTGTATACAAGAGTATCTACAGCCGTTTTTACACCGTCAACCTCCTTAGTGTATCTCTCACCGAAGTAAAGACCACCTGTAAGCTCTCTGACTATCACCATATCAAACCCTCTTTCTGCAATTTCTTCCTTTAAAGGACATGCCGATACCAGCTTAGGATATAATGTAGCCGGCCTCAGATTTGCAAAAAGTCCGAGTTCTTTTCTAATCTTTAAAAGTCCCGCCTCAGGTCTTAAATTCGGCGCCACATCATACCACCTTGAGTTGCCGACATCTCCGCCTACCGCACCTAAAAGCACGGCGTCACTTTTCTTTGCAATCTCTATTGCCTCATCTGTCAGCGGTACTCCGTATTTATCAATAGAGCATCCGCCCATATCTATTTCAGTAAATATAAATTCATGGTCATATGCATCTGCAACTGCCTCAAGCACTTTTTGCTTCTCTTATTATCTCCCGGTCCGATACCGTCACCGGGTATCAAAGTTATATTAGCTTTTCATATATCTCCATTCCGAATGCCGCTATAGTAATGAACTTATTTACTATCTGATTAAACATTCCAATGCTTTTTTGTTTTATAATCCTTTAATTAAAAAGATTTTTCTTACCATAATACTTTAAAATAATCTTTTTTTCAACTTTACAGTCCACTATTCTCAAATTTGAACATATTTTTTTCTATATTATCCATAACATTTGGTTATACAGATTAAAAAGGACCAAAGACAAATCTTTGGCCCTCTTTTTAGAAATCTTCTTCTTCATCTTCTTCAGCTATAACACCGAATATAGCCCCCATCGTTCCTGCCGATACCGCAACCGCCACTACTATAACGAGTCCTACAATACCTGCAAAAATTGGCATAATGTCCATATGTACCTCCCAAAGCCCAACAGCTTATTTTAAAAAAACACCCGTAGGTGTCAGCATTAACATCTATAAAACTGGGCCAGCTGGATTTGAACCAGCGAATGCAGGAGTCAAAGTCCCTGTGCCTTACCGCTTTGGCGATGACCCAATAATCAAAAAGGTGGGTAGAGGATTCGAACCCTCGGCCTCCAGAGCCACAATCTGGCGCGCTAACCAACTGCGCTATATCCACCATATGTCATATACTATGACAAAAGCAGGTGATGGGAATCGAACCCACGTATTCAGCTTGGAAGGCTGATGTTCTACCATTGAACCACACCTGCAAAATCAAGTGAGCCTGAAGGGATTCGAACCCCCGACCCTCGGCTTAGAAGGCCGATGCTCTATCCAGCTGAGCTACAGACTCATATATTTTGTTTTTAGAAAACAAATCGGGGTGACAGGATTCGAACCTGCGACCCCTGGTCCCAAACCAGGTACTCTAGCCAAACTGAGCCACACCCCGTCGATTCATTTACTCAATCGCGTCTCTCAGACACATACAGCATTATACCGAAGCATTATTGCAATGTCAAGCACTTTTTCAAAAATTTCAAAAAAGTTTTGTCTCTAAAAAATAATCCCGGGAAGGCCTTATTTAAAAGGCTTTCCCGGGTTATTATTTATTTAAAATATTCATGACCTCCATAAGAAAACAAATAAGTTAACGATGAATCAAACCATCCTACTGCATGGTCTGTAGAATAAGCTCTGTCCATAAAGTAAAGTGCACCTCTTGAGTAATCCTCTCCCAACAAAGCATTGTTTACGCCTTTAATGGTGGCTTCACTTACTTTAACCTTGAAAAATCGCTTATCCCTGATAGGCGAAAACTGACCTTTACTGAAAATAACATCTGTAATCGTGTTTTTCAAAATGACTTTGACTGAACCCTGTTGATAACCACATTGGCTACAATGGTTCTGCTGTAAACATCATTATCACCTACCTCAGCTTCTACAATTCTTAGCAGATTATTGTAATCCTCAACTGTAAGAGAAGGTAAATCTAACGCCTTTCTTCTTTCCTCCAGAAGCCTTTCCATTTTTTCATTTCCGGTCTCCTTTTGAACGATTCTGGGCAAATCTATATTCTCTTCCTCAGCAGTTGTATCTTCTAATCCGCATTATCCAAAAACATCTCCGACCGCGGCTTTGTCCTCGTCATCATCCTGACTTTCATCGGATGAATTGATTACATCAGCACTGACCGCATTCTTTCCGCCTCCCGCAAATCCGTTACTTGAAAATGCAACGACACTTATTATAGCACCTCCTATAGTGAGCAACGCCATGTATCGATACATCCTCTTTGTGATTTTCATAGGTATTGACATAATCCTGCCACAAATGGATTTAAGAAACGATGTAATTCTTGGCATAAAATCTCTCCTTTAATACAATCGCTAATTTTCTGAATTATAGTGATTGAAAAAGGAAATGTCAATAATGTCATAAATATGTCATATTTTCGTAAGCATTACTTAATATGTGTTATTTTTTCAAAATAATACCAAAACTGTATACTATATCATATATTTATTAGTTAAAATCTGCATTCAGCCACTTTATAGCATACCTGGCATAGAGTGCCGCACCTATATCAAGTGCATTCTCGTCAATATCAAAGCCTTCATTATGAATCTGAATCAAGGTATTCGGCTTATCCTCATTAGATGTGCCGAGATATGCATATGCTCCCGGTACCTCAAGTATAAACTCGGCAAAATTATCGCCGCCAAGTGATATCGGTCTTGTCTTTATAGCTTCATCACCTAAGATATCTCTTACAACCTCTCTTACCTCTTCACTTGCCCTCTCGTCATTTATCAATGCTGATGTATAATCTGTCCAAATAACCTTAGCACTTCCACCATAAATTTCCGCAATATTTTGTGCCGTCTTTGTTATCTTATCCCTTACATCCTGCCTTGTTTTGGCTGATGTGGTTCTTGTTGTTCCCTCTATCACACCGCTGCCTGAAACTATATTGTAAGAAGTTCCCGAATTCAATATTCCTATCCCTATTACTACAGGATCTATAGGAGATGTTGTCCTTGTAACAAGTGCCTGAAGTGCCACCACCGTCTGTGCCGCAATATAAAGCGCGTCTATACCCAGCTGAGGTGTAGACACATGAGTAGCCTTACCTTCTATCTCTATTCTGAAATGGTCTACCGCCGCATTGTTTATAGCTGTTGTAACACCTACCTGACCGCATCTTAGATCCGGAGCCACATGGAGTCCGAATATCCTTTCAACTCCTTTACTTCACCGTTTTTTATCATCTCCTGTGCACCTGCACCTATCTCTTCACCCGGCTGGAATATAAGCTTTACCGTGCCTGCAAATTTGTCTTTATTGTTTGCAAGTACGATTGCCGCTCCAAGTAATGACGCGTTATGTAAATCATGTCCGCAGGCGTGCATCACACCTTTATTCTCGGAACAATAAGTTCTGTCATCTCTTTCAAGTATAGGAAGCGCATCTATATCGGCTCGAAGCGCCACCACTCTGTCCTTGGCTTCTCTGGTACTGTTTTGATGACCCACATTACTTTCAGATTCGTCTGCTCCGGTATTTTTTGCAGGCTGCGTGGCCGCCTCTCCTCTTATAAAGCCTACAACTCCGGTCCCCGCACTTCTGTAATGCTCTATACCCAGCTTGTCAAGTTCTTCTTCTATCCTTGTGGCGGTACGATACTCTTTCATACTAAGTTCAGGATGCAGGTGGAAATCTCTTCTGAGTTCCACCAATTTTTCATGTATTTTCTTTACTTCATTTAATATATCCATAATGCCCTCTTTATTTTATCCTTTATTCCTACTCATTTAATAGGTTTTATTTTATAGTATCACTTTTAAAATTTCAGGTCAAGCTGTAGATAAAAATTTTAAAGGCCGTACTCACAACCTGTGAATACAGCCTCTATTACATCTTTATTTGATTTTTGTAAGCTTTCCGCTCAGTACAAATCTTGCATCGTCAAATTCGTAGCTGCAAGTTGACAGCGTAAAAATCTTATCACCATACTTAGGCTCTATATCAGATTTGAAAGCGGATAAATTTTTCTGATTTTTTATCCAACTGTCAAATTCCTCGCTGCTACTAAAGTCAAGCTGCCACGCGTCTTCCTCCACATTTGCCACATGACCTGCAAAAAAAGTCAATCTGATAAACCGCATCTTCAGTTATCAGATACCCTTCCTTGTGGCTGTCAAAGAAATCCTGCTTCTTATATCCTTTAAGTGCCGCAAACATACTTCCGTTCTTCATATGATGTCCGTATATTATATTATGGACATCACTCAGATCTATAGGATTTCTGGTATCCAAAAATATCGCACCTGCCGGATTCTCGGTTTTATCTACCATATGGTCAAGGTAGTATTCATTGTCTGTAGTATGCACTATAGGATAGTTTATCTTGGTATCTGGCAAATATATCCAACCCATGACATCACTGTTTATTTCTTTCAATCCCTTAAAGTCCACATCAGGATACGGCTTTTCTTCAGCTGTAGTCTCTTCTTGCAGTGCATTTGTCGTGGCAGTCGTCTGCTCTATGGTATACTTATCAATTTCTTTGTAGGTGTCCACACCTTTTTTATATTCACTTTGTATTTTTATTATATTGAATGCGGCATACAATGCTATTGCCAAAAACACAAAGCAAAGTACTGTTCGTATCTTATCTCTCAAGTTTTTCTCCTGTCTATAATACTTACAATCCGGGCTTCAAGTCGCTTACAGCCCTGCTGCACACAAACTTTACTAAAGCCCTAAGTATCACAAATTTTTATAAAGTATATCACAGATGAAAAAACTATCAAGTATATTTACATTTCCAACCTGTAGCTCATACCGCAGATATTGACGATATCCCCATTATTCATTTCTATATTCTCTTCATTTTCAAGCTTCTTACCGTTTATATATGTTCCGTTTCTTGAGTTTAAGTCTATGGCATAGAGTAAACCCTTCTTTTCAAAGAATTTCAGATGTATCCTGCTCACTCCCTCCACATCCAGTACATAGTCACATATCCTGTCCTGCTTACCTATAATAAAAGGCAGATAAGAAATCTCTATATCTTCCTTGCCGTTAATACTTTTTAATACTCTGCCTGAATTATTTAACTTTATATCTGTTAAAAGTACCGTATTTGAAATCTCCTCGTTACCCACTTCAAATACGCTCTTTTCTTCATTCAAGCAGGCGGCGCACACCCGGTTCATACCCGTCAAATACTTTTTCCAAAAACTCCTCTTCCTCGGTTTGTTCTTTTATCTTATTTCCTTTAAAAATACCTCCGAAAATATTGAACTGCTTTTTCTTTTTATCGTGACATTCTATAGGATTTTCCGTCTCGGTTTCATAGGCAATCACAGGTTCATATCCCTTTACCTCTTTTTGTACACTTCTATCCAAAAGTTCTTCCAAATCATTTATAACAAAATCCTTTTTCTGACATTCCTTTAGCATTCCGTATACACTTATCAGGCAATCTTTGTCCTCTTTATTGATATTCTCCAATATACTTTCTAAAAGCAATTTCATTTCTTCCTTATTATTCTCGCTTCTGGGAATATATATAAATGAATATCTCTTCAGATCCAAATCTGTAAAGATATACTCAGGATCCAGTACCACCGAAGAGGCCTCCAATAAAAACTCTTCCAATGCCTTTGTGGCGGATATTATATCAATGATAAAATCCTTTATCTCATCCGTATTCATAGTCCTTACTTCAAGAACTCTTGAGAGCGGTTGAAGTGAGCTTATGTCATAGCTAAGTTGTAGTCGCCCGTCCACTCTCTTTAGCGTAGGCTTTAAAAAACCTTTTATAGCGTTATGCTCTATCATGCCTAGCTCAAAGGCGTATTTACTTTTCAGCTCAATCAAAAACTTTTCTTCCGGTTCAAATATAAGCCGGTTACTCTTTAGGTTCCTTAGATAATTGACCTTTAAGTCTTTCATATATCCCCTCCAATGCGGTAGTGGCTCTTATATATCCTTCAGGATTATACACGCTCACCCTCATACTTTTCTCACCCGACTCTGCGTCAATAAAAAATTTCTTTTCCTCTATCCTCACAGCTTCCTTTTCTTTTAAGTTTATCAAACTCTTAAGTTTCTCTTTATCATAACCCATATCTTTCTCATCATGTGAGAGTCTTTCTAAAAGCAGATGCAACTTTACATTGTCTACAACCTGATTATGCTTATCTATACCGTATCCGATTATGAAGGCTATCCCCAAAAATATGAAAAATATAATATAGGTCATCTCTATTGTAAAACTTCCTCTAAGACTTTCTTTCATACACAAAACCACAGGATACAATTTGCCGCGGTTATAAACGGAAGCATTGCCACCCTTATACCCTTTATCCTTCTTCTTTTCATCATACAGTACATACAAAGAATAAGCGCATATATTGAAACTATGAATACTGAGATAAAAAATAACAATAAATTTTTCTTTAACCCCAATATGGCTCCGCTCCCTATAAAGACAAATGCATCTCCCTCGCCTAAAATATTTATTTTACCAAGCGGCAGCAGTATCGCTCCGCTTAAAATACCTAAAATCACAGATTTATAATCTATACTTATACCGCAAAAAGCTTTATAAATCATAAGCATTGCTATGGCCAGATAGAATATAACTATACCGACCGTATATATTTCTTTTTTTCTTATATCCTGAAAGCAAAATATTATAAGTGCCGTTATCAAAATTATTCTTTCCGCAAACAAAATATTCAATGACCACCTCCACAGTATGAACAGGCTCCCAGATGCTCCACATCAGACAGCTTTACTCTCTGAACGTACGCCGTTATCGCACTGCAATGCGGGTCCGAGTGATACCTTGTACCTGAAGGCATAATGTAGACCGTCCCTCCCGCTCTATTGCCGCATCTCTCACACGGATGGTATTTGCCACCGTTTTCATTTCTGAGACTTTCTATATCTGAAAGCGGTACCGGTCTTAAGTCGTTGTAAAGATAGTGACACCTGGGATTCAGATGATACCTTGTGGGATTTTTACCTATGTACACATACTTTTCATCAGCTGTATTTTCACTTCCTCCCTTGCCTCCGTCTACTCCTATCCACGCTCTTCTTGTAGCTACCACACTCCTGTCTATGCCATTTTTTCCGAATATCCCTATAGGCAGGGAATATTTATAATCAATGCGTATACATACAGTCTCACCGTCAGCCATACAGGATGAAAACAGTCCGTTTATATTTCTCATATTCTTATCCGCAATCTCAGTATTTATCTTTGATACCGCAAAGGCGCCTATGGCACCTCCTGATATTACTCCCTTTATACTCTCCATTGCACTGCGGTCATAGTTTTCACCGTTTTCCTCTCTTTTACCTGTACTCAATCTGTTATAGGTATAGGCATACTGGCAGGTATCCTTACATACGGCTTCTGCAATACCCATGACTTTTCTGTCTGTATTCATCATATCAAAAGGCATTAAAAGTATTGCCATAGCTATTATAAAAAGACCAAAGCACAGGGCGGCTTCAACACTGAGAGAGGCTTTGTGCGTCCTCTTATACCTGCATGCTTGGAGAGCTTTCATTTTTTTGATTTTTAATTTTTTGATTTCTTTGTTATAAATTTCTTTGTTTTCAAAATCACTATAAGAGGACATACAAAACCTCCCTTCAATATATTTTTTCCACCTTTACTTCCATACTGTAGCCCGAGCTTAGACCGCTAAACTCTTTTGAAAATAACGATATTTCACTGAAAAGCCTTTTCGCACCGCAGGATATATTTGCATCCACACCGTATACCATATCCTTTATAAGAAAATCCTTTTGGCCGACCCCTATATCAAGTTGCATTATATCCATCATCCTGAAATTTCTCTTTACAGGGTCTTCGATATATAGAAGCATCTTAAGGTAACCCTCATAGCTTATACCTCTCTTAAATTCATCACTGTTTCCGAGGTCTTTGCTGCTCAACACATCAAATATGGAGTCAAGGTCGGTGTGCCAGTCGTCACCGCTCTTTATAATGGGTACCTTTCCTCCCGACAACAGACCCTTTATATCTATTGCGGACTCCACCAGAGCCCACACGGCTATTATAAGGAACTTTACTATGAAGGTTATCTGCGGCAGACAGAGTGCTCCACTTATTGCCGCCGCCAGCTGTGTGGCAAGTTGCACCTTATCTGAATCTCTTATTATATGCATATAGTTGAGTCCTTCTCTGATTGCAAGCAACTTAAGCACCGCACTTTCAAGATTTGCCCTGTCAGTGCTTGCACCGTTTAATATATACTCAAGCTCATAGGAAAGCGGTGTATTTATATCATCTGTAAAATCTGCAAAGTACTTGCCCATATACTCATCTATCAAAAGTCTCTCAGCAAGATTTCTGCCTGTGTATCCGCCTGTAGTTGCATTTGACGGCAGACTGAGTGTATTTATACTCTTATTAGAAACCGTCCTGTTTGAAGGAATAACCAGTGAAAATACACCGTTTGAAATCATATCCTTAACTGCTTTAACTTATCTTCCTTATCCTCATCGGCTATACCGTGTTTGCAGCTTAATTTCATCTCACCAAGTGAATATACATCATCACTTACTCTACTCCAGCCGTCACTGATTTCGCTGCTGTAATCGCCCTCATCATCTTCACTTGCCTCATCAAGTGTACTTTGCAGACTTTCTATATCAGATTCAAGATTATCAAGTTCCGCTATCATACTTTCACTTTGTAAGGACAGCGCCTCTACCTCAAGTCTTCTTTCACTGTCTTTGTCCACATAGTCTTTAAACTTTTCTATTTCACCCTCTATATATGCCTTATTGCTCTCCGAGAGTTTATCAAGGTTTGATGAGTTTTTAGCTTCTATTTCCCTCAACTTTGCCGACATCTTATCGGCTTTCTTCTCATATTTTTTTACAAGCTCAGGAACCTTCTTTAACTTCTTTTTCAGATTGTCGCTTAATCTTTTTAACTCGCCAAGGTTCTTATTATCAAGTGACTCCTTCATCTTAAGCTTTATCTTTTCCTGTGCATCAATATTTTCAGAAAGCCGCTTCAATGCCTTTTCCACATCTATAGCTTCTCTTGAACTTAGTCCGTAGTCCGAGGTGATCTTTTCCATGCTCTTTGCATCCTCAATATCCTTCCACAATTTATCCGGAGACCCGTCAAATACGGATTCAAAAGTGCCAAGCTTCATATAGTCAATGATTTCCTGCTCAAGATACATTCCGCCTTTATCATTTAAAGAGATTTTCTTATTCAGGCTTACCACAGGGTTTTGAATCCTGTACATTCCGCAATTTCTCACATAGGGCTTCATATACTCACACATCAAATCACCAATATTCTCATCGTTCTCACTTTCAAAGGCGAATATCCTGTAATTATCCCACATCGCCCTGTGGTATCTGCTAAACAGCGAATCTATTGCCGAATCTCCTGCTGTTTGTAAAATAAAGTCTTGCACTTGAAGTTCTGGCGGATTCCAAAAGTGCACATATAAGCGCGGCAATACAGACAAATATCAAGGCTATAAAGACGGTAACGGAACCTCTTTTTTTCAAGTATATACCTCTTTTGACTTCTTATTGATTTCCTTGAAAATATTGTTTAGAAGCTTACCTATATTGCCTTTGAATATAAGTACCAAACCGATAAGTACCACAAGCACAAGTACTATCTCTATAACTCCGACTCCGTCCTCGTTTTCAAAAAACTCCTTCCAAAATTCCGACATACTCCCTCCTTTTTTACCTTTTCCACATTCCGAACATTTTCTCAATAGAATATCAACAATGCCGGAACAATTATCATCATCATCACTATAAGTAACATCATAAAAAGCGGTAAGAGTAACTTGGTGTTCAGCTCTTCACCCTCTCTTTTGGCAAGGTTTAACCTTTCCTCCCAGGCACTCTGTGACTCCATACCAAGTAAAGTGCTTAATGTAGATATTCCGCTTTTTCTGTTTTGCTCAAGCAGTGATGCAAGCTTCATGTACTGCCTCAAAAGACAGCTTCTGCCAAACTCCTTGTACACAACATTTTCCGGTGTACCTGTTTTCAGCCTTGCAAGTGACTTTGCCATCTCTTCATATGCATACCTTTTTTCCTTGTTCTCACTCTCATAGTCCTTCACTATCCCTTCCCATGACTGTCTGACTGAAAGACCTGCCCCTATAAATACAATAAGTTTTGATACTATATCGGGATAGTCTTTTAACAATTCTCTCTTTTTCTTTTCAAGCTTTTGCCTGTCATTATCCTTTTCTCTAAGATACAAAAGTATTGCTACAATTATCCCCATTATCCAAATAAGGTGAAAATTCATACTGTCTTCAAGGTGATATACCAATTTCTTTCCTTCAAAGCTTTCAGGAAGGTAAAATCCCGACTCACCTGCACTTTTTTTATCTGCAACCGATATATAGTCCTTAAATCTTTTTATAAGACTTTCATCCGCAGTCAGCGGCTTAGGCATTACCCTTGCAGGTATGACATAGCTTTCTTCGTAACTTTCATAGCTGAGGGTAACACCGATATCTATATCCACGCTCTCACTAAGGTTTTCATTGTCCACCTTTCCCTGTATATCAATGATATCACTGTCTCCAAAATCCCACTTTAGACTAAGTCCCAAATCACTTAACTCGCTTACAGGATTCAAATCTGTGGTAATATTTTGCAGTGAAGTATTCTCTCCCGGAAGTATCTTAAGTATTTCATCCATACCCTTTTTCATGGCTTCCTTTACTTCCTCATTTGAATAAACACGCTTTGATACGGGTATTTCTATCTTTTGTGAACCTTCAAGTAAACCTTCCACCTCTATTTTTACTTCAGTATCATCCTCATCCACATATGGTCTTTCTATATAACCTGACAATTTAGTATTGTTTAAAAATGTTGAACATAAAATAAACAAAATAAAACCTGCTATGACTATAAGCCAATACTTTAATTTATCCGAAAAGATTTGTTTTAGATATTTTTTCATCCGCTACACCTCTATATTTAAAAGTCTTTTTCGATATATATATTGCAAGCAGATATACCGCCAATCCGAAACTCATACATACTCTTCCGATTATTGTCGTGTACATGATATTAAAAAATCCGGGTGAGCTGAGATCAATATATAATACGATAAGCAGCGGAAATATATTCATCACCTTCTGTTCAAATCTTTTTGCTGCGGTCATAGTTATTATCTCTTCTTTTATTCTTACCTTATCGCCTATCACGCCTACAGTATGAGCAATGATACTTTCAAGTTCTCCTCCGCTTCTTTTTGCGATTCTAAGCACCTTTGCAAAGCTTCTTATATCCTCACAACGGCTTCTGTACGCCAAATCGTCAAAGGCTCTCTCCACGCTTATATTCATATATATAAGCTGACATATATATTCAAACTCCTTTATAATCAGGTTGTCCTTTTCATATAAAAGCCTAAGCTCCACCAATGATTCTTTTACCGAATTTTCAAGTGAGTACCCTGCATTTAACAGTGACGAGAGTATCATTATCGCCTCTTTAAACTCACCCAAAAGTCTTCTTTTCCTCTCTGTAATCAAATCTTTTTTCTTTATTTTGGGATATAAAAAGCAAAAAGGCAGAAGCACCAAAAACATTATTATACTTTTATAAAATATATAAGAAATTAAACTAAACATTCCCGCCGCGTAGAAGCTGTATTTCATCCATTCCGCAAATGTGAAACTGTAGCTGTCATAGTCTATAGCCTGTTGCGAGCAGTTTTTGTTTGTCTTTAAGTTCTCCGACCTTTTTATGGATTTTTTCTTCCATATCATACTCATACAGCTTGTTAAGTCCAATCTCACCATTTTCATACGGTAAAACCTCCAAAATCTCAAGCATCTTTCTTTCGCCCTCTCTGAGTCTGCCCAGGTGAATCATTATATCTATAGCACTTGCTATCTGTGATCTTATGGCGGCAAGCGGAAGTTCGGCACCGCTTAATACCATGGTCTCAAGTCTTGAAAGCATATCTTTGGCACTGTTTCCATGTCCTGTACTCAGTGAACCGTCATGCCCCGTGTTCATAGCCTGAAGCATATCAAGGGCTTCTTTCCTCTTACCTCACCGACTATTATCCTGTCGGGATTCATTCTGAGCGAAGCTCTTATGAGGTCTCCAATACCGATGCTTCTATCACCGTTTAATGTGGCGTTCTTAGTCTCAAGCCTCACAATATTTTTTATATGCATCAGCTGAAGTTCCGCAGAGTCCTCTATAGTGATCACCCTTTCGCTCTTAGGTATATAGCTTGAGAGTGCATTCAAAAATGTAGTCTTACCCGAATTGGTTCCGCCTGAAATAAAGATATTGTAGCCGGCACATACCAAGACTTCCAAAAACTTAGCACATTCCTCCGACAATGTCCCATATGAAACCATCCTCTCCATACTTATAACTTCAGGAAATTTTCTGATGGTGATTATAGGTCCGTCAAGTGATATCGGCGGCAATACTATATGCACTCTTGAACCGTCCTCCAATCTGGCATCCGCAATAGGTGATGAAACATTGACCACTCTGTTTACCTTACTTACAATCTGCTGTATCATATCTTCAAGTACTTCATTGTTTGCAAAGCACTTGCCCCATTTTTCCACTTTTCCACATTTTTCTACAAAGATATCATCTTTTCCGTTCACCATTATCTCAGTGATATCCTTTGCATCCAACAGCTCCTGTAAAATATCCAGTCTTCGAAACGAGTCAAACAGTGCGTTTCTGATATTCATTTTTTCTTCAAGCGGGATATAAAAAGAATGTTCCTTATGTATTATCTCTTTATCTATTATCTCATACAGTTCTTTATCATCTATATTCCTAAGATCTGAAAGCTTATCTCTTATTTCTTTTTTTAATTGCTCATAGATACTCTCATTTGACTCCACATCTTCGGATTTTACCACCTGTATTCTAAGTTCTTCCTCCTCTATTACTTTCCTGTTTAACAAAAGCACCTCCACAATATAAAGCCTGCCAAAAAATAAGGCGCCATAGGCATCATATGCTTATCTCTTAATCCGTATTCACCGTATTTTTCAAGTCTTCCGCAGGCAAGTACTCTTATACAGTAGTTAACGAGCATATTAAACCTTTTGACAAGTTGTGCACTGAAAATAAGATAGACAAGTGCACCTGCTCCTGCAAATATAAGTGCAATCACGCTCATATTGATGCCCTCATATAATCCCAAAAAACCTATAATCAAAGAGAATAACTTCACATCTCCGGCCCCGAAAAATCTGAGTCTGTAAAGAGCGGAAAAAATGACAAGTGAAATACAAAATCTTATCAAGAAATCTGAATGTAAAACAAAAATACCCGATACAAAATATATCAAAACCAAAATATTAGGTATACGTCTCCAAAATATATCTGTAATTGTTGCGACTAAGAGCAGGCTTCCAACAATGTAATAAACCATATCACGCCCCGTCAACCAAACTTGAAATTTGTGAGAAAAACTCATGTCTTTTCAATCTGTTAAAATTGAATATATCATCTGAAATACTCTCCCCCGGCGACTTTATCTCACAAAGCTTATGGATGACTTCGGCATACCCGTTTCTGCCCAAAAGCGCTTTAAAATCAGCCACCTTTTTTCTTTCCACTCCGTCTTTCTCTCCGATGACGGGGCAAAAAATTTGCTCACACATATCAAGCATCTGCATTGACCTGCGTCCTATACTTCCAAAATCCAGTACAATCGTTTCAAAAAGATTTGCCGAAAGTATATCATTCATAAATTTTGTCAACTCATTGTCGGAAAGATAAAAAAGATCCTCATTGTATCTGGCAGGTAAAATGATATTAAGATCCTCCACACGACTTATACATTCTCCAAGCTTTGCAAAGTCCAGATCTCCCGTCTTGTATTCATAGAATATATCCGACAGATCCTTGCTGTTTTCCTTTCTGAGTACTGAAAACACGGAGTCGTACTCGTCAAATGAAATAAGTAGGGAGCTTGTATTTGTAGAACAAAAATAGGAATGAATTGCCACAGAAAGGCTTGATCTTCCGCACCGATTTATCGGTGAGTAAACGCCGTAGACTTTTGTATTATTGTGAACTGTAGTAAGCCCGAATGAATCATTCCTTGAAAAAAAGCTTAGTAACTCATCAACTATAGTATGTACACCACAGAATTTAAAAATTGAACAGAACAGCTTTGTCAAATTACTGTATTTTGATTCCACCATCGCGTCATCCGACAAAAGGATAACCGGAAGTCCGGTGTCTATGCACTCGTCTACATTGTCAATATCCGTGATAAATGCCACTACATCCATCAAAGAAGTCTCGCTTTTGTACATGTGGAATGATGAGTAGGCGACTGCCTTGAACGGAATCCTGTCCTCCTTGGACAAAAAATCAGATAACTTTAAGGCAAAGCGTATATCCGTATCAATCACCGCTATAATATGCCTCATAAAACTCCTATAGAATTATTTAAAGAAAGGTCCCCAAAAACACAAACTTATATGTGTTCTAATCTCTAGGATTTCATCATAATAAAAAAGAGCATAAAAGTCAATGCTCTTTTTTGTATTTATTATATACTTTTTGTACAAACTTACTTGTACATTTTGTAAAAAAAAATTATTTTGTTCTTGGAATCTGCTCCACATCATAGCTTCTGTTGTTTAATTTAGCTTTAATCTCCTTAGGCAGTGTGGACTTTCCTATACTTGACATCGCAAGTTCCACTACAGCCTTTGCATATTCCTTTTTGTCACTTTCAATAGTTCCAAGCAACTTACCTTCCGCAATAGAGTCCAAAGCTTCCTTGGTGCCGTCTATTCCTACGGCCTTTATTCCGGTTATATTACCCTCTCTGCCTATAGCATCTATAGCGCCGAGAGCCATATCGTCATTGTTTGAAATAACAAGGTCGATATTTTTGTACTCCTTAAGCCACTCCTCCATAAGTGCCGAACCTTGAGCCCTCTCCCAGTTCCCTATAGCTCCGTTTAACTTATTTATCGGAATACCGTTCTCCTGTAAGGTCTTTATTACCCACTCAGTTCTGACCAGTGAATCCTGGTGACTCGGCTCTCCTTCAAGAAGCACATAGTTTATCACACCGTCTCCGTCAATATCTATACTGTGCGGATTTTTATTGTAGGCATCTATTATTATCTTCGCCTGCTCAATACCTGCCGACTTCGGGCCGGCTCCACATAGTAGATATTATCCGCTCTGTTCAAATCGTCATCTACAGGCTTTCTGTTAAAGAATACTATCGGAATACCTGCACCCACAGCAGTCTCAATCATATTTGAAGCCGCAAACCTGTCCACCACATTTATCAAAAGCACATCATAATTGAGCGAGACAAATCTCTCCACCTGATGATTTTGCGTATTTTGATTGTCCTTGGCATCCACCACTTCAAGATTTATCTTGACGTCATGTTCCTTTTCATATTCCTTTACATACTCTTCAATCTCCTGTCTGACATTTGATATAAATGTATCGTCAAACCTGTAAAGACAAAGCCCCAACTTTATAACATTTTTCTTGGGCGTCTTAGAGCAACCGGTCATAAAGGCTGCGCTTAACACAAGACTCACAACTATAACCAATGCAATAATATTATTATATTTCCTCTTCATTTTACTCCCATATGCTTACTCTACAGGAAAAAGCTGTTTTACTATATCTTCATCCTTCAAACTTTCCTTATCAAGCAATATATTTTTCATATCTACATTTGACATATAACCTGTCTTTTTAAGGTCCGCCATCAGCATCTCTACAGCCAAATATCCTTCATCATACTCATTCAAACCGGAAAGCGCATCAATATTTCCGTCATCCAGCTTATTTACAAACAATGTTGTTGCTCCGATACAATAAAATCTTTTTATATGCTCATTGTATACACTGCTTCCGCCAAGTATCTTGCAAAGATTGTCACTGCTGTGTTTATCAAGTGAGAATATATAGGCACTCTTTTTGCTGTGTACCAAATCTTCAATCGCAGTACGAAACTCCTTCTCATCTCCCTCTATAAATACGAAAGGTTCATCCTTTGACTTTAAAAACTCTATTTCAGGTTCCACCCCCGCAGGTTTGGTACTGTTATAAAACACATATATCGGGGAAGTACCGTCATATACTTTTTCAAATTTATTGTAAAGTCCTGTAATCATATCCACATAGTCGATATTTATAGTCCTCTTGGATGTGGCCATATTTGCACTTGAACCTGTGAATTTCTTTGTATCAAAGACATCCGCATCCTTTGACTTTATTACCACCATAGGTACCTTAGTCATTGCAAGTCTCAAATCATCTTTTGCAAGCACTATTATCCCGTTTGTACCGTTATCTTCTTCAGACTCTATCAGCTCTTTTTGACTTGCACTTCCTATTGTGAGCAGGTTTATATCAATATTGTATCTCTTGGCGGCATCGTCCACACCTTTTTTCAGATTGGCGTATTCGCTCTCATCCTCACTGTCAAGAATAAGTGAAACCTGATACACCCTAGGCGAACTCTCCTTAAGTATAAGGTCTGTCTGTGACAGTATAAAGAGTAAAACTATTGAGAGAAACCATGCTGTCCAAACATATATCTTATTTATCTTCATTTTTCTCTCCGTAAACTATAGCAGGCAGGTGAATGGTAATCTTGGTTCCTTCATCAGGTTCAGACTCCACAAACAGTCCGTATTCCGCTCCGAAGTACAACTTTATTCTCTCATTCACATTCTTGACTCCTATACCCGAACCTCTCTTACTAGGTACAATATCCTTACTTAAAAGTGTAGCCACCACATCCTCGCTCATGCCAAGACCGTTGTCCTTTATTGTAAAATAAAGCTCATCATTTTCTTTGAATACTCTTACATCTATTTCGCCGTCACCGTCCATAAACTCCATACCGTGGTATATCGCATTCTCTACAAGAGGCTGTAACATAAGCTTAAGTGACGAATACTCCGCTACATCCTCATCCACTTTGATGCTGTATTCAAATCTGTTTTTAAAACGCATACTCTGTATCATAAGGTAGTTTCTGACATGCTCCACTTCATCTCTTACAGTAATTATATTTTTTCCCTTACTAAGTGATATTCTGAAAAACTTTGCAAGTGCACTCACAATGCTTACCGCCTTATCGGGCTTCTCATTCTCAATCATCCACACTATTATGTCCAAAGTGTTATAAAGGAAATGCGGGTTTATCTGAGACTGCAAAGTATCAAACTCGCTTTTTCTTTTGGCATTGTGTTCCGCCACCAAATCGGACATCAACACCTTTATCCTGCTTAACATATTCCTTATGGAATTGCCCAGATGCTGCACCTCATATGAGCCGCTCGGCAATATCTCCACATCCAGATTGCCGCTTTCTATCTCCCTTACACTGTTATCAAGTCGACTTATAGGATTTGATATTCTGTTTGAAATATAGGCGTTTACCATTGCCAGTAAGAATAAAAACAAATCCGCCACAAACAGTACAAAGAGTCTAAACTTCATACTGTCCACATTGATTGCGGCGCTTCCGGTTACTCCGACAAGTTTCCAACCTGTATATCCTATAGTCCTTACATTGACTGTGAGCTTCTTTCCGCCTATATTCTCAACGCTGATACCGTCTTTTAAGCCTGCCGCATACTTGTTGTTTTCCGTAAAGCGACCCGCATATATCTCGTTTGCCTCGGATGCCAGATAATATCTCCCTTATCATTTATCAGATAGATATAACCTCCGTTTCCCAGACTCACATTGGAGAACAGCTCCTCAAAGAACATATAGTTTAAGTTTATAAGCAATACCGCCTGTGTCGCCTTACCCTCACTTGTCACCTCTACGGCTCTTGACATCGACATCACCCATGAGTAGCTGTTTTCATTTTGGTCAAACAGATTTCTGATATGCGGCATTGAAAAATAAATATATTCACTCTCCGCCATACTCTTTTTGAAAAAATCTCTTTCAGACACATTGATACCGTCTTTAAGTCTAAGCGCAGGCATAGACTCTATCAGAGTGCCGTCTCCGGCTATCAAAGCGATATCGTCAATCATATTGTCATTGTTGACATATAAGAGATTCATTCCGTTTTTTATATCGTCATCTGATATATCCGTGTTCTTGATTACATTGTAGTAGATGGAATCCGAAATCTTCATAGCATTTCTCAGATATGAATCTATGGACTCACCCACCTGACCTATGATACCTGCATTCTCCTCAATAATTGTCTTATTAAGGCTGTCTGTGAACCTTTGAAACATAATAAGGCTTATCAGCGCTATGGCGATAATGGCCGTCACCGTAAAGTATATAAAGATGGAGCTTCTGATACTAAGGTTCTTATTACTGAACTTTTTTATAATCTGTCTCTTATCCATATCAGCTTTGTTGCCTGTACTTTGACGGTGATACGCCGTACTTTTTCTTGAATACATAGCTGAAATAGTTTTGGTCAGCATAACCTACTTTTTCGGCTATTATATAGGTCTTTTCATCTGTGGTCTTTAAAAGTTCCACAGCCTTTTGCAATCTCAAATTTGTAAGAAAGTTCACATATGATATGCCCATTTCTTTTTTAAAGTTTGTGGAAAATCTTGCAACAGATACATGAAGATATTTGCAAAGTTTTTCCAATGAAAGCTCTATATCAGCATAGTTTTCTTCAATATAATTTTTTGCCTCGTCAAGTACTTTCTTTGAGGTGGTGACTCTGTCCTCTCTTATCCTGTGCGCTATATTTATACTGGCCTCAAGCAGCCACTCTCTGAAGCCTCCGGTATCCTTTATCTTATCAAGGAGGTCTATATAGTCTGTAGCCGTCTTTGTAAGTACTGAAAGTTCCAGTCCGTAGTCTTGCACCATACTGATAATAACATTTATTACATTTATCATATATGACTGGTACTGACTTGAATGTGCCTTGGACTCCTTAAGCTTTGAGAAAATTTTTTCCACATAATCTACTATGCTCTCATCACTGCCGAACTTAAGTATATTTATATATTCCTTGGCCTCTATGTCCTCAAACCTGAGCCTCAGCGCCTCCACAGGTTGCATATCCTTTATATATATAACTTCTCCGGTTCCTACAATACCTCTGTACCCAAGCGCTTCCTTTGCAAGAGTATATGACTGATGCAGCTTTGTAATATCGTCCACACTGATTCCGAGTCCGATAGTCAGATTCACCCCTATTACTCTTATAACATCCTTTATCGCCTCTGAGAGCACGGACATTATATAGTTTTTCGACATATTATCGGGCAGTCCGACTATGACCGCTATACTTGATTCGGAGTACATGGAAAATACTTCCGCCTGTAACTTGTTTTCAAGGTTTTCTATTAAATTGACCTTTACAGATATAGGAATCAGCTCCTTATTAACTACCGCACTGTCGGTATCGTCTATATGAACTGTAGCCACAATGTATTTGCCCACATCTTTCAGATTTATATCATACTCGGCAAGTGCATAATCAATCTCGCTCTTACCGATATTTCCATGTATCAGTCCGTTCAAAAACTGCTCTCTGAGTATGGGAATACTTGCAAGATAGCTGCTTTTAAGCTTTTCAATATCTCTTTTTTTGTCAAGCTCGTCATCCAAAGTCTTATGTACTTTCCTGAGTATCTCCGTCAGTTCTACTGCAGATACGGGCTTTAATACATACTCTATTACGCCCATCTTTATAGCTTCTTTGGCATAGTCAAAGTCGTCAAAGCCTGAGAATATAATTGACTTTATAAGCGGATATCTTATATTTATTTCTTTTATCAGCTCAAGCCCGTCCATATAGGGCATTCTTATATCTGTAAAGACAAGGTCGGGATTCAGATTTTCTATCTTTTCAAGTGCCTCCACTCCGTTTCGGCATCTCCGACCACCAAAAATCCTTCTTCTTCCCAGTTTATCTTCTTTATGATACTCTTTCTGACTTCTTCCTCGTCGTCCACAAGCAGTATTTTATAATGCTCCTTCATATCAGAGTTCCAATACTATGGTAAAAGGTCCGTCGTTTTCAAGTGATACCTTCATATCCGCACCGAAGACTCCGCATTCGGTATGTATATCTGAACTTTTTCCAAGTTCAACCATATATTCATAAAGCCTCTTTGCTTCATCAGGTGACCCTGCGCCTATAAAGCTAGGTCTGTTGCCCTCTTTGCAGTTTGCAAGCAGAGTAAACTGTGATACCAAAAGCAGTTCTCCGCCTACATCTCTTAACGATAAATTGGTCTTGCCGTTTTCATCTTCAAATATTCTAAGCTTTACCAATTTGTTAAAGTATTTTTCCACAACCTTTTCATCGTCGTCTGCGGCTACTCCTACCAGTACCAAAAGTCCTTTATTTATCTTTCCTACTTCTTTTCCTTCTATCTTTACATCCGCATAGTTTACTCTTTGTATTACTAATTTCATATTCCTCCTAAAATGACCTTATATCATCGTCTTCTTTGTTTATTTCAATGGACATTATCTTTACAAAATATCCTCCGTCACCTACAGGCACTTTTACTCTGTCGCCTTTTTTCTTGCCGACTATGGCCTTACCTATAGGAGATTCTATACTGAGTCTGCCCTCAAGTGAATCACCTCTAATAGATGTGACTATTTTGAATTTTTCACTTTCATCATCGTCTTCAAAGTAAAGTTCCACTTCCTTACCTATTCCGACCTCGTCATCATTTGTCTTATCTTCGTATACATGACAAAACCTGAGCATTCTCTCCAAATAGTTGATTCTGCTTTCATTTTTGTTCTTTTCTCTCTTGGCTGCGTAGTACTCAAAGTTCTCAGATAAGTCGCCCTGCGCTCTGGCTTCCTTCACAGCCTCTATAAGCTGCGGTCTGAGCACAAGCTTTCTCTCTTCAATCTCAGCCTCTATCTTTTTTATATCCTCTTTTGTAAGCGTCTCTGCCATAAACCCATCCGTAATATTTTTCTATAAAACAAAAGAGTAGTAAAAAACTACTCTTTTTTAAAACCCAAAGTGACGGCTTTGCTTATTGACGCCTAGCAGAGCTAGGTGGGTTACCTCACCCTGATATCTGTCTTCTACCTATAGCAGCCTGACATCCAAACAGAGCTCTTTGGAATCCCATAAATCATAATGTAGGTTCAAAATTGGCAAAGTTATCGCTCACCCCAGGATTTTTATCTATAATCAGATTATAATACAAATTATAAATTTTTCAATATATTTGACACTGTATTTTGAATTTTCTTTAAATTATTTGAAACAAAAAGGCCGGAAGCCATACTTAAAGTATTTCTTCCGACCGTAAAACCATAAACAGATAAGTCTTTATCCTGAATTATGATTTTTCTTTTTGAAGATACATAATGCGGCCAATGCGCTTGAAATAAGCATCATCAGTCCGTAGATAGGAGTCTTATCGTCATCCTGTGTCTTCGGAACCGATAAAGCTCTTCTTGTAGCGGATATCGAACTCTTAATATCTCTATTCAGATTTCCCTTATCCGGCTGCGGATTCTTATCATGAGTATTAGGCTCATCAATAATAATCTGCGGCTTTTCTATCGTATTATTTGTATCCTGAACGGTAACGGTCTTTGTCGGTCTCACACTTGAGGTTCCGTCTGAAGAACCGCCGCCGCCCTTTCTTCCGTTAGATCCTGTAGCTATTGAAGGTGTTGCTATAGGTCTGTTCGGTCGTATAACCAGATCCTGTTCTCTTCCCGGTGTAATAATCTGACTTGGTGTAGCTATTCTGCCCGGTGTAATAGGACTCGGTGTTAAAGGATTTATAGGTGTAACAGGGTTTATAGGGTCAATCGGATTTATAGGATTTATCGGGCTTGGTGCTATAGGTGTAGGTGTTACAGGAGGTACCGGTGTGATTACCACACTTGGGTCCTTTCTGTAAATATATGTAACCTCTGTTGTTCCGCTTGTGAACACACCTGTTTCACTTCCCTGTACAAGGTATAGGCTGTATCCCGGTATGGTCTTTGCACCTGTTGTATAAGGAAGTCCGAGTTTTCTTGTTCCGTCAAGTACTTCATCGCTCTCTATAGGAAGTCCTGCAGTGTTTACATAATGGGCTATTACATTTCCTGCATCTCTTCTGCGATATACATATGTCACAGTCTGAGTTGTGCTTGTAAATGTTCCGTTGGCATTGCTCGGTACACTTACAAGATCATAGTTGTCAAATGATTTTGAACTTGAGGTATAGTTATCACCTAATCTCTCGCTACCGTCAAGTACTTCAGGAGTATCAAGAGGTACGTTTCCGTCTTCATCCACATGCTCTATTACAACATTTCCCGCATCCTGACGCTTATAGATATAGTTCACTGTTATTGGGCTTACAGTGAATGTTCCGTTTGCGTTACTCGGCACTGTTATAAGAGTGTAGTTAGGAATGTTCTTAGGTGTTGTAGTATAAGGTAATCCTACATTATCTGTTCCCGTAATATTATCAGGTGTCTCAATCCTGTTTCCATGATTGTCAAGATAATTTACTGTTACTCCGCCTGACTGCTTTCTCTTATAGAGATATGTTACACTTTGGCTTCCACTTACAAATGTTCCTGTAGCGTTACTTGGCACTGTAGCTATCTCAAAGTCAGAGTAAGTCTCAGGGGTTGTGGTATAAGGCAATCCGAGCTTTCTTGTTCCGTCAAGCACTGTCGGCGTACTTAAGTCGCTGTTGTCATATACCGACTTGTGGTAAACCGTCACATCTCCGGCATCGTTTCTTCTGTAAACATAAGTTACAGTCTGCGGTCCCGGTACGAAGGTACCGTTTTCATTGCCCGGTACGCTTACCAATGTGTAGTTAGGTATTGTTTTTTTCTTGTAGTTGTATACGGAAGTCCGAGCTGACCTGTACCGCTTTTGTGTCTCAGGTATATCTATCTGATTTCCGTCTTCATCTACATAGACGCTTGTAACATCTCCGGCAGGTTTTTCTTCTGTACTCATAGATTACAGTCTGCGGTGTACTTAAGAATGTACCGTTTTTGTTACTTGGCTGTGCAACCAATTCATAATCGGTGATATTCTTCTCGGTTGTAGTATAAGGAAGTCCGTGTTTTCCTGTTCCTCCAAGTACATCGTCACTTGAAAGAGGAGTTCCTGTTCCCTGTTCTACATACTTAACTGTTACATTTGCCGCGTCTTTTCTCTTGTAATAGTAATTAACGGTCTGAGTTCCGCTTGCGAATGTTCCGTTTGCAGCAGGGCTTACAGATACAAAGTCATAATCATTGATATTCTTTTGTACTGTTGTGAACGGAAGTCCGAGCTGACCTGTTCCGTCAATGTTCTCTTGATTAGCTACAACTACATTTGTACCTTGCTCAAGATAATTTACTACTACATTTCCGGCATCATTTCTTCTGTAATAGTATGTTACAGTCTGATTTCCGGTTGTAAATGTTCCGTTTGCATTGGTCGGCTGTGCCACCAATGTGTAGTTCGGAATACTGTGGTCTGTAGTTGTATATGGAGTTCCAAGCTTTCCGGTACCACTCAATGTTACATCAGGTACCAACTGTGTTGTTGTACCGTCTATATAGTGATGTACTGTAACATCTCCGGCATTCTTTCTCTTGTACTCATATACTACCGTTGTTGTTCCTGTTGCAGGATAGGTTCCTGTATGGTTTGCAGGTGTCACTACAAGGTCATAGTCCTGTATGGTCTTCGGTGTAGTTGTATATGTGAGTCCCGACTTGCCTGCTCCACTCATTGTGGTAGGTGTATCGATAGGGGTATTTGTGCCCTGCTCCACATATTTTACTACAACGTCTCCTACGTCTTTTCTCTTGTAGTAGTAGTTGACTGTCTGAGTTCCGCTTGTGAAGGTTCCGTTTGCTGCAGGACTTACAGATACAAAGTCATAATCATTGATATTCTTTTGTACCGTTGTAAATGCACTTCCAAGCTTATTTGTTCCGTCAAGTGTTTCCTGAGTTGCAAGTACCGTATTTGTTCCCTGCTCAAGATAATTTACCACTACATTTCCGGCATTCTTTCTCTTGTAGTAGTAGTTGACTGTCTGGGTTCCTGTTGTGAAGGTTCCGCTTGCCGCAGGACTTACAGATACAAAATCATAATCATTGATATTCTTTTGTACCGTTGTAAATGCGCTTCCAAGCTTATTTGTTCCGTCAAGTGTCTCCTGAGTATCAAGCACAGTATTTGTTCCCTGCTCAAGATAATTTACCACTACATTTCCCGCATTCTTTCTTCTGTAATAATAGATTACAGTCTGAAGTGAATTTCCGTTTGTAAGAGTTGTAGCACCTGTAGCACTTGGTGTTGTTGCCGAGCTTGCTCCGCTTACATCCACACTTACATACTCGTAGTTGGCTATATTTGCCGCCTCGTTGTTAAGGTTTTCAGTCTGTCCGAGTCTTCCGCTACCGTCTATTACAACCGCACTTGGTGAACTTGCTCCTGTAGGTGTGAACAGCTCATTGGTTGTTCCCACTTCATAGTGGTGTACTGTAATATTTGCCGCATTTTTTCTTCTGTAGTAATAATTTACTACCTGATTTCCTGCAACATATGTCACAGTTGTAGCACCGTTTGCAGTATTAGGTGTACTTGCTCCGGCTGCTCCCGCTACGTCTACATTCACATACTCGTAGTTGGCTATATCTGCCTCTTTGTTTGTAATGTTTTCATTTAATCCAAGTTTTCCGGTTCCGTTAAATGTTTGCGGACCGGCTGTACTTGCTCCTGTTGCCTTATACAGCTGTGTGGTTGTTCCCACCTCATAGTGGTTGACTGTGATATTTCCCGCATTCTTTCGTCTGTAGTAATATGTTACAGTCTGATCTCCGCTCTGGAATGTTCCTGTAGCGTTTGTAGGTGCAGGTGTCACAAGCTCATAATCGCTAAGTTCAGGTACTGAAGTTCTGTCACTTGTTGTATATGGAAGTCCAAGCTTATTTGTTCCGTCAAGTTCTTCAGGTGAAGGTGAAGTCTTTCCTGCCGGTGTATAAAGCTCTGTTGTGGTTCCTAAGAGGTAGTGATGTACCGTTACCTTTCCTGCATTCTTTCTTCTGTACTCATATACTACTTCTGTTGTTCCTGTTGCAGGATAGGTTCCTGTATGGTTTGCAGGTGTCACTACAAGTTCATAGTCCGTTATGGTTTTCGGTGTAGTTGTATATGTGAGTCCCGACTTGCCTGCTCCGCTCATTGTGGTAGGTGTATCAAGAGGAGTGTTTGTACCCTGTTCTACATATTTTACTACAACGTCTCCTACATCCTTTCTCTTGTAGTAGTAGTTGACTGTCTGAGTTCCGGTTGTAAATGTTCCGTTTGCTGCAGGACTTACAGATACAAAGTCATAATCATTGATATTCTTTTGTACCGTTGTAAACGCGGTTCCAAGCTTACCCGTTCCGTCAAGTGTTTCCTGAGTTGCAAGTACCGTATTTGTTCCCTGCTCAAGATAATTTACCACTACATTTCCTGCATTCTTTCTTCTGTAGTAGTAGTTGACTATCTGGGTTCCTGTTGTAAAGGTTCCGTTTGCTGCAGGACTTACAGTTACAAAATCATAATCATTTACATTCTTTTGTACTGTTGTAAATGCGCTTCCAAGCTTATTAGTTCCGTCAAGTGTTTCCTGAGTTGCAAGTACCGTATTTGTTCCCTGCTCAAGATAATTTACCACTACATTTCCTGCATTCTTTCTTCTGTAGTAGTAATTTATCACCTGATTTCCTGCAATATATGTAACAGTTGTAGCACCGTCTGCAGTATTAGGTGTAGTTGCTCCCGTTGCTCCGGTTACATCTACATTCACATACTCGTAGTTGGCTATATCCGCAACTTTGTTTGTAATGTTTTCACTTAATCCAAGCTTCTCGTTACCGTTAAAGTTTTGAGCACTTGGTGTGCCTCCCGGTGTAGGTGAATACAGCTGTGTGGTTGTTACCACTTCATAGTGGTTGACTGTTATATTTCCCGCATTCTTTCTTCTGTAATAGTATGTTACAGTCTGTTCTCCGCTTTGGAATGTTCCTGTAGCATTTGTAGGTGCAGGTGTTACAAGTTCATAATTGCTTAGTGCAGGATCCGATGTCTTGTCGGTAGTGGTATAAGGAAGTCCCAGCTTACCTGTTCCGTCAAGTTCCTCAGGTGAAGGTGATGTCTTTCCTGCCGGTGTGTAAAGTTCAGTTGTGGTTCCCACAAGGTAGTGGTGTACCGTTACTTTTCCTGCATTCTTTCGCTTATAGAAATATGTAACCTCCTGTACTCCGGTCGTAAATGTTCCTGTAGCGTTTGTAGGTGCAGGTGTTGTAAGCTCAAAGTTTGCTATATCTGCTTCCCTGCTCTGTGTAGTATAAGGGAGTCCGAGCTTCTCGGTTCCGTCAAGTTCCTCCGCTGCCGGAGCACTCGCTGTAGGTGCTTTATAAAGCTCTGTTGTATGTCCTACTTCATAGTGATGCACTATTACCTTTCCTGCATTCTTTCGCTTGTAGTAATAATTTACCGTCTGCTCTCCTGTAGTAAAGGTTCCTGTAGCGTTTGTAGGTCCCGGTGTTACAAGTTCATAATTGCTGAGTGCAGGATCCGATGCTTTATCGGTAGTAACATATGGAAGACCAAGCTTATTTGTTCCGTCAAGTTCTTCAGGTGAAGGTGATGTCTTTCCTGCCGGTGTATAAAGCTCTGTTGTGGTTCCCAAAAGGTAGTGGTGTATTACTACTTTTCCCGCATCCTTTCTCTTGTACTTATAGACTACAGTGGTATCTGTGGTCGCATAAGTTCCTGTCGCATTGGTCGGAAGTTGTGTTGTATCAACTTCGTAGTTCGGGTCTGTTGTAATCGGTGTTGTAGTATAAGGAGTTCCCACACCTGCAGTTGTAGTCACTTCAGGTACAAGTGCCGTGTTGTCGTCTTCCTTAATATGCTGCACTTTCAAGTTTGAAACATTGTTCTTCAAACCGAGATTCTCAACAGCCTTATGTTTTACCTTGGTTAATGTAAGGTCTTTTTTTGCCCAAGTGCTTGTCTGTCCGCTAAACATAGTTGAGTTGTCCGACTGTGTTGAGTCGAAGTCCTGTCCTATAGTGCTGCCTGCACTTGGATTTGAGGCGATCATTGTATCGCTTGTAAGCATTTCCGCTACTACAGTGTAGCCTCCCGCATTGGTAATCTTATTCTTAAAAACATAATCACCGTTTGCATCGGTTGTAGTCTCTGCGATTACAGTGCCGTCTTTTATAAGTTTTACAGGTCTGTTTGCTATAAGCACATCTCCCGTATCATACTTTCCGTCATCATTGACGTCGTAGTATGCTTTTCCGGATACCTCATATTTGATGATTCCGACCTTTGAGTTGATGTTCTCATTTGCACCGTCTATGTTGTTTCCATACCATGTGGCAATTGAGTTGTTACTTGTATCGTTCTCATCAAGGTTTGATGTATCAGGCATTTTTACTTTATAAGTAAAATACTGTCTGTTGTCTCTTGAGAGTTTCTCTCCCGGATTCATCTCGGCTTTGAACATGGTTACCTGACTCCAGTCTGTAATTGCCGATTCGGATACCCAGTTATTTGCCAGATTCTCAGGAAGTGTTCCCTTAGGTGTATCTGTGGAATAGTACATTGTATATCCCGCAGGAGCCGTTATGGGACCCTGCAATATGGTTGCAAACTTTGAACCGCGGTCTACGTAATTGCCTGCATAGTCCTTTACCACATTCTTATCTCCCACATATGGGAAGACGTCAATGAAGTGTAGAGCCGATGCATCCGCTCCGGAGTTATTGTATGCCATAATACGATACTGTACTATTTCATCTTTCAGCTTTCATCTTTGCACGATATGCACTGTCAGGCTCAGAATCAAGCTTTTCAAGCTTGTTTATGATTACAGACTGCGGAGGTACGAAATTAAACTTCCACTCAATTCTTGAGAGTCTGTCTGTTGTACTTCCGTTTTCGTTGGAATCATAAATATCAAGATAATTTGTATTATCTTTTGAATATACGGTATGAGGATCCTTGCTTGTAGGCCTGTCTGTATTATTGCTCCAAGAAAGTATCGCTTCTACCTTATGTTCTCCCGGTGAAAGACTCGAATCAGGTTTAAAATTAACCTTTATGTTATCTCTCTTAAATATTGACTGCTGTTGCTTCTTAAAAGCAAAATTGTTTAAGTCAAAGATATAAGCTTTCTTACCTGTACCTGCGTAGTTTGCCACTTCGGTAGGATTTGCATCCAAATCAAAGTATGCATTGGCACCCACTGTGATACTCTCAAAGTTAAGCTCCGGATCTACCAGCATAATAAGCTTACCGTCTACAACATCTCTGTCCTGACTGAATATGAACGAGTTGTCATAATTTACAGTCATTTCATACTGCATTGTATTTCCCGCATAGGTAATACTTGATGAAGTACTTCCGTTGATAGTCTGACTGAGCTTATCAAGCTGCATATTCGCATACTCTTCACGCATTATATAAACTGCGTTTGAGCTTATTGTGGTCCAAACACCGTTTGAATATGACTGTACTTTACCTGTATTGGTCACATTTGCAGAGCTTGGATTCGGATTGGCCGCCATATTGTTTAAGTCTTGTAAACTCCGCATTTGTAAGCTTGGTTTCAAGTACAAGACCGATGGCGTCCTGACCGTACTTTGATATCGTTACCTCATCATCAAATACGAGTTTAATACTCTTATAGTACTTCGGTGTCATAGAAATCGGCACCGTGTCGGCCTTCATCTGTGTAATATTATTTACAGTCTCAAAAGGTACATTTGCCTGTATAACTTCTTCACTTCCGTCATCATTGACACCTATCAGTTTATTGTGACTGATTTTTGCAAGATTTGCGGCATCAAAGAAGCCGTCCATTACACGTATACCGTAACCTGTAAATTCTGTCTTCTCCCAAGGCTCATCTATAATAGTATTGATAATTGTTGTAGTATTTTGAGCTACTGTAGGTCCCCAATACTGTCCGCCTGTAATCAAATATTTATGTCTGTACTCAGGATCTACCGGTACGGAATAATTATATTTCAGGTGATATTTGGTTCCTTTTAATTTTTTTACATATTCATACTCTCTGTATACCTTACCGTTTCTTTCAGTGGTAGGGTCCGTAGTACCGTCATCATTTACAAGTGTCGTCTTTACAGGGAAGTACTGTGTAGTTACATTAGTATTGGTACCGTACTTCATTGTAATGGTTGTATCAAAGTACGGTAATGTTCTTGTAAAATCTTTGCTGACAGTATTATCGGCAGCATTGTATGTCCAACCTGCATTGTTCGGCAAGGACGGATCCCATACCGAAGTGCTCGGCAAAGTGATGGTGACCCTTACAGGTCTCCTGTCGACACCTTCTGTAGGTTTGTTGGTAACTTCACCGTTGGTCAGGTTCTTTTTACCGTTTTGTATGGTAAACTTTACATCACTTTGAAAATCAGGCGAAAACTTGGTATGTGTTGAATCCACATCAGTATCTACCAGATATTCTTTAAAAAGATACATTCTCGGATTTGTTACACCGTTATCAGGTGCTTCAATACCTGCAACATAACCTGATTTTGTAAAATTCTCATCGTCACTTGTAAGTTCCACCCCGTCTTTATCAAACAAAGAGGTCTTAATAGTGAACTGCTCTCCTGCCGCATTCCTTAAATTCTTAAGTGTAGCACTGAACGGGAATTTCTTAGGCGGACCTGCCGTCAAATTCTTATAAGTTACCTTAATCTTATAGTACTGTGCATCGGAACTGTCTATACTTACACTTTGTATAAATTCCGCAGGCGATACATCCGACTGTGACGGCTGTTCAAATATATTCTTATCCAAATATATTATTGAGTACGGCAGAGTATAACTGCCCACAGTTCCCGATATACCTGTCTGTATACTATACGACTCTCTCTTACCTATAAGTGAAGAGCTCTGAGTTACCGAATATCCTATCGATGTTGTAACTTGACTACCTATACCTGTAGCATGTGCGTCGATTTGCACCGAGGTTAAGGTAAATACAATTGCCAATAAGAATGACAGTATTCTCATTATATAATTTCTTGTTCTGTTTATAGTTGTTCTCCTTTCATAATAGATTTTTATTAAATATAGTAGGCGAAAAAAATATTTAACAGCCTATTATTATACTTTGTATCTTTATATAATTCTATTACTTTTTAGTTCAAATCATAAAATTTCATAATAATTACAATGCAATAATATGAATTATTCTTTATTTTTGTGATTATATATAAAATATTAACATATTCTTTCATAAGGCAAAATAAAAAGGTATGTAAACCGCCTGTTTGCATACCTTTTTACATTATTTATCTCTTTTTTTAATTCTATTCAGGATATATCAATCTGTCCTCTTTGATATCTTTCAGTACCTCGTTAAGATACTTTGCAGCCACATACTTTGCCATAGGCAGGTTGATATCAAGGTAATTGCCACAGTCCTTTGCACAGGCTCCGGGTACTTCACCTTCAAAGTCCTTGATAAATGTAAACATCTCCTTAAGAAGTGAAACTATATCCTTTGACTCGTAATCTCCGTTTAAGAGCAGATAAAAACCTGTCCTGCATCCCATCGGCCCGAAGTAGAGTATATTTCCTCCCCACTCCTTATGATTTCTAAGGAATGTGGCTCCAAGATGCTCTATTGCATGAAGCTCTGCAGTATTTATAACCGGGCTCAAAGTTCGGTCTGGTCATTCTTATATCAAATGTCGTAACAACTCTGTCTCCGACCATATCTTTTCTTGACACATATACACCCGGCAAAAGCTTTAAGTGGTCTATTGTAAAACTTGTAATCTTCTCCATATAATCTCCAAACTATATATTTTCCACCTGTAGGTTTCTCATTGCATTGATTATGCACAGTACGGTAACGCCCACATCTGCGAACACCGCTTCCCACATAGTACCAAAACCTATGGCTGCAAGCAATAAGAAAATCACCTTTACACCTATTGCAAATGCAATATTTTGCTTTGCGATACTCATTGTTCTCTTAGCCACCTTGATACCTCTTACCATATTGTCGAGGTTGTCATCCATAATAACCACATCTGCAGCCTCTATAGCCGCATCGGAGCCTATACCGCCCATGGCAATACCTACATCGGCTCTTGCAAGTACGGGAGCGTCATTGATACCGTCGCCCACATAGGCAAGAGTATTCTTTTCTGCAAGTATCTCTTCAAGCTTGTCCACCTTATCCTGTGGCAAAAGCTGTGCATATGCATAGTCAAGCCCTACTTCTCTTGCTACGATATCTGCAACTTCTTTTGTATCTCCGGTAAGCATAACATTTTTTTGTATACCGATATTTTTAAGTGCGGCAAGACTTTCCTTGGCACTCTCTTTTATCCTGTCGTTGATCACTATGGTTCCGAGGAACACATTGTTCTTAGCCACATATACTATAGTTCCGAAGTCGTCACACTTTTCAAAGTTGATATTGTTTGATGTCATAAGCTTGTCGTTTCCTACAAGCACCGTTTCACCGTCCAGTTTTATACTGATACCCTGACCGGCAACCTCGGTTAAATCACTCAGTCTTTCAAAGAGATTACCGCTGCCGCCCTCCTCTTTAAGCTCTTCATAAGCTTTTTTGATAGAAACCGCTATAGGATGTGATGAATATTCCTCAGCCAATGCCGCATTTTCAAGTAATTCCGTATCCGATACATTGTTCGGATAAATCTTTACCACCTCAAACACTCCTGCTGTAAGAGTACCTGTCTTGTCAAACACAAAGGTCTTTACATCGGATAAAAGTTCAAGATAATTGCTTCCCTTTATCAGTACACCTATCTTTGATGACGCACCGATTCCGCTGAAGAAGCTGAGCGGTATTGCTATAACAAAGGCACATGGACAGGAAACAACCAAGAATGTCAAGGCTCTGTAAATCCAAGTGGTAAATCCTGTATCCGGGAATATAAAAGGCGGAATAATTGCAAGCGCCAATGCCGCAAAAACCACTATCGGAGTATATACACCGGCAAACTTTGATATGAAGTTTTCAGTCTTTGACTTCTTCGTAGCGGCATTCTCTACAAGATCAAGTATCTTACTTGCAGTAGACTCACTAAACTCCTTTGTAACCTCAAGGCTTAACAGTCCGTCCTTATTTATACTTCCGCTGTATACATGGTCGCCTACATTCACACTTTTCGGAACCGACTCACCTGTAAGTGCGGAGGTATCAAGCATAGCTCTTCCCGATACCACAATGCCGTCAAGCGGTATTATCTCTCCGGCCTTTATCTGTATCTTAGCCCCGATCTCCACATCATACGGATCTACGGTTTCCACGCTGCCGTCTTCTTGTATAAGATTGGCATAGTCGGGTCTGATATCCATCATATCGGATATTGACTTTCTGGATTTGTTGACTGCAAGTGACTGTAAGAACTCACCCACCATATAAAACAGCATAACACCTACCGCCTCAGGGTACTCACCTATTATGATGGCACCTACAGTGGCAATAGTCATAAGGAAGTTTTCATCAAAGACCTTTCCTCTTTTTATATTTGAGAAAGCCTTCAACAAAACGTCTTTTCCTACTATTACGTATGCGACTATAAATACTGCAAAGCTGACCCAATTTGAATATTGGAAGCCAAGCTTTGAAATTATGATTGCAATGATATAGAAAACTGCAGCCACAATTATTTTCCTTAACATCTTCTTTTGCTTATCGTTCATAATACCCTTCCATATGATTAAGCCTTTATGCTCTCTTTACTTCCACATCAGGTTCTTCAACCTTTATTATCTCCATAGCCTTATCAATGATTTCATTCATCTTCTCGGCCTCAGCCTCCAATGTGCACTTTAATGTCATAAAGTTGATATTTGCACTTGTAATACCCTCAATAGCCGCAAGCTTTTTCTCAAGCTTTGCCGCACAGTCTGCACAATCTAAACCTTCCAACTTATAAACTCTTTTCATTTTCTTTCTCCTTTTTGATGTTCTTTACATATATGAGTTACATGTATGATACCTGTTTCAAATATCTCTTTTACATGTTCATCATCCAACGAATAATATACTTCCTTGCCCTCTCTTCTGGCTCTTACCAACTTGGCTTCTTTTAATGTAGCAAGCTGATGTGATACCGCAGATTTTGTCATCCCCAGTACTTCGCATATATCAAGTACACAGAGTTCATGGACATTGAGCGCCCAAAGTATCTTTATCCTTGTAGGGTCACCGAATACCTTAAACAGCTTTGAAAGTGATTCAATTATCTCATAGTCAAGCATATCGGTCTTTGCCTTCCCCACCGCTTCTTCTCTATCCAAACTTTATACTCCTTTACCTCCTTTAGTTGAATATATACTCAACTGTTATGTCGCTATTATAGTTGAATATATGCTCAACTGTCAAGAGGAATTTAAAAATTCCCAAAAAATATAGGCCTTTATTAAGAACCTGAATCCTGAAATAAAAACCTATATATTTTAATATTACTTTGAGAATCTCTCAACCTGTGACCTTATAAGCTCTACATCGTCAAAGTAATTTATTCTCATAGCCGCCTTAACCTCTGCAAGAGTATTTGCGGCCTCGTTTCTTGCTATTTCACAGTTTTTCTTTAACATCTCATAGATAGCAGGAATATCCTTCTCAAACTCGGCCCTTCTTGCTCTGATAGGTGCCAAAGTATCTTCCATGACATTTGCTAAAAACTTCTTTACCTTCATGTCTCCAAGACCGCCGCGAGTATAATGCTCCTTTAACTCATCAAGTGACTTATACTCAGGTAGGAACTTTTCAAAATCCTCAGGCCTTGAGAAAGCTTCAAGATATGTAAATACGGTATTGCCTTCAAGATGTCCCGGGTCGCTTACCTTAATATGAAGCGGATCTGTATACATAGTCTTTATAGCCGCAGCTACAGTTTTCTCGTCGTCGGAGAGATAGATACAGTTGCCAAGTGACTTACTCATCTTTGCTTTGCCGTCAGTACCCGGAAGTCTCTTTGCAGCCTCCTCACTTGGAATAAGCGCTTCAGGTTCAACCAAGGTATCACCGTATACCGAATTGAACTTTCTTACTATCTCTCTGGTCTGCTCAATCATAGGCAGCTGGTCTTCACCTACAGGCACTGTAGTAGCTTTAAAAGCTGTGATATCCGATGCCTGTGATATAGGATATGTGAAGAATCCTACCGGTATACTGTTTTCAAAGTTTCTAAGTCCGATCTCGGCCTTAACTGTAGGGTTTCTTTGAAGTCTTGAAACTGTAACAAGATTCATATAGTAAAAGCTCAGCTCTGTAAGCTCAGGTACCATTGACTGTATAAAGATGGTTGACTTTTCAGGGTCAAGTCCGCAAGCCAGATAGTCAAGTACCACCTCTATAATATTCTGTCTTACCTTCTCAGGGTTCTCCATATTGTCGGTAAGTGCCTGTGCATCCGCCACCATTATAAAAATCTTTTTGAACTCTCCCGAATTTTGGAGTTCAACTCTTCTTTTCAGAGAACCTATATAATGTCCCACATGCAGCTTGCCTGTAGGGCGGTCTCCTGTAAGTATTATCTTATCCATTTATTATATCTCCTTTATCTCTAAGTAATGCCACCGTCAATCCGAAAAATATCCACAAAAGCGGTGTCACTACAGGTAAATTCAGGTTTACAACAGCCTGAGTGGCATAGCAGATAACCGCTATTGCAGATGCATACAGATACGGCAATGAAGAAGGATCTCTCAAATCTGTCATCTTGGTTCTAAGCGCCTTCACACTTGGTATTATAAGTCCCAATATATATGCAACAGTGGCTATAGGTCCCAGTGTAAATAAAAACTGTATATACTCATTGTGAGTCGCATCAAAAATCTGTCCTGTAACCGACTGCATCTCTTCATTCCTAAGAAGACTTATATATATACCGAATGTATCCGGACCGCTTCCTACAATCTTATGTAAAAGCGGAAACTTCATATATTCCTCGATAGCGGCTCTCCAAATATAACCTCTGAATGTACCCCATGAATCATTGAATATAAAGTAGTTTGCAAGTGAACCGTATTTGGCAGTAGCCTCGGCTACATTTGAATTTATCTTTACACTAAGAATATAAGCCCTAAAAATACTACAACCAGTATTCCCAACCATATATATCTGAGTGTCTTTAAAAGTGCTTCATTATCTTTAGCATTTTTCTTATTCTTATAAGCTGCAAAGTACATTGCAATCACCGCTATAAGAAGCAATACTATCACCAAATCCAGATATTTGAAATCGCTGATAAAATCATAAAGACCTGAGATTCCAAGCACCTTATCTGAATATACTGTATTGATAAGCTTTATTATTCTTATTCCCAGCAGGTAGGTAAATATCGTAAGTACAAATCTCCTTACACCTTCCATACTTCTGAAAGCTACAAAAGGCATAATACCGAAGAATGCAGCCAATGTAAGATAACCGTTATCCGATGTACCCATTGCAAGCGCAATAAAGTTCATCAGCATTATCAAGTAGTAAAATACAAGCTTGCCCACAGACTCACCCTTATTCTTGCCGTTATCAAGAGGTGATGTGATAAACAAAGTTCCGGATATCGCAATATAGAATGCCAAAACTGCAGTATATGTATTTATATTTCCGATTGTGGATGTAAATATCGGCCACTGAGCGGCATCTATATTCTCCTTAAAATGAAGTATATCCATATTGAAGTAATCTGTATATCCGAACAGACATATCGGAATACTTATCGCAAGAAATACTGTAAAATACACCTTACTGAATGAGAAGAGTCTGCTTAATATAAAATATATGGCGACATACAGTGATATAAGAAAAAGTCCCGAGTATCTACCGTTTTCTCCCGTTACAGCCTGTCTTATAAACTGCCCTGCAAATAATGTTGACAGTACGGTCATAACCATAAACACCATTATACATATATCCCATATGTCAAACTCTTCTTTAAACCAAGTAAAAAAGTCCTTTGAATTCAGCTTGTCAAAAAAGGTTTTAAAGCCGCCGCCGAATCCGCTTATCACTATCAGAGCAAGTATCATAAGGACGGTCAGTATCACTACAGTATAGAATTTTGTCTGTAGTATATCATAGTAATAATAATTGTAGACCAAAGGGAAGATGGTAAACATGGCAAGCAGCCAAAGTCCAACTATCACATTTGATGCGTTAAGTAATTTTCTCTTAGAATTCATATATCCTCCACATCTATAGCATAAGGAATACCGCTATGGGATTCAGTCTTGATAAATACTAAAAACGGACTGCACTCTATCATTGCCGAAAGGCTTGCTCCCATCTTAGTGGTCGAAAATGCGATAATAAAGATACAGACAATCCAATATATTATCAGTCCCGTAGCAAATCCCGCTATTGCACCGAATATCTGGTTGAGTCCTCCAAGTACCGGCAGTCTCGTAAGAAGCCTGTTCCCCTTAAAAAGTATCCCAAGCACCAGCCATACGAATATGAACGATCCTGCAAAACTTATTGCATTTACAGTCATCTGTGTAACATAGCTTGCTATATAGTCTGAAAATGTATACACACCCAGCTTTTCATAGAATTTTCTGTCATCGTTTTTCTTCAAAACATCCTTTACCTTTGTAGGTACATTGAGCTTATCTATTGCCATACTCCTGCCCATATCGGACTCCGTATCGCCCTGCATATTTTGAAGTCCTATCTTTTCATAGATTGTAGTCAAAACAAATTGATTTATCTTAGTATTTTCCTGCAACTGATTTCTTATATATGGATTTACTACATTCAGAGCAATCACACTTGATAACAGCGCCAAGAGGCCTATTGAAAGTTTCAACAGTCCTCTTTGGTATCCGCGCACTATCATCAGAAGTAAGAAGAAAAACACCGATACTTCCAAAAAACTAAAACACATTATATTTTAAAATGCTCCTCTCTCAGTATCAATCTGCCTTCCTTGTCATACTTAGGCTTGAATATCGACTTGAATATTCCCGCCTTTTCCGCCATATCTGCAGCGTGGTCAATCAAGCTTCTGGCATTTTTCTTGTTTAGCGGTGTGCCGTCTTCAAGCATATAGTCGGCTCTTTCTTCTATAGCTTCCATTGCCTTGCCTTCAAGCACACATTCAATCTCTTTTATATAGTCGGCAGCGTACAAAATGAATTCATTCAGTGCCATCGGCCTGTTGTCAGGTGTTATTATCTGAACTTCAGGCACAGCATCATCACTATAGCCTGCTTCTTCCTCATACGCGTCTGTATCAGGTACTTTTACTTTCTCATGCTTTGATGTGATATATTCTAAATCATCCGCATTTTTGAAAATTACATTATCAGGATATGATTCTTCTACAGTAGTCTCATCATCCTCATCTGAATTACCCTCTTCCTGTTCGTCGCTGCTGCCCGGATTATAGAGCTTAATGGACTCTGATTCCTTCAATTCGGATATTTCAAACTTTAAGCTGTCATCTCCGTATATCTTTCTTAGGATTTCTTCCACACTGTCAAAATCAGACTTCTTTGCAGGCTCACTTTCCTTACTTTCCTCTACCTCCGTATTTGTATCTACAATTTCCTCGGTAGTGTTCTTAGGCTTTTCGCTCTCTCTTTCCTTGATTACAATATTTGCAACTATGTTCTTTTTCTTTACAGGAACTTCTTCCTCTCTGAGAACAAGGCTCATACCGTAAAGCAAATCATTTGATGCAAGCAGGCTTTCTATTCCTTCAATAGTGTCTGAGAACACCACTGTCTCTTTGCCGTCTTTTATAAAGTCTATAAGTTCGGCAATTGTTTTGTCATCAAGTTCTCCGGCCTCCACTATGATAAGGTCCTTGCCCTTTATCTTTTCATATGAGTTTTTCACTCCTCTGGAGTTGAGACTTAGGGCACCGATTTTTAATACTGAACGCTTTATCTTGGTAAGTGTGTTCACTTCCTTCAAAACTTCAATAGCATTTTCAAGTGCCTTTTGTGCCGTTATTCCCTCAACGACTATTGAACCCGGTCTTCTCATCAAAAACTCCTTAGGTTCTCTTTGTTTCGGTGCTCTTGCTTTCATAACCTTACCATGTACCGACAAATCCGTTTCATTTTCATCCGGCACTTCCTCTACACTCTCTTCAATAACTACGGTTTCATCCCCTTTTTGCTCCTTAGGTTCTGCGATATTTTCCTTTATAACCCTCTTCACCTCTTTAGGCTCGGATTCGGCTAAAGGTTTTATACCTTCTATTTTGGCTACAGGTTTATCCGTAGGCTCATTATGCGTCTCTATATCCTGTGTCTCTACATCATTGCTGCCTTCATCCACAACATTATCGTCTACTTCTTCTACAGTAACGGTAGGCTCTTCCACATCTTCTACAATTTCGGTAATCTCAGGTTCTATAACTATCTCACTTGGAGTCTCGCCCTTTTTCACCTTGGTGACAAAGGTTCTCTCCTCCTTGGTGTAGTATACTTCTTCATCGTCAATCACTTCCATCTTGGATTCGCTCTTTACACTGCTTTGTACTACATCTTTTTGCTCTTTTCTCTGTGCAATGACACCTGAAACTGTAGGAACTCCCGTCTCCACTTCCTCATCAAAGTAGCTGTTTATCAAATCGTCATTGTCAAATATCGGCGCCTTCTTTTCAGGCACATAATTTTCCAAAACCTTTGTTGAAGCGGTCTGCGTAACGGTTATATTTTGCTGAGGTTCGGTACTGTTCTCTTTTATCCCTGCTTCATTACTTTCAGGTATATCTTTTATCTCTTCGTTTAAAGCTTCATTTTTCTGTTCGATACCGCTTAGAGTAGGTACATCTTCAAAGTCATCCTCATATTCAACCTCGGCTCTTTCCATAGAGTCGTTCACATTAGGATAAATCTTTTCCGCCACAAGTTCATTTACAGGCTCATCTATAGCCCTTGATTCAGCCTCGTCACTTATCAGTATATTAGGCTCAATCTCCATATCCTCATGTTCGGCTCTGCTTATATGAGTCTTAGGCAATCCCATGCTGTCAAAGTGATTGCTTATTCTTGATTTTCTTCTTTCAGCCATAACAGGCGGAGCGACAAATCTGCTGTGCTTTACCCTCTCAACTTTTTCCATTCTGGCTCTTACTTCTTCATCTATTTCTTCCATTGATGAAGTGTTCTTATTCCTGCTCATCTCGTCCAGATTGGCTTTTGCAATGGCTATACTTCTCTTTAACTCTAATTCAAATTCCGGGTTCACACTCTCCCCCTTAAATGTAGTCTCTGATATCCTGGTTTCATTTGCTCCGGTACTTCTTGGAAAAAGTTCCGTACTTATAGGAGCACTGTCACTTACATCCGTCTTTTCATTGCCGAGGCTTATAGTAGTCTTTTTGTTTTCCCTCGGTTTATATGCACTCATATCATCAAGATTCAGACTCGGATAATTTTCTCTGTCTCCGCTCTCATATTTTTCCGCAAGAGTATTGAGTCTTTCCTCGTAATATTCCTTATTTTCCACCATATCAAGCTGTTTTGAGCTTAGAGGGCAACCTGTAGACTCCTTAAGCTCTGCAGCCTTATCTACATACTCACCGACACCGAAAAGAAGCATTATTTCATCACAGGTCTTTATACAGTCTTCTATTCTGCCTGCCTTTGCATACAGCTGTGCAAGTTCAAACTTCCACTTCTCGTCCGTTTTTTCAATATCGTTATACTTTTCAAGAATTCTTATCTTCTTGTCGATACCCTCACCCTTGGCATTTGCAATATGGTATTCCATCAGATATTTTCTACTGTCTTGAGGTGATATCTCGGTATACTCCTTGTAGTATTCCTGTGCCTCTGAAATATCTCCCTCTTTTATTGCAAGCATTGCAAGTTTATATAAAACTCTCTTACCTACCGGTGCCCTGTCATAGGACAAAAGCAGTATTTCTCTGGCTTCCTTGTATTCATTATTTTTTTCATAGACCTTAGAAACCGTTGCTAACAAATCTGCTTTATGGACTCTTCTCCAGTCAATTGTATCGGTGATTCTCATAGCGGCTTTGTAGTCGCCGCTTTTCACCAATTTGTTCAATTGTTCAACCTTTAAATTAAATTCATATTTATCCATGCTTGCCAAACCTCAAGATTATAATTTTGAACACACTCTTAGAGTGCCCTTCTTCCCTCAAGTGCCCTCAAAAGAGTCACTTCATCAATATATTCCAAATCCCCGCCTACAGGGACCCCGCTTGCTATCCTACTCACCTCTATACCTGTGGGTTTTATAAGTTTCGCTATATACATTGCTGTAGTCTCTCCCTCAAGCGTAGAATTTGTGGCAATAATGACTTCATTCACATCGCCCTCAAGTCTTTTTATAAGTTCTTTTAACTTTATATCCGCCGGACCTATTCCAAGCATCGGTGATATCGCGCCGTGCAGAACATGATACACACCGTTATATTTTCCCGTCTTTTCATATGCCGCCAAATCTCTTGTGTTTTCCACGACCATTATGGTCTTATGATCTCTTCTCTCATTGGCACATATCGGACATATATCCCCGTCAGTCAGGGTACAACATTCCTTGCAATAATGAACATTGCCCTTTGCATCCCTTATCGCATCGGACAGTGAGTTCACCTGTTCACTTGACATTCCTATTATGTGAAAAGCAAGCCTTTGTGCGGACTTTGCTCCTACACCCGGTAGCTTGGAAAGTTCCTCTATAAGCTTGCTGATATGACTGCTATAATAATCCATTAGAACGGCAGCTTCCCTGCTCCGCCTGCGATGCCGCCCATAAGTGCAGAATGTTCTTCTTCCATCTTTCTGAGAGCCTCATTTGTAGCCGCCATTATCAAATCTTCCAACATCTCCACATCGTCAGGGTCTACAACCTCTTTGTCGATAGAAACCTTGGTAACTTCTTTCTTACCTGAAATAGTGATGCTTACAGCACCGCCTCCGGCACTTGCACTGAACTCCTTGCTCTCAAAAGCCGCACTTTGCTCTTCCATCTGCTTTTGCATCTTCTGAGCCTGCTTCATCAACTGATTTATATTTCCCGGCATCATACCTCCGCCGAAACCTCCACGCTTTGCCATAAAATTCTCCTTACTGTTCTATGATAATATCTGTATTGATAACAGATTTTATCTCATCTATTGAAACATATCTTGTATTTCTTACAACCTTATTTTCCCTTAAAGAGACTTCGATTGCAATATCTTTTCCATATTTTTCACTCAAATATGCGTGTAAATCAGATACGGTCCTCTCGGTATTTCCCATATCATAGTACATCTTGTTGTAAAAAACCACATTGATACCGCCTGTCTTAATCGGCTCCACATCGGCTTCCTTATACACACTGCCCGCCTTGCCGCCTATATGCTCCACTATGCTGTTCCAGTCTTTTTTTATAGTCATAAAATCATCATAAGTGGCCTTGGGAAGTTCTATTACTTCTTCCTCTTTAGGTTCGGGAACTTCTTTAGGTGTATCGCTGTTTGTATTACCGTCCCTACTCTTATGCCGGATTCAAGCTTTGACAATCTCTCCAGTACACTATCAAGGTTTTCTTCCATCTGCGGTGTCATAAGTCTTATAAACTCAAGTTCGGCAACAACTCTTTTTTGAGTGGCGCTCTTTAGCTTATTTGACAACTCCGACAGGTTTCTAATATAACGCATAAGAGTCTCTTTGGAAACAGCACCGGCCTTTTCTTTTAAATTTTGTAAGTTTTGCTGTGACATATCCACAAGCGTACTGTCATTTTGAGTGGACTTAAGTATCAATATATTTCTGAGATACCATAAAAAATCCGTTACAAACTGTCCTATCTCCTTACCGTCTACTACGGCATCGTTTAGGATATTCAAAACATCTATGGTATTGCCTGTCATAATCCCGTCCAGTAGACTGTTGAATATACTTATATCCGAAGCTCCCAGTATATCAAGTACCGCATCAAAGGTTATCTTCTCATTTTGTAAGAATGAAATACACTCGTCCAAAAGACTGAGCGCATCTCTCATAGCTCCGTCGGCAGCCTTCGCGATATATTCAACCGCTCTGTCTTCTATATCGACTCCCTCGGCCTTGCAAAGTTCCTTAAGCCTCTGTGATATCGTATCTATACTTATTCGCTTTAAGTCATATCTTTGACATCTTGACAGCACCGTTATAGGTATCTTATGTACCTCCGTGGTTGCCAGAATAAATATAACATATTGCGGAGGTTCTTCAAGAGTTTTTAAAAGTGCATTGAACGCTCCGCTTGAGAGCATATGTACCTCATCTATAATGAATACCTTATACCCTGCCGAAAGTGGGCGGATATTGAACCTGCTCTTTGATATCTCTTATATTGTCCACACCGTTGTTGGAGGCCGCATCTATCTCCACAACATTGATAGAGGTCTCGTTAAGTATTGATTTACAGGTAGGACATTCATTGCAGGGCCCCGCCTCTGTGGGATGCTCACAATTCAGCGCCCTTGCCATTATCTTTGCGATACTGGTTTTTCCGGTACCTCTTGTACCGCAAAAAAGATATGCGTGTGATATCCTTCCTGTTTTCAATTGGTTTTTTAATGTCTTTGTTATCGCTTCCTGACCTACTACCTCATCAAAATTTGAAGGTCGAAACTTCCTATATAATGCTGTATAAGCCATCTGCTTCCTTTCTACTTGTCACCGAAGCTTATTCCGACAAGCCTTGCTTCATTTACAAGCGAAGACTCGGGATCCACATATTTTAACTTACCTGCCGACTCGCTCAGTGATATATCTGTGACCTCAGTACCTTTCAGTACCACAAGTCTGCCGTACCTCCTGTTTAATATAAGCTCTGCTCCGTGTGCTCCGAGTCTGGTAGCCAATGCCCTGTCATAAGGGTTCGGAGCTCCGCCTCTTTGTGTATGTCCCGGAACGGTCACTCTGACCTCCACACCTGTCTCCTGACTTAGGATATCACCTATTTCGTAGCTGATAGACGGGTATCTGTCCGCATTCTTTAATCTTTTCTTTTTAAGTTCCTTCTTTGAAAGAGCCGCATCTTCTTTTGAGATTGCTCCCTCGGCTACCGCAAGTATTGTAAATCTCTTGCCCTCAGCCTCTCTAAGCTTTATGGCATCCGCAATATTTTTGATATCATAAGGTATCTCAGGTATAAGTATAATATCCGCACCGCCTGCAAGTCCTGCATAAAGTGTCAGCCAACCTACCTTATGTCCCATCACTTCCACAATAAACACTCTGCTGTGTGAAGCCGCCGTGGTATGTATGCAGTCGATAGCATTGGTAGCTATATCCACCGCACTTTGAAAACCGAAGGTCATATCCGTACCGTACAGATCATTGTCTATGGTCTTTGGCAGTCCGATAACATTCAGTCCCTCTTCACTTAAAAGATTGGCCGTCTTTTGCGAACCGTTACCTCCGAGTACTACAAGGCAATCAAGTTTCAGCTTCTTATAAGTAGACTTCATTGCCTCTACTTTATCCATGCCGTTTTCATCAGGCTCTCTCATAAGTTTGAAAGGCTGACGGCTGGTTCCAAGCATAGTACCTCCTGTGGTCAATATACCTGAAAAATCCGAAGGCTTCATCGCCCTGTACTCTTCATACATCAGTCCTCTGTATCCGTTCAGAAAACCTGTTATCTCCACTTCTTTATCAGATTTGTATAGACTCTTTGCCACACCGCGCATTGTTGCGTTCAGTGCCTGACAATCTCCTCCACTGGTTAGCATACCAACTCTTAGCATATATAACTCCTTTTGCACAAAGTCGAAACAAAATTACTGCCTCAAAATTTAAGCATTGTCTTTAATTATAACCTAATTTTATTCATTATACAACAAAAAAAGCCCTTCCCAATAGCTCACTGTCTATCAAGTAGGACCTTCACTGCGCCTTCAGGGACTCGAACCCTGGACAAATAGATTAAGAGTCTACTGCTCTACCAACTGAGCTAAAGGCGCTTTTTTTAAGTTTTTGTGTTTGCTGTTCGCTGAACACTTCGATATAATACAATACATACAAACATATGTCAACACTTTTTCAAAAAAAAATTAAAATTTTTTCAAAAAAGTCTTTCAGCACTGTTTTTAAAGCTTTCAGCGGCTTACAATGTTCTATATAGTGGCAAGTTTAACCACTTTACTATATAATAGATGAGAGAAAATCTTATCTAAGGAGATCGTCATGGAATTTAGACAATTGGAAGCCTTTGTTGCTACTGCGGAACTGAAAAGTTTCTCACAGGCGGCAAAGTATTTATATTTATCACAGTCAACCGTAAGTTCACATATACAAAATCTTGAGGACGACCTTGGCAAAAAGCTGCTGCTTCGTACCACCAAATCAATTACTTTAACCTCAGAGGGAGAAGCTTTCCTCGTATATGCCAGAAAAATAGTGGAGACCAAAGATCAGGCAATACTCTCGTTACAACAGACAACGAAAAAATTGATACACCTTGGAGCCTCATCCATCCCGTCCACATATCTTTTGCCGCAGATAATATCCGACTTCAGGCAAAAGCATCCTGAGATACATTTCAGTATTTGGCAGGGCGGAAGCGATGAAATAGGGGAACTTTTGCAAAACGGCAGTGTGGACATAGCATTTACCGGCAAGGAAGTAAGTTCACCTATGTGTGAATCTATAAAGGTGTGCAGCGATCAACTTATGCTTGTCACACCTGCTACTGATGAATACCGCCGGCTCAAAGAAAGCAATGCAAAAATATCCGATATATTGAAACACCCTATGATACTTAGGGCAAACGGTTCAGGTACACAGTTTATTGCAAGCAAGCTGCTTGAAAGCCTCGGAATAAAGAAGACCGAACTCAATGTAGTTATACAGACAAACGACCTTGAATCTATAAAGCATATGATAGTGGGCGGCGTAGGTATCAGTATATGTTCAAGATTTTCCATACAAAATCTTTTGGGTAGCGATCAGATAATTACCTATCCGCTTGAGAGTTCCAAAACCAGATATTTTTCACTGCACTGCATGAACTCCAAAAAGATAGTCCCTGAAATAAAGCTGTTCATAGATTATATACAGGAACTGATATCTGAGAAAAAATTTGAAAACAGTTGATAATATTAAAGACCGGCATACACCGGTCTTTATGCTTATTAGAATGTAAGTCTCATCTTATACCAGATAGTATCTCCGTGATTTGACTGTGATATGCCCTCATCCTTATATCCGAATTCCTCATAGAATAATCTGAGTCCGTCTTTACAGGTAAGTACAATTCCCTTTCGTCCCCTTGCCCTACAGTCCTCTATTACCTTGTTCATCACTGCATTGGCAAGACCTTGACCTCTGTAAGATTTTTCAGTAACTACCGAAAATATCATCTGCCACTTTCCGTCTTTTTTGTGCATGGACGCATCATCATACATAATATCTGTCAAATCCTCTTCATCCGTGGCCATACCGTTTATAAAACTCTTTATAACGCCGTCCTCTTCCCAAAATCCAAAAGCACTCAGGAAAGCTCTCCATTCTCTTTTTTATGCTTTCCCTACCTGCCGCCTCAGCCTTCGGATAAGATGCCGCCTCTATCGTTGCCAGTCTATCCAAATCATCATCCTTTACATGTCTTATCATAAACCCTCCTTTAACTCATACAAAATCCTTGGACTTTTGTCTTTCAAATATATTATACCAAGTTTTTTAAAGTTTTGCCTCTCTATGGCCCTTTGCATGGTTTTATTGTCCTCATGTGTATCTATCCTAAGAAATTTTACTTTACCCTTTGCAAAGTCCACTATCCGCTCTACAATACCACTTTTACTGCCGTCACTTGCGACTCTGTGTATCACGCCGTACTTGTCGTTTGAAGGAAATTTTGCCTCATATTCTTTTTCAAATCCTATTGTAAATACAAAGCAGGCAAATATATGACCCTCATCCTCCATTACATAACATCTTTGATTTTTTATATCGTCTTTTGTAACAGATTTTTCCGGCCTATTATCTCCCCATTGATTAGGATTGCCGTGGGCTTTCATATATGCTCTTGCGTACTCATATATCTCAAATATTCTGTTTGTATCTGAAGTATTCGCCAATCTGATATTCATCTATCCCTCCGGATTTTTTTATAAAAACAGGCATATCATAGCCCTGCTACAATATGCCTTATATATTTACGGTCCTACCGAAACCTTGATTCCAAGCTGTCCGTACGGCCACAGAATATCCATTACATCATCACTTACAGCAACACATCCCGCTGTAGGTACACCCTTTTGATAGTTGCCGTGAATCATTATTGCTCCGCCAAGTGCAGTATTCCACGGAGGGCATACTTTCTTGTCAATCGCACTGTATATAGCATCCTTCTCGGCCTGAGAAATGATACCCGCCTCAAATCCTCTGTCGGCAGCCGCCTTGTCCGGATAAGAAAGTCCGAGTGAAAGATGATATGCACTCTTGTCGTTTCTTACACAGATATAGTAATCACCGGTCGGAGTGGTTCTGTCTCCCTGCTTTTGTTTTGTTCCGTTGGCTGAAAACTCTCCAAGGCTGCAAGGCCACTTGCCTACCACCTTATTGTCGGCTATCAGTGTAAGTTCTTTGTTCATCTTACTTACATAAATTCTTGTAGACGGCTCACTCTGAACCGGTGTGTAATTGCTTGTACTGACCTTCCTCACCGAAGCTGCGTATGCACTGAAGCTCATCATTGCCGTAAGCAATGATAAAATAAGCAATGCCACAAAACTTTTTCTCTTTTTCATAAATTTCCTTTCCTAAAAATTACTTTATAAACATCGCATCCCCTATGATGCAAATTATAATCAAATTTAATGCTTTGTATTTTTACTTTTTTTAATATAGTAATAATATCATGCAGCTAATATACTAGTCAATCTACTTATCAATCATTGTCGTTCTTGTATTTTTAAAAAAATTATGCCATGCTACTGCATCCATCCATTTCTGTCTCCAATAATTATTAAAAAGAAAAAAATTGGTGTTAAATCTGTAACGCTTATAGACATTCTGTATTTCTGTTCATTGAACTCCGGACTAAATGGATGTTTTTTTATATGTATTCTAGCTAGATCACGTGCACTTTTTTTCATCTGTTATTCTTTTTCATTTTTTTAATTCTTCTTAACTGTCTTTTTAATTTCTTTTCTACTATAAGTGATACTGTGGTCCCATCACCTTCATCATCTAGTAGCTGAGCAATCATAATATGAACATCAGCTATTTCTTCTAATACATCTTGTGACAGACCATCTTTGCCAGATAACAAATCTTTCTGTAAAGCAACTATCAGTTCACCTAGCTCTTCAATAGCTTTAGCCTTTTGATGCCTCAAACCGTAATACTGTAATATCTGCCTTGCTAAATCTTTAATCACGCTCACCACCTCACTTTAGCAACTTGTCAATTTTTTCATATCGCTTTAAAATTTCATCTCTGTCCTCTTTCATCCTTTCTTCAAGTCTTTCTTTAATTACATCAATTATTTTCGACGCATCCGTCCCGAACAAAGGAATTTCAAATTCTTCAACTTTGCTGCAATCTTTATTGTTAACCGCTTTTACCCATATGTCGCAATACCAATATCGCTCCATAAACTCAAATGCCTCAGATATCTCTGCAAGTTTTTCTTCGTAAAGTTTTATTTCCTCTAAGCAATCACATATCGCATCAGCTTTTTGTTTTATCTCTTCTTTTCTCTTATCTTCCATCTTTTTCACCCTTTTTCGCCTCTGCATCTAACTCTTCAAAAGCTTTTATATACTCACCTTTTATCATCTTGAGTGCTTTGATTATGTATCCGCAAACATCGTCCTCGTTAATGTAGTCATTGTCACAGCGACCAATTGCAATTCTTGCATCTATGACCTCTTTATCAAAGTTGTAGTTTCTTACACTTATGATGCAATTGCATCTGCTCTCTATCAAATCTATAATACTTTGTAATTTCTCTGCCTTAGATATAATCTCATATTTCTTTCCATACGCTCTAACAAATTCTTTTAAATTATCTTCTATCATTTTATCCCTCTTCGCTCCTCAATTCTCAATTTGGCCATGTCGTAATATTTCTTATCTATCTCATATCCGACATATTGTAGTCCGTATTCTTCAAATGCTATTAGGCTAGAAGCACTGCCAACATGCGTATCAAGGACTAACTGCCCCGGCTTTAAATATTTTTTAGCTATCCATCTGTAAAGATTTACAGGTTTCTGTGTCGGATGTATTCGCTTCTCATTAAGTTTTTTATTTCCTTGCTGTATCCATCCTTCTTCTATGCTTTTCCCTTGCATCATGCCATTCCACATGTATCTGAATAGCCTTGTGCTGTCATGAAAAGACGTATACGCAAGTTCACAATCTGAAAAGCTACTTTTGCCGTTGCATTTGTCCCAAACTATCCTTCCTGAACCAAAAACATAATCAAAATAATTACATCCAAAGATTATTTGATGTTTGCTAATTCTAAATAATTCTTCAAAATACTCTTTGTTAGGCACATCCCAGGTCTCGCTCGTTCCATATATCTTCTGAACTCCTATAGGGCTAATCCGCCTTCCATAATAACTTCTTTTTTCCGGGCCTGAATAATATGGGGGGTCTACAATTGCAACGTCAAAATAATTATCTGAATATCTAATCATTTCTTCCATACAATCCATATTCTTAAACTCTTTTATCATATTTTTCTATTTTACTCGTCAATCTTTTTTTCAACATATCCGCCTTTATCAGGTCGTATAAAGTCTCTTCTGCTGTGCGATTGTCTCTGCATCTACACTACCTCTCTTAATACTTTTTCAATAATACTGTTTATATTTTCTAGTTCCTCAAGACTTAACAGATTACATTGTTTGTTGATGTAACTGAAAAAAATCTTTTTATCTTTTTTCAGCAAATCCACCTTTATAAGTTCATCAAAATAGTCTTTTTTTCACTAAGGTAAAGTCCAAACTTCACCATCCCGTAGCAGTTATAAATTTTGAAGTTCTTTTTGAGAGTCAAAAGTCTCAAAATATCCTCCTACATTTACTATTACATATTTTCTTCCAACTTTTTATAACTTCTACCTTTTTTTAATTTCATCTAACTCTCTTTTGTGAGTATTACTCTCGTATCCTTTTCGTACAAGATATAAAGTCTGTCCAGCTTTCAAGCTCTTTATATTAATCATATACCCCCACTGCTCCGCCATCGTCATTTACAATCTCTTCAAAAGTATCTTGATAAAATTTTCATACTACTTTCATCCTTCTATTTATTGATTTGATACTATCTATATCATCAAGTTCAAATATTGGCATTTTCATTTCAAGTGCCAATGTTCGTTCTTTCCTTGCTCCTCTTGATTTCTCCCAACCAGGTAGCATTACCATTACATTTGACATACTAACTAATGAATAACACAATTCCATATATTCTTTATGTGAGCCGTTTGGTAATATGTCGCCCTAACCTCATAGGGCTAACTACTACCGAACCTTTAACATGTGACCTTACTGTATTTTCGGCTCTCAAAAAATTCAAACGATAATTTTTTTCATTTGTAATAGGTCCGGATAAATATATTCTCATTCTTACTCCTTATCTATATTTGTAAAGTCGAAAGACATTTGACCTTCTACATTCTTATCCTCTATCAACCATCGGAATACAGCTTCTCCATCTTTCCAAGCACCTGTAGTATCATCTTTGCCTTTTTTTGCTTTCTTACTTCTAACATTTTTTTCAAAAAGCTTTTATGTATCTCTTTTTATAGGAAGGAAATGTAATCATATCTCTTTGTTTTTCACTTTTTTTGGCCAGAGGACATAATATGCAACCGACTCGTTTATAACCCATATCATATAATTCATTATAAACAATATTATTCTCACGAATGTAACCCCAAATATCAATATCACTCCACTCATATATTGGATTAACTATTATAGTCTTGTTTTTTTCTGGCAGTAGTAACAAGGGTACAGTCCCATACTTCATTTTGGTTTTTGGCATCCTTAAAAACTTCTTCAACATGTTCTTTACTAAAATATTTAGCTTTATTCATATTACCATTTCCCCATGTTGAAAATACTTCTCTATTTTGCCTTTTTCTTGATTCCGCCGCTCTTACTCCTAGTGCTATTACTCTATTTTTTTCTGTACTTTCCTTAAATATACTACAACAATACCTTATAAGCCTAGTTGGGGGTAGACCCTTCTTCACAATCAAATCAAACATATTGGTTGACTCACCTTTGTAGCTAGGCAATCTCTTATATGCATTTATACCTTGATCTCTTAGCTTTTTAAATGTTCTATTCACATGTTTATTAGTTTGCGGGGCATCAACCGTTGTCACACTATGCGAAACTTCAAATTTTATCCCAGACTTCAATGCTAAATCTAATAGAACGTCACTGTCTTTACCGCCACTGTATGTAACTACAAGTGGTTTATCATAAAAATCATTTGCTATCTTTTCAGCTATCCTTAATGATTCAATCGCCTTTTTCTATCTTAGAACTATTAACCAATGAAATATAACCTCATCCTTTCGCTGTCTTATTTAGCCTTGAAATACATTTTTTTCAAATATATTTCAAGGCGTTTTAAATCTATTTACATACTGCTATATAGAATCCACCATGTTTTTTAATCACCTTGTCTATTACATCTACAGGTGTATATGGATAAATGGTATTTGTAGGATCTTCATCCTCTTCTTCTATGTATGGTATAAGCAACTCTTCTTTTTTTGTAGGATACCCCACCTCGCAAGATGTATAGCATATAGAATCTCCATCAAGTCTAGGATTACTATAATAATTTGCCCCTACCTGTACAGAAAATTCAAACCCATCTTTACACTTTACAACCCGGTCTAATATCTGAGAATCCAAATTTATTTCTATATGTACTATTTAAAAAAATCATTTATAGATTTATATTCTCTGTAGACTCTAACATCCTCTATCTGACCTTTTGAAACAGCATCCACAAAAAAACTATATATACCTTTCATATTCGTGGAAACAAATGTTAGATATACTCCTTCATACCTATTTTTTTCTTCTCATTAAAAGCTGTCATTATCTCTCCACCTGCCTGTAAGTATCCATTTATTGCTGTTATAGGCGGCAATATATTTAAGAAATAATCATATACATCCTCACTTACATAATCTCCTCTATTACAGTAGTCTGTAAAATCTTTTCCATCTTGAAATTCTTTCCACCCATCCATAGACTTAACATCAAGTGTAACTAAACCAATAGTAATATTATTACCTTCCATATACATTTCCTTACTTATTATCTATACAGGACTGTTATATTCATTAGTATAAACAGCCCTGTTCAATATCAATGTTACATTTCTCGCATTATGCGATACTATCTAATGCATTTATCTCCTTTACAACTACAGGCAATACTCTCTTTGCATTATCTGTAAGTTGCCTTTGCCAGCTTTATTGCTCGGAGACCACCTAAACGCATGCTTCTTTAAAATAGATCTAACCTCATCATTTGGTTTTCCATCAAAGATAAGTTGCAACCTCATAAGGTCCGTATTTTCAACAACTCTAAAAAACTCACATTCTACTTCCTTATTGCCATCAGCCTTTACTGCCTTAAGCTTTTCTATCCTTGCCTCTACTCTTTTTATATTTGCATTGTTATTTTGCAATGTAAAACTTTGGAATCCAACTCTTCCGACGAAATCCGGCTTTCTTAGTTCTTCTATTTCATCATCCGAATACCCCATATCTCTTAAATCCTCATCACCCTCTGCAATATCCTTCTTCTTTACGGCTTTATTTACAGCCTTCATGTGTTCTTGTCTTTCCTTTAAGTCCTCCAACTTCTCTTCAAGAAGCTCAATAGCTTGTTCGTCATTCGACAAAATCGGCTGACTCATAGTTAATAGGCCTTCAATCTTTCTTGCATAGCTTTCAAGGTAATTCCATTCATTTATCAATGTCTCACGCCTTGCATTCTGCTTCTTCTTTTTTCCTACTGGAAAATTACCGGCTCCGGATATCATCACAGATGGGCAACTTGCTTCATTTCTGTAGTAGCTGTTATAATACTCTGCCAACTTCCTACTGTATCTTGCTGCCATTCCTTGTGCTCTCTCATAAAGTTTAGGCTTCTTTTCACCAATCTCCTTTACAATCTCATACACATTTCTAACTTGCTCCTGATAACTTTCAGTAGCACTCCCGGCTCTGTAACTTCTCATTGAGTTAATATCATTTGCTACTTGTGCTGTGCCTTCATTTATTGAATAAAATATTGTTTCCATCATTCCTTCTCCTTTGTTTAAACCCCTGTTATAATCACTTCCAACTCACTGTATCCAAAACACTGTACCTGGCACTTGGCTCTACTCTTACATAACATTTCTGCCTTTTGTCATATCTGTATGGATAAACAGTTCTGCAATTAGAACCCTCTCCAATTGTGCCCCTTATGAGCCTCCCATTTTCAACATAGAATGATAGGCCTTCTTCCTTTGCATCATGCCAACCATCTCTATATATGTTTCTATCCATCTTTACCCTCCTTAATATGATTTGTTTTTTATTACACTGCATACGATAACATAACCTATATTCGTGTCAAGTATTTTCCAATTTATTTATTGGAATTTTCTTAATTATTGGTGGCAAAAAATGCAGGCTATAAAATCGTAACCTGCATTAAAATACAAACCTTATGCAGCAATAATTATCTATCTATATTGCTAACAGTTGCACCTACCTCTAAACCTACAACCCTTTTATATGACATTTCATATTCACCATTATATTTACGCAGCTCCCATCCAGGTAGTCCTTCACCTTCAAGGCTCACATATCCATCACCACTTGAATAAACTCTAATAGATCCAATAACTCCATTTTTTCTGGCGACTTCAAATAATTGCTCTAAAACCGGAATTACCTCCATACTAAAAGCTTTCATCTGCTCTTCTGAAAATCTAACATCTGACATTTTTATATCCTCCTAATATTTACTAAGGCTTTCATTAGCCTATATTTACTATCCTTCCTTCACTGTCGAACCATATATTCATATCATTGCAATGCATTTCTATTGTATCTTCAGGACACTCATCACATTCCACGTCTATACCAGTAAGTCCTATTATTAAACCTCTAACATTTTCCCTGGCATTATCCTTAACCTTCAGTGAACGCTCTCCAAATATTGCCCCGTCTGCATTCCTGCATATCTCATCCCATGTCATATATCACCTCCATTCATATACTTCATAAATACTCGTAACAAAACCATTTTCTACCCCATATTTGCTTCAATCAATTCATAATTAGCAACTTCCCCTTCTGAAAGTGGCTCTGAATATTCAACATATCCCCAAACTTCTCTACCAACCTCTTCCATGTATGTTCTAATATCAAAGTTGTTAATACCTTTTAATTTCCTCGTAGGAACCGTACCAGGCATTGCAGGTCTCAGTGTTAACCAATATCTATATCTCATTTTCTAATTACTCCTTTATTATATTATTTCTATAATTTGTTTTTTTATTACGCCGCGTACGCTAACATAACTAACTGGCATGTCAATAGTTTTTTTATTATTTTTTTGGAATTTACCAAAAATAAAATTCACTTTAAAAATACCTCATATCACATTTTAAGTACTTATGTGTATATTTATTGGAATATTCCAAATTAAATGCTTCCTGTGGCTATACGCTTTAAATACGGCTATATAAATTTATATCTGTTATATAGTTGCTTGATTAAACTTAACTTTTTGATTATCTAGGTCATTTTATATTTGAACCGGAACAAATATGGGTTATCTGGGTCATTCAGGGTCAAAAAAACAGGGTCAAAACAGTCAAAAATCGTGTCAAATTTGGGTCAAAAAGTCGGGTCATTTGGGTCAATGTATTAGATGTTCAATTTAATTTGATATAATTATATTTATTGCTTCTATTATCATGAAATGTAGTAAATATAAGGGTTTGGGGCTATTCCATCAAAAAAATGTTTTGTTAGGTTTCATGTTAGATTTCTTACAAGAAATCTTGTTAGGTTTCTTTACCAGAGATTAGATATTAGATATTAGATATTAGATATAATATATATGGTCATTTAAGCGTAATTTTTGCAATAAAAAGAGCCTCCCATATATTCATAGGAGGCGGTTCCACATAAAACTCTTAAATAAAAGTTTGCTCTTATTTTAATCAATATCGTATTTAATGTTATTTGATATAGATTTAGTTGAATATTTAATTTAAAAGCCTGCCTGTGGCTATAGATAGACTGTACGGAATATATCTACTGTATTCATTCTTAAATTTGATTGCTGTTAGCTTTTTCTGACTCATTTCTTAAAACATCTATTGCCCTAGCAATTATACCAGGAACTGGAATGCCCATTAATCCGGCATTTTCGATTATAGAAATACTTTCATTTGCTACGAATGCGATTATAACTGCGTCTTTATATATGTTGTATGCATAATTATGTCGAGTCTTACTGCCACAAGTACAATCATTAGTGCAACACCTTTTCGGCATAAACCTTTAAAACCTGCTCTCGACTCTAAAGCACCACTCTCACTTTTCTTGCTTTTCTTAAATATACCTGCGACCGCCAGACCTGTAATGTAATCTACAGACATAAATACAATCAGTGTTATTAGTGCATCACTCCATCCACCAAACATAGCTGCTATAAATCCTCCTATTGCTCCAAGTACGGAATATAAAACATTTGCTCTCATTTTAACCTTCCTTTCTAATCATTCCTACTCTGTTAAATTGTAATTTTTCAAATCAGGCTTAGATGTATCATATTCTTTCTGATATTTCCCCTCTGAATCAACCCAATAATACAGATCCTTACCATCAGCTTTTATATATGCATTGATTGCCATAACCCCTGATTTCGTAAGATAAAAAGACATTCCATCTACATCTATCCATTGACCGCTGATCATAGCTCCATCCAGCGAATTCATATAATACCAGTCATCCCCTTGCTTAAACCAGCCCTTAATCATAGAGCCTTTTTGGTCGAATACATACCACCTGCCGTTGATATATGCCCATCGGCCTACTATGCGACTGTGTGGCGTGTCGGCATACCACCACTGACCGTCGCTAGAAACATTCCAGCCTAGCGGATACTCTACCTGTGAAGGCTTAGTCTTCTCAGCCTTCTTTCCATTTTCAAGTGCAATAGCAGTATGGTGAAATTCATACAAAAGAATATCTCCTCTTCGTAAATACTCATCAGTCGTAAGATACTTAGGCGCATCAAGCAATTCAAACTCACCTGTCTTTAAAAGGGCGGCAGATTCATTTCCGGTATAGATACTTCCCGATAATCTCACTCCTGCCACATTTACACAAACTGAAACCAGTGCAGAGCAGTCAGTCTCACATGGTTTATTTACAGCTTTTATATTCCATCCATTTGCTTTACAGAGGTCGTATAAAGTAGTTCGCTCATACTGATCATATCCAATATTGTCGTTTCTACACGCATCCTCCATAGCTGCGGCTATCTTCTCTGCTATACTCGGATTCTTTGCTCTTAAAACTTTGTTCCACGGGCGATTGTACCACTCGCGGATTAAGACCTCTCTTCCATCCTGGTCTCCTGCCATACCACCGCTGTACCTGCCTCTTTCGTCTCTGCTTGCCTGTCCAATTTTAATCATTTCCTTTTATCCTTTCTTGCATCAAAAAAGAGAGCCTAAGCCCTCTCTATTCCTCCACTTCAGGCAGTCCTGCAACACTTGTAAGCAGTGATAAAACTCCTGCTACTACAGATGCACTTGCAACCACTTTCCAGTCAACTGTGGCAATTATTGTACTTGTTCCCACCGTTGCCACAGCTGTCTGTGCCATTGTCTTAAGTGCTCTAACCGCTGCTGCCTTTGCCCATCTTTCAACATATCCGTTTTTCATCTTTTTTCCTTCCTTTCAAAAAAATAATTTCTTCAGCATAATATAAAAAAGAGGGAATAACCCTCTCTTTTTGTTATCAAAATATCCTTTTTTGTTATCAAACTACATCATCAAGTACTCATCCGTCTTCATAAACTCCTCAACGGCTTCTCTGTACTTCTCCGGCACTTCATCAAGTGTCATAAGGCCATATTTAATCCTTGATGCGAAAAACTTAATATATACTTTAGTCTTTTTCTTACTCATTGCCCTCTTCCTCCTCTTCTGAATTCATCAGTTCAACCAACATATTTGATAGAGCGTCTATACGACCTGTCAGCGTGGCCTCTACCTGCTCCACCTTGTCCATAGCTCTAAACATCAGTAGAGCCTGCATTTGAGATATTATTCCCATCTCATTTTTACAAAATTTATGGTGATGCCCTGCAATTTAAGACCTGTTATAGACTGTTCCCCTATATCATCCTGAACTGTCATAATCACTGTATTTGCATCAGTCAGCTTGTCCTTCAACTCGTCAAGTTTTGCAAAGTTATCTATCACAGTGACAAAAGTGTCACCGTAATGCGTTGATAACTCAATTTCAGTTTTGTCCTTCAATACCAATTTACTCATTCTTCACCTCTTTTTAATTTATCAATTCTATATGGTTAATTATTACTTCAGCATATACGTTGCCATTTGAATACTCGTGAATAATATTTCCAAGCATAAAATATACAAAGTTATGCCCTTGACTTGACGATATATCAAGTATCATATACTGCTGAGATTGGTCGCTTTGATTTCCTGCTCCTACCATAGTAGATGTCATCTCATATGATATTTCATTAGACCGTCGTCCTATATCCTTTAAAATCGTATAACTTTCATTGCTGTAAGACTCACCTCCTACCTGGCTTATTGGAGTTACACCAACCTCTAGTCTAACCCTTGTAGGCTGTGACCGCGTTCCATCACCTGAAAAACGAAGAAACCTAAATCCAACTTTTAGCTGCCTAAAAGGAGTAAGATTTATAGACTTTGATAGTACAAATCCAACATCAGGTGCGGATTTAAAACTAGTATTGTATGCAAATCCATTTGTAAGCTTTAGTCCACCATCTACTATTCCTTTGTATCCATTACCACTGTTTTTCAGATTTAGATATCTACCAATTCCATTCAATATAAATCCCTTATTTGCCACCCCTGATGCAAGCCTACCATCAAAGGTGGCTCCATTAAAAGGGACTCCACCTGCTCCATAATCTACCATAGTACCAACTACACCATTAACATTAACATTTTGTCTTATATTCCATGGTTGCAAATTTGGAGATGGCAAGAATACCCAGTTAGCTCCTTGTATAAAACCATTGTTTAGTATCTTTGTAACAATACCTCTCCCCCTGCTTGCATGAGTGTCATCCCAAACAAATCCCTCACCACCTAGAGCCGTAATAACATCACCTGTAGTGCATATCCATCGCTGGATAGCACCTGCAAATTTAACACCTTGTACTGAAGTTGCAGTTTGTCCACTTAGTACAGAATCTGCACCTGCTGTTCCCAAATTAGTTGCATCTATGCAGACATGTGGATGTCCATCTGAGCGATTGTAGTAACCATTACCGTGTGGAAAATCCACATAAAAAACAGGGTTATTTCTATCAGTCCAGTTATCAATTCCAAAAGCTGTCGATTTGTTAACCCTGTAATTATTATCCTGCGTGTTAATGGATTTTATCTGCCCCTGCTTTCCAAGCACATTGAGAGCACTCAGCATCTTACTTGCATCAATTCCAATAGCATTTGCAAGCACATCATACGGCACTATCGCCGCCGGCTTATAATTACCATCTTTTGTATAGAACCCTTCCTCAAACCTCACATGAACCTTATTTTCCCATGTTGCATTTACCACTTCCGATGCTGTATTCCAAGCACCATATGTGTGTACAGTACCACTTACTCCTGCCACGGTGAGTGTCTCAAGCATCTTGTTCGCATCTATACCTGCTACTCTTGCCAGTACCTCATAAGGTATAGCCACGCACGGCTTCCACTGCTCATTTTGTGAGTAGAAACCTTGCTCCATTCTTGCCAAGAATTTCAAATCCCAGTAAGCATTCTCAAAACTTACTGTATCTACTATGTTTCCACGACTTACAATCTCGCCCTCAACAACCTCATCATCACTGTCATTAGTGACAGTCTTATACCCCTGCAGCACTTGAGCCTTTGAGGCTGTAACATCTTCAGATGTAACTCCTCCTGTGCCTCCTGCCATCAGTATTGCATCAGCCATTTTTTACACCTCCTTTACTGCCAAATAGAAACTCCTATTCGGCTTTTTTCTGTAGCATATAAGCTCTATATATCCGTCATATACAACTACCTTATCAAGACAGCTGTAGGCCTTCCACATTGCCTTTATCGTAGATGCATCAGTCATGTTGTCTTCAATTTTGTGGCTCACGATAGGGGTATCATTTGCTTTTATGTTTGGAATATCTATTCTTTGTTTAAAGATACTACTACCTTCCCATTTTGTTGCAAGGGCTTCAACTATGGTTGTAGTTCTACTTTTGCTTAACTCCTTATCATTGCTTATTAAATCTTCCAAAACAGCATTAAATAAATCAGCATGAGCCCTGTCAGTAGTTTTGAACCTACGAATATCGTCTGTTTTAATATTAACCATTACATCACCTCCTAGAAGGTATCATAGATATCAAACGTCATTTCTATATCTGCATCTTTCTGTTTAGCAGAAAATGTCTTGATACATACAATATCTCCGTCGCTATCTACCAACGCCAATTCACTTATCTTTTCTCCGACACATTCATTATTCCTTATTGTACCTGTATATTTCATGGTCTTATTGTTATCAAAAGAATGTGAATCCAATGCTTTTCTAAGAACCTCATGCACTAAACTTGTAGCATTTTCGTTAGGCTCTATAGCTTCACCTCCTGCTGATACTCCTCCAGTACCAAACGCCATATGAGTAATGGTAGGAAATGGAATGTCCCCACTTCTAGCTCTAAGCAATTTCAGTTTCGCCTGATTTAGAATAACTGCATTTGCCATGTTTATAACCTCTCTTTCCAGATTTTACTGTCTAATAGTCTATTACCATCAAGAATGACCTCTCCATTCAATGTCCAAGGGTCTTTGTCTATTGTTATGTAACCCATATAACAATTATCTTGTATAAGCCTCATTTTGCTTCCTATAGCGAGCTTTGTTTCTTTCTCTATGAATATATGTGTTTTGCCATTTGAAACGCTCCTCTGGGCTATAGGCAATGTTATTCCAAGCTTTAGTTTGTTTACTTTGAATATTTCCAAGAACATTAAATAAAAAAGGTCATCATATACAGACTCATAGACAAGACTAACTCCTCCAGGCTTTATATTTAGTGTCTTCAAAAAGCTTGTATATCCAGCATCTATATCTTGTTTCGGCATAGTAAGAAAAATCGTTGCAGGTCGTTCAGGTTTTTCTCGATAGTACACAGGTGATGATATACCCCATATCAGCTGTAATCCATTTATAATGTCATAATATGTGCATGAGTTGGTATTTCTAAGCTTTTTATATGTGAGAATACGTCTATAAATATCATCAGATGCAAGCGGCGTATTAACATCAACTCCTGCAAAACTTGCAGCTTCAACTCTTGACATAGCAACTATACTACCTGCCATATCCAAGTTCTTACCTTCAGCAACATCTATATCAGTTTTTATATCAAGCTCTTTAAAAACATTTAAGACATCTTCAAGTTGCCTTGAAAATGCCTTAATCAATATCTCTATATTATTTTTATCTTGAAATTGTGAAGGTAAATCGCACATCCAATCATTATAAATTTTCATCACAACTTACCTCTATTCTATCTTCACCAAGAATTATTTTTTGCCTTGTACTAACAATAACATTTTTTGCTATGTAATCAGATCCATTTGGTACATGTGATAAGTCATCACTATATGCACTTTGAATATCTACATATGTTAATCCGGGTATAGCCTCATATAGGCTTTCTATCAAAGTCTGAATAAGCAAACTCTTTCCTGTACTTATTTTCTTGTTATTTTCAACAATCAAAGAGCTAACCATCTTTTTGTAGTTGTCAGGTAAACTGCTTCTCTTGCAATGTAATACAACTTTTAGCCAAACATATATATAGTTAGGTCGATTAAACTTGATAGGAATGGAATCTCCATATTTTCCAGGAACGTTCACTACAACACTTCCATACGTCTGAATACCTCCTGCCTTTTTCCTTAATATTGCACTTGCAATCTCAGAATCATCCCCACCTTCTACAACAAATTCAATACTATGCGGTGGCATCTGCCTATCATTAACAAAGTCTGTATCATTCTCAAATCCAGAAACCGTTTCTATGCCTCGAACACTATTTAAAATTTCAGCAATTACACTATCAATCATTGTATCTGAGCGTAAAGCTGATTTAGCTATATACGCCTGCCTTAGTTCAATGTCGGTCTGAGTCTCTCGACCATAAACAGGTTTGAGCCTATTAGTAACGCTTGAAAAACCTGCAATATTATCTACAAGCTTTGTAATTACATTATTTGGTAGCTGTACCTTTCCATATTGTTCAGTTTCAAAATTAGCTATAGTAACTACATAATCTGTTGTCAAATTACTTGATAACGCTAAATTTGAATTTCTTCCTGATAATTTATCTGTTATTATCACTCCATCGCCATCTATAGAAGCATTAAAGTCACTATTATTTAATGAATTAGCAATTCCGTTTATTAAGGCTACCTTATCATTAGAGTTGTTAGTGTAAATATGCTCACTACCATTGATAGTAATACTATAGATTGCATTTTCAACTGCTACTACCTTTAATCTACAGCTATTAAACTTACTCCTTGATATTTCAAAGTCATTAACTGCATAAAGCCTTGTTTCAGGGTTAGTATCAGTAGCTACCGGAGTGTGCATTCTCACTATTGTTCCATCAACTCCTTTGCAGTGTAGAGGATATATTGTTCTTGCTGCACGTTCTCTTCTAACGCCACCATATTGTATAGCATTATCTAAGCTTACACCTGTAGCAGATGATGGATATTTTGCATAATAGCTGTCCTGTGCTACTTCCCAAAGATTTGCTATCTGTCCTGCAAATGTAGTTACCAATACATCTAAAAAAGATGGCTTTGAAATTCTAGTATCAATTCCAAAACCATCTGACAATTCTTCATGAACCTCATCTAAAATTGTATCTAATCTTTTGATAACAAACCCATTATCTGTTAGACCATAGTTTGCCATTTATCTCCACCTCCCCTCTTATAGTTTCTTCATCAGTAGATACTGTATAAAATATACTGCCTCGTCTATTTTTAGCATCTACCTTGATTTCTATGTCAATTACGTCAACAACATCTTCTATCTCAAATATCTTTTCTCTAATGATACCTTCAATCATCTCAATATCCGGATTTTTTGTAAGCACATAGTCAAAATAATCTATGCCTTCCTCCTTATTCCATTTCCACTCACCTAATATCCATAATATTTTTACCTGAATTTTTTGCTTAATGGAATCGGTAAGAATAATATCTCCTGACTGAGAAATGAACAAATCTCCATTTCTTAATTCTATATCCATATGTGAATACTCCTATATGTTGTCAGCTTTTATATTGCCATTTATTTCAACATTTCCTTTGATTGCCAATCCTTTTTCCGATATAGATAATGTTGTAGGTCCTGAACTTATAATTACAGCCTTATCCTTTGTAGCCTGCTGCATGCTTTGTGAAGGTACCTTACACAATCCTGGTATTGCTACTGCACTTGTGAAATCAAATCTTAATGGAACAATAGTTTTTGCACCGTTCCTCCACTCATCCAATTCAACTTCAGATATCAGCAACATGCAATCATCTCCTGCTAAAACGGGAAATGCAATCCCTACGCCAATGCTACTTGAATATGGAAACATAACAGGCACCTCGCTAATAGCAGGCATTTCTTTATATTCTCCATTAAATTTAAATCTACCATAAGGCTTAACTGTTGCAGTACCACTATTTACATTAAAATCTACTATTTTTCCGGGAATAGATGTATGAATATTTTCAATCTCAGCTCTAACAGTAGACTCAATCTCTTGTGCAAACTCTTGTAGCATTTTTCTCCTTTCACTGTATTGCTATAACCTGTGCCGTACACTTCCAAGCACCTTCCATATTGTCACCATCAAATGTAACTTTTATAACCAGAAAGTCACCTGTTAGTGCTTTACTTTCAATTCTTACAATGTCGTTTATTCCTATAGCACCATTGAGCAAATACTCAATTTCGTATCCAGTCTTTTTCTTCTCATCACTACTATCACCTGAACCTGACTCTAATGTTATCTTTTTAGGAACTCCTAATAATCCGCTTTCTGATGATAACAAATATGCACTACTTTGGATCTGCTTTGATGGTATCGTTATTTGCAATACTCCATTCTGAATCGTAAAGCTATGACCACATGCAGTAGTAATCTTATGCAATGCATTTTTTGCTGAGCCTATAAAGCTAAATCCGTTTGGGAAATTAGGAAATTGAAGATACTCCGCGTATATAACTGATATACCCATTGCATCTGCAACTTCTTGATATAGGTCCTTGGTATTAACAATACCATTTTTAGATATGGATAAAAAAGTATCTGACAATTCAACCTTACCATCTACAACTTCTATCTCTGTCATTCTATCAGCATTATCAAGTGTTGTAATTGCTGATACAACACTTCCAACCAATATAATAGAACGATTATTACCATATCCGGCTTTTAATTCTAATATGCAATCTTTACCCTCAAGTACATTTAAACTTGAGGGTGATAAATTCCATATTTGTACCTTTCCGTTGTTTGGTGTTTCTGAATTGGATTTCGATACTAAACGATATATGTAACACATCATTGTCTGAAACTTTATTGCCTATCTCAAATCCGTTTGCACCTTTACTTCCACACACTATGCTATAAGTTCTTAAAAAGTTATTCATTCTAAGTCGCTCCTTGGTATATACACAAAGTCGGCAAGGCTATTAACAAAGTCATTTCTTCCAATTTTGCCTAAATCAGATATGCATCCAAAATCACCATCAGGTAAGTCTATATTTGTATATGGAAAAAGCAATGGAAAGTTAGGAACAATTTTAATCATCGAAACCAACGGAAAACCTTTTGAGTTATATATTCCAAAGTTCCAATAATCAAATGTCTCATTATATGTAAATCTAAGCTTATATTCTGTACCATCAATAGTTATATTTGATATACTATCGTTCATATCAGGAACACCTATATAAATCATATAAACTCCTTACTTTTTCTTTTTGAATAATCCACCTGCAATACCATACAATATTGAATGTCCTTTCTTTGACTCATTCTTTTTGACTTGAATCTGCATTTCCGCCTCCACCTGACGCGGCAACACCTGCACTATTGTTAGCCTCTTCTTCTCCTCCGCCTTTCTTCTTAGAAGATTTTTGTATCTGATTTTTCCTGCATTTGCCATACTTTGACCTGATTTTTAAAAACATAGTCGGGAATACTCGCAGTCTTTGTATTAGTAATTCTGACTTTTGTTGCTGTAATAGAAATTTCTCTGGCATATCCAAGCTCTTTTGATTTTTTTATACTTATACTTGTAAGACCCATATCTGTATAGACAGTATCGGGAGTCACTATTTTAACAAGCTTCTTAGACAACCATAGCTTTTCTATCTGTTCGCAAATCTTTTTAACTCTATCCATCGAATTACTATGCCTATACAGAAATGTGACTGGTGTATTGCTTATATATAAAGTCATCTGTATACCGATAGGCTCTAATACAATTGTATCAGAAATAGGAAAACCGCTTTCTACAGGGTACTTAGGAATAGTTGCATTCAAATCCTTCTGTTCACTTAACATAGCATCAAATGTAATGCCGTCTATAGCCACAGGCTTCAATCTTTTTCTTATCATGCTATATTTATCCCCTTGAATAGGCAAGTGCCCTTGCCATGTATGTAGTAGCATCTGATGCAGATTTCTTCATTGCATTAGATACATTCCTTTGAGCTTCTATACTTCCTCCGGTATAACTGTTATCAATGTTTACATTCTGTGTGATACTTGTAGACCTGTTACCTATAGTGCTATTAGCAGCTGTTCCATAGCTGGCAGTCCTCAAATTCATCAACGAACTCATATCACTTGTGAGAGACTTGATCTCATCTATAACATTTTTCTATTTGCTTTAATTCCCTGTGCTAATCCACCCATAAAATCAGGCATCCATGTCTCATAATCTGTAAGCGGACCTTCATCAGGCACTGAGAAGTGAAGAAATGATTTTATATTTCCTGCAACATTCTTTACTGCATCGGTAACCTTCCCCATAGCTCCTGTGATTCCGTTAGCTATACCTTGAATCATATCAATACCCCATTGTACTGCCTGAGAAGGTAAAGATTTGATAAAGTCAATTGCTGCTGTAAAACCATTGACTATAGCATCTTTAATGCTTCCAACTGTGCTTGTAATACCATTTAATATATTATTAAATGTATCAGATATAAAGGACGATATAGCATCAAGGACACCTGATAAGAAGCTTGATATATTATTCCAAATACTTTCCCATATAGTGGTTATAAGGCCTAATACGGTAGCAATTACGGTGTATAAAGCTCCTGTTGCTGCATGGATTATTCCGATTATCATATCCCATAATCCTGAGAAAATTTCTTTTATAGCTTGCCATGCTCCACTCCAATTGCCTTGAAATACTGATGTAAGAAAATTTAGAATGCCGTTCAGTACTTGCATAAAACCATCTATAACAATTTTTAGTCCATCAAATATTATTTTAAATCCGGGCTAATACCGTACTTCCCCAGTTATCCCAAAATGTCTTTATAAGTCCAAAAACAATCTCTATAATTGTCAATATAATATTTATAGATGTATTCACTATTGTAAATAACCTATCAAATACAATTGATAAGAAGTCTAATATCTTTTGCCATGTGCTTAATATAGTATTTGACGAACTTTCCTGCGAATCAGCAATATCATCACTACTGTCACCAAATATTGTGCTTATGAGCTGTGAGATAAAAGTAAATATACCACCAAGGTAATCCATAACCAGATTCCAGTATCGTTCAAATGTAGCGTATATCTCTTCACCATGCTTTTCAAAGAAACCTTTAACAGTATCTATAAACATTCCGACTGCTTCTTTTATGGTATCGAATATGTTAAATAAAAACTCTTTTACCTTTCCGAAAGCATTGATTATATTCTGCCTTGCTTCATCTACATCTATACCTGCATTCTTAAAGATTTCTCCTATGACAGAATCATTTCCAAGCATAAACTGAATAAAGTCCTCCACTATAAGTGCGAGAACTACTATAACGGCAATGACACCTAAGACTTGTAGACTTGATGCCCCAAAGAACTTACCAATTCCTTGTATCAATTTGATAAACGCTTTAGCACCTTTTATTACTTTCCCCAGTTCATAGCTATTAAAAATGCTCCAGCTATTATAGATAATAACTTAATAGCATTTTCCATACCTCCAAGCCTATTTACTATAGTACCTACGACTCCTATGACTCTATCAATTCCACCTCTCATAGAGGATGTAAATCTATCCATAGCCGGCTGTAGTATTTTTACAATGCTATGTATTTTATCAAATGTTTTTAGAATACGGTTATTTCCTTCAGCATCTAACAATATAGCCTTTGTAAATTTTGTTGCAGCCTTTACACCTTTAGTGACCCACTGAACAAATACTGCCATTACAGGAAGTAACTGTCCACCAATGAACTCTTTAAACTCTTCTTGTGCCGATTTTAAAGACCTCATAGATGACTCATAAGAACCCATACTTCTTACACAATCACCTACTGCATCAGGTGACTGTCTTAAAATAGCATTATAGTTTACCTGCATCTTATCAAGCTGAGACAGCTTTTCATAGCTTCCTTCCATGCCAAGTGCTTTCATTGTCTCTGCTCTAGTTACATCATTTAATACTGCACCTAATGTCTTTGCAGCTTCACTTTCTCCCATTACAGCCTTTGTCATGGCTTCAACTGCTACATCTTCATCTTGATTAGAAAAAGAAGCAATATCTAAGGCTAAAGAGGTCATCTCCTTAGATAAATTTGCTCCTTCTTCTCTGGTCATTCCAAAACCAACAAGTAGATTCTGCTGGTCTGCTAAATAGGCCTTAATTGCATTTTTATTTCTACCAACCGAATCCGCAAATTGAGTTGCCCAATTATCCATCTCGGTAGCCATGTCTCCAAATACAACATTGAACTTATTTTCCATCTCCTCAACATTAGATGCTGCTTCAATACAATCAGATACAAAAGAGCCTAATGAGTTAATAGAAAAAGCAATGAATATAGTTCCTAAGAGTTTTGTGGCCATATCCTTAAGTGATTTGATACTACTTTCTGCCTGTTGCTGAGAAGCTGAGTCTACTTCAAATCCAAAGGCAACGGATATATCCCTAATTGTCATTTAAGTCCTCCTTTCAATCTCTTCGGCTCTCCCTCTTTCAATATCTAATTGCATAGAATATAAGGAATATAATTTTAGCATTTCGTCAAGTGTGTAAACTTCTTTTAGTTCTGTCATTGATACAATGCCTGCTCTTATCAATACATAACCTCTAAGCTCTAACTCACCAAACTGTGAATAATCAAATTTGCCGAACTTTACAATTTCTTCCTCAGTTTCTTGATAGCCACCGGTTCGGCTTTCCCAGATAGGGTGGCTAATCTCTCGAAAAAACCATTAAAATTTAGCTTTATAACATAAACACATAGCACAAACATATCCTGTACATTTCCACAGAATACCTCATCTGCTAAATCTCTATTAAGCTTTTCCTGATGTGTTTTGCCGTCATCGTCTTCATACTCAATTACAATATTTTCTCCAAGCAATAACTTACTCATAAGAGATTCCAGCTTATCACCATTGATTGCAGTTGAACCTGATAATGCCTCTGCTGCTTTATTTACATCTACATCCATTAAATCCCCATTACCAACCAACGGTGCAATAACACCAATTAAAGGGGACAAGACAGATGCTAAGTCCCCTGTAATATTGGCTGCTTTAAATGCAGGAAATGGCTTAATGTAAAATGTGTTATCACCTATATTTACCTTTTGTGCCTCCATTTGCTTTAAAGCCATATATCAATCTCCTTACTTAAATTCACCTTCACCAACAACTATTTCCCACTCTCTATTGCTTTGTGCTTTTCCTCTTGCCCATGTGGCCGGCTTTGTTACCCATGCTACAGCACCAACAAATCTTTCTTCACCGATAATATCGTTGATAGAAACAGCAAATGTTCCGTTTCCATTCAGCTGGTCCTTATCATACATATCCTGCAAGAAATCATTTGTAGATGATGACTGCAACAATGCAATCTTTACTTTGTACATTCTGGAAGGATCTATACTTCTTGCCACCTCCCCATCTGCACCTACTACATAAGATGTGCCATCTCCATTAGACTCAACACTTATAAAACTATCATCAGCAAATCCACTTACAATGTGTCTGCCAAGGGCACATGTTACCTTACGTGGATTGTATGTAGTTACTTTTGCCATAGTATTCTCCTTTCACTTAGAATGTTACATATCCCTCTATCTCAACTGCATGTATTGCTCCTGCAACTCTTGCTGTCCATGTGCAATTGAGTAGCTTTCTTGACTTCCTTACATCCTCGCTTATGTCAGATGATCGTGGCACATTGATTTTGTAAGCCGGAATAGCATTGCCATCCGCATCAAACTCTGTGAGTGAAATACCGCCAATATCCTGTGCCTTCTTGAGTGTTTCCTCAATTTTGCAAAGAACAAGATTTATACCATTGTCATTGAATGGAATCTTCTTGTTATCTTTAAACAGCTTAAATACATTGACCTGCATTTCATTCTTCAGCCAATCTATGAATCTTATTACATCAATCCATTCTCCACTCAATGTTGCTCCACCGATGTTGAAATTAGAACCTGCATACCTCAATACCATTCCGACATGCTTCCCCTCTAAGTTTCTTTTCTGCTCATTAGTAAGCAACGATGGATACACACTATTTAATGCCTTTAAATGCCATGTTTCAGTTCCTGGATTATATGAAAAACACTTGCCATCAATGCTAATGCAGCGTATCCATTTTCTTTAGGCTGATTTCCGGCATCAAACCCATCTGCAAGGCCAGAATATATAGCAAATGTCCTATAATAATTGGTCTTCGTAATTGGAATAGTATCTATGTTGTCATACTCAAACCCAAATAACTTGTTATTTGATTCTGCCCAATCTGCAGCTTTATCAATATCTGCCTTATCCTTAAATCCGGTAATATGGAATCCGTAAAATCCTACCTGCGAACTTGCTCTATCAAGCGTAGCCTTCAAGTCTTCATTCAATGCATCTGTCTTTTTTCTAAGACAAACAAAAATTCTACTCGGTGATGGATTTTGTGAAAAACATACACTTGCAGCTATATAAGCTGCCTCTGTAGTCTTATATCCATATTCCAATAGCTCGTCTGCATTAGATATCTCAATTACAGTTTCTGTCATCTGCTTTCTTGACGAGGCACTGGCTTTTTCTACTACAATTAATATCTTGTCAAATGAAACATCACTTGTAGTGGGGTTTGAAATCTCTATATTGCATTTGATAATGTCATCTAATAGATTATTCTTCACTATTGATTTCCTCCTTCATAATTAGTATCTTTAATATCTGCTTCTTCTATAATATCTGTTCTAGCCTTTGATATTTCAGCTGTTCCCCCTCCTGATGCATTTGGTAGCGTTCTTCCACCAACACCATATGGACCATTTGTATACTGTGTAAATGATACTGTAGCCTCTGCCATAGCCCTATACCTATACTTACTATCATTCTGTAATGCAGTTAAATCTCTTATAGGTGGCTCTAATGTTATGTCCAATCCATATGTTGCTAACTTATCTACTATCACATCAGACTCTATAAAACTAAAGTAATCAAACAAATCACTTGTAGCTGTATTTATATAATTTCCTGTGACACATCCGGCTACTGATATTGCTTTTCCTTTTGTATATAGATTTATTTCAAGTGTAGTACTACAGCTATACGCTCTCTCATCTCCGTCTACTATTGGAAACAATGTCTTCCTTATTCCCCCTAGTTTTAGTGTTATGTATGGAGTTTCCGGCTTTGTATTAATCTGTTCTGCCCATATTACTTTAGCACCACAAAAAAATTCAGCTGTAATGTCATATATCATCGACTTAACATCTTCCAAGGTCATACATTATCCCTCCACAATAGGTTCTTCTTCATCCAAACATTGAACAAATGTAGCTGTATAGTGCCTAAGTGGTGTGTTTTCACTGAGTCTACTTGTTTGGCACTCAAACCATTTGCCTTGAAAAAATACTCTGTCAGCTTTTTGCTGTTTGCTTTGGTCTTCAGCTAAAATTTCTAAGTCACAGAATACTTTAAGTCTCTGTATTGAATCTCTTCCATCAGGTGTGGTATCTACCTTGTTCTCTAACGTCTGTATGTCCATTAGTAGCGTTAAATCGTTGTAGGGTATAGAATAATACCCTTTATCAAATTTAGGCTTTAAATAGCGTCTCAGCGTGTATCTCTTTTTAAGAAAATTTATTAGTCACCACTTCCCTTCTCTTTAATTACATAATTAACAGACTGTCTCATTCTACCTGTGTCAATGAGTGGTTTAGAAGAACCTTTTTTTGCAATAGTATATGCCGAATTGGGTACAAAACTTCCATTAGTAATTTTCTCCTGTATTAAGTCTTTTTGAAAAATACCAATCTCTTTTAACACCTGTTCAGCTGATGCACCACCTACTATATCTGCTTTCTTACTCTTCAAGAAATTCTTTATCTTGTCCTCATTTTCATCTACACTCATACGCAAAAAGGGACGAGCCGGTGCACGCTCTGTCCCTAATTCATTCCACATGGCAATATCACAAATGTCTGTCCCGTCATCTTCTGTAGCTCCACCCTGCTGAAAGCCGACACGAACTTGCAAAGAGCCTAGTTCTCTAAGCATTCTCTCAAATCTTCTTCCATCAGGTGTAACTGTATCTCTCACATTAGCACTCATATAGCTTCTCCTGCTGATACGATAGGAATAATTGCATTTCTACGCAATGTCAAGAACTCCAAGCCATATACAGTTAATGCATACTCTGCATCAACCTGTAAATTTGTTTGCTGTCCAGTTGTATAACTGATTGATGTTTCTCCTTCTGAGTAAGACCCTACCCTCAAGGAATCTGCAATACTACCTGTTCCTGTATCCCCATATCCGTTCATTTTAAGTTTATGTGCTGTCAAATACGCCAATGCCTTTTGATATGATGCTCCGAACCTTTTTTCGCTTATCTGGTCCGAATACAACTTTATAAAAGATTTGACACCATATTGTGTAACTTTACCGTCATTGACTACATCATCATCAGGAAGGTTGCCAAACTCGGTAGCAACCATCCTGAATATTTCCAAGGCGTTCATATATAGACTCCTTTAAAAGGTTACTTGCTAAGAGCTGCCTTTACCTTCTTACGTACATCCGCTAAGTCTTTACAGTCTGCCGGATTGATTCCAAGCTCTTTGCTAAGGATGCTACATCCTCATCTGATGCATCCTTAAGGCTATCCAACTTAGTTTTCTTGTCTGCATCTGACATTCCTTCTGCTTCTGTCGTTTCAGTCACAACCACTTCCGATGTAGGCTTTCCAGACATTGTAACAAGCCCCATTTCCTTGTAAATTTCAAGGATAGGGCTTCTTTCAAACACTGCCGGTACTTCCTTTGTCTCTTCCGGAAGGATGATAACATCACCTACACCTATTATTTTTTCCGAAATATTCTTTAACTTTACTGCCATACGTTTCTCCTTCTATTTATGCTCCCACCGCTATTAATGCAGACAATGGATAGTAAATCATCATACCTGCAACTCTTTCCTCGCAAGGTACAATCACTTCAAGATTTCTATTCTGCAATGGATACTGATAGTATGGCATTGGAACTTCAAGTGACATCTTCTCCTCGGAATTTGTAAAGAGGAACATTACTCCCTTCTTATATGGGTTAGTCTCATCTGAATCTGCCTCTAATTCCGGTGCTGCAATAATATTCTTAAGGTACGGTGCATTCTCCTTCAAGAATCTAAGAACCGTGTAGCCTGTGTTTGGAATCTGACGTGTAGAAATATCAATAAATACACTATGAGGCAACATGAGAGTATCGGCTCTCTCTACACCTTTTGTAATCTTAGACTGATAAGCAAACATGCCGTTGATATCATCTAATATCTGTGAGGCCGTCTTATGCTTGAAATCAGTATAATTTGTTCCACCTACTGCTACCTCACTGAGGGTAAAGAGTGGGATATTATTTCCTGTAGACAATACTCCCATGATGTTATGGTCCTTGTCACCTGCAAATGCAATAACATTTGTCTTTCTGTCTGTTGCATATCTTGCCGCCTCTGCTCTACGTGTATCAAGTGACTTACCTGCCATACGGCTTGATCTCATGTCCTGTACTGAATATCCATAAGATGTACCGATAGACTTAACATTTACTGTTGATGGTCTGCCCTTCACATCAGCTCTTGGTAGGTCTGTGGCATAATTGCTTATGATAGATGCCATACCTGTCTTTCATATGAATAATAGGTGGTTGTTTCTGCACCCTCCGGAACTTCATGTGTAACAGGGAAGTTATTCAATGCGGAAAACTCCGGATACAGCTTGTCATAAGACTTTGACTTGATGTAATCCAACTCTCTTGCAAAGAATACAGATGCATCTTCTGCACTATCGAATCTACATAATCTATCCTCCCTAAGTGTAGGCATTAGATTTGATGCTTTTAAAGCATTGTAATCTGCCTTATCATACCCACTTGATGGCATATCAGGATTATAATTTCTACTCATTAGTTTACCTCCTACAATTAAAGTACGATAACAGCAATGCCGTTATCTTTGTCTACAACATTTCCAAATTTGGCTCCGATGTCAACCGTTCCTGTTGAACTTGTGGTAAAGGTTCCGGCATCATCACCTGTAAGTGCTACATACGCTGTCTTTCCTGCTTCAGGTGTAATTCCGTTTGCAAGTCTACCCCAGATATTGCCCTTCCTCATAACACTAAGGGCTGCTCCCTTTTTGATAATCACATTACCATCAGTGTCATGCTCTGTAGTTGCAATTGCAACGGTTACACCTTCAATCTTATCTGCTGTAACACCTGTTGTAGGAAGCTTTACTCCCTTACCTACATTTGTACCAACTGCTACCGCAAGACCGAATTTCATCTTTTTGTCAGCCTCTTCATTTGACCTTGTAACTACCTCATCAAATGCAATGTCAAATTTGCCACCAGGTACACCCATAGGAGTGCCATAATTGTAATTGAGTTGTGCTGCCATTATTCATTACCTCCTGTTCTCTGAATCATTCTATTTCTTGCTGATAAAGCCATGCTTTCATTAGAATCTGCTCTTTTTCTCTTTGCCTGTGCTATCATCTGCTGCTTCTGATAAGCTACATTCTTTGACTTCTTTACCTCTCCAACTGCTAAGTCATACATAGCATCTATATAAGCATCTGACTTTCCGTCAACTCTCATTGTAGGCAAAACCTTTGCAATGATAGTCTTTTTAGCCTGCTTAATGCTCATGTTTTCAAGCCCGTCAAGGTTGAGCTTATCACCTACACGGCAGATATTTAATCGCTGTCTTATAATCTTATCCGCTGAATCCGCGTTTGTATTCTTTGTGTTTGTAGTCTTTGACTCGGACTCGGAATTAGAATCGCCTTCACCGTCATCTTCCTCATCCATGTTCTCTTCTTCAGCATCACTATCTGAGTTATTCTGCTTTTCAGCTAAAAGTTTCTCAATCGCAGCTAAAAGCATATCTATATCTGAATCCTGCTGAGTAATAACATCTTTAGCAACTCCTAAATCTGTTGGCTCATCTTCATCCTCTCTCTCAGACTTATGCTCCTTTACCATCTCAACGATAGCCTCAGGAGTAGTACCTTCAGTATCATCTTCATCCGATTTTACAGTTTCATCCTCATCAGACTTTTCATTTGCTTCTACATCATTCTCATCTTCAGTATTAACTTCAGCCTTCTTACTTGCCTTATAAGCCAATATGGCCTGCTGTAGCTCCTCCGGTGATAATGACTCGTTAGAAATAGTGCCATTGTCTTTTCTCATTAACTTACCTCCTTTAAGTTCTTGTATATCTTTTTCATCAATGTTTAGCCTTGCTTGTTCACCTGCCCTCGCAGATGCAACAATAGCTAAATGATTAATGACAATGTTAGTTTGGATCGCATCATAATGCTCTCCATCATAAACCCCTGGCTCTTCAATTAAATCAAGGTTATATCCAAGGGATAGCTCTTTTAGACCACTATCCTTCATAGCATCTGTATCGTGTATGATAATCTCTGCACGAACATCATTACCATCTTGATAGCCTTCCGTAAGTATTGTGCCTACCTGTTCCTTATCAACATTGCTCTTGTCCACTACTCCTGCATCATGTGTGATAATAATAGGCTTACCTTTATATGTTTTTAATGAATCTTCATCAAATACATATTTAGGCAGTCTTAACTCTCTCCTAATACTTCCATCCGGATTGACATACTCAAAAATTCCACACGATGTAAGTATAGGATGGTCCACCAAATAACCTTCTTCTGTAAAGTATGTAGAATCTTTCCTATCTAGCCTAATACTGTCTAGCCTTCTTACTCTCTTTAGAGTAGGTGAGTCTCTTGTCCCCATTTTTCTTTACATCTCCTTTCTTTTTACTCATCTCTTCCTTGTACACCCTAGATATAGCTATTTCAGCTGTCTTATCGCTATAGCCTTCTTTGTTGCACATCATGCTAGTTCCTTTCTTTGTATTAAAAAAGAACCTTGCCTTTGCAAAGTTCATTTTCTCTGTTATCGCTTTATTCATATGTTTGTCACTTTTCATTAACCATTTTCCCGACATTAGGAAAATGGACCATTTTGGTGACATCAACAAAATGGTTAAGTACATAGACTAAACATTTTCATTTTTTGAAACTGTTGAACTTGTCACTTTTTGGAACAAGTTGATACTTTAAGTATTTTACACTTTGGAAACACCTTAATATCTCGTTTTAAATGTATAGTGAAATAATATTAAGCAAGCTTTTTAAACATGCTAAATGCTATTTAATGGTAACTTCTACACTATCATCTATAGGTAGATTGAGATTGCTGTTATTGAATACAGGTCTGCCAATGCACCTACATTGATAATCTTCTCCTGGATGGCAAGCTCTTCCATCTGAGTTAAGTGGGGCATTATCCCAACTAAACTTCTTTCCATTTAAAGCCCTGTGACTTTCTCTAACTCTCTCGTCACCACATGTACACCATATGTATTCAGTGATTCCTGCATCTATTTGTTGGTGCCTTTGTATCTGTCCATTAAGCTTTGCCGTTTGGTCTCTTGCTATAAGCCTTGCATGTTTAAGCTTACTTTATAGGCTCTCTGGATTTCTTTAAGCATTCTTGTTGTAGTCTTTCCGCTTATATAGCCGTTATACACTATCTCTCTCATTTTAGCTAAAGAATCATTAGGAATTGTAGATATAAGGTCTACATTCTGTTTAGCCCAATCCTGCAATTGCTCATTATAAAAATCACCCAAATAATAATCTTCTCTTATATCTATTCCTAATGTAGACCTTATGGCTTTTTTCCATTCCTTAACTGTAAGCTTTCTGTTGAGATTTGCCAGATTTTCAAGCTTCTTTCTCAATCCATAACCACTAACCTTTTTTACAAGCTTTGATTCTATCCTTGCAAAAATTTCATTTATCTTAAGCATTAAATCTGTAAAGGAATCAGCTCTAATTCCTTCTTTAATATCTGCATCCCTATTTCCCTTATAGCTATCCTTTATTTCCGGAATTGCCTTTTCAATCTCTTGCTTAAGCAATCGCATATATTCATTAACAACTCTTATATACTCCCTTTCGGCAGATTGTGGAATTTGAGGGATGTACTTGCTCTTTAGGTTATCGTGTCCATAGAATTTCTTTCTAATCTTTTCTACATATAACCTCCTGTTTTTATCATCCATGCTGATTTCTCCGTAAATAAAAAAATGACCATGCAATTTGCATAGCCATTTTTTACTTATAAAAAAATTACTTAATTCTTCCTGTTCTTTCATAATTCTTTCTTGCCTGGTTAAGGCTCATTTTATTTGCACAACATTCTTCGTCAGGATTTTCTAACTGAATTGGATCATCATGCCATCCACAAACTTCGCATATGTCAAAACATCCTTCATATTCAAATTCAAACTTGCCGCAAACAGGGCATTTATGTTTCTTCATCTTCCACTCCCTCTCTTTCTTTTTAACCTATAAAAAAATATTTATTTGCTATATCCAAATTAGATTGTCCAGTTTTTTTCACTATATTTAGCGATAAAATAAGTTCTTATTATACCTCCAGGTATTCCTTTACCATACTCTCCAGTTTTTATATTGAACCTACATACTTCGCCATACTTTGTGATATATCCATCAATGTCTCCTCCACATTCCTTGCTGATGAAATCCTTCGCTTTTTTCAAGGTACTCATCTTCTGTTTTACACTTCAGCTCTTTACCATGGTCGGAGAAATGGCCTGCTAGTAAGTCCTTACTAGCAAAACCTTTACAAGGTATATTTTTACCTCTAGCAGATGGTTTAGGTAATGCTGTAGTTTTTTCAGCTTTTTCTCCTTCAGGTTCCTCTGATACAGTAGTTTTTTCTTTTTGAGGCTTTTCTTCAACATTTTTTTTAATTAAGCTCTCTTTATTGCCAGAGCCTTCTTTTTCATGTTTCTCTTTTTTAGTTTTTCTGGTCTGAGATTTATTTTCTTCTCCAGATGAGCTTTCTTTTTGAGCCACTTTTTTTGCTCTTTTTTGCCTTTTTATTTGATTCCTTGCTCTCACTTGATGAACTACTATTCTTTGAGCCTCCACCTTGTTTTGCACTTCCACCTTGCTGACCTTTTACCCCTTTATGTCCAAAGTTTCCACTGCCTTCTCCACCATCTATATTGTCTACATTTAGACTACCCATATTAAAATCTTTTGTCAATTTATTTTTCAAAAGATTTTCCAATATACATATAGATTCTGCAAACGGTGGAAATAACAACTCATCATTTAATTCTTCTAATGACAACCACCTTGCATCTACCATTTCTATACCATCTGCTTTTGGTATCCCTTTGAATTGGTCTGTAAAGTATAGCTTAGAATTGCAATATAGCCCTGTGGTGCATTTGTAAATGCCTAATGGTAGAATATTAAGGGGTACAATATTAAACTCTTCCTGTGCCTCTCTTAGTGCTGCTTCTTCAGGTTGCTCACCTTCTTCAATATGTCCTCCTGGACCACATAGAAACTCAGAATCATTTCTCTTTGCACATAAAATTTTGCCATCTTTAATAACCAAAACAGCTGCTGCATTACAGCTACCATCTTCCTGTATATTGCTACTTATTTGAAAATCAAAGTCGTCAATATTCTTCTCTTTATTTTGCTGTGTACTTTCATTTCCATTATCTTCCGGAAGTTCAATATCATCTTCATCAATCAGCTCTTCGATATTAAAGTCCCCGTTGATAGCAAGCGACTTTCTTACTTCTGATGGATCTAAAACTCCTGCATCTATATATGCCTGTGCAAGCTGTGCTTTTATCTGTTCAGTCTGTGCTTTCTTCTGTTCTATATCAGCCTTTTTCAGTATCAGATAGGGACCATAAAGCGGAAAAACTTGACCTTGAACTTAGGAATATCCTGAATCTCACCTTCAAGGAATCCCTGCTTCAAAATCAAGTCAATCAAAGTTCTTATATTCTTCTTCATGTTCTGCTTTTTGGATGTTCTCTACCATGTTGTAGTAGTTTTCCAAGTCACTGTCTCCTGTAGCGTTCATTCCTGCCGGAGACCTGCCAAACAAAATGGTTTTGTGGAATATTAGTTACTGCCGAAAGCATATTACAGGTAGTATCTATAACGTCTTTAACGCCTGCCATCTGCAAGGTCTTGAAGTCATAATCTTCGCCTTCTGCATCAATAGCCATAGAATTAAGGATTCCCCTTGCCATGTCAATAACCTGTAATCTTTGCAGTACCTTTCCCTCTCCCTCATCTGAACTTAAAAGAGTAGCAAGGTTTTTCATCTTGTATATTGCTTGTACAGACCTTTCAAGCAACTTAGTACCGTTAGAATGTGAAGTCATACACTCCCTTAAGGCTTGCTTTATCTTTACATGTTCTGGCATCCCCCAATGTCTGTAAATCGAATTAGTAGTCTGCTCTGGTAATCTACCATTTCTAAATATCAAGCACCTTGTGTAGTGTACCGTAAAAGAGCCGTATAGAGAATTGATGTGATAAAATTCCGGCTGACCTATTGGCAAATCACTGTTGCTAAATATCATCTTGCTTTGATAAAGTCCCTGGTAGTCCTCCTGAACTATAGCTCTTTCAAATACCCTCAACTCCTCAATAGTTCTAACCTTGTCGTAATCTAACGGCTCTTCTAAGCTCCCACCATCATCACATAACATTACTATGAGAGCACCACCGTACAATCTTGCCCATTTTTCTGCTGTTGCAAATTTCTCTTCAAAGTCAAGCTCATCAAGCCTTTCTTCCACATATTCTGCAATACTATCATCGCCATAATCTATGTCCAGCCCATGTTTAACTGCTTCTTCTGCAGGTCTGTCTATAATTTTGGAAAACAGTCCGTTACCTTCATATAGCCTAACCAATTCCATATCTGCTGTTATAGGCTCCTGCTCATAGCTATATGCCATTGAATTATCCTGAGCTGTGCCATATTTATTTAACAGATTTGTATATCCATCTTGTCTGAGGTTATCTTGCTTACCATCAATAATGGCTGAACCTCTTCTTGACCTGTTAATATCATTAAGCTTATCTTTTTTTCGTCCTTCCAATTGTTCCTCCTTTCTATCATACATATATATGAACCTTATTTGGCATTTACAGCCTTTAGCTGCATTTTTATTTTTGTATTTGTATATATAAATAAGGGTATTGATTTTTCATTCTCCTTCCGGCTAATTTCTAGCTTTATAAAAGAGAATCTATATCAAAGCTATTGTTTGTTAATTCATTGAATGCGTCTGAGGATGCATCCACCATGTCATCGTTTCGATTCAGGGAATGATTCAAGCTGATTGAAATACATTTCATTCCAATCTGCCACCAATACATCTATAAATCCGTTCTGCCATTGGGCTGCAAATGGTGTAGCTCTTAATTCCTTGCTTCCGGATATAGGCTCTGCCTTTACATTGAAACCTGCAAGGCTATTCACATATTGTTTTGCGACTATTTTTCCTGCTGCTCCAGGGTCCTGTGGCAATCTCACTTTATAACTTTGACCATATTTTTTTCTATCCGATATTGCGGTCATTAGGATAAGGATTTCAACTTCTCCTGCTTTTATCTGTTTATTGATAACATCAGCTACGATATATCTTCCATTTTTCCTCTTCCCAATTAACACTCCTGCTGTATAGTCGGCATTACCATTTTCATCTTCAGATGTAGCTGCTAAGTCCCACGCTCTGCACCAATAAACTACATCGTCAGGAATCATTTCAAGATAACCGTCTATCGGTATTTGAACTCTCTTAAAGAATCTTCCTGCTTGTGACTTAATCTTCCAGTTACCATATAAAAGCCTTTCCATATCAACTTCTGTCATTGCTTTAAGGTTTGATAAATACGATGGATCCGACTGCATCAATATTTTGTTGTCTTCAAGTCTACTTGCTATAAAGGTTACCGACTTACATTCATTCGGATTTATATTTAACTCATTAGCTAACTCTTCAGGTGAACCTCCCCAATAAATCACATCATTAAGTACATACATATACCTAATAATGCCGCTCCTCTCCTTTATCGGATATCCTGTATCTTGGTCAATCCACCATGATATGAATTGGGCAACCCATTTATCTGAATCAGGGTTACAGGTGGCACGTACATAAGGCTTAATTCCACATGTACTTCTGTTTCTTGATAACATGTATAAAAATTGGTGTTTTGAAAAATGTGTCAACTCATCAAATCCCAAATACGCTATTTCGGTACCTTGCCAGGCTTGTAAATCTTCATCTTTGTCAAGATGGGCAAATGTCAACTTTGCACCGCTATTGAACTTCCAATGTAATTTAGGAGATTTCCTCTGCTGTGCATCAGGAACTTGTGAAAAAATCTTAACACTTGAGTCCCATAGTCCTCCTTCTGCTGTTATCTGAGTGTAATTTTTTCTAAAAATAACAGAACCAAAATTTTTAACATCTTTATGTCTTAAAGCTTCTAACAGCAACGCATAGGTTTTTCCACCGCCTGCAGCACCACCATAAATAACTATATCTGCAGAGGATGCCATAAACATGGTTTGAGGTCCTGCCTGTGGCTCTAACATATTAGGTTTCGGTGCATCTCTACCATTATTGGGAATAAGAATGGTAGGATAGCTTATATCAACCACATTGTTATCTTCATCACCAAGATACCCCATCTTATTAAGCTCTCCGGTAAGTTCGCCTAAAACTCTTACAGCTCCTGTATCTCCGTCTACCATTGCCTTCTGTATCATCCTTACAACAACGGCTGCTTGATAAGTCATATCATTTTCTTCAATTCCCATCCTGGAAAGTGTATCCCTAACATTTCCCATTTGCTTTGAAACTGAGGCTTCCATTATGGCTTTTGCCATCTCTCTCATGCTTTTTTTCTGCCGTCTAACTTCTCCAGATTTGATACCACCATTTCTACCTCTTGTCTTTGCTTCTTCTTTGGTTCTGACAGGGATTAAATCTTTTTTAGCCACAGTTTGCTCACCACCTTTCATACATACCAAAAAAGAGCCAAAATCAACTATTTCTAGTCAATCTCAGCTCTCTTATCATTATGGCTATTAAGCTTAGGCAGTTTCACTCACCATATAATCTAGTTACTACCTCCTCACCTGCAATTATTGCACTTTGAATATCTATTCCTATCTGTTTGAAAAAGTTTGGATGAACAATACATTCATATGCTCTGCTCATCTTTTCTCTATCTTCTTTTGTTATATTGATTCTAAAATCCTTTGCTATTTTAAGAGCCTGCTTAAAGTCTCCTTTTTTAACCGCTTCTCTTACTAAGTCCGACTTTTTTACCAATGCTGCTGTGAATGCCATAAATAAAACCCTCCAAATAATAAATTATTGACGCCGCGTACGATAGCATATACATACATGGTGTCAATAATATATTTCATTATTTGTTTGATAATATTCTATCCTCAACCGGGTTAGCCTTATGTGTCTTTGCATACTCAAGTATCGGTTTCATCTGTTCATCATTTATAACTCCGTCAATCAAATCTTGTTGATATGAATATATCCAGCTTCCATCATCAAAGTAACACCTATGCAATGGATATAATGCTTTCTGCTCCGTTGTAGTCATATCCCAGTCAGTTTTACCCATTCTTTTTCCTTTTAATGTATGACAGTCATATACCCATTCAGGAATGTCATCCTCTTGTAATACACATGATTCAATTGGCTTTATCTTAAACTTACTCCAATCTATCGTATTATCCAGGCTAATGATACTTGTTGCTTCTAAATGCTCATAGTCATTATCATTAGACTGGCATAATAAGATAGCTGCCTTACTTATAAAAATCTCATCCTTTTCAGCCTTTTTTGCATTCACAATGCTATCTGTCCTTTTTAGAGCATTTATTTCATTAAGTACATTTTTCATTGATAAGTTAGAAGCATAATCTATGAATACATCCCATAGCAGTTCTCTATTATTTCCCCTTAACAAATCCATCCTATATCCTATCTCATCCATATCAAGTTTAGAGATAGCCTTTTGTAGGATTACACAATCACCATAAAGCTCATACTCTTCATCACTGAGGGATAATTCACCATCTTTAATGTCTTTGTAATCAAATAATGAAATCTGAGAAAAACCACTCCTATCATATTTTGTAGACTCAGTATTGATAATATCGCCTGAATCAATTCTGCCCTTTAACTTTTCTATCTCCGACTTACTTGCTTGTATTATTCCATTTGTTCTTGATACAAGAACAAAGTTACATGCAAAATAGCAAGCATCCCTGTTCTTTTCAACTCTACACAATAACGCTACAGCTCTACTTATATTATCGTCATGTTTTGACTTCTCATCCTGTTCTTTTAACCACAAAATTTCTTTTGTAACCACTCCATAACAATCTTCAGCCGAAATCACCAACATACGATTCCACATAACCTTTTCTGTATGAATTCTTTACTTGATTTGCAGCAAATCCGGCATCTTCATAATAACCTCTTCGTATCGCCTTTTGTAACATGCTAATCATATCATACATATTATAACCAGTATCAGTATATGGATAAGCCATGCATAGTACCTCCTTAATAATTTGTTTTTTTAAATCGGACGTAGCGTAACATTTACGAGCATAAAGTCAAATATTTTTTTATCTTTCAACTGATATTTTTGGGCTTATTATTTTTAAAGTTATAGTCAAAATGTCTACCCCATCTCCTCTTCATTTCATTAGCACAATCAATCTGATCCTGCCTGGTTTTACTGGAATTACCTCCCTCATTTGTATCTGTTTTAGCATCAACACAAAAAAATACATAGGTCTCAATATTATTCTATTTACAAGTAATTCATGTAACATAACATCTAAATCACAGTTATGATAAACCTTCTCATCATATCTTGATTTATATGCTTTTTTATTGTACCAACGCATTGCTCCTGTTGTTCCCTTGAAAGTAAATTCGGAAACATAATTCCAAGGAGTTATGGCAGCATCTTCAGCTCCGAATCCAATATTTAAGTCAACAATTATTTGTGCTATTCTTTCTATCTCCGATAGGATAATATCTTTATCTTCTATTTTTTTACTGTATTATCCAGCCTATATAGAAATGCATCTACATCATCATCAATTGTGAAGATTATATCTTCTTCAGAATTATCATTGATGTAGTTACTTACTTTTACATAGTTATCTATTAACTCATCATCTACAGACCATATTTTAGGAATACCTGCTTTCCTATATTCCTCCTCTTCAGATTTTTCTTACTACATAAGTACAGTCATCAATTAACTTATATGTATTAGTCGTCTTTGCCCTTCCGCAGCTTGGAACATATATACCTAATCTAAGTTCATCCATTACTTATACCATCCTTCAGGAATTTTTATAGCCACAATTAAAAAAATATAATCTAATACAGATAAATTCTCTATAAAAAGTCTTCTTATGATATTGATTATATACAACCGGAGTATAGTCACTATAAATAAGTTTTATCCCACTTTCATTATAAGCCTCCTCATCATTATACTCCTTACCTCCTCCGCTTCCTGAGTAATAGAAGTAGCTCCTAAAGTCTTACATTGAAAGATATTTCTATCATTGTTTTTTTAAGGAAGTCGGAACATCTATGCTGGCAACAACTATCTTTGTTGAAAAATCCAAATCCTTTAATAATCATGTCTAACAAATGTTTATTGAGGTCATAGAGCCTCTCATAATCATTTGAAAGAGTATTTTCAAGTAATATGTAACCTTCATGAAAAATATGGATGCTTACTATAATTGCATCTTATTGTCTTTTAAAAGTTTTTTTCTTTCCAATTTCCACTATAGCTAATTTTAACCTCATTGATTCTATCTCCAAAATTGTAAGAAACTGGAATTATAATCTTACCCTTTTTATCCCCAATTCTAATGACATTTGAATTATGCCCAACTCTTATACCATCAACACTTGCATACTCCCTGTTTGTGTACTGTACATCATCATCAAGTACAAAAATATCTGACTTAAATAGCTTATAAAAGAAGCCCATATATGGTAAAAAATTAGGTTGATGTCCGGAAAAAACTATATCACCTTTCATCTCTCATAACCTCTAATCAATGAAAAAGCTTCTGCTTTATTCATACTGGCTTGTGTTCCCCTGTATATTGAAAGTGACATTATAGCCGTCTTGCATCTACTATTAGGAAACTCCTCTATTTGCGATTCATGCTTTTCAAATGCCCTTATTTTCATATCAATAGTATCTGTAATATCTACATACATATTAGGGTTGAAAACATTTTGTGGGTTTTGATAATCAATACCTGTTTCCGACAATGTTTCATATGTATATGCAAACATTGGTGTTTCATCATACTTTGCCCTTATAGCTACCATTGCCGCTGCTGTTAGGGCCTTGTGGTCCGTATGCAAATCTCCAGGATGTGGTAGATAAACTTCATGTGGCTTGTACTTTTGTATTACCTTATATATTTCTTGCGTAAATAGCTCATGTGATAATCTATCCAGCTGTAGTTCCGGCAAGTCTAAAAATACTGTTTCTGATATTCCTAATTCTAAATTAGCTGCTATCGCCTCTTTTCGTCTTGTATTATAGTTTTCATCTGATGTAACTATACAATCAACTATCTTCCATCCCTGTGATGCCCTCTTTGCTATTGTTCCACCAACTCCAAGCACTTCGTCATCCGGATGTGGTGCAAATATAAGCATTGTCTTTTTTTCATTCATCTTTGCTCTCCAACACTTCTTTTTTTATGTTAAATTTCAGCTTTTCTAATTCAGAATCAGATAATATATTTGCCTTTACATTTTCATACCATATCGCTCTGGCATTTATCTTCCTCTTTTTCGCTATTGTTACCTTTTTACCTTCAATCCCTAACTTTCTTACAAGGTCATTGTAATCAAGCGTACTACGACATGCTATCATTACGTAATCATATTTCTCGTAGTGTATAAGTTCTAATTCAGGTATCCTTCTTTCCTCTACATCTGTTTTAGTATCATCATTGACATCTAAATCAATAACCAGGTCTGAAGTCCAATCTGCAAGCATATCCATATCCAACTCACCTGCATGTGTATTATCCTTTATGTTAATTGCTTTAACTCTGCTTCTGTATAACCAAATAGCTTTTTACAACACAACATTGTATCAGGGTCTTTCCCTTTAATAATATCAAGCCTTTGATTTCCTGCTATGATATTATTATCTTGATCTATTACAAAGACTCCAAAATCTCCAAGCATCTCAAGGCTTCGCTCAAGCTCCTGCTTCTTCTTTTGTGTAATCTTCCTGGGATTTCCAAATCCAGTTTTTATATCGCCTGCTCTCATTTCAACAATTTCTATTCTTTTATCCATTGTGTAAATCCTTTCTTTATCTTTTTAAAATGCTATAATATTCATCATAAAACTCATAGGAGGAAATGCTTATGTATAATGGTGACGAAAAAATTATTGATAATGGAACATACCTCCCATATACAATGCTTAACTTTTGGCAGTGGTCATTATCAAACATTAAGTTTGGAATGACACGTGGAACATTTGCTAATTTTATAGTAAGATGTTCCCTTGATATCGGTGGGATACCTACACGCACCACTATTGGTACAGGCTTTGAGCCATATGACCTTGATGGACCAATCATTAAATCAACACGAAAAATATCTCGCATTGAGGTAAAATCATCCTCATATCTTAATTCAGAAACATGCAGATATTCAGAAAGAGCATCGTTCAATATTTCTCCGGCTAGGCTTCCGGACAATTCCGGAGATTATAGAGACGATGCCCCAAAGCAAAGAAACAACGACATTTATGTTTTCTGTCTATATACAGCAACTGATAACAGACGAAACATCCTCGACCTGTCTTGGTGGGAATTTTTCGTATTACCTACATATAAAATTGAGCGTGACGAAAATCTTAGAAAACAAAAAACAATTTCACTAAGTAGAGTAAAAGAATTATGCCAAACTCTTCAATTTTCTATGTTATGTGATGCTATTATAGATGCTTGCAACGATATTCCATAATAACATAAAAGAGCCTACCTCTTTTGCTGAGGTAAGCTCTTTAGATAAGGGTAAAAATAAATTTTTTTAAGCATTATGGAACATTGGCAATTAATATTATATTATTGGAATATTCCAATTGCAATCCTATATTTTTTTCTTAACTTTTTATTGCTACTTGTTAATTATATAAATACAATCGTTAAAAAGCCTTATATATTCTACATTCCTATCAAGTATACAGAAATTATTTTACACGCTATTCCTAAATCCCTATATACTATTTTTTCTCACTTATATTTTTCAATTTCCGCAATTTCAGCTATGCTATGAATCTTATCATCAATATACATTGAATAGAGTTCTCTGTATCTTCTTTTAGCCTCATCACTATCAGAATTGTCAACCTCTTCTTTATACAAAGATAAAGCTTTATCTATTGATTGTATCTCAAACAGATCTCTTTTTCTTTTGGCTTCAAATGATTTTATTCTGTTTTCAGACTTCTCAATAACATCTAATCCGCTACCCATTAAGTCTTTTATAAATTCCCATCTAAGCTCAATCTTTTCATATTCAGTAAACTCTTCAGTCTCAACTAGTGAAGCCTTTACTCTCCGATAAGACTTAAGCTTGTTTTTTGTGATATGAATACTCTGATTTTCAAGACGCTTCTTTGCCTTTACATCCTCTAACCTGTATGCCTCAATCGCTTTTTCTGCTGCAATACAGGCAATCTTATTTAATTGCTCTTCAGTAAGGGAATACCTAAGTTCTTTCATTAACTACTACTATCTCCTTCAAGAATACTATAGTAAACCTATATAAACCGGTCGAATTCGACCAGTTTTATTCCTCAAACGGCAATGGCAATTTAGGAATTTCATCTGTATTTTCCATGTCGTAAAAACTCATCTGTTCGCCTCCAATTATAGGCTTTAATACATACTCCTTTTTTCTGTAATCATAAACCATCTCAAATCCATCACAATTTATGCCGCCTTTTTGCTCATTCTTAATCTGCAAAACAGAGCCAACTTTATGACTGAATTTAGGGGTATGTACTAACCTTCTATCTCCTTCTATTTCCGGATTTTTGTTTTGTACAGTCTCCTCTAAAAAGGAAATATCAATAGTAATTGTAAGCCTTCCTTCAGTGCTGCCTTTCTCTGTCATATTTGTCAATAATTTTTGCAGAACTGCATCAGAATCATTTCTTAACTTATCAAAAACTTCATCTTTTAAATGCAAAGTCATCTCATCCATATTATTTGTCCACCTTTCCAAAACGAATACCATTACTTACCATAAACTCTTTAACTGATAATATTTGTGACTTAGTTCCTGTGATTGTGAACGAACTTTTATATATCTTGTCATCCACTATATCATTGCATCCATGTGTGTCTTTATCATTACAAAGCTTGTTCTCATTACTATCTACAGGATATGTTGTACCTTGTGCTGAATCTTCCTGAATGGACTTTTTTTCATCTTTATAGTTAATAGAGTCAACAACATTATTATTAACATTTCCTGCTCTTAGTAATCTTTCCGCCTCTTCTTTTGCAGCTCTAAGCTTCTCTGCTTCTTCTCTTTCCGCTTTAAGCCTCTTTTCCTCCTCCTTTTTTATATCAACCTCTTTCATACGGGTAATTTCATTCATTGCTGATGTCACATTAAGACCGTTCCTGAAATAATAGTCTTTTGCATAGTCTCTGTACTTCTCAGATGCCATTTCATCAATAAATTTGGTATCTGTGGTCGTCTTAGTTATTGCATTAAGAATATCTTCTTTACATTGCTTAATTGATACCGACTTATTAAGCCACTTTTGATTGAATATCATATCAAATGTCAAAACATTCTCTAGATCACCAACGTTTTCTTTAAAGTATTCTACAAGTTCCGACTTCTTATCCTCTTTAAGCTTTTCATCATATGCTGCAAGCTGTTTATCTATCATAGCTATAGGTTCATCAATCTTTGCAACAACTTCTTTAACTTCAGCCTCAAACACTTCGTATGGAGCCATCAATGCTTTTTTTACTTGTATCCTTCTATTAGATATATCCGTTTCATAGCATTTAGAATAGCTCTATCTTTTTTAGCTTCCTTCATCTGTTCTTCGGTATAAGCTAATCCTGTATACTGACTTATGATATTCTCTACAGTACTTGTTATCTGTTCTTTATTCCATCCTATCTTTTGTAGGAATACTCCATTATCCGGCTGACTAATAATTAATGACAATTCCTCCATTTTTACGACTCCTTCTCTGATATATGAGTAGCTTCCATATCTGCCTCAAATAATGCCAATGCTAGCGGATATTTTTCAAATGCTACACCTAATGTACCCCAATCCTGTGAACCACTGTAAGGACCCATATGCCATCTTATTGCATATCTTTCCTGCGGCGTAAGTTTCATGTATTCTTCTATTATCATTACTGACTTTTCGCCATGTCCATACGGAATTTTGTCATCTACTGTATAGAATGGAACCTGCTCCCATACTCCATTAACCTTTTTATTCCTCATCTCCGTAGTGTAATAATATGTTTTACAAATATCATGTAGAACGCTAACTATGATGATACTTTCTTCCGATATACCTGACAAAATACCACTCCATACTGGAGAGTGTGCTATCTTTTGTGACAGGTTTTTATATACATTCAAGCTGTGAACTAACAATCCACCCTCATACGAACCATGAAACTTTGTGGATGCAGGGGCTGAGTAAAAATCACTCTTCCTTATGAATATCATAAGCTTCTCAACTCCTGGTCTATTTACTTTAGCCATTAAATATTCAAATTCTTCTTTTTTTGCTTCTGTTCCCATAATGCTCCTCTCTTATATAGATTTTATAATTACATCAACCCGAGGGTTATCTGAATAAAACTTACTTACTTCTGCTTCTACAATTGCTGAATCATCGTGATAAGCTATAACATTTAAGCTATCACATATTATTTTACCGATATTATCAAAATCCGGCTTTTTTGTAGGCCTAATAATATTAGACAGCATCTCTTCTCGCTTCTTTTTACTTACCGATTTTGGAACTTCATAATATGCTTTTATATTTACATGTAACATAGCATCATCCGGAAATCGCTCTCCTTTGGCAACATCTGTGTAATACAGTTTAACCAAATTTTCATATGCTACTGTTTCCTTAGGCGTATATGCCTTACTGTAATTACCAACTCTGGCTACTCTTGGCCTTTGTTTACCAAACGGTTTTCCTGGTATAGTAAATTTAATCTCTTTCATCAATATCCTCGTCTGTATAAACCTTTAGAAAATAACTAACGGTTTTACCTGTTTCTGATTTTTTTCTTTTACCAGGTCCCACTGTATATCCGTTCTCATGCAAAATAGCAGTTACAGTCTTTCTATCTTCCAACTTTGCAATATTGATTTCTGCTAACAACTTCATTTTTAACCCTCCAATAATTTCTTTGCAACACCGTATCTTGATGCCGCCTCTTTTTTTCTCCACGAAAATCCAGTCACCTTAACCGGATAACACATCTCAAATATTCTGTCATATATCCTTGTGTATCTTATATCATCACATGACTTCATCTGTTCAATACTAAGGTTAGTAGTAAGGATAACCGGCTTATTGCTTCTATACCTGCTGTCTATAATGTCATATACCTTTTCTATAGCATAATCAGTGCCCCTCTCTGCACCCAAATCATCAATAATTAAAAGCTTTGCATTTTTAATAAGGTCCAGCCTCTCATTATCATCAAATGTACCGACATCCTTCAAAATCTTTATAAAAGATGTCATTACAACCGGCACCTTCTTCTCTAATAATTCATTAGCAATTACTGCTGCTGCATAGCTTTTACCAGTTCCAACTGATCCATATAATATAAGCCCCTGGTTTTCTTTATACATCTTGTCAAAATTCGATATATAGCTTTTGATAATCTTTAATAGCTTAGAATTATCATCTGTCTCACTGAATGTATTTAGTCTTGCTCCAGACAGCTTATCATCCATAAGACTTAATCTTTTTAGTCCTTGAACGGCTCTCACTTCTTCTAACTTCTTTTGATTATTCTCATACTCCTCTAATTCCTTTCTTCTACAAGCACACATGATTCTTACTTTCAGGTCCTTAACTCTTCCACTACCATCAAGTAATGGCATTGGCAATATCTTTTGGGTTACTTCCCCACATACAGGGCAGTACAACTTATCATCGTTTACCATCATCCCTCCCATGCTGCGTAAGGATTTTCATCTTTTTCGACTGTAGATTCTTTGTCAGCCTTTTTTATAAAATCCGTAAATGGTAGTGTGTCTGACAAAAAAGTCTTAGGATGCTTAATATAACACTGCTCTGTGTGAGTTCTCTGAACGTCATTTCTATAGTTTTTTGCTGCTTCTAATAATTCATCCGGTGACCACCCATCTTTCAATCTTGTATTATACTTTTTATAAGCCTCACCTTTTCCTACCTTTCTTGGATAAATATTCCACCACTCTTCAAATGTCTTAGAATATCTATCCTGTTCAATACATCCCACAACTTTTACAACAACTTCTTTCTTAGGTGTTTCTTCTTTTTTTGATATTGAAAGTACTTCTTTTTCTGCTTTCAACCTATTCTGATATTCTCTCTGCCTATCAGCTTCACTTGACGACTTCCCTATAAAATTTTGTATATCCATCATATAAATTGCACCGTTATCAAGTATCTCTATAAGTTCTAACTTCTTAAATATATCAAGTGCTTTTTCAACCGTTCCAACCTGATGGCCTGTTAATGTAGCTAAAATTTCAGGTGTATAAGGAATTACATTTCTATACATCAACCTACCTGAACTACCTAAGCTTTTTTTAAATATAGCTTTAGTAAAAATATTGCTATATAAATAGCCATCCTGCATGCTTTCTAAGATTTTTAGCTCGTCACTGTCGAAAAAGTCTTCCTTTAATTTTAAGTAATAATACTTTTTATTATCAGCCATTTTTCTCTGCCCTACACATTAAATGCCAAATCCATAATGGATATAGGCCTTCTCAATATTCTATTATGTTTACAGCAATCACATAAATCGCATCTATCAGGTTCTACTTCTCCATTTTTAACCATCAATACCCTGTTTATATTTGATTCGACTATAAGTAAAGCTTCATCAAGATAATTTTGAGTGACATGAATAATTCTTATATCAGGCTCCGTCTCTTTGGTTACTGCTGCTATAAAGAATGGTAGCTTTTTTCCTGTATTTATTTCAACTATCTTCTGATAAACGGCTCCCTGTATGTCATAATTCCAATATCTTACAAAATCTAAGTATCCTATATCCTTCACCCATTTTAGATCTGTAATTGATGACATAACTTTTAAATCAACTATTGCTACTCCTGGAATGTATGAGTCCATCTTTATTTTCCACTGACACCCGAACAAATCTCCAGTCATGATAGTTTGTTTTTCTCCAGATAAGTATTTCATAAAATACTTATCACGCTCTATTCTGGCTATTATTTCTTCAGCTTTTTTGTAAGGTGCTTTCAATTCACCTTTTGCAGTAAATATATCCGGATTTCTTGATTTAAAATCATCCAATGTGCCTTCAACATATGAATCAACATAGCTTCCAACCATTAACGCTGTAGATGGTTCAGGATTCCACCTTCCCGCAAGCTTTTCCATTGCAGCAAACTCGCATCCAATTCTTCCATATGTACCATTAAAATCTTTGAATTGGCTAACAGACATGTACTGCCTGTTAGCTTCATCGCTGTAGTAATTATCAGCTGTTAATACCATTTGAAATACTCCTACTCCGTAATATCAAACTCTTCAAGCTCTTCACCTGTTTGCTCTCCATCAATCTGTGAATCGCTAGTATCTTCTACTGTCTGAAATGGGTCTTCAGCCTCTATAACATCAGGCTTATTATCTCCATAATCCTCATTTCCACTTTCATCAAATGTCTTCTGGTCATCTGTAATAGCTCTCTGCATATCAACCGACAATATGCCCCATTTACTAAGCAACAACTTGATAACGGTTTTCAACGCCATAGCATCAAAGTCAGTGGTCCATTTGCTTCCTTTTTTGTTGTTATTTAAATCGTTTCTATATGCAGTAGAATACTTTTTTGCATGATTCTCAACTTCGGCTCTGGTCATGAATAACTCTTTTCTAAATCCTGTGAGAAGCTTAAACCAGGCATAATATCCGGCTATATCTTCAGACTTTCCATTCATTCTTTGAGTGCACTTTGAAAAATCTGTCACGAACTCTACCTCTCCTGTAATAGGGTTATAAGATATCAGTTCATCCTTATATACAACTGAGCAATTCATCTTTTCATAATATCCTGAACGAATTGCCAATTGGATAAACCCTTTGTACATCATCTGGAATTGAGCTTCAGGATGTTTTTCCCACTGTTTTGTCTGCATATTGTATTTGTTATTGTTGTAAGGCACTATCGCTGCAAATCCCAAATTGCTGTCGACAGGCAAGTCATATGTTGCCGCCACAAATGCAGCTCCCATAATTGTATTTGCAGGGCATTTCTTTAACTGCGTAGAGCCTGCTACAACATTTGTAATTGATGCTAAAAACTGCGGTGCCTTCTTGCCTAACACTTCCTCAAATTTCTTTTTCACTGTATCCTGTGAGATAATCTCTTTAACCTGAGATACAACACTTAAATTCTCATTTTTTTGTTCTACCGGTAATTTCTCTGACATTTTAATAATCCTCCATAACTGCCTTTTTAAGCGGTTCACCACACATTTCTAAAATTTCTTTTCTGCTCATTTCATCTAAACAATCTTCACAAATACATCCATCCTGTGAATCCCAATAAAAATCTCCATCAACAATTGAATCTCCACATATAACACAATTGAAAATAGCCTTTTCTTCATCTGCATTTGGACATCTTGCATCGCAAGGATTTAAACCACATTCTATACACATATTGCATTATCCATCCTTCTTAAAATAGTACTTGCATTAATTCCATGCCTTATTATGTAATGCCTTAACTCATCCGGATATAACAGTTCTATATACTTGTCAGGCTGTTCAACATTTGCCACTTCCATTTTTCTTAAGCAATACATATAAACCTCTCTGGCCTCCTCATCTGTGATGTAGATGCCTTGTTCTCTAAGATTATCAACATGCTTATGTAACTTTTTTGGTATACCCTCCAGGTTCATAGCAAAATCACTCCTAAAACAATTCCAGTTGTTACTAATGCTGTATATCCGAGTATTTTCTTGAATATAGTAATGATTGCCTCTACTTCAGCTCTTGAATCTATAAGCTCTTCAAGCTCTTCTCTGTCTACAATTGTGTATTTAGTATTATGTCTTCTTCCTCCAAATACCTGTGCTACTTTAATCTTTGTTTCCATTTATTGCCCTCCATAATTACATAAAAATAATTTGTAATTCTACGATGCTTTTAACTCATCTTTATTTATCGCTGCTTCATTTTTTAACGGCTGTGTAAATATACCGATATCAAGACCTTTAGATTTACTTATTGCATCTTCCAATTCTTCTTGATTGTTTATCCCATAGTCGTCCTTTAAGACTTCCTTCAATCTTTCTACAATGTCCATTATCTTTTACCTTTTAATATTTTCTCTCCTATCAATTTCAATTCACTTATTACAACTGACATTTCATCAAAGCTATCAATAATATTTCTTAAAGTTGGCTTCTCATCTTCAGAAATAACTCCATCCTCAGCTATACATACAAGGCTTTTTTCTATCTTCTTAATCCCATTAAAATCAAGCAATCGTATAAGCTTCAGTGATACTCCCTCTATTCCGCTTATAGATGTTGCAAGTGGAATGTGCCTACCAATAGGGCATTCATGCTTACAATACCCTGTTCTAAGCTCCGGACAATTGTATAAATCTGCCATCAATGCAACTTTATCTACAGGAACTATTTTGGTTATTCCAAGCTCATAATCTGATAAAGTAGATTGAGATACTCCAAGTAATTCAGCTGCCCTTTCTCTATTAGATAGGACTTCATTATGTGTCATTGCCTTTTTTCTAGCCTGATAATATATGTTTTTATTCTCTCTCATACATTCACTCCCTATGCTTTTACACCACCTGCTGTCTTATAATTCAAGTTAGATAGAGTTTATATTTCATCAGAAATATTAAGCACATCGCTAATAGCCTTAATTGCCGACTCCGAATATACCCTTCCATTTACTAATGCTGACGTATACTCTCTTGTAAGACTGACCTTCCTTGCCAACTCAGTTATAGGCATATCAAGTTCAATCAGCCTGATTTTTGCCTGCTTGCACCAATTAGATAACACTCTTGGCATTCCTTTTATTCCCCTTTCCGGCACACAATTTACATGCTTATATAAAAATGATAAAATCGAAATGTACATTTTTTTATTCAGTAATATTATGTGCATCATTAAATAATGTTTGTTGTATTTGTGTTTTGTAACTTACACCGACATTATATATGGAATATTCCAATTTGTCAATGGTTTTTTCCAATTCTAAAAAAAGTATTTTTGGAGGTATAAATATGACTATTTTAGACAGACTTTTTGAACTTATGAATGAACGTAACTTAAAACCTTCACAGGTAACAAAGGATATCGGTATTGCAAACTCTTCATTTTCCGACTGGAAAAAAAGGGTAAAAGAAGCCCTTCGCTTGATGCAGTTACTAAATTAGCTGCATATTTTTAATGTGTCCGTTGATTATATCGTCAATGGAATAGAAACAACATCATTGGAACTTTCCAGTCAAAAATGAAATTGTATTGATCCAAAACTTTAGGAAATTAACTCCTACACTTCAATCAAAAGCTTCTTATATATCTAAACGGAATGGTAGATGCTTTGTCTCCTACTGTATCAACTGACATAGAAAAAAAAGGTTATCAGTATAGAAAAAAATATAAAGAAGAAAATAAAACGCCCATATAGGCTGTAATAACCATGTACAACACTTTATAAATATACCGGATGGGAGTTGAAATAAAATGCAGAATAGTTCTGATAAAAATATAAATAGAGTTGCAATATACATAAGAGTCTCTACAAATCATCAAATTGATAGAGACTCACTTCCAATGCAAAGACAGGATCTCATTTCTTATGCAAAGCTGTTATTAAATACTGAACAATATGTTATTTTTGAGGATGCAGGATATTCAGGCAAAAATACAGATAGGCCTAAATTTCAAGAAATGATGAAACAACTAAGACATGGGCTCTTTACTCATCTCTTAGTATGGAAAATAGACCGTATTTCTAGAAACCTTTTAGACTTTGCTACAATGTACCAGGAATTAAAAGAGCTTGGAGTTACTTTTATATCTAAGAACGAGCAATTTGATACATCTACAGCCATTGGTGAGGCTATGCTAAAGATTATACTTATTTTCGCAGAACTTGAGCGAAATATGACTTCTGAGAGGGTAACTGCAACTATGATATCAAGGGCATCTAATGGCCTATGGAACGGTGGCCGGGTTCCTTATGGATACAATTATGATCCTGATAAAAAGGAATTTAAAATAAACCCTGCTGAGGCTGAGGTTGTTAAGCTAATACATGATAAATATGAGGAACTACACTCACTAATACGTGAATCTCGCGTGTTAAATGAACGTGGAATCATTACTCGTGCCGGGAACCTCTGGAATCCTACAACACTTCAAATAATTCTACATAATACATTTTATTGTGGGGACTATCAATATAATGTCTGCAAGGAAGGAAATAGACAGAAACAGAAAAACAAATCAGAATGGGTAAAAATACACAATCATCATGAGGCTATAATATCTCATGAACAAAAAGAGCGTATTATAGCTCTACTGGACTGTAATAGAAGGCTCAATAAAAAAGTTGTCAAATCAGAAAAATATGTACATATCTTTTCCGGACTACTATATTGTGGCAACTGTAATAAACCTATGGGAGCATCACCATCATCAAAAATTAATGGATATCAATATTCAAGATATACTTGTCCGACTAAAAGGCAACTACAATGTGATAGTAAATCTGTGTCGGACCAGACCATAGGAGAGTTTGTATTTAACTATATACTTAACTTAATAAATTCACAGCGTAATTTTGAGTCTATCTCTTCTAAGAATGAATTGCAAAAATGTCTACTCAAAGGAAGCACATTTAATGACATAAAATCTATTGATCCAGACGGACTGAATGACTTATATAATGTCCTTTTATCCGGCGATATAAAGCAAGACATATATAGTAACGATGTATCATTCAAAAAAGAGGATAATACAAACTTATCACGTACTAAATTACTATCAGAAAAACAAAAACTCGAGAGAGCGTTAGATAGACTAACAAACTTATACTTATACTCTGAACAAACATTATCAGAACAAAACTTTTTATCTCATAAAATGCAAATAGATGATAAGCTTAACGAAATCAACGACCAACTTAGCTTTTATAGAGTCTGATGATTGGCAACAATCTATATCAGATGCAGAATTTATTGTAAAAACAAGCTCCTTCATTATATCTAAAAAAATTAGATGGTAGGAACTACATAAACTATAAGAGACTGGCAACATCCATAGATAAAGAAGTACTTAAATCATTTGTTAATAGTGTCATAGACTCAATTATAATATCAAACGGGTCTATTGAAACAATCACATTTAAAAATGGATTGTCTCATACATTTATTCGATAAAAGTAAAATAAGCTGTAGCCCTAAAAGCTACAGCTTATTTGTATGGTGTATTTTACAAAGTGCTAAATTCAAATCACATTATAAACATCGCATCCCCGAAGCTGAAGAATCTGTATCTCTCCTTCACGGCCTCTACATATGCATGCAAAATATTTTCTCTGCCTGCCAATGCGCTCACAAGCATCACCAAAGTAGACTCAGGTAAATGGAAGTTTGTAATAAGCGCATCCAACACCTTAAACTTATATCCCGGATATATAAAGATTTCGGTCCAACCCGATTTCTCCTCAAGATGTCCGTTCTCATCCGCCGCACTCTCTACGGTTCTGGTACTTGTAGTTCCCACACATATGACTCTTTTACCGTTCGCCTTTGTGCTGTTGATTATATCTGCAGCCTCTTTTGAAATCTGAAAGAACTCCGAATGCATATGGTGATCGTTTACATCGCTCACCTTCACAGGTCTGAATGTGCCGAGTCCGACATGAAGCGTCACCTTGGCAAGTCTGATTCTTTTTCCTCTATTCTCTTAAGCAATTCCTTCGTAAAATGCAGTCCTGCCGTAGGAGCAGCCGCCGAACCCTCATTCTTTGCGTATACGGTCTGATACCTGTTCTTATCCTTAAGAGTATGTGTAATATACGGAGGAAGCGGCATAGTTCCAAGCTTGTCAAGTATTTCCTCAAAGATACCGTCAAACTCAAATTCTATGATTCTGTTTCCCTCTTCCACAATATCGCTTATAGTTCCTATAAGCAAACCGTCACCGAATTCAATTACCGCACCGACCTTGCACTTTTTCCCCGGTTTTACAAGACATTCCCAAGCGGTCTTTGACTTTCTCTTAAGCAGCAATATTTCTATAGCCGCACCGGTGTCTTTTTTTACTCCCATAAGCCTTGCAGGTATTACCTTGGTCTCATTAAGTACCAGACAATCTCCCTCGTCCAGGTAGTCTATAATGTCATAGAAGTGCTTATGTGTAATCTCACCTGTATTCTTATCAAGTACCAAAAGTCTTGAAGACGCTCTGTCCTCAAGCGGGTCCTGTGCTATAAGTTCCTCCGGCAAATCATACCAAAAATCCTTTACATCCATCTTAGTTACCGCTCTTTGTCTCTGCTATGGATATATCAGCCTCGTTCTTTGTGGTCTCAGTGATACTCTCTACCGTGCTTTCTTCCTCACTTGACTCGGCACTTGAAGTTTCGGCTGCAGCGCTTGTCTCGGCAGCTGATGCAGACTCATTTGTTGAAGCGTTCTTAACCCAGATAGAGTAAAGTGTACCAAGCTGAATATCGCTTGTTACGGCTGCTGCAAGGTCCTTTCTCATCTGTGCATCAAGTGCAATGATATCCTCGGACTTTGAAACCTCATCCACATACTTCTTTTCGTCCTCGGTCATCTTGTCGTTTTCCACCATATAGAAAGCGTCCTTAGGATTTTCCATCACATATGCCCAAGTAAGCATAGGCGCCTTTGTATCAATGTCGTGGAACTTTACATTTGAACTGATAAATACAACATATGAGTTCGGCTCATATCCCTTTGTCACATAGGTGACTGTATCATCAAACGACTCATAAACCTTGGCTTCATCATTAAGCTTAGATTGTAAATCTGCAAGTCCGTCCTCATCACTTCTTCCGAATACATTGTACATTCTTCTTGCATCCGCATTGACCTTTGAGTACTGATAGTTCTTTACAAGCTCCACTATGCCCGGAATCGGATCCTTTTGCATACCGTAGGTCTTATAATCCGATAACTTTTTTTCCTCTTCAGACATTGTAGACTCAGGTACCGTAGTTGTCGCCTCACTGCTTTGAGTTGTTGTAGCGACATTCTTGCTGCATCCTGTAGCTACCGCCATCATTACCGCCATCATACCCAGCCCTGTGATTATTTTTCTATTCTTCATAACTTCCTCTTTATACTAATAATACTGTTTAAACTGCTTTTATACACAGACCTGCCTTTGCAAAATCCATATAGACTTAAAAACATACTTCTATAATTTTTATCAAATTTCGAAATAAAAATCACCTATCAATTTATTATAAAAAAATGATATAATTTTTCTAATATTTGTGATACCGATGTTTATTTGCATCAGGCATCATAATATCAATGTTGTATCAATAGCGTATCGGATAACGCATCAGACTCCGACTCTGAAGATGGTGGGTTCGATTCCCACTTGATACATTTTAAGGAGTAATATGTTAAAGGACGAAGTTTTAAAAATATTGCTTTCAAGCGGCAGCCATGTATCCGGTCAGGATATCTCAACTAAGCTCGGGGTATCAAGAACCGCTGTATGGAAAGCCGTCACCGCACTGAAAAATGACGGCTATGATATCGAGTCGGTCAATAATAAGGGATATCTTCTTACCAAGAACAAAAGTATTCTGAACGAAGCTGAGATAGAAACCTGTATGCGTCTATATGACTGCAAGGTTTTTCCTAAGATTTTATACTTTAACAGTATAGACTCCACCAATACCTATGCCAAAAAGGCGGCGGACTTAATCCCTTCGGATTTTCTTGTCGTAGCGGATACTCAGACCCTTGGCAGAGGCAGACTTGGCAGAAGTTGGAGTTCGCCAAGCTCTACAGGTATCTATATGAGCCTTTGTATCAGACCGAATATTTCACTTGAAAAGGCTTCTATGATCACTCTCATTATGGCAACCGCAATCTGTGATGCAATAGAGGAACTTTACCATATATCTCCTCTTATAAAGTGGCCGAACGACATCGTTATCAACTCAAAGAAAATCTGCGGCATACTTACCGAAATGAGCTGTGATATGGACGGTATAAAATATATTATAGCGGGAGTCGGAATCAATGTATATGATACCGAATTTCCCGATGATATAAAGGATACCGCCTCTTCACTCTTACTTGAAACCGGCATCAAAGCAGACAGAGCCAAAATAATTTCAAGTGCAATATATCATTTCTATGAAGACCTTGATACTTTTATGCAGACTGAGGATATGAGCGTTCTCAAAGCAAAGTATGAGAGCCGTTTGGCCAATATAGGAAGAGAAGTCATGATACTTGACCCTAAGGGCGAGTACCCTGCCACGGCACTTGGAATTGACGAGACCGGAGCCTTACTTGTAAATGCAAACGGGAAAATAAAAAGAATAATAAGCGGTGAAGTAAGCGTTCGAGGAATCTACGGATATACATAAACTTTTAGCATTAAATATCACACAAATAAAAAGAACCCTTGATTTTTCAAGGGTTTTAGTCAAGCTGCTGACGGGACTCGGACCCGTGACCTCCTCACTACCAATGAGGTGCGCTACCACCTGTGCCACAGCAGCATCTACATCATATTAGCATAAAGATAAATAGCTGTCAATATGTGCACTGCAACTTAGGTAGCCTTGACTTTTATCTTAAAGGTGCTAATCTTATAAAAAAGGAGGTACTATGTTTAATATAACGGACAATAGAATTTATATGAATGATGATGCGGGAAAGATGATTGCTGAGGTAACTTTTCCTAGCATTGATGACAATACAATAATTATAGACCACACCTTTGTGGACGACAGCCTAAGAGGGCAGGGTATAGCCGCCAAGCTTATGCTTGAGGTGATAAACTATGCCAAAACTCACAATAAAAAGATAAAAGCAAGCTGTTCATATGCCGTAAAGTGGTTTGATAAGAACAAGGATGAGTATAAGGACATCTATGTAGGATAGTATACAGCATATTTTTTTCATATGTTTTATTATTTACTTGATTTACCTATTACCTACCTGTATAATAGGATTATAAATAAAGGTAGGTAATAATATGAAGATTTCAACAAAGGGACGATACTCGCTGCTTGTAATGATTGACTTGACTGAGAATCAGTCGGATGATTTTATACCGCTTCGTGATATCGCCAAGAGACAGGATATATCGGAAAAGTACCTTGAAAGCATTATAAAACTACTTGTAAAAAACAAGCTTCTTGTAGGCTTAAGAGGCAAGGGCGGCGGCTATAAACTGACCAAGAGACCAAGCGACATCACGGTAGGTGAGGTACTTAGAATTGCAGAAGAAAATATAATGATTGATGAAGAAGATACCGACAGTATGTATCGCACCAGCGAATATCGTACTATAGATATGTGGAGCAGACTCTCAAAGATGATCAACAACTTCTTTGACAGTATATCCATTGCTGATTTGATAGTGGAAGATCCGGGAAACGACTTTATCATCTAAAAAAAAGGTTTTACCCTATACATTGTATCCGGTAAAACCTTTTTTAATATATTATTTCTCTGCCGCTATCTTTGCTATCTCAACAATCACATCAATAGCCTTCTTTATGGACTCTACACTGACAAATTCAAACCTGCCGTGGAAGTTTTCACCGCCTGCAAAGATATTCGGAGTCGGCAGTCCCATAAATGAAATCTTGGAACCGTCAGTTCCACCTCTTATAGGCGCCTTGTTCACCTCTATTCCTAAGACTTCCATAGCCTTTGTTGCAATATCCACACTTCTTGTGTCCTTCTTTATGATGTCCGCCATATTGTGGTACTCGTCATGCATGGAAAGCTTCACTCTTTCTATATCATATCTTTCATTGATATCCTCACAGACCTTCTTCACAATATACTTTTTATTCTCAAAAAGAGTCTTGTCATGGTCTCTGATAATATATGTCAGACTTGCATTCTCCACATTTCCGTGAGCCTCTATCAAATGTATAAAGCCCTCTCTGTCTTCAGTCTTTTCAGGCACACATACAAGAGGCATTGCATTTTGTATCTCTCTCTCTTGAAATGGTGAGAGCATTTATCATCTTATCCTTTGCATCTCCCGGATGTACACTCTTACCCAGTATATCAATCTTGGCTTCTGCAGCATTGAAACACTCAAATTGAAGCTCGCCTACCGCGCTGCCGTCCATGGTATAGGCAAAGTCACAGCCGAAATCTTTTACATCAAAGTGGTCCGCACCTACACCTATCTCCTCGTCACAGCCGAAAGCCACACGAATCTTACCGTGCTTTATCTGCGGATTGTTTATCAGATACTCCACGGCGGACACAATCTCACATACACCGGCCTTATCGTCGGCACCAAGCAGTGTAGTACCGTCAGTAGTGATAAGAGTCTGTCCAATATAATTCTTTAAATTCGGGAACTCCTTTGGTGAGAGTACAAATCCGCTCTCTCCAAGTACAATATCCTTGCCGTCATAATTTTCGTGAATCTGTGGCGAAATATTTTCCGCATTAAAGTCGGCGGTATCCACATGTGCAATGAATCCTATTACAGGAGCATCTTCCACATTGGCAGGAAGAGTAGCCGTAAGGAATGCGTTCTTTTCATTTATCTTCACATCTACAAGGCCTATCTCCTTTAACTCCTCGCTAAGATCTTTTAAAAACTCCATCTGTGAAGCTGTGGACGGAATCACTACACCCGCCTTGGTATCGTCCGATCTTGTATTCTTCTTAACATAACCTAAAAATCTATCTAGAAATTTCTCCATATTTCCCTTTCTATAATCTCACTTCAAATATATTCTGATCTTTGCATACAGATTCCAATATACTCTTTATATAGACTGAAGTAAAGCTCTCAGGCTGCTCTTCCCAAAGCTTTATTCCTTCTCCAAATTCGTCGACATCAAAAATCTCACCTGCAAAATATTTCTCATTCATTTTTACAAAGGCCTTACCCATTTTTTCAATATCAGACTCACTGATATCCTCAAACCCATGCGTCTTAAACAGCCTTACAAGCTGCCTTTCTCCCACACCGTCAAACTCATGCCTGCTGATACTTTTAAAACCGTCTACCGCTTCAACTTCCAAAGACTGTGTCAAATATTTAAAACTCTTACCGTCGTATAAAATATTTGCAAAGTGATTCGGCGCGACCGCCAGTGAGGATGTAACTATTTCCGCCACACCCCTGTCTTCAATATGTTGGATATGCATATGACCGCTTAAGTTCAACTTTACATTGTACTTCTTATAAAGTTCTTCTATCTTTTGCGCATTCTTTATCATAAAACCTTCGGTAAACATAAAATTATGCTCCAAAAGATTTTGATGGCTGACTCCAAGTATATGTACATCAGGCTTTGATATCTCCTTTAATACATTCTCAAGCCAAATAAAAGCTTGTTCGCCTAAATAATTTTGACTGTATGAGTTTGTATCAAGCATTATAACATAGAGACTTTCAGAAAGCTTTGCCACATAGCTTGCGGAAGATTTATCAAAATACTCTGCCCTATCATATCCGCAGTGACGATAAATCTCTTGAAACTCTTTTTGAGATACGCTCTCCACCTTATAGACCTCACTGCCGTGAAATCCCATACATCTTTCATGATTTATATCGTGATTGCCGGGTATCAGATACACAGGTACTCCTGCATAAACTACCCTCTCAAGCTTTGCAGCCAGTTCTATATGACTTATTCTTTCACTGTTGAATGTCAAATCTCCAAGCAAAATGAGAGCATCCGGCTTTCTTTTTATAACTTCAAGCACAAACGCATCCATAATCTCTTCGATATATGTCATCACCTTGCCGTCGCCCTTAGACATCACATTGCAAAAGGCCTCTCCACCGTCATTGATACTCTTTGAAAGGTAGTGAAGATCTGTAGCCACCATAATATTCAAAGTTTCTTCACTCATACAAAATTCCTCTTAATCATAGCTTTCCAAGAATGAATGCTTAACGCCGTTCTTCTTATAGGCTATCACCGTATCCAGGCTGACATTCTCCACACTTCTGAAATATTCTTCTCAATATACGGATTCTTTGCAGCCAACTCCCTTATAAGTTTCTTTACCTCGGCTCTCATAGAGCCCTTGTCTCCGGTCTCAGATATGGAGCAGTTATCTGTAAGCCTGCAGGCACATCTGATAAAATTCAGTTCATTATACTTTGCCCAATGTATTATATCGTCTTCCCTTATGAGATAGAGCGGTCTGATAAGTTCCATCCCCTCAAAATTGGTGGAATGAAGCTTTGGCATCATTGTCTGTATCTGAGCTCCATATAACATACCCATCACTATAGTCTCTATAACATCGTCAAAATGATGCCCCAGAGCAATCTTGTTGCAACCGAGTTCCTTAGCCTTTGCATAGAGATGTCCTCTTCTCATCCTCGCACACAGATAGCATGGAGACTTCTCATCCTCCGCCACAATATCATATATCGAAGATTCAAACACCGTTATAGGCACATCCAAAAGCTTTGCATTGTCAAGTATTGTCCGGTAATTGATATCGTCATATCCCGGATTCATCACTAAAAATACAAGCTCAAAGTTTTTCTTTCCGTGACGAAGCAACTCCTGAAAAAGCTTTGCCATAAGCATGGAGTCCTTGCCGCCCGATATACAAACCGCAATCTTGTCGCCGTCTTTTATCAGCTCATACTCATTGATTGCCGCAGTGAACTTTCTCCAAATACTCTTTCGAAACTTCTTTATTATGCTTCTTTCAATATCCTTAGCTTTATTATCTTCCTTACGGCTTTCACTCTCATTTTCTAAAAACTCGTTCAGCTTAAGCTTCATATAAGCTTCATATCCGCCGTTTAGATTGTATACATTCTCATAGCCCAAGCTCTCGAGTTCTTCAGTCAGATACTCGGTCTTATTACCTGTAGCACAGACCAGACATATCTCATCACTTTTATCAAACTCCTCAATCCTTTTTGGCAATTCATCTTCGGCTATATTGACAGAGTTCGGTATATTGCCTCTTACAAACTCATGCTCAGGTCTTATGTCAATCACTGTCACATCCGGCTTTTCAAGCAGCTTCTCTATATCAATTTCCATCAAATCTGTTTCCTTACTATCAAGTAGTCGTCATTATTCCTATAATACGGGCAGGTGGTATATTCACTGCTCCTCATCCTGATGTAGTCGTCCTCATCCATATCCACATCACATATATAACCTTCCTCATCTTCGTCATATATATAATTTATGCAAAAATCGCAAATCATAGTATTACCTGTTCTTTTTCACTTCTCTTTGGTAGTCCTCAGGAGCATACTCCCTAAGCCAAATCTCCTCTGCCATCTCCAAAGCTTGCTGCCGCTAAGCACCGCCTCAAATGCCAAATACTGTGCGGCTCTCTCACTCCTTGACAGCGGCACCTTAAGAGTCGGTGGAGACTTAAAGATTATATCATTATAATTGCTTTCCATCATCATCCTCATCGCTTTACCTGCTTAGGTTCAAGTATAGCATATATAGTTAACGCACACAAACATAATAAAAAGAGCCCCTCAGGGCTCTTAAAAATCATTATATCAATCAGCCTTCCTTAGAAAACTCATCCTTACCTACTCCGCAGAGAGGGCAAACAAAATCATCAGGGAGATCTTCCCACTTTGTTCCCGGAGCTATTCCGTTATCAGGATCTCCTACTGTCTCGTCATATTCCCATCCGCAAACGTCACATACATACTTCATAATTACACCTCTGCCTTCCATAAACCATGTAAATTACAATACTCATAAGCTGCCACTAACTTCTCACCATCCTGTAAACAAACTCAGCATGTGGCTTATCCTCAGGTGTAAGTCCCTTATACTGCTTACCAAGATTTGTCTCAATCATGATAAACTGAATATAATGCTCAGGTGTCATAGGGTGATCAACACTACCTACATTAACAACAACCTTATTTCCTTCAACAGTAACTGCCGGCACGTGCTTCTCCTTAGCCGCATCAGTTGTATTGGCCTTTAAAAGCTGCATCTCATCACCGCAGCAAGTAAGTGTACCGCCACCGTTAACTACTACTGAAACAATCTTTCCACAGTGTGCACAACGATAAAACATATTTCCTCCTTATTTCTTTGCCTTTAACAAATCTCTTATTTCCTCAAGAAGAACAACATCATCCGCTTTTTTAGGAGCCTCTACCTTCACTTCCTCTTTCTTCTTAAACTTCTCTATAAGCCTTACGAAGAGGAATATACAGAATGCGATGATGAGGAAATCAACTACATTTTGGATGAATGAGCCGTACATTATAGCATTCTCAGCAACATCTCCATGTGCAGGAGTGATAACTAACTTCAAATCTTTGAAGTTGATACCGCCTGTCAGAATAGATATGATAGGCATAATCAAATCATTAACCAAAGATGTAACTATCTTACCGAAAGCCGCACCTATGATAACACCTATCGCCATGTCCAAAACATTGCCCTTAAAAGCAAACTCTTTAAAATCCTTTAACATTTGTCCTCCTATATTCTTCGGTCATGCATGAGCTTAATATAAACCAAATAACTGATTTAATTTTGCACAACCTCAATGTGCTATTATTATGTACTATATTAAAGAAAATGTCAAGTACTAATAATAAGAATTATTCTTGTTTTTGAAAAATATACATAATCAAAAACACTCCCAAGACTTTACATAGAAGCTTAAACCCGTCACAAAAAGAGAGACACCCTCCCTTAGGAAAGTATCCCTCTCGCATTAGATTTATCAGATGCCATGAGGCTTCACTACGCTCCACCTCAAGCCTATAAAACCTATAAATTATCTGAGATTATTCCTCAAGACGAACCCAATCTACTGTGTAGTTAGATGTCTTAACCTTGTAATCATCTCCGTCCTTCTTTGTACCGCTCTTAACCATAGCACCTGTTGTGTTAACAACATATGCCTTTAGCTCCTGTAGGAAGGTTGTTGAACTTGTACTCTGTGTAATCCAAGTCACCGTTTGACTTGAAGTGCTGTGTAGCACTTGTGCTATATGATCAAGAGCATCAGCTACGTTTGACTTAAGTACAAAGTGATTGTCTGCTGTCAAGTACAACAACCTCTACCTTGTTATCGCTGTCAGCTGTAGTAAGCTTACCACCGATGTAGAGCTTGTGGTCGTTCATACCGATGATACCGGCACCCTTCTTAGAACCGTTCTTCTCGAACTCGAATGTAAGCTTCTCGCCGTCAAGATCAACGCTCTGCTTACCTGTCTTCATAGAACCGTCATCGCTGCTTCCGAAGTAGTATGCTCTAAGCTCTCCTGATCTGAATAAGCTGTCGTTAGCCTTTACAAATCTGTCGTAGTTATCCTCTGTATCATATCTGTCCTTATCGTCAAGCTTCTCAACGATATCTCTTGAACTGATAGCTGCACCTGCATGCTGCATCTGAAGTACTACAAAACCGCTGATCATTCTACCATAGTTATCGAATGCATACTTCTTACCGTTGATAGTCTTGATCTGGTTTGTAACAAGCTTTCCGTTACCGTCTGAGTAGTACCAGTAGTCTGAACCGTCCTCATACTTATCCTTCTGGAGATAGTATCCAGGAGTTACCTTGAACCAACCCTTTGTATATCTAGCACCATCCTCAGGTGTTGAGTAGTTCATGAATGAGTTAGAGTATGTTGCAATACCCTGCTTACCGCCATCCTTAACAGATGTGTTAGATGTTGTAGCCTGTGTTACCCAACCTGCGTTCATACGTCCGTACTCATCGAAGCCGTACTTTCTACCGTTGATTGTCTTACCTGTCTGATCCTTCTCCTTCTTACCTGAAGCCTTGAAGTAGAACCATCTTGTCTGATCCTCATCCCAGTAGTTGTCACCAGGCTGAGCATCTGCTGACTGATCGTCTCTTATAGCGATCTCTTTCCATCCTTCAGCCATAGAACCGTCGTTCTCATCACCGAAGTAGTACTGAGAATCCTGCCAAGCGTTGTCATCGTACTGAGTCTCGCCGTCTTTTACCCAACCGTACTGCATCTTACCGTCAGTATCGAATGTGTACTTCTTACCGTTGATAGTCTTAAGAGAAACATCACCTGAAGCTGAATCGTTTCTCTTGTAAGCCTTACCGTTAGCTCCGAAGTAATACCACCACTGATTTGGCTCGTTCTCGTCGCCTGCGTTCTCATTATCAACTGCTACCCAACGATTTGTAACCATAACACCGTTTACATCAACGTAGTATGTATCGTCGTTGTCATCGATAAGTGAATCAACAGCCATCTCGCCGTTGTCATCAAGATAGTACCAGTAATCACCTGACTTCTGCCACTGCTCTGTTACCTTCTCTTCGTTTCTGTTATAATATACCCATGTTCCGTTCTCCTGTTGCCAGCCTGTAGCAGCAAATGCTGTCATAGCTCCACCAACTGAAAGAACAGCTGCTGCTGAAATTAATGCAGCAATCTTTGTTTGCTTTCTCATAATGAATGCATCTCCTTTTTGAAATCCTTTTAAAAATCTAATGCGTCCTTTGGGTAAAGGTTCTTTGTTAAGTCCTTTCCTTTAAGACACTCGTAGTATATAACTTTATTTTTATATGTTACAATATATTTTCTTTTTTTCTGATTTCTTACGAAAAATATTACAAAAGTTTATTTCTACTACGAATCTGTGTACTTATCCTATCTATTGTGCTAATATGTTCAATATATGTATAATTTTATTATTTTTGAACTTGCATAAGGAGTACTTATGAATAAATACGCTTATTTACTTAGAGAAATATTTGAATGTAATACAATCACTCAAAGAGAACTGGCACAAAAGATGTCGCTATCACTTGGCAGTGTCAACACTCTTATAAAGGAAGCACTCTCACTTAACTATATAACCAAGTCTGACAACAAGGCTGTTTTAACCTTATCAGGGCTTGAGTATCTTTCTGCATTTAAGGTTGACAGAGCGATTATCATGGCTGCAGGCTTCGGTTCAAGATTTGTTCCTCTTACATTTGAGACTCCCAAAGGTCTCCTTGAGGTCTTTGGCGAAAGAATGATTGAACGCCAGATAAAACAACTTCATGAGGTTGGCATTTACGATATCGTTATTGTGGTGGGTTATCTTAAGGAGCATTTTGACTATCTTATAGATAAGTACAATGTAAAGCTTGTATACAATCCGGACTACTCCATCAAAGAATAATATTTCCACTTTGCACTATGCCGCAGAGTATATAAAGGGCTTTAATGTCTACATATTATCTTCAGACAACTGGATGCGTGAGAATATGTACCACCGCTATGAACCATACTCATGGTATTCTTCTATATATATGGAAGGAAATACAAATGAGTGGGTTCTTAAGTTTAACAAAAAGCGTGAGATAACAGATATAAAGGTGGGAGGTAAGGATGACTATGTGATGTACGGCCCTGTTTATTTTTGTAAGGATTTTTCAAATGTCTTTATGCCTATACTTGAAAAGGCGTTTTTTACTCCCGGAAGTGATGACTGGTACTGGGAAAATGTTTTGATGAATGAGATAAAGGCTAAGAATAATGATTTGCCTGCAATGCATATCAATCCGCAACCTGATAATCAGGTCTACGAGTTTGAAAATCTTGAAGAACTTCGTGCATTTGATGACAGGTATAAGGAAAACAGCGGCAATGTCGCACTTGAGCTTATCGCAAAGGTCTTTGATATTCCACAAAGTCATATAAAAGGTCTGCGCACGCTTAAAGCGGGAATGACCAATAAATCTTTCTTATTTGAGGTGGATGGTCAAAGCTATATTTGCAGAATACCCGGCAAGGGTACAGATGTGCTTATCGACAGGAAGCATGAGTACGATTCATATATGGCGGTAAAGGACTTACATATCACAGAAAAAATAATCTACTTTGACAGGGAAAGCGGCTACAAAATTTCAAAGTTTTATGAAGGTTCAAGAAATGCCGACCCTAAGAATAAGGAGGAAATGGGCAGATGTATGGAACTTTTAAAGAGTCTGCACGATAAGAATATAAAGGTAGATCACAGCTTTGATATTGCGGAGAGAATAGAGTATTATACCAAGCTTTGTAATGAAAGCGGCGGAATATCTTTTGAGGACGTGTCTTTTGTCAAAAAGAATATGCAGATATTACTTGGTCTGCTTGATCAGATGAAATCCGATAAATGTCTGTGCCATATTGACAGTGTTGCCGACAACTTTATCATCACATCCGATAACAGGATAAAGCTTATTGACTGGGAATATGCCGGTATGGCTGAGCCTATAATAGATGTGGCTATGTGTTCCATCTATTCTTACTATAATAAAGATGAAGCGAACGCACTTTTGGAAAGTTACCTTCAAAGAAAGCCTACCGACTTAGAATATAAAAAGCTCTACGCCTATATGGCTCTGAGCGGTTATCTTTGGGCATTGTGGACTGTATATAAGTCAAATATCGGGGAGGAATTCGGTGAGTACTCTCTGAAAATGTACAGATACGCCAAAGACTTCTTTGCGGAGGCAATGAGAGATTAACCCAAAATGAAGAGGCAAGGAGTTAGGGCTCCTTGCCGTTTTTTTAATCCATACTTACACTTATTCCGCCTCTTCTTTCACTTGGCTGGATAAGCACAGTTACCTGATCGTTTCCGAGCCACTCGAAAGTATAGGACTCACCGGATGCCTGTCCGATAAATGTCTTCCATGATACGTCAGCTCTTATCTGAGGATCTCCCATACCGTTTTTACTGAACCAGCATATTACGGCGTCAGGATCTACCGCGATGCTGTCCATAGATTTTATATTTGATAAAACCAAAGGATTGCCGTCTGAGAGCAGTGCAACATAGGCATCATTACCTCTGCCTACAAGTGTTGTGGTTGCAAGACCTTTTTGTGAAAGCACACCGATGCCCAAAAATCTTACCGAGTAGTCACAATCATTGGTAAATGCCAAAATATTTTCAGACTCCACAGATACGGTCTCACCCTATAGCCAGCTTATATACCACTACATGCTGTCCGTAGTGAGCATAGTATGTTGTGGAATTGCCGTGCATATTCACCTTCATAAGAGGTATGTTCTCACCTGCAACTCTTCTTACCAGCTGTCCGAATATCGCCTGTCCTATACTGCCTCCCGGTCCAAGTATCATCTTCTCAAAAGAATAGTTCTTCGCTCCGGCATTTTCACCTGCTATGAAGGCGCCCGCCTTTGCAATCAATGTGTCATTACCCTCACAGGTAACCTTAAGTGTCAACTCGTTAATAACTTCAAATGTCAGCATACTTCCTCCTTATTCGACTGCTACTCCATAAAATTCACAAAGACCTGCCAGATCTTTGTTTACTCCGTTTCCTATTGCATTAAACTTCCATGCACCGTTGTGCAAATATATCTCGCCCATCATCATGGAATTGATATTGTTATAATATTCCTCCACCAAAAACGACGCAGACTCCGTATTGTTTAGAGGATCCACTATCTGAATATAGGCATCCTTTAACATACTGAAATTCAGCGAGTTTTCAAGTGCGTCATTGATAGTCATTACAAAAACTATCTTGGCTACCGCAGGATTCAAAACAGCTGTATCTATATCAAATACTTCCAATACATTTGCAGTCTCTACATTCTTAAACAATACACTTTTTTCAGGGCTGCTTTCCTGACCGTAGAATACAAAATAGTCATCGCCTACAACTTTTCCGTTTCCTGCCAGCAAAAATGCCGATACATCCACATCACAGGCGGAATTTTTCACATTCCATCCGAAAGTTTACCTTTATCTTCTTTGAACTTAAGTTAAGAGGCACCTTCTGCCCCTTTGAAACCCTCTTTGTAAGACTCGGCAATGTGATATGTGTTGAATTATTACTTTGTCCGCCAGCTGCCGCCTGTATACCGCCTTGACCTGCCGCAGTCGGCTGCACAACATTTTTGGCTGCAGTACCTGACTGCACATTACTTCTTGTGGCACCGGTATTTTGTGAAGATGCAGCTATCTTTTTTCTTATAATATGAAGTATTCAAGATTTCTACATTTTCACTTGTAAGTACTATACCCTTTTTTTGATTCAAGCTTTTCCAAATCACTTGCACCTATAGGTTTTGTAATATTCATTACAAAAGTACTCATATTCACCTCTCTTTCTTAACCTACATCAAGACCTGAGTGATACGAATAATTTCCGATACCGGCAAGTAATCTGTGAAAATCCGTGTCCTCCAGCCTTTCAGGCATTATTTCTATATTTAAAAGTTTAAATATTTCCTCACATCTCTCAATACACCTGTCAAACAGCTCAGGGAAGCTTTCTTTTGAGTATATACCCTTATCCCAAGGATTTATCCAAATCTCATGATTCAGATTGAAAGTCTTCTTAACATCAGGTATCTCATCAGAGAGTATCTTTTGTGATACTATAGGTGCTTTCAAGAAAATAGTCTCTATTGCATTTACCCTGTTCTTTTTTCTGCCTGTAGGATCCGCCAATGTCCTCACACCGAATCTCATTGCAAGCACCGACCTGTGCACCATTGCAGGTGTTACTCTGAAGTTGTTTTTATATGTTATCGGGTAATATGTCTTATTGATCACTCTTGCAAGAAAGTCCGAGACAAACTGTATCTCAAATCCGTTTAGTGCAAGTGTCGCAGCCTGATTAAACTCCGATGTCTTTTTTTTCTTATATTTTAACAAAAGCAGTGTATCTATATCGTTTTCAAGTGCCGCGTGCATACCGTATACATAGGCACTGTTTTTGCCCGTCTCATGTCCGATTCTGGCATATACATATGGATGACAGATATAATCTCCCACGTAGTGGCAAAGAAACCCTGCAATATAGCTGATTGCCTGTTGTTTCTTTTGTGTTGACTCCATACCCTGTATCTCATACATTGCATTTGCAAAGAAATCGTTTACATGGCTTTCATGCATATAGAGCCTACATTCCTGTAGTCTCTGTGTCTTAGTATCGGTATATTATAAAAGAACATATCCGGACCTTGCAGCCCAAGCTGATACAACCATCTGTATTTGGAGATGATATGCTTTAACCCCGAGTTTTCAAGTTGTCCGTATGCCTTTACACCCAAGATATAATGTGTTGTAAATCCCGGCATCTTCACTCCTTAGTATATTCATAGACCTTCGTCAAATAGTAATCTGAAAAAAGTCCCTCATATTCATTAAAAGTATTTTTCATATTTAATTTCTTATGTGCAAAGCCTATATCTGCAAGCTCAATCATACCTTTATCAAATTCAGTATCACCTGCCGCAAATATTCTTTCACCTTTATATTCATTTATAAAGCGTCTTACCGTATCGAGCCTTGTTTAATTTCTTCGGCATTATATAAAGCTTTTTCTTTATTATATAAAACTTCCACCAAATCAGGGTCCAACTCAGACTTAAGGTCTTTTACCACAGCCTCAATATCATCACATTTTGTAAAGATAAAAAGGTTGTCTATATTTCTGCATTCAAATATTCTTCTTTTATCTTTTTCAAGCATTTTGAATGCTTTTTGTCTTTCAACGGCTGAATCCTCTATGATTTCAAGGCTCTTTAAATACCATTCATTATCCGACTCATCCGTTCTTTAAAAGCTGACCCGCCGTTTGCACATAGTACATACTTTCGGAACTATACTTAGGTTTATCCTTTCATACTGCATATATGTCCTTGTAGTAACAGGGACTATCAACAGCCTTTCGTGCAGTTTCTTCAAAAGTTCATAGGAGTACTTTGACATAAAGCTGTTATCTTCTCCCTTATAAAACTTCCACGCTTATCCTGTTTTCTTTTATATCCGTTTTCTTTGAATAAATCAAAGTATTGTCCAAATCTGTAAATAAAATATCCATAAAGACAGTTTAACACTTTTTTTATAAAATAGTCATTTTAAAAAAATTTTTGAAGTATGCAGCAAATAAAAAAGCCCCGGGATTTCTCCCGAGGTCTTAATTTTATTTTTCTTTTCTTCTAAGCAATACTATTAATCCGCATGATACTATCAAAAGTATGAAGTATCCGAAAGTATTTCTGCTGTCTGAAGTCTTCGGTACCGATAAAGCTTTTCTTGTGGATTTTGTATTGTTCAAAACATCGGCCTTAGGCTTATCAATAATAATCAAAGGTATTTCAGGGTTGTTTAATTCAGGCTTGTCAATCTGTGACTTAACATCATTATTATTCACTACGGTAGCCTTTGCAGGTCTGACGGTTGAGTCACCGCCACTTCCTCCTTTGCTACTGTTGGAGCGTGTCGCTATAGATGATGTGGCTCTAGGCCTTATTGTAAAGTCAATGTTCCAATCTCTCGGATCTACTATACTGCTTGGTGTTGCAAGTTTTACATTCTCAGTTCCCGGAGTGATTACCACACTCGGATCCTTCACATATATATATGTAATCTCAACAGGATTTTCTCCGAATATACCGCTTGGGCTGCCTGATACCAAGTCTAAATGATAACCCGGTATGTACTTTTCACTTGTCTCATATGGGAGTCCCAGCTTTCTTGTTCCGTCAAAGAATTCTTCACTCTCTATCGGGAAGCCTGCTGAATTGATGTAACGGGCAATTACATTTCCTGCATTCTTTCTGCGATAAATAAAGTCAACTCTTTGTGTTCCCGGATCAAATACTCCGTTTGCATTAGCCGGCATACTGACAAGGTCGTAGTATTCAAAAGACTTAACCTCTGAAGTATAAGGCATTCCGATCTGCTCACTGCCGTTTAGTACCACGGTGTTTGCAAGTTCTGTATTTCCGTCTTCATCAAGATATCTGATAATAATATTTCCGGCATCCTGACGCTTATAAATATAATCGACTGTGATATCCGATGTTCCATATACTCCGTTTGCATTATTAGGAACTACTACAAGGTCATAGTAGCGAATGTTCTTTTTGTGGAGTAGTATATGGAAAGACCGAGCTTATTGGCTCCCGGTAATACTTCTGTAGTTTCTATTCTGTTTCCGTGAGTATCATAGTAGTTGGCTGTGATATCACCTGCATCATCTCTTTTGTACTCATAGGTGATGACATAGTTGACACCCGGAGTAAATGTTCCCGTATTGTTTGCAGGTGTAGGATTTACCACCGTAAAGTTGGTTATACTTACAGGACTTGTAGTATAAGGCAATCCCTGACTTACTTGTTCCCGAGAAGAATTCATCAGGTGCCAATGTATTTCCTGTACCCTGCTTCTACATGATGAACTATTACATCTCCCGCATCATCTCTTCTGTAGTAGTATGTAACTTCTCTGTTTCCGTTTGTAGGATAGATATCCGCATATCCGTTCGGATGAACGTCAATTACCGAATAGTACTGTACGCTTCCCGGATTTGTACTGTATGAAAGTCCGGCCTTTCCTGCTCCCGGAAGATATTCATCAGGCAGCAATGAATTGGTCGTTCCTGTTTCATAGTGATGTACGGTTACATTTCCCGCATCGTCTCTTCTATAGTAGTAAGTGATCTCTCTAAGTCCGCTTGCCGGATATGTTCCCGTGTAATCTGTAGGTTGGGCATTTACTACAGTGTAGAACTGTATGCTCTTGGCACTTGTACTATATGTGAGTCCCGACTTTTCAGCTCCCGAGAAGAACTCATCATGTGAAAGAGTCGCATTGGTTCCGTCTTCAAGGTGATGTACCTTTACATCTCCGGCGTCATCTCTTCTGTATCTGTAATAAACATCAACAGGTGTATTTCCGAATGTAACCACAGGGTTTACAGGTGAGCTTACCAAGTGGAAATGTGGGAAGGTCTTACTCTGTGTTGTATAGGTAAGCCCCAGCTTATTCGTTCCGTCAAGTACTATGGCTGACGGTGTTCCTCCCGGAACGGCTGAGTACAACTCATTTCCCGTACCGTCATCTATATAGTGAACAGTTATAGACGATCCGTTATCTCTCTCATAGTAGTAGCTTATCTCCTGCGGTGCAGTAGTGAATGTAAGCAATGTAGGGCTTGGTGCCTGATACAGATGATAATTCATTATCTGTGCCAATCTGTCCTGTGACTGATAGGTAAGTCCAAGCTTTCTTGTACCGTCTATAACCTCAGGTCCTGCAGCCGCTCCCACTGTAGGTGAATAAAGTTCCGTAGTGGTTCCTCTTTCATAGTGGTGTACCTTTATATTGCCTGCATTCTTTCTTCTATATGAGTATGTTACAGTAGTTGTACCGTCACCGAATACTCCGGATGTAGGTGTACTGCTGCTTATAAAGTCATAATTGTCTACAGGAAGCTGACTGCTGTTCCAAGCCAAACCTTCTTTATTCGCACCTGACAATACTGTAGGAGTATTTACCATAGTACTGCTTCCAAGACTCTCAGGTCTTGTCAAGTTCTCTCCTTTATCGATATCTATATATTTTATAGTGACATCAGGTGAGGTATTTCTCTCATAGTAGTAGGTAACAGTCTTTTTTGTAGCATCAAATGTTCCGCTTGTCGGACCTTGCGGTGTACCTACCAAATGATAATGAGGTATTGCATAACTTCCTGCCGTGCTTATATCTCTTCTGTATGTCTGATACGGCTTACCCATCTGCCTTACACCTGAAAGTACTTCGGCTGCCGGTGTGGCTGTGGACGATGTGACATACAGCTCTGTGGTCGTTCCCGTCTCGTAGTGGTGAACAGTTACATCACCTGCATTTCTTCTTACGTAGTGATAGGTTACTGTAGTATCTGCGGTATAACTTCCGTTGGCGTTTGCCGGAAGATTTGCAGTATCCACTTCAAAGTTAGGATCTGTTGTTATAGGAGCTGTGGTATATCTTGTATCCCTAGGCTCTCTTGTAGTCACATCAGCTACAAGATTGCTTCCGTCCTCATCCTTTATATGCTTAACTGTCAGATTATAAAAATCTGTCTTTAAGCCGAGGTTTTTTTATAGCTGTAGGATTATCTCTTGTAAGATTTATCGCTACACTTGACCAAGGTGTATTAGGTATCGGAGTCTGATCCGCATTAAGTACAGATGCTCTTGTAGTAAATGAAGTGAAATCGTTTCCGACTACAGTGGCACTGCTTTGTACATTAGGTGTGGCAAAAGCTGTCGCTTGTCAGATTCTCTACATAGAGCTTTATAGTTTCCTTCATTGCTGAGCTTATTTGTAAAAGCTTATATTTCCGTTTTCATCCGTTTTACCGGACTCTACAACACTCTCAGTACCTGATGCGTCAAGCTTTACAAGTACATAAGGTCTTTTAGCTATATTAAGGTCGGTACTGTCATATACTCCGTTACCGTTTAAGTCATAGAAGGCATGAGTTGCGATATTGTACTTATGTGTACCTACCTGTGAATCCGTGAACTCATTTGCGCCGTCAAGGTTGTTGCCTCTCCATGAAGCCACAGAGTTGTTGGCTGTATCTGTAGCCGCATTCTCCTTTGTATCAGGCATCTCAACTTTATAGTTGAATGTAACTTCCTCATTTGCAACTACACTCTGACCGCTCTTTAAATCCGCCTTAAACATTGTTACCGCGGACCAGTCACTGATACTTGAAGCCGGCACCCATGTGGCATTTACATTACCGTTTATATTGTCACTTGGAGTGTTTGTAGAATAATAAACGTCAAACTTACTGTTGTTTACAGTTACTCCCGATATAGCCTTAGGATATATCTTTGAACCTCTGTCATGGTAAACTCCGCTTCCGTCTTTGACAATGAACTTGTCGTTTGCATACGGAAAAACATCTATTACGTGGAGATCCTGTACAGGATCGTTTGTGTTGTTCCAAACTCTTACCTGATAGTCTAAGATATCTCCCTTGTCAGCCTTTATACTTGTTTGGTATACACTGTCTGTGGAAAGTTTTACTTTCTTTCCAAGTACCATCGCCTGTGGCGGTACAAAGGTATAATTATATGTCAAGGTAGAAAGTCTGTCTGTTGTATTGCCGTTGTTATTGGCATCATACGGATCAAGGTAATCTGCGGTATCTGATGAATATATAACTCCCGGAGCCGCGCTTGTTGCGGCTGTAGTGTTATTATCCCAGCTGAGTATTGTCTTTATCTGATGAGGTCCCGCATCCAATCCGGCACCGGCCTTAAACGAAACTCTGATACGGTCTAATACACCGTTTATCTGATTACCGTATCCCGCTACTTTAGAACCGGGGAATGTAAGGTTTGTCAGTTCAAACTCATACGCCGTCTTCCCGGCATTTCCTTTATAGTTTGGTATAACTGTCGGATTTGGGTTGAAATCAAAGTAGTTTGCAGTAAGGATCCGTGAGTTGAAACAGCATTATCGAATAAGAGATCTGAATCCACCACCACTACAAGTTTTGGATTTACTGCAGGTCTGGCATCCCATAATACGCTCCCAGTACTGCAACCTCGGCACAACTGTCAAACTTCCGCCTGTACTTATTGTAGAAGTCGCAGAATTTCCATTTGATAGACATTCCATCACTTATAAGCTTCATATTTGCATACGGATTTCTGATATAAGCATCCGCATTTGAAGATCCAAGCTCTTCATCATTTGAGTTTCTAACTCTACCAAAGTTTCTTACCAGCTTATAATATATATCATTTGTATGAGCATTCAGATCATTTATAAACGCTGTATGAGTAGCCGGTGTGAGTTTTGTCTGAACAACAAGTCCAACAGCTTCTTCATCAAACTGTGATATTGTGATATCATCATCAAATATTAGTCTGTAATACCTGTATGATACAGGTGTAGGCAACATTGTAGGTATTGAGTTTTCTCTGTATTCTGCAGATGAATTTACAGAAATCGGTGCAATATCGGTATCAAGAGTTGACCAGTTACTTCTGTCATTTGAAGCCTGTAATTTATTATGTGAGAGCTTTGCAAGATCAGCTGCACTAAGTCTTTCAGGTCTTACCCTAAGTCCATAGCCTGTCAATAAGCTGCTCAGCTGTGGCTCATCTTCTATTATTCTGAATTTGACACTTGTAGCTGATGTCGGTCTTGTACCGCCAAACTGATCTACACTTACAAGATAGTTGTATGTGAAATCACTGTCTCTTGAGATATTGCTTCCGCCATCTCCGAGTAAAGTCTTTCTTATTCGGATTCTTCTGACATACATTGCTCTATAATGCAATTGCCCGTATCTTCTTGTGGAGTTATCAAGTGTCCCGTCAGTATTTACTAAAGTAGTTGTCTGTTCAAAAATTACTGTAGTCGAGTCATTTAGCTTAACCTCCTGATTTCCATTCCATTTAACAGAAAATGGAGGGTTGATTCTGGTTATAAGCCCTTTATCAATTTGTTGAGTAATAGTATGGTCTGCACTGTTATATGTCCAGTTTGCATTATTAGGTAAAGACGGATCCCATACTGCATTAGCAGGCAGTTTTATCTTAAACTCTACCTTTCTTTTATCCATTCCGGCTCCTACACCTGAAGGTACAAGTGATACCGCACCATTGTTTACATTTGCCGGACCGGCATAACCGTCTCCGCTCATAGAGGTAACATAACTTGTAGACAATCTGTTGTGAGCCGAATTTGTATCATCATCCGAAACGTAATCTTCTTTTCTATTGATAGTTGCAAGAGTAGCTGTAGCCGCATCATTCGGATAAAGTATTCCTACCGGAAATGTCTTTGCTGTAAACTGACTTGTTGAACTTGCCAAAGGCATATCTGTTGCCGGATTTTTACCTGCTTCAAAAAGCTTTACCTGAATGTTGAAGTTTTCTCCGTTTGCTAAAGCTGCATTCTTTAGAGTCAACTTTATCGGCACCGATGAGTATCCTGTATCAAGTCTGGAATAGTTTATCTTTATAATATAGTAATTAGGATCACTGCTTTATAATATTTACACTTGTAGCTCCTGACGCCAGAGTAACATCACTTGCAGCAGGTGCCGCAAATATACTCTTATCCAAGTATACATATGAAAAAGGATTATACAGTGTGGACGTCGTTCCTGAGAGCGTATTCGTCACATAATATGACTCTTTTTGTCCTACCAAAGATGAAGTCTGTCCGGATAAACTGTACCTCACATCTGTAGTGATTGCACTACCTGCACCTGTCGCATGTACTTCGCCCGGTGGCGGAAGTACCGACAATATCAGTGCAAAAAATAATAACCAAAAATACTTTAACGATTTTTTTGCCATAATACCTCCATAGTTTATTTTTGTTTTACATAAAAAATAATCCCAAAAAAATATTTGGAAATTTTAACACCGGCTTATATGTAAAGCAAAATCAATTTATTGTCGTATATTCTTAACAGTTATGCCAACTAAAGCATTATACTTGTAAATATTTTATCATTTTTTTAGGAATGATTACTATAGTTATTCTTTAATAAAGATTTACTAATATCTGACTTTTAATGTAAGATTTATTTTTATCTGTATTATAATTTTAAAAAACCCCCGGTTTTTAGCCGGGGGTGAAAACTATCTGTCTTCTTTTTTCTTTAATACAAGTGATATTGCAGCTGCCAGTGAGCTTATAAGGATGAAGAAGTAGCCTCTTACATCTTTGCTGTCGGCAGTCTTCGGAACCGACATTGCTTTTCTTGTATCCGGAACTATAGTCGCCTTCTGTGGTGTAGGTTTCTTAGTCTCGATTACAGGCTTGTCGATTATAGGTACTACAGTATCAATTGCGTTCTTTGATTGTCCGTTGTTTGTTGCAACAGCCTTTGCAGGTCTTACATTAGCGTTTCCGCCCGAGCTTCCACTTCCGCCTCGACTTCCGTTAGAAGATGTTGCAATAGACGGTGTAGCTATAGGTCTGTTAGGTCTGATAACAAGATCCTGATCTCTACCCGGAGTAATTATCTGACTCGGTGTAGCTATTCTTGACGGTGTTATCTGACTTGGTGTTATAGGATTAATCGGGCTCGGACTAACCGGTGTTATGGGACTTATAGGGCTCGGTGTTATAGGATTAACCGGATTTATCGGTGTTACAGGTGTAACAGGGATTATCGGATTAATCGGGCTTGGACTAACCGGTGTTATCGGGCTTATCGGACTCGGTGTTATCGGATTAACCGGATTTATCGGTGTTACAGGTGTAACAGGGCTTATCGGGTTAATCGGACTCGGGCTAACCGGAGTCGGTGTTACAGGAGGTACCGGTGTGATAACCACACTTGGGTTCTTTCTGTAGATATATGTCACTTCGATTGTTCCGTTTGAGAATATTCCTGTTTCTCTTCCCTGTACCAGATATAAGCTGTATCCTGTAATATCCTTTGGGTAGTGGTATATGGGAGTCCAAGGCTTCTTGTACCGTCAAGTACCTCATCACTTTCTATAGGGAATCCTGCAGTATCTTTATAATGGGCAATTACATTTCCTGCATCTTTTCTTCTATATACATATGTGACACTCTGATCTGTACTTGTAAATGTTCCGTTTGCATTTGCCGGTATACTTAACAAGTCAAAATTATCAAAACTCTTGGCACTTGTAGTGTATGGAAGTCCAAGCTTCTCACTACCGTCCATTACCTCAGGAGTCTCAAGAGGCACATTTCCGTTCTCATCAATATGCTCTACCGTTACAGTTCCTGCATCTTTACGCTTATAGATATAATTTACCGTAATAGGTGCCACTGTAAACGTTCCGTTTGCGTTTGCCGGTACACTTATCAAGTCATAATTTGTGATAGTCTTAGGTGTTGTAGTATAAGGCAATCCTACATTATCACTTCCTGTAATAGTATCCGGATTATCAATCCTGTTACCGTGATTGTCAAGATAATTTATTCTTACTCCGCCTGACTGCTTTCTCTTATAAAGATATGTTACAGTCTGAGCTCCGCTTGCAAATGTACCGTTTGCGTTTGCCGGCACGCTGCTTACCTCAAAGTCCGCATAACTTTCAGGACTTGTTGTATATGGCAATCCCAGCTTTCTTGTACCGTCAAGTACGTTCGGTGCACTAAGATCGCTGTTGTCATATACCGACTTATGATAAACTGTCACATTTCCGGCATCGCTTCTTCTGTAGACATAAGTTACAGTCTGCGGTCCTGATGTAAATACACCGTTTGCGTTAAGAGGTGTGCTCACCAATGTGAAGTTCGGTATTGTTTTTGCTGTTGTATTATACGGAAGTCCAAGTTTTCCGACTCCTGACTGAACGTCAGGTGTTGAAATAACGTTACCGCCGTCATCTACATAAACTGTTGTTACATCTCCTGCCGGTTTCTTCTATATTCATATATTACAGTCTGAGAACCTGTGGTAAATCTACCGTTCTTATTAGCCGGCTGGGCAACCAACTCATAATCTGTGATGTTCTCTTCATTTGTAGTATATGTAAGTCCAAGTTTTCCGGCTCCGCTTAGAACAGCATCACTGTGTAGTGATGTTCCGGTTCCCTGCTCAAGATATTTTACTGTAACATCTCCCGCATCATTTCTTGTGTAGTAGTATGTTACCACTGTAGTTCCGCTTGCAGGATAATTTCCGCTATGTGCTGTAGGTGTAGCATTTACTACCGTGTAGTTTGGCTACAGCTGCAGGGCTTGTAGTATATGTAAGTCCGGACTTTCTTACTCCGCTTAAGTTCTCATCAGGTGATACCGATGTAGTCGTTCCTGCTTCATAGTGATGTACCAAAACATTTCCCGCATCATTTCTTCTGTACTCGTAGATTACAGTCTGAGCTCCTGTCGTAAATGTACCGTTCTTATTAGCCGGCTGACCTACAAGTGTGAAATGTGGAACATTCTGTTCATTGGTTGTATAAGGAAGACCGAGTCTACCTGTACCGCTTAAGTTATCGTCGCCTGCTACCTGTGTGGTTGTTCCCTGCTCATAGTGATGTACTGTAACATCTCCTGCATTATTTCTTGTGTAGTAGTATGTTACTACTGTAGTTCCGGTATTCGGATATGTTCCGGTGTGGTCTGTAGGTGTGGCATTTACTACCGTGTAGTTTGGTACGGTTGCCGGACTTGTATTATATGTAAGTCCCATCTTACCTGTACCGCTTAAGTTATCATCGCCTGCTACCTGTGTGGTTGTTCCCTGCTCATAGTGATGTACCAAAACATTTCCCGCATTTTTTCTTTTGTACTTGTAGATTAAAGTCTGTGCGCTTGTACCATGTGTAAGGTTTGTTGTTCCTGTTGCACTTGGTGTGGTCGCACTCGGCGCTCCGCTTGTATCTACTCCTACATACTCAAAGTTGGCTATATTGGCTTCCTTATTTGTAAAGCTTTCAGTCACTCCGAGTTTTCCGGTCCCTGAAACTACTACAGCACTTGGTGTACCGCCTGTAGGAGAGTAAAGTTCTGTTGTAGTTCCGTCCTCATAGTGATGTACCGTAATATTGGCAGCATCTTTTCTTCTGTAGTAATAGTTTACTACCTGATTTGCCTGCCACATATGTAACTGTAGTTGCTCCTGTAGTTGTATTAGGAGTGTTGGCTCCGCCGGCTCCTGTTACATCCACTCTTACAAACTCGTAGTTATCAATATCGGCTTCCTTATTTGTAAGGTCTTCACTAAGTCCGAGCTTTCCGGTACCGTTAAATACCTCGGCACTTGGAGTTGTAGAGCCGCCATGCTTATAAAGCTGTGTTGTGGTTCCGTCTATATAGTGGTTAACGGTGATACTTCCCGCATTCTTACGTTTGTACTCATAAGTTACAGTAATATCACTGCCTGCCGGAGGATAATTACCTGTATGACCTGTAGGTGTTGCACTTACCAAGTCATAGTTTGTAAAGGTATCCGGTGTTGTTGTATATGGTAATCCGAGTTTTCCGGCTCCGCTCATTGTATTAGGTGATTGAATAGGTGTATTAGTTCCCTGCTCTACATATTTTACTATAACATTTCCGGCATCTTTTCTCTTGTACTTGTAGATAACAGTTTGTGCTGTTGTCCTATGTGTAAGAGTTGTCTCTCCTGTGCCGCTTGGACTTGTAGCTGAAGGGGCTCCGCTTACATCTACACTTGCATATTCAAAGTTTGCAATATTTGCAGCCTGATTTGTAAGGTTCTCAGTTAATCCGAGTTTTCCGGCTCCTGAGATTGTAACCGCACCCGGTGTACCTCCTGTCGGAGAATAAAGTTCGGTTGTGGTTCCGTCCTCATAGTGATGTACTGTTATATCTGCAGCATTCTTTCTTCTGTATCTGTAGATTACAGTCTGTGCTCCGGTCTGATATATGACATTTGTCTGTCCCGAGCCTCCGGTTGCTGTAAGTCCCGGTGCTCCGCTTGTATCGACACTGACATATTCATAGTTGTCTATGTCCGCTTCTCTGTTTACAAATGTTTCGCTCAGTCCAAGTTTTCCTGCACCGTCAAATACCTCGGCGCTTGGAGCTGTGGCTCCTGTAGGCTTATACAGTTCAGTTGACTGTCCTACTTCGTAGTGATGTACGGTAATATTGCCTGCGTTATTTCTCTTATAGTAATAAGTTACCGTCTGATTACCGCTCTGATATGTACCGTTTTGGTTGCCGGGCACTGTCACTACAGTAAAGTTTGGAATAGTCTGTGTGGTTGTTGTATAAGGCAGACCGAGTTTTCCGGCTCCCGGTAATGTCATATCAGGTACCAACTGAGTGGTGGTTCCCTGTTCATAATGATGTACTATAACATTTCCGGCATCTTTTCGTCTGTACTTATAGATAACCGTCTGTGCTGTTGTTCTATGTGTAAGTGTTGTCTCTCCTGTGCTGCTTGGGCTTGTAGCTGAAGGAGCTCCGCTTACATCTATTCCCGCATAATCGTAGTTGTCTATATCGGCAGCTTTATTTGTAAGATCCTCAGTCAGTCCAAGCTTTCCGGTTCCCGAAATGGTTACCGCACTTGGTGTGCCTCCGGCTGTCTGTGAATAAAGCTCTGTGGTAGTTCCGTCCTCATAGTGATGTACCGTTATATTTGCCGCATTCTTTCTCTTATAGTAGTAAGTTACTGTCTGCGGTGTACTAAGGTAAGTAACAGTCGTTGCACCTGTCGCACTTGGCGCAGTCGCACTGCCTGCTCCTGTTTTATCCACACTTACATACTCAAAGTTGTCTATATCGGCAGCTTTGTTTGTAAGGTTTTCGCTCAGTCCAAGTTTCTGCGTACCGTCAAATACCTCGGCACTTGGAGCGGTAGCTCCTGACGGTTTATAAAGTTCGGTAGTCTGACCCACCTCGTAGTGGTGTACCGTAATATCTCCCGCCTGTTTTCTCTTGTACTTAAGTATAACGACATTCTGACCCGGGATTCAGTGTTCCGCTAAGCGGTCTGCCGTTTGTCAAATCCGGTTCTGCGTACTCAAAGTTTGTTACGCCTGTGAGAGTTGTAGGCGGTGTAACACTGTATGTTGCTCTAAATGCATGTATAGAATCCGTATCCGGAACATTTCCGCTGCCGTCATCAAGAGGTATCTGATTGCCCGACATATCTACATGTTTTACTTTAAGTGTTGAATTGCTTGCTTCAAGTGCCGCATTGGCAGTCTTTTTGTCATTAGTCGGTGTTACTGTAACATTTGCCTCGAATACGGCATTACCGCCAAGTGTTCCGTTGTTAAAGTCATTACCGATTACAAGCGATGTTGAAGTAACATGTATTCCGCTTAGTGTGTCTCCCGTACCCGGAGTAACCACTACTTTGTATGTACCCTGAGTTGAGATATTGTCAAATGAATAATCACCGTTGGCATCAGCTGTAGTAGTAACAGGGTTACCGCTTACATCACGCACCGGTGTACCGTCGGACTTATAAAGTGCTACGCTTCTTCCTGCTGCAGGTGCATCATCATCTGTTGTAAGATATGTACCGTTTGCAGTTCCGCCTGTAGGAGGTACATCATAGTAAATCTTACCGCTTATTTATACTTTTTCGGAACAACAGTATTATTCAGTGCCTCAAAAGCACCTGCATAGTTATTACCTGAGAATCCCGCAAAGGTATTTACCGCCTTATCTGTAGTATCAAGCGGTACGGTATCAGGCATCTTAGCTTTAAATGTAAGTACATCTGTAGTGTGGCTTGCAAGTGAATATCCCGGCTTCATCTTAGCCCTGAACATAGTTACCTGTGACCAGTCGGATACTGAAGATACCCATGTAGCTCCGCCGTAGTTTGCATCTATATCACCCTCTGTAACAGGGGTGGTACTGTATTCAAACGTATAATTTGCATTTGCATCTATCGGTCCTGTAAGTGTTACCTTATATGTAGAACCTCTATCGGTATATACACCCTGTTGGTTAGGTACTATGGACTTATCTCCCACATGTGGCAATATATCATAGAAGGTAAATCCGGTTACCGCATTAATAGAGTTATTAAAGATATTCAACTGATAATCTACTATCTGCTCACTGTCAGGAGTAGTAATGGATGAGTACTGTGCATTTCCGGCATCGGCTCTCTTTGATCTCTTGGTCAAAATAAGCTCAAGCGGTGGACTGTATACATAGTTTTCCTTTTTACTTGAAAACTTTTCAGTAGTATTTCCGTCATTATCAAGATCAAGTACATCAGGATACAATCCTTTAATATCAGTACCGTCAGTTACTTCCTCGTTATTATCCCAAGAGAAGTATGTATCTATAGTTCCCGGTCCTGCTGTAACATTTCTGGTAAACTTAAACTTCGGATAAAGATATATATATCTATATGTGTTATTTCCCTCCGGAAGATTTATATCTGGAAGATCCCAAATATATGCTGTTTTTCCGGTATTTTTAAAGTTGTACTCCACTCTATAGTTTCTGACTGCCGCCGGTGTCAGCTCAGGTGTATAAGACGGATATACATCTATACCCTGATATTCAAAGCCCGGATCAACCAATGCATAAAACTTCGGATGCTTTATATCTCTGCCACCCGGACCAAGATTATAATAAAATCTTATATCATCTTCTAACCGAACAACCTCATCCATATATTTTGTACCTAAGTTGCGACCTTGAGTATAATGATTATACTCATATGCATACGGCTTATTCCACCCTGCATAGCTCTGATATGTACTTGTCACATGAGTTGCCAGATTAGTATCACCTGTAAGCTTACTATCGTTATATGTATATATCGTTGCTCTGTCTGCTGCTGCCGCCAACTGTGTCTTTACACTATTATATGAGTTCGGTGCTAAGCGAAATGTATACTCTATATTAACAATATTTCCGCTTATAGCCTGTACCTCTATAGGATTGTCGAACTTAAGTTCTATTTTTTTATACAGTGTAGGTGTCGACAATGTCACCTCTGTGGAAGAAGATGTAATAGATACATCTGTAGCTATTATTTCAGTACTTCCGTCAGGCTTTGTACCTATAAGTTTATTATGTGAAAGTGCAGCCTGCTGAGTTGTATCAAGCACAGGAATACTCTCATATGAAGTACCTCCTGTTGCCCCCTGTACATATCCCGTAGAATTCGGATATGTTATCTTGTATGATACAAGTTCCAGTTCTTCATTAGTTCTTGGAGTATCTTCTATGGATGATATAGTATGATGATATGCTCCCTTGACAGGATATGTTGAAGGGTTTCCTGTATACCACACCCATCTCGGATATATCGTATACTTATGTACAGTATTCTCTCTCGTACCTAACATCTTTGTTCCCGGACCACTTTTATATACTCTTAATCCGTTATCTGTAGGTGGCGTGCCCGGATATGAATAATATCCTACTTTTGCAACAGATTTCTGTAATGATGCTGTATCTAAAGAACCGTCGTCGTTAACAAACTGCCATGTAATAGGGAATGACACATATGCATATGACGACTGTGTTCCTACAGGTTGATTATTATATTTTATATAGAACTGGTCAAACGTACTGCTAATATTTCCATACTGTATATCCTTACTTATAGTATGGTTACTTGCATTGTATACCCACCCTGCATTATTTGTATCACTTGTATCGAACCTCTCATTAGCCGGAAGTTGTACTGTAAGTCTTGTCTTCCTTCTATCAGAGCCATAGCTTTTTTGTGCCGTACCATGGTATGTACCGGCAGCAGGCCAGTTGGTTCTATAAGTATTTATGTATACTCTACTACTATAGTTATTTGACAGTGTAGTATTGTTCTGTAAATCGGTACTAACCCCCTGTAGAAAACTATAACTTGTAGAATAATTACTCGTTTCATTTACATATCCTACAGGATATGTCTTAGCAGTAAAAGTATTATTGGAACTCTCTACCAATGTTCCGTTACCGTCATATACCTGCCACGGTATTGTGTAGGTTTCATTGTTAGCCAGTGAATTCGGCTGTATAGTTGCCTTAAAAGGTACCGTCAGCGTTGCACCGCTACCCAAACTTGTGTATTTCATTGTAACAATGATGTATTCATTATTGCTGCTGTAATCAATACTCAGGTAATCTGTTGCCGGTCTGCTTAACCATGTGGAAATATTGGAAGTGCTTATATAATTTCCAAATATCTTCTTCGGTAAATATAACTTGGAATAAGCACCCGGAAGACTTCGCCCTCCCGACTGCATTGTTATATTTGCGTAGAACGGTACTTCTTCTCCTACATAGAAATCCGAATTTCCTCTGGACGCTACAGTACGTTGATCATATGTTACGTTCGCGACAACGTCCGGATCATCCACTACTGCAGGCGGTCCTGCATAGGCACTGAAGATGTCGCTCATGGATAAGAAAACCATAACAAATGACAAAAGGGCCGCTAAAAAGCGTTTTCTGAATTGCTTCATTAAACCTCCTTATTTAATTTATTTTACTGTCTTGCCTAAATATTCAAGTTTTATATTTTTTTAGTGAGATTTGATTGATTTATCTTGATATAAAAATGCGTTCAATGTTTGCGTTTTGATATTGCGTTTTTTTAATGTTAACAAATGTTATACTCTGTAAAAATAAAGTCTATAAAACTGATAATAAGCCGTCCTGTAAATGATTTTTAAACACATATAGGAGTCATCTATACGATCACTCCGACATTAACTCTTACTTATTCTTCTTATCATACACACTCCTCCTTCTTAACTCTCACTATGATTATACTTATAACATATTTTAGTTAATAATGGAATATTTATTTAACTTTGTCTTAAATACAGGCATTATCTGATAAGATTTTTTTAAACTGATTTGTGCAATATTTACATATGTTTTATAAATTTTCATTTATCCCCTTTCTTTTTATATGTTGATTAAGATACTAAAATATAATTATAGTCTATTATCTTTAACGTTTTTATTTAAAAATTTTTAACACTATTATCACCGAAACAAAAAAGCCCCCCGACATAGGTCGAGGGACTATAAATGCTTAGCCTTTATTCAATTTCTTTTTTCTTTAATACAAGTGATATTGCAGCTGCCAATGAGCTTATAAGGATGAAGAAGTAGCCTCTTACATCTTTGCTGTCGGCAGTCTTCGGAACCGACATTGCTTTTCTTGTATCCGGAACTATAGTCGCCTTCTGTGGTGTAGGCTTCTTAGTCTCGATTACAGGCTTGTCGATTATAGGTACTACAGTATCAATTGCGTTCTTTGATTGTCCGTTGTTTGTTGCAACAGCCTTTGCAGGTCTTACATTAGCGTTTCCGCCCTGAGCTTCCACTTCCGCCTCGACTTCCGTTAGAAGATGTTGCAATAGACGGTGTTGCTATTCTTGACGGTGTTATCTGACTTGGTGTTATAGGATTAACCGGTTTTATCGGTGTTACAGGTGTAACAGGGCTTATCGGGTTAATCGGACTCGGACTAACCGGTGTTATCGGACTTATCGGACTAGGCGTTATCGGATTAACCGGATTTATCGGTGTTACAGGTGTAACAGGGCTTATCGGATTAATCGGGCTTGGACTAACCGGTGTTATCGGGCTTATCGGACTAGGCGTTATCGGATTAACCGGATTTATCGGTGTTACAGGTGTAACAGGGCTTATCGGATTAATCGGGACTTGGACTAACCGGTGTTATCGGACTTATCGGACTAGGCGTTATCGGATTAACCGGATTTATCGGTGTTACAGGTGTAACAGGGCTTATCGGATTAATCGGGCTTGGACTAACCGGTGTTATCGGGACTTATCGGACTAGGCGTTATCGGATTAACCGGATTTATCGGTGTTACAGGTGTAACAGGGCTTATCGGATTAATCGGACTTGGACTAACCGGTGTTATCGGACTTATCGGACTAGGCGTTATCGGATTAACCGGATTTATCGGTGTTACAGGTGTAACAGGGCTTATCGGGTTAATCGGACTTGGCGTTACCGGAGTCGGTGTTACAGGAGGTACCGGTGTGATAACCACACTTGGGTTCTTTCTGTTCGTGATAGTGAATCTCGTTGCAGCTGTACCGGAAATGGTTGTTGAATAGCCATCAATATGAACTTCATCAACTGTGTATTCAATCTCATGTCCATCATCGGCATACTTAGGTAAGTTAGAGAAAGTATGTTCCCAGTTATCATCTTTTGTAAGAGTAATACTTTCCTTCTCTGTACCGTCTGCTAACAATTTGATAGTTGCAGAGCCCGCTTCTTTTCCAACCCAGACTTTTTTGACCGGAACAGATATTTTTTCTGTATTGGTGTTCGTTACAGTGAAGCCATTTTCCATATCGCCAGTTATTGAAGAATCGTAGTTCGTGATTGCATCTTCTTTAACGGTATATTGAATCTCACTGCCGTCTGTATTCTTTTTCTTTAATCCTTCAAAAGTATGTTGCCCATTGGTTTCCTGCGTTAAGTGTGACAGAATCGACCTCATGACCATTTGCAAACAGGTGAATAGTAGCCCCAGTTCCTTCTGAGCCTATCCACTTCTTCGTTACATGAATAGACCTCTTTTCTGAAATCGTGTTAGTGATAGTGAATCTCGTTGCAGCTGTACCGGAAATGGTTGTTGAATAGCCATCAATATGAACTTCATCAACTGTGTATTCAATCTCATGTCCATCATCGGCATACTTAGGTAAGTTAGAGAAAGTATGTTCCCAGTTATCATCTTTTTGTAAGAGTAACTCTTTCCTTCTCTGTACCGTCTGCTAACAATTTGATAGTTGCAGAGTCCGCTTCTTTTTCCAACCCAGACTTTTTTTGACCGGAACAGATATTTTTTTCTGTATTGGTGTTCGTTACAGTGAAAGCCATTTTCCATATCGCCAGTTATTGAAGAATCGTAGTTCGTGATTGCATCTTCTTTAACGGTATATTGAATCTCACTGCCGTCTGTATTCTTTTTCTTTAATCCTTCAAAAAGTATGTTGCCCATTGGTTTCCTGCGTTAAGTGTGACAGAATCGACCTCATGACCATTTGCAAACAGGTGAATAGTAGCCCCAGTTCCTTCTGAGCCTATCCACTTCTTCGTTACATGAATAGACCTCTTTTCTAAAAATCGTGTTAGTGATAGTGAATCTCGTTGCAGCTGTACCGGAAATGGTTGTTGAATAGCCATCAATATGAACTTCATCAACTGTGTATTCAATCTCATGTCCATCATCGGCATACTTAGGTAAGTTAGAGAAAGTATGTTCCCAGTTATCATCTTTTGTAAGAGTAACTCTTTCCTTCTCTGTACCGTCTGCCAACAATTTGATAGTTGCAGAGTCCGCTTCTTTTCCAACCCAGACTTTTTTGACCGGAACAGATATTTTTTCTGTATTGGTGTTCGTTACAGTGAAGCCATTTTCCATATCGCCGGTTATTGAAGAATCGTAGTTCGTGATTGCATCTTCTTTAACGGTATATTGAATCTCACTGCCGTCTGTATTCTTTTTCTTTAATCCTTCAAAAGTATGTTGCCAGTTATTTCTTTCATTTAGTGTGACTGACTTTCCGGTATCTACTCCATCTGCCCATAAGTGAATGGTAGCTGAGCTTCCTTTTGGTCCAACCCATTCTTTGCTTACTTTTACATAAGTCTTATACATCTTGTCCTTGATAGTAAGTGTTCCGCCTACATCATCATTGACATATACAGAATATTCATTTGGATCAAGTTCATATCCCTCCGGTGCTTTGGTTTCCTTTACCTTATATCTGCCTTGCATTAACTGATCAGAAATAACAGTACCATCAGCACTTGTTGTTAAATCGAACCAAGTTTCATCCGGCTTTGTGACCTTGAAGGTTGCGCCTGCTAATGGTGCACCATTATCAACGTCAACTTTTCTAAGCTTTAATTTCTTAAGCAACACACCACCGGCTGCACCACCCGAACGACGATACTTCCAAGTTCCGCTACTGGACTGAGGAGGGTTTGTGGAAGATGTCAAAGTGGCATTATTTGACTGCACAAAATCACCATCTTCAACTGTGGATTTATAAGACAAGAAATAGGACTGTGTTCCAATGTCTCCAAGGTCAAGTCTGAATTCAGTCTTATCCTCGTTGAATGTAATCTTGTCAGAAATATCAACTACTTCACCGGTATAGGATGTCGGACTGCGGATGCATCATACTCACATTTCATAAAGTTTGAAATTTTTCGGATGTAATGACTGTTGGCAATGAATCCGGATCAATGAAAATGACCATTATTCGAAGTGATCTTATCTGTAATAACAACATTCTTTAAATATTTGTTTTTGTTCTGTTAATACGAACACCCCAAGCAGCCTGATCAGAAACAGTTGGAGATTTTGCCCATTTACCAATCACCTCAACAGTTGAAAGAGCTTTATCCGGTTTTACAATGATTGGCTTAGGACCAGGTGTCAGATCTTCTCGATTATTGACTCCCACTTTTACATTGATAGTCTGGTTATCCCCAACCTTTTTATTAATCTTTAAATCAAAGTGTAAATGTCCTTTAAACTTATACTTTCCGGTTGCGTTTTCATTAAATACAACATGTACATTGCCACCACCACCTGTTGCTGTTGCAGCATTCGTCTGAATTGTTGCTGTACCTACGACCATTCCATCTTCACCTTTAATATCAAATGTAGTCGGATAAGTTACAGCAGTTGTTAAATCGAATTCTTCAGGAATTTTAATATCAAAGTAATTTCCATTATCCAAGAAAAATTGATTCAGGCATTTCAAAATTAAAATCCAGCGTAAGCGTGGCTGACTTTTCTGTTTCAGTAACTGGCTGGTTACTTGTATTTAAGATTTGAAAGCTTGTAATCCTGGCATCTACAGCTAAACCGTCAGCATAGACAGTAAGGTTCAAACCTTGAAACATCATAATGAATATCATAAGAAATGACATTATAATTCCAGTCAATCTTTTTCATATTTAGATCCTCCAAACTTTTTCTTTTTCTAAAGTCTGTTAAGTATAGTAAACATGCTGTGTTCGACAGCAAATATACTCGTTTTGATTACTCGGCATTGCTACCAAAGTATAGTTAGGGATACTTAGATTGTTTTGTATTATATGGCAATCCAAGTTTGTTTGTACCCGGTTTTAAAGTAATATCTGTTACCAACGGTCTGTTTGTACCCTGCTCATAGTGATGTACTATTACATCTCCGGCATCCTTTCTTCTATATCTGTAGATTACAGTCTGTGCAGTAGCCTTGTGTGTAAGTGTTGTATCACCTGCAGCAGTCGGTGTTGTTGCGCTGTCCGCTCCTGTCACATCTGTACTTACATACTCGAAGTTGGCGATGTCCGCTTCTTTATTTGTAAGATTTACAGTTGTTCCAAGTTTTCCGGCACCCGGTATGGTTTGTGCACTTGGTGTTGTGCTTCCGGTTGGAGTATATAACTCTGTACTTCCACCCACTTCAAAGTGGTTTACAGTTATATTTCCTGCAGTTTTTCTCTTGTACTTTAATATTACGACATTCTGTCCCGGATTTAATGTTCCGCTAAGCGGTCTGCCGTTTGTAAGATCAGGCTCCGCATACTCATAATTAGCCACTCCTGTAAGTGTTGCAGGAGGTGTTACCGTATATGGATCTCTAAAGCCGTGAACACTGTCCGTATCGGCTACATTTCCGCTACCGTCATCAAGAGGTATAGGATTGCCTGCCATATCTACATGTTTTACTTTCAATGTAGAGTTGCTTGCTTCAAGTGCCGCATTGGTTGTCTTCTTATCGTCACTCGGAGTCAAAGTAACACTTGATTCAAATACAGGGCTTGTGCCTGAAGTGTTATTTGTAAAATCGTTTCCTAAATTGTTTCATTAAACCTCCTTAATCTAACATTTAGTAAAGTATCCACAAAACCACTTTTAGGAGTCATCTAAACGATCACTCCAAACTTAGCCTATGTTTAATACTTTACCATTTATGCGCAGTATTGTACACGAACTTGAACTTCATGTTCTCCTCCTTATCACTCTTTGACTGCACGATAATAATACCATAAAAGAGTCATTTTTATAAAACAGCCTGATTGATTTTTGTAAAATGATTTTTAAGAAAAAAATTTAATCTTCACTTACATTTTACGCCTCAAAACTGTCTAAAAATTATCTTTATTAACATATGATTATTATCTTGCAAAAGTCATCCGCAGAACGTATCACATTTTCTCTAAAAAAATCAGTATCTTTTTGTGTCATGTATTTTAAAAATACAAAAAAAGAATCAAGGGCATCACCCCGACTCTTATTTTTTTAATATAATGCACTTACTACTACTGCTCTCTTTCACTACTCTCACGCTTTTTGTATTTTTATTGTTTTTTACCCTGACTGCTCTCACATTTTGTCCCGATTTTCAGCCTTATTTTAACTACTCTCACGCAATCTCTAATTTGTGCATTTTTACTTCAAACTACTCTCACGCATCGTCTGAAGCAGCTCTAAAACTACTCTCACGTAGTTAATAATGTATAAATTTATGCCTTTTTATAATTATAACCTTTTCAATTTGTCAGTCATCAATGTGTAGACGTCTATATTTTTGTCAAACGTGGTCTTTATAATACCTGCTATCTCATCCGTATATCCCGGTGCTACTATCACTATCGCTTCAAGCTCTCTCTTTCTTGCATCATCCGGTGAAATGATCTCAATATGTGATGCCGGTGCAAATTTTCCCTGCTTAAAAGGTGCCGAATCTATGATGCAGTCCACATACTTTGCAATACATGTTGTGGAGCAAAGTGTAAATCCTTGGTGTGACGCTCCCCATATGGCTATCTTTGAATAGCCCTTTACCGTATCAAGTACTTCTTTTGCGATATCCGTCTTCTTTGAGATAATACCGCTTATATCAGGTAACTTTCTCTTTTTCACTATCACTTCAATAGTATCTCTGTTGACCGTACTTGACTCAAGCACCTCAAATCCGCTTATATTTAAAAGATGTGTAAGACTGTCAAAATTGTAATATGCAATATGGTCCGGGATTATCTCATAGAAACTGTTCTGCTCCAAGATATACTCAAAGCTCGGTACCGTAATAAGTCCATAGCCTTCATCACATAGATTATTATATATTGCTTTTAAGTATGTCCTCGGATGCGGCTGATGCTCCAAAAAATTAAATGACATAAAGGCATCAAAAGGTCCGTTCTTAAATACATGTTCTTCACTCTCCGGAAAGTCTTCATCCACTCTGAGCCCCGCACCTTTTGGCAATTTCTACAAGTTCCTTTTTATGCTCCGTACCGTAGCCTTCCACGGAAAACCTTTAAGCATACCTAAGAACTCTCCTCTGCCGCAACCGACTTCTATTATCTTCTTGCCTTCAAGCGATGCAAACTCTATAAAATGTTTGTATTCACTCTTTCTTAAGTCTTCCATCGTAGTGGAATATCCGCCCGCTCTTATAACATCTCTGTAGTAATAAACCGCATCGTTTTTTAACTGTACCAGATTGCAGTCCTCACAGACGCAGAGCGACACTTCTATACCGCTGTCTTTATCAAGCTCTTCCTTTGTCGGTATATCCTGTGCACTTGCAGGCATATTTTCAATTTTCATAAGTTCATGTAATGAACCGTTACAACTAATACATCTTTTCAAAACCGTCTCCTAAACTTTATATACAATCTTTTATTCCCTTTTCAAATCCGTAGCTTTCAACAAAGCCTACTCTCTTTAGACGCTCAATGCCGGGATTTAGAAAAGGTAATCCTTCACTTGCCGCTTCCTTTTTCTCTACGACTATACCGCCGCTGCTGTTTAACAGTCTCTTTATATCTTTTACATAGTCCATCAGTATGCGGTTATTCTCTCCTGCCACATTGAATACGAACTCACCTTGTAGGTCTTTTTTTGAAATCAGAGATATCGCTTCACATAGGTCTTTAATATATATATAATTCCAAGACTGTATACACTCTCCTATATGTACAGCTATATTCTCTTTGAAATTCCTTATACAGGTGGATATGAGCGATGTCTCATGGTCACCGCTTCCAAACACCGAAAAGATACGCATATGTACATACTCTATTCCAAGGCTGTCTCCAAGATTTTTGAGTTTACTCTTAAGCTCCAATTTGGCTTTGCCGTATTTTGACTTGGGATTTGTAGGGGCATCTTCACTTTGCTTTGGTATGGCGTTTATATCAAAGTCTTTGCCGTATTTTGCTTTCTATATCTGCAAGTGTCTGTCCGTATTCCGCCTGTGAACCTGCAAACAGAAATCTTTTTGCACCTCTATACTTGCATACTCTCATAAGCTTTATGGCGGCATCTATATTCTCTCTTTGGATGTTTTCATCCATTCTGCCTTCTTTACCGATACCGCCCCACGCCAGATGTATACATACGTCAAAATCTATGTCCAGTCTTTCTATATCTTTCATATCAAGGACTATAAGTTTGAATTTATTATTTGCTTCATACTCTAAAAGCTCATCTTTGCCTCTTGCATTTTCTCTGACCAAAGCAAGCACTTCATCTTCCTTTGAAAGAAAGTATTCCACCAAATGTCTACCCAAAAATGAAGCTGCTCCTGTAATAAGTACTCTCATAGCTTACTCCGACATTCTAGGCACTATCATATTTTCTTTCATCTCCTCATCGGATAAGAAAGGAGTCAAATCTTCAAGAGGAGGGCTTACCATTCTACCGTCTGCAAGTTGCTTTCCTGATGACTTAGGCTCAAAGTTTTGCTCCTTTGTCACAAATGCCTCACAGATAACAGGACCGACTGCCTTAAATGTCTTAGATACCGCATCTTCAAGCTCACTGTTTGTCTTTGCACAAAAATATGTAATACCGTACGCACCTGCAAGCTTTCCCATATCCGGGAATGAGAGATCCCCGCTGTCAGGTCCTATTCCCACCAAAGGCTTGTCACCAAAGAACTTATTCTGGGTTTGTCTTATACTGTGGTAACCTTCATTGTTTATAAGGAATATTTTTATATCTATCTTGTGGTGAACTATGGTCTGAAGCTCCTGCAGATTCATCTGTATACTTCCGTCACCTGTAATAAGTATCAGTTCTTTATCAAATCTCTTTCCGTCAAGATTTGCCATATATGCCCCTATTGCGGCAGGCAAATCATATCCCATAGATGCGACTGCGGAGTTTGATATAAATCTCTGACCTTTTTTGATAATATAGGAATGTCCTCCTACAACACAGGCCGAACCGTTTCCTACTACCGTGATCTGATTTTCTTTTGCTCTGTCACCGATATCTTTTATAAAGGCGTAGACATTGGCTTTTTTACTGTCGTCATTTTCAAGGAACTCAGGTCTGCATACAGGGTATTTTTTCAGCCAATACTTAACCGTCTCATTCCAACTCATACCTTTAAGTCCTTCACCGCCTTCAAATATCGGTGTTTTTTCTTTCTTTAACATATCTATAAGCTGTCTCATAAATACCTTACAGTCTGCATGAACAGGAATATCTATATGAACGGTAGGCTTTTTCAACTCTTCCTTGTCAATATCGTTTACTATTGTAAAGGCTTCTCTTGCCCATCCTTTGTAGTTGAATCCTACCTGCCTGAGGCTGAGCCTTGAACCTACCGACAGTACAAGGTCTGAGTTTTGCACTGTAAAGTTTCCCGGTCTGTCTCCGAAATTTCCCGGTCTGCCTGCATACAGCGGATGGTCTACCCACAGGCAATCCTCCGAGTTCCAACCTACCACCACAGGAATATTTAAAAGTTCTATAAGTTCCAAAAACTCCTTATGTGCATTTCCTATTCTGATACCGTTACCGGCGTTAAATACAGGTCTTTTTGAACTTTTAATCTTTTCGATTATTTCTTTTAACACTTCATCCGGCACAGCTTCAGGTACATTTGCCAAATCAAGCTTTGTTCTTTCATCTATATCAGTCTTGTACGGCGAGTCTGCAGCCCAGCCGTCTTTACCCGACTCATAATTTTCTTTATCAAAACCTATAAGTTCATCCTCTTCAATATATGCACCCTGAACATCCAGCGGAACATCAAGCCATACAGGACCCGGTCTTCCGTTCATAGCAAGGTACATACATTTTTCTATAAGATATCTGATTCTCATAGGCTCTATAACCATTTCACTGTACTTAGTCATACATTCTATAGACTTGCAGATATCAAACTCCTGATCTCCCATAGCTCTGATTCCTACATTCGAATATCTGGCAGTCCAGTCATATCTGACCTGTCCTGAAAGTATGAACATCGGTATGGAATCAAGCCATCCACCAAGTACTCCGGTAATAGCATTTGTTCCTCCCGGTCCTGTAGTCACACAAACTACTGCAATCTGATTGTTGATTCTGGCATATGCTTCAGCCGCCATTGCACAGGCCTGCTCATGATGATTATAAATCATTGTAAGCCCGGCTTGGTGACCGAGTCCGTTATTTAAATGCATTGCACCTCCACCCGTCACGCTGAAGCCCCGGGTTATGCCAAGCTCCACAAGTTTCTTCGCAATATATTTGCTCAATTTTATTTTCATAAATTTCTCCCTGGTTAAGTACATAAATTTTTATATTAAGCCGGTACTCCGACCGAATTTTCAAAAAACATTAATACTTTGATTATACCATAAGATTAATAAGTATAATACTTCTTTTATCTTTCACCCTAAAAATCTCTTTCTTTTTTTCTTACAGTTTCTTACCATTATATATATTCCCTTTTCAAGGGAAAAAAAGTTGTTATAATGTAGTTACAAACTATAAGTTTAGTTTGAATTTTTTGATGGAAAATGAGGTCAGTTATGTTTATTAAAAAATTTATGTCTATGCTATTGATTACTGCCACTATTTCCATGACTGTTGCTGTACCCGGCCATGCTGCCATGCAGATTACAGATGCAAACTCCTACAAGTGGAGTAAGACAGGCAGTGAGTGGAAAGTTGTTGACGGTTCAGGCAATCCTGCTTCAGGCTTTATAAGCTACAATGATCAGACTTACTATGTTGACAAAAACGGCATCATGAAGACCGGTTGGATCAAGTCATCGGGTTCTTGGTATTACCTCAATAACAACGGAACATTGGCTCAGGACCAGTGGATTGACAATTACTATGTTGATAGCACCGGTAAAATGACCAAAATACAGTAGGATAACTATAAAGTGGGGCATTGATATTCAATGCCCCTAGTGGTTTTTATAGACTCTTTTATATTTTTATTAAGCTTATTTCATCTTTTTTTCATTCTCCAAAGAACTTACCAGCGCTTTTGCCGTATCTGTTGAGGTCAGCACATTCACACCGGTTTCTATCGCATTTCTTCTTATTATAAATCCGTCTTTGCTTCCGGCTATTCCTCTCATAGGAACATCAATTACAATATCTATCTCATGACTGAGTATCAGGTCAAGAATATTCGGTCCTTCTTCTTCAAGTTTTCTTATTACAATCGCATTCACTCCGTTGTCATTTAATACTTTGGCGGTTCCCTTTGTAGAATATATAGTATACCCCAAAGCGTGAAATCTCTTTGCAATATCTATGACCTTACTCTTTTCACTGTCTCTGACTGTTATTATCATCTTTTTATGCTTAGGTAACCTTATACCGGCACCCACAAACGCCTTATATAACGCCTCATTGAAGTTTCTGCCGATTCCCAGACACTCACCTGTTGACTTCATCTCAGGTCCGAGCGAAATATCCGCTCCCTTTATCTTTTCAAATGAGAATACCGGCATCTTGACAGCTACCAAATCCGGTTCTCTTAGAATCCCTGTTCCGAATCCCATATCTTTTATGCTCTCCCCACAGATTGTTCTTGTTGCAAGTGATATTATAGGAACACCTGTCACCTTACTGATATACGGAACCGTCCTTGACGACCTCGGATTTACTTCTATTACATATACATCCTCTCCGTCCGCTATAAACTGTATGTTTATCATTCCCTTTATATGTAGAGCCTTTGCAAGCCTTTTTGTATATTCTACAATCTTAGACTTTACCGTATCACTTAAAGACTGAACAGGATATACACTTATAGAATCTCCGGAATGTACACCCGCTCTTTCTATATGCTCCATAATACCGGGAATAAGTATATCTTTACCGTCACATACCGCATCCACCTCTATTTCCTTACCGAGTATATACTTGTCTACCAGTATAGGGTGTTCCTGTGCAATTCGGTTTATTATCTCCATGAAGCCGTCTATATCATTATCATTTGTCGCAATTTGCATTCCCTGACCTCCCAGTACATAGGAAGGTCTTACAAGTACCGGATATCCTAGCCTGTTTGCCGCTTCTTTTGCCTCTTTTACCTTGTATACGGTCTCGCCCCTAGGTCTTGGAATCTCACATTCTTCAAGGATTTTATCAAAAAGTTCTCTGTCCTCCGCCGCATCCACATCTTTTGCATCTGTACCGAGTATAGGAACTCCCATCTTCATAAGGCTCTGTGTCAACTTGATTGCTGTCTGTCCGCCAAACTGTACTACAGCTCCGTCAGGTTTTTCTATATCTACAATACTTTCCACATCTTCAGGAGTAAGCGGTTCAAAATACAGCTTGTCCGCTATATCAAAATCTGTACTGACAGTTTCCGGATTGTTATTGATTATAACGGTTTCATATCCAAGTCTTTTAAATTCCCAAGTTGAATGTACGCTGCAAAAGTCAAATTCAATGCCTTGTCCGATTCTTATCGGTCCCGAACCCAGTACCAAAACTTTCTTTCTATAAGACCTTTTTGCTTCATTACTCCCGCCATAGCATGAATAAAAAGTACGGTGTCTGTGCTTTGAATTCTCCGGCACAGGTATCTACCATCTTATATACCGCCCTTATATCGAGTCTGTGTCTTAATGTCTTTATCTCTTCTTCACTTTTATTTGACAGTCTTGCTATCAGACTGTCGGGAAAATTCAAGTCTCTTTGCTTCTTTTTAAGAGTTCTTCGTCCAATATCTCACTTGAAAGCCTGTTTTTCCGTCTTTACAATATTTGCGATTTTAGAGATAAACCAAATATCAATCTTTGTTATCTTATGTATCTCTTCAAATGAAATGCCTTTTTCTGATTGCCTCAGCAATTACCCATATCCTTCTGTCATCAACTCTTTGAAGCTCACTCTTTAAAGCTCTCTGTATCAAGCTTTACCGTAATCATAGTCAAGCAGGCTGTTTACATGCTGTTCAAGTGAGCGTATCGCCTTCATAAGTCCGCCTTCAAAATTGTTACAAATACTCATCACCTCGCCTGTAGCCTTCATCTGAGTACCGAGTTCTCTCTTTGCGCTGATAAATTTATCAAAAGGAAGTCTCGGCATCTTTACTACCACATAGTCAAGCATAGGTTCAAATGCCGCATAAGTTTTTCTTTTGTCACGGCATTTTTTTATCTCATCAATGTGTAGCCCCAGTGCAATCTTTGCAGCCACCTTGGCAATCGGGTAACCTGTAGCCTTGCTTGCAAGTGCCGATGACCTTGATACCCTCGGATTTACCTCTATTACACAGTATTCAAAGCTGTCGGGATTTAGTGCATACTGTACATTGCAACCTCCTGTGATATTAAGCTCTGTGATAATGTTAAGTGCCGAGCTTCTAAGCATCTGATATTCCTTATCCCCCAAAGTTTGACTTGGTGCAACCACTATGGAATCACCTGTATGTACATCCCACAGGGTCGATGTTTTCCATATTGCAGACTGTAATCACATTGCCTATGCCGTCACGCATCACCTCATACTCTATTTCCTTCCAACCTGCAATACATCTCTCCACCAAGACCTGACCTACCCTTGAAAGCCTAAGTCCGTTCTCAAGTGTCTCAATAAGTTCTACTTCATTGTATACAATACCGCCTCCTGAACCTCCAAGGGTATATGCGGGACGAAGTACTACCGGATAGCCTAGAGTTTTGGCGTACTCTACACCGTCTTTTACGTTCTCAACCACTTTGGATGCTGCAATCGGCTCTCCTATTTTTTCCATAGTCTGCTTGAATGTATCTCTGTCCTCGGCTTTCTTTATAGTAAGCGGCGTAGTTCCTATCAGTCTTACATTCTCTTTTTTTAAGGAATCCCTCTTCAAAAAGTTCCATAGCCAGATTAAGCCCAGCCTGACCGCCAAGTGTCGGCAACAAAGAATCAGGTCTTTCTTTTTTTATTACCTTTTTGACAAATTCGGCTGTCAAAGGCTCTATATATACTTCATCCGCAATATCTTTATCAGTCATTATTGTAGCCGGGTTTGAATTGATAAGTACGACCTCCACTCCTTCTTCTCTAAGTGCAATACAACCCTGTGTACCTGCATAGTCAAACTCCGCCGCCTGCCCGATAACTATCGGTCCCGAACCTATTACCAATACTTTCTTTATATCATTATTCCTTGGCATTTAGTCCTCCATCATCTTTATAAACTTATCAAACAAATATGAACTGTCACGTGGTCCCGGGCAGGCTTCCGGATGATACTGCACCGTAAAAATCTTTTTATTTATATATCTTAACCCCTCATTTGTACCGTCATTTACATTTACAAAGGCAGGCACACATATATTCTTATCCAATGTACTTTCATCTACAGCATATCCGTGATTTTGTGATGAAATATATGTTCTGCCGGTTTCAAGGTCCTTTACCGGATGGTTACCTCCTCTGTGACCGTACCTTAACTTATAGGTGTTCGCGCCTGTAGCCAATGCCATAAGCTGATGCCCGAGGCATATCGCAAATATCGGGATGTCGGTATCGTAAAGCTTTTTTATTTCCTTTATTATATCCACATTCTCCTTAGGATCTCCCGGGACCGTTGCTTAACATAATGCCGTCAGGCTTAAGCTTTAAAATTTCTTTTGCCTTTGTATCACATGGCACAACTATCACCTCACAGCCTCTTTTTTGCAGCTGCCTTGCAATATTTTTCTTAGCTCCCGAAGTCAATCAGCACCACTCTTTTACCTTTTCCCGGTAAAATGTAAGTCTCTTTTGTGCTTGTTCTTTTTACTACACCTTTTACACTGTACTCCTTTATCCTTTGTAATATTTTTTCTACAACAAAAGAACTGTCAACAGTTATAAAACCGTTCATAGTACCGTGTTCTCTCAATCTTTTTGTTAAATCGCGGGTATCAATACCGCAAATACAGGGGATATTATTTTTTATCAAGAAATTTTGTATACTGTCTTCATTTCGAAAATTAGATGCGACTTCAGATAATTCACGCACAATCAAGCCGTCTATCCACGGCCTGTAAGACTCCATATCATCATAGCAAATTCCGTAATTTCCTATCAGAGGATATGTCATCACGACCGCCTGCCCCGCATAAGACGGGTCGGTCATCACTTCAAGATAACCTGTCATTGAAGTGTTAAAAACAATTTCACTTACCGCTTCCCTAAGGCTCCTACATTTTCACCCTCATAAACGCTGCCATCTTCTAAAATCAGATATGCTTTCATCTTAATCCCTTTCTATAAATATTTGGGGTCAAGTCATTGCCCCAAAGTTACAATCAGTTATTTAAATAACCTCTGATTCTTTCCTGTAACATAGGAACAACTTCTTCCTCAAACCAAAGGATTTTTCTTTAACCATATCAAATTTCTCGGTGACGGATGTACAAGCGGCAAAAGCTTCGGCAAATACTCCTTATAAGCCTTGACCGTTTCAGTCAGATTCTTCTTCTCTTTATCACCCAGATAATACTTCTGTGCGTACTGTCCTATCAGAATAATAAGCTCGATATTAGGCAACTCTTTTTAGCAATCTCGGATGCCACTTTAGGAGCAAAATCTTTTTCTCGGAGGAAGATCACCGCTCTTACCCTTTTCCCGGATAATAAAAATCCATAGGAATGATGGCAAAAAAATATCTGAATTGTAGAATGTATCCGCATCAACACCAAAGCCACTCTCTAAGTCTGTCACCGCTCTTATCAAACCAGTACTTTTCCGGCCTCCTGCGCCTTAATGCCCGGTGCCTGTCCCACAATCATCACTTTAGCATTTTGCGGAGCCGAAAACAGAGGCTTAATACCTGCATCGGTAAACTCCTTATTCTCCTTGTCCGCCATGATTTCATCAAAAATCTTTTGAACATTTTTCTGAAAACATAAAAACTCACACTTCTTTCCTGTGGAGAAAAGCCCACAAACTTTTCTATCTATGATAAACCAAAGCAAAAAAGTTTTCAAACTGAAAAACTTTTCGGTATACTTCAAAAATTATAGCATATTGATTTTTTCTTGACATTTACCTACCTCTGAAGTATACTTCTACAAGTATGCGGGTGTGGTGAAATTGGCAGACACGCAAGATTTAGGTTCTTGTGGGAGACCGTGCAGGTTCGATTCCTGTCACCCGCATTTAGCTGTCATGAGTGGTGACAGTTTTTTTATTCTTATAATTTTCTTTATATATATCAAAGTATTTGACTAAACTCCCTATTATTCATTATAATTAAATAAAAAAATATGACGAGGTTTTGAGCCTCAAACAGGAGTTTCTTATGGCATTTTTTTAGGGATTACAGAGCCACCGGAACATTAACTTATAAGCAGAGATTTTTTTATTTATCTCTACAGTCCCCATTTATTTTATGATATTTGCACTGATATTTTCACCTATCAAGGAAATATTGCCCGGACTTTGGCAAATAATCATACAGCCCGACCTTCTTATCACCGACTATATAGTGGTCGGCGGTATCGGCGCAGCATTTTTCAATGCGGGAATACTTACACTCATCCTGCTGTTTTTGCTGTATCACTTCAAGGTAGAGTTTGACAGACATATAGTGGTAAGCTCATATCTTATATTCGGGTTTTCACTTTTCGGAAAGAATGTAGTGAATATATGGCTTATACTTATAGGCTTCTTTGTGTATGCCAGACTGCACGGCTACTCACTGAAGAAATACATCTACTACGGACTGTATGGTACAAGCCTCTCACCTGCCATTACACTTGTAATGCAAATAGGGCACAAAAGCACTGTTTGGCAGTTGCTCTTTGCAACAGTAACAGGACTTATCATAGGATATGTGCTTCTACCAATATCACTTCATGTAAAATCCGCACACAAGGGCTATTCACTCTACAATGTAGGATTTTCATCAGGTATTATAGCTACCGTACTTGTATCTATATTTAAATCATTCGGTGTAGATATAGAGACCAGACTTATTTGGGACAGTTCACATACAATATTATTTGCCGTTGCACTGTTTGTATTATTCGGCTATATGGTTATGGTCGCACTTATACTGGACGGCAAAGATCTTTTCCCGTCATATATAAGGCTGCTTCGTGAAACCGGAGTACACGGCACATACAAGCACAATTATTCGGATGCCGTATATATCTTTAATATGTCAATAAACGGTATAATAGCTACAGCTTTTGTACTGGCTGCAAAGGGTGACTTAAACGGACCTACTATAGGATCGATATTTACAATAGTAGGCTTTTTCTCCTGCCGGCAAGCATATGAAATATACTTCCCGTAATGGTCGGAGTATGTATATCGGCATTTATGAAGCAATGGTATATAAATGATCCTGCACCTATACTTACGCTTTTTATTATCCACCACTTTAGCACCTATTGCAGGGTGAGTTCGAGTATTGCAGGTCTTATAGCCGGGTTCTTACATTCATCTGTAGCCCTTAATGTAGGTATTGTATACAGAGGCCTGAACCTTTATAATAACGGATTTGCAGGCGGTATAGTCGCCATATTTATGGTGCCCGTTATAGAGGCAATCATAGAAAAAAGAAATAAAATAAAGAACTCGAGGATATTGATGGAAAATATTACAGACAATATGATAAAGAATGAAACTCCTTGGAATGACGGTATCCAAAACGGAGATACGCTAAAGAGAGTCGGTGATTCAAGATGTGAGCAAACCTATCAGGTCAGCGCCAGATACCTAAACGCTTCAGGCAGACTGTTTGGCGGCGATTTGCTTTCATGGATTGATCTTATCGGCGGTATTGCTGCCAAGAGACATTGTAATATGCCTGTTTCCACTGTAGCAATTGACAATATACATTTTTCAAAACCTATGTATACCGGTGATATTGCAGTTTTGGTTGCCAATCTGACTCATGTAGGCAACTCAACGATGGAAGTAAGAGTAAACAGCTATGTGGAAGATCTGGCTACAGGAAAAAGATTCCTTGTAAATACCGCATACCTGGTATACGTTGCACTACAGGATGATAAGCCGCACAGAGTTCCGAGGCTCATCCCTGAGACCGACAGTGAGAAGCGTGAATGGTTTGCCGGTGAGACTCGCAACGAAATACGCAAATCTCGTAGGAAAGAGGGAATCTAAAATTGCAAAATTATATCAGAAGCATCGGCTTTTCAATGTACAAGAAGAAAAATGAAGTAAAAGAATTGCTTGATAAAATTCAAAGAGAAAATATCGCCTCGGCAAGAATCAGTGTGACTACGGAGAAAGGAAAGACTTTGGGAGATACGTAAAAATCTCTCGGAGTCTGTGGGGCTATGTATATACGGATATCTTGAAAATCTCGGCGTATTTATAAGAGAAGGTTATTTCCCATATGTGAAAGATACTTCTGTAAGCTCCGTCTCAAAATGCAGTATAGAAAAACATATAGACGACTCGATATTCTCAGGTATGCTTGATGACAACAGGCTTGGAATGTCTTTGATATTCAGACTTTCAAACCCACTTGACTATGATACAAGCAGGAAGATATCATCCGTCAATCTGTTCGGCTTTTTGCTCGGACAGCAAAGGTCTTTATTACCGATAAAAAAAGACCTTGGTGAAATTGAAAATTCAAAGCAGAGGTCACAGGATCGAACTTTTACTTATAGAAGCCGCCAAAGCGAGGTGATGAAAATGCTATAGATACTCTGACTACTGATGAAGCATTACTGTATTCCACTCTCAGTGACAGGATACAGACCGAGGATGTATACAGTATCGTTGATACACTGTTTATGCCTTACGGTATGGAAAATGATATATACAGTATTGTAGGAAATATCTTGGATATAAAGAAGAAGAAAATATACTCACTAATGAAAAAAATTTTTGATACTTAAGGTAGAATGTAGCGATATAGAACTTAGTATAGCCATAAAGAAAGAGGATTTGCAGGGTGAGCCTATGGTCGGCAGGGAGGTTTAAGGGCAATATTTGGCTGCACGGTAAAATAAATCAGTAATAAAACAGGGGCTGTGAAAATAAGTCCCTAAAAAGAAATAGGACCATTCGTTCATGCGAAAGGTCCTATTTTTAATAGTAAAATTAACTTACAATGAAAAACTTTACAGTAGCTATGTAATTCAAAACAGGAGATATTTACCACTGCTTTTTCAGATTGTTTAGATCTGCTGGATCCTGTTTAACATTTGACAGATTGATGGGAGGAATCGATTTAAACAAGCATCTGACGGATATTCCGGTGACACAACGGACGACGCAGATATAGTCCGGTCAACATCGTTAAAAAGTACTTTTTCTGAGTTTATGACTAGCGGTTGCTGCTCTCCGAGAAAAATGGAAGACAACTGCAAAGTTAATATGTAGGTTCATGTATCTCATGGATTGCCGGACTCCGTCATACAGAACCTTTGGATATTTCATCAATAAAATACCTAAAGATAAGATTGAAAACATTTTAACGATATCAATCATGCTATCTTTAGCGAGAGCATGTAGATCTGCAACATCTCTACATCGACGGCTCCAAGTTTGAAGCAAACGCAAACAAGTATACCTGGGTATGGAAGAAGGCTGCAAAAGTTCCGTTTACAAGCTTTGACGAAAAATCACTGCGGAGATTGAGGGAAATTAATGCAGAAATCGTATGGGCAGAGTGCAGATCACAACAAACACAGAGTATGTACCGGATTATCTGAATGAAATCGTTGACACTGGTGCTTTTATGGGAGCTGGATACAAGCACATTTGTTTTTGGAAAGCGAGGCGAAAATCCAAGAACAGCGTCATTATGAACACTTGACTGCTTTCTGTCGAAACTTCAAGAATACATACAAAAATTGAAATCTGTGGTCCTGACCGAAAGCAGTTACTCTAAAACAGAGTAACTCGGCTACCTTTATGCGTATCAAAAAGGATTACATGGGCAATGATCAGCTTCTGCCGGCATATAATGTGACAGATTGGCGTAGCAGATGAATATATTGCAGTTGTTGACGTGAACCATTATCGTTCAGATATGGATTGTTTCGTTCCTTTGATGAAGCACTGCAAACAAACTTATGGATTCTATCCCCAAATATCCTGTGGCAGATGCCGGATATGGCTCATACAACAATTATATTTTCGTGAACAGAACGGAATTGAAAAAGTATATGAAATTTCCAATGTAAAAGGAAACTAGGATCAAATATCATGAAGATCCATTTCGATGCAGTTAACTTCAGAATCGATGAGCAAGGGTCATGAGGATGTCCTAACGATAAAGCATTCCGTTTTTATGCAGATGTGAGAAATCAGTACGACGCAGGAAGAACTAGATGAATGTGAAGACTGTGGCGGATGTCCATATGCAAAGAAATGTAAAGAAGATAGATGAATCGAACCGTTCGTATCAATCAGAACTAACTTCCATGCACCAGGGAAGTAATCGAAAACCTGGAAAGTATCCCGGCGCGTTATTGAGAATGAACCGTTCGATCAAAGCAGAAGGAACTTTCGGAGATTATGAAAAGCGACCGTTGGTACAAAAGAGATTGTCAGAAGAGGTATTCATTCAGTCAAACTGGAAGTTTTACTCGTGGCGATAGGCCATAATTTATATAAATATCAGAGACAAGAAACAGAACTGCCGCATAGATTCAAAAAGAATTTATATGGGGTAGGGGTGCGCTGCGTATGATTTCAGTCAATTATACGTAATTGCAAAAAGGGGATGCGACTCAGTCGGTTTTTCCACTACACATTTTTCTAGAAGGTATTATAGATTACCTAGCATCAAAAGACACATCACTGTATAACCGATATAATACCGCTATTTTAATCAAAGATCACTCGATAGATGCAACTCTACCTGAACCTACTGTTCTACCACCATCACGGATAGCAGAATCTAAGACCCTGCTCACAAAGCAACTAGGATGGATAAGCTCAATAGTCATCTCTACGTTATCACCAGGCATGCACATCTCTGTTCCTGCGGAAGGTTGCAAACACCTGTGATATCTGTTGTTCTGAAGTAGAACTGTGGACGATAGTTGTTGAAGAAAGGTGCTGACGTCCACCCCTCGTCCTTTGTAGAACGCAAACCTGAGCTGTGAACTTCTATGTGCTGTGCTGAACCCGGCTAGCAAGAACCTGTCCTCTTTCGATCTCTGTTCTTTGAACACCTCTAAAGAAAGAGCACCGATGTTATCACTGCCTGAGCCTCAGTCAGAAGCTTTCTGAACATCTCGATACCTGTAACAACAGTTGACTTCTTATCCTCATGGATACCAAGAATCTCTACTGTATCGTTAAGGTTAAGTGTCCCTCTCTCTACTCTACCTGTAGCAACTATACCACGACCTGTGATTGTAAATACGTCCTCGATAGGCATAAGGAAAGGCTTATCTGTATCTCTCTCAGGATCAGGAATGTAGCTGTCAACAGCATCCATAAGATCATAATCTTGTCACCCCAAGGTCCCATCGGATCCTCAAGAGCCTTAAGAGCTGAACCCTGAATAATAGGTGTATCATCGCTAGGGAACTACTCGTTTCAGAAGGTCTCTGATCTCCATCTCTACAAGCTCAAGAGGCTCCTCCATCATCAACCATATCACACTTGTTCATGAATACAACGATATATGGAACACCTACCTGTCTTGAAAGAAGGATATGCTCTCTTGTCTGAGCCATAACACCGTCAGTAGCAGCAACAACAAGGATAGCACCGTCCATCTGTGCAGCACCTGTGATCATGTTCTTTACATAATCGGCGTGTCCCGGACAGTCAACGTGTGCATAGTGTCTCTTAGCTGTCTCATACTCGATAGAGCTGTTGAGATTGTGATACCTCTTTCTCCTTCCTCCCAGGGCCTTATCGATCTTTATCGAGAGTCTACAATCTTGTTTTGTCTGAAGGGAATCTTGATGCAGAACCTTAGAGATAGCTGCTGTAAGTTGTCTTACCGTGATCTACGTGTCCGATTGTGCCAATGTTAGCATGGGCTTTGTTCTATCAAATTTTGCTTTTGCCATTGTTAATTCCTCCTCGAATTAAACCCTAAATTAATAGTAAATTTTGTTATATATATAGTATCAGCCGAGATTTATCAAGTTAATAAACCAGCTCAACCTGTTTTTAAATTTTTATAATGAAAAACTTTTATAATTAAGCTCTTATCATTAAGAACTTTTTCCTGAACAGACTTCGGAACCTGCTCATATTTTTCGAAGAACATTGAGTAGTTTCACGACCCTGTGTTGTCGAACGAAGGTCTGTTGAGTAACCGAACATCTCTGAAAAGCGGAACGAATGCATTTACCTGCTTACCGCTCAGGATATCCTCCATACTCTATACGACCTCTTCTTGAGTTGATATCAGCGATAACATCACCCATATATTCCTCAGGCATTGTAACTTTCAGCCTTCCATGATGACTCGAAAGTACCAGGAGACCGCCTTGCTCCTTAGCATCCTTGAGTGCCATTGAACCTGCGATATGGAATGCATCTCTGATGAATCGACTTCATGGTATGGTCGTCTCCTCATTTTGCATGTACGACCGGTACCGGGAATCCGCCAAAGAATGCCGGCTTTGTAGCTTCACTCGATACCCTCTGCCGACAGCAGGTGTCTGTTCCTTAGGAATGGCACCGCTAGACAGCGGTAAGATTCAGAACTGAATGTCTCTCTCTTCTCGTTTCGGATCACCATCGGTTCGAACTTAACTACAGTGACCGTACTGACCACGACCACCTGACTGTCTTGCATACTTGGAATCAACGTCAACAGCCTTAGTAAATAATGTTTCTTTGTCGGCAACCTGTGAATGCTACATTTGCTTCTACCATTGAACTCCTCTAAGAAGTCTACTACGACTAATCTCAAGGGTGAAGCTCTTCCCGCCTGATATAATGGTCTGTCCTGTTTCAGTATCTGTCTTAACTCTGGATGTAGGATCTCTCACAAGCAAGAAGTTTTACATGAGCATCCTATCATCTTTGTGCTGCCTCCACTTGCAGTCTTAGGCTCGATAGCGATAATCGATAACCGGCTCAAAGGTCCAGTGACTCGAGATGACTACGGGATGCACTCGTCACAGATTGTATCGCGTTGGTGTAACCTTAGATCCTACTGCGACGCTGCAATGTCTCCTGAGTAAATGCATTGTCAATCTCTCGGTTCTCTTGTTGCATGCGTCTGGAGGATACGACCGACTCTCTCGCCTTGCCTTTGGCGTTAAGCGCTATGAGACCGCCGTTAAGTGTTCCTGGTAAACTCTGAAATATGCAACTTTCCTGCGAAAGGATCTGTCTAGCTGATCTTAAATGCCAGCTGAGAAAGGCATCTTCATATGACAGTGTGTCTCAACTTCATTTCCGTCCAAGAGATCAACACCCTTTATTGAAGGGATATCAAGCGAGGTGAAAGGCATGAACTCCAACGATAGCATCGATAAAGCTTCTGCACACCCTTGTTACGATAAGCGGTACCATGCAGCAAACAGGAATAGCCTGTTCTCACTGGTTCCTTTCTAAGTGCTGCCTTAAGCTTGCTCAGCACGCAAAACTCCTCACCCTCAAGATTCTACATCATTGTGGAGTCGTATTATCAAGCTCACAAATCTTCTCAACAAGCTCGCCTGATATAATTCAGCCTCGTCTTTTCCTCGTCCATTATCGCGATTGAAATATCATCACCCTTGTCATCATTGTAGATGTAAGCTTTCATCTCAAAGATCGGCGAATTTCATGAAATCATCTTCTTTTCCGATCGGGGATCTGAAGCATGATTGTATTTTTACCGATCATGATCTGCTCCAACAGCTGCATAATAGTCTGCACCCGCAACGTCCATCTTGTTGATGAATGCCATTCGAGGCGATATAACAATGGCCTGTATATACGTTCTCAGACTGCGTCAACTGCTACTTTGCAGAGAACACCTGCAGCGCACCGTCAAGTTTTGGTGATCTCTGCTGTGAGGTGGCGTGTCCCCGGTGTCGATAATGTTTATACGATTTTCCTTCACCCGGCTACTTTGTTAAATTCCTGTAATGTCGGTAGCAGGTTGTAGCGGCTGAAGTTATTTTCTCTCCTTTTCCATCCAGTCCATTGTAGCAGTACTTCCTCATGGGCATCACCGATCTTATAATTTACACCAGTATAATATGGGATACGCTCATTGAAACTGTGGTTTACCGGCATCTATATGAGCCATGATGCAACTCTGGTTTCCTCTAAAGGATATTCTTCCAGCCATTGGTTTCCTCCTATTAGAATCTATAATGAGCAAATGCCTTGTTAGCTCTCTGCCATCTTATGCATCTTCTTTTCTACACCTGTATTTGTTGCCGCATCCGTATCTCATTTGCAGACGTTAACCTGTGTCTTCTCACTCTTTTGTAGAAAGTACAAAGCCATCTAAGAGCAGAGCTTGTCTTCTCTCATAGGTCTTTTCTCTTACCTCGATAGGAACCTGGGTATGTATCCACCGATTCTTCTTTTCCACCTCAAGTACAGGCATGATATTGTTCTTCCTCAAAGAAAACCTCTACGGATCCTTTTCCTGTCTATCAAACCTGTAAATGCTCCAGCACGATATTTGCCATGCCTTTTCTTTTGGAAATCTAACACAGTAAGTATTTACAGCTGTAACACAACATACATTACACTGTATAAAGATCACCAATACATCTCTTTTAGTGTAGCTGTCCTTTACATTGGCACGTTTCTTCCTCCTTAATATTCACTTGAATCTTGGGTACTCTTTTGCGTCCTCGTGCCTATTTTTTGTCAACAAAAATCAGCGCTATAATTATCAATACAACAGCTGAGAATATATTTTGTCTTTAGTTATTATTTCTTTATCTTTTTGGTCTATAGCTCCGTTACTTTGAACGAGCCTGTTTTCTGTTAACGTACCTGTAGTATCTAATATACGAATAATATGGTATCTTGTACCGAGTAAGTCCTTCACTCTACCTCACGGATAACAACGCTATGCTCCTGAAGGTTATGTTACTCTCGGGATGCAAACATTGCTTCGATTCCGTTAGAAAGACGAACTCTGGCAATCTTACGAAGCGCTGAGTTGAAAGCTGTAGGTGTTACAGTCTTAACAGCTGTACATCTCCTCTTTTCTGTGGTGAAGAATGTTGACTTCTTGTGGTAGGTTGAATCCTTACGAAGAGCAGGAGCTGTGACTTTTAACTGAAAGTCTGTCTGCCTTTTCTAACTAACTTTGTTTAAATGTTGTATTCCTTTTCCTCCTTTTGTGTGGTTGCTACATTTTTGTTATTATGAATACCATCGCATATTCACTGTGTGTAAATACCATCGCCTACTTACACAGTATTTAATGTTACTAAAGAACCGCACATTGTCAATACTATTCACCTCTGTAATTCTGGTTTTTCTTACAAAGCGGCCGATTTGTAGTTTTAACATATAATAAAAACCCTGACCTAAGCCGGGGTAAATTTATATTTTCTTTTTCCAGTTTTATCCATGCTAACGATATTATAAGCATTATCAAATAGATATATGTCTTATTCTTATCCGCAGTCTTTGGAACAGGCAACTTTGCTTTGTTCTCATCCTGTAATTACCTATTCGCGCCTTTTTTGGTGCAGGGTTTGGTTGTCAGGTTTCCATCCCTCTGCAATAGTGAACTTGCATTAGCATCTATAAGCTTTGTATGCTCTTTGCAGAATCTAACAGTTGAATCTGATGATGATCCTCCTCTACTTGTATTTGACCTTGTCGCTATTATTGATGCAGTGTTCCACGTGCCTAATAAATCACTGTTCCAGTCTGGATCTACCCCATATTATGATGTCCTTAGTTTCCAAGCTTTGTAGGTGTAGCAATTACCACCTCGGATCTTTTAGTATACATAGGTTATTTCTATGCTTCCTCTTTGAATATTCCATGTTTACTCTTGCAGTCAGATGAGCCAGTATTCCGAAGTTTACTCCTTCCACCATTGTAAAGTGATATCCTGCAATCTCACAACTTATTGTAAACTTGGTAATCAAGCTTTTTACTTCCGTCTAAGATATCATCTTTCTTTATATAGATGTGCGGTGTTTACCTGTAATATTGTTACATTCTGCGTTCTTTCTTTATATATGCTGTCTGTATCATCCCAGTCATCTCCGTCTTTGTTAATGACGCCATCAGTTTGGAACTCTCCATTCTCAAACTCCTGTAGTATGTGCAATTCGACTTTTTATTTCCATCAAGGATCTTGGGCTCCACCCAAGGTTATTTCACTGTCCACATCTATATAGAATACTTTTACACTTCCTGCATTCTTTCTTCTGTATACATATACTTAACCGTCTGCTCATTCTCACTAAATACTCACTTGCGTTATTGGCATCTTACAAGCCATGGTGGTTCACTCTTTTCTACCGTATTATATGGTAATCCCGCATTCTCTACTCCACGGGATAATACTTCACTGTTTACCAAGCTCACTTCTTCTTCATCACATATACCACCTTTACACTTCATTCTTTCTTCTGTAGATATAGTTTTGATATTGGCAAAAGGTGGTATATACTCAATCTTATTTGAAGATGTATCTATCAAAGTAATCAATGTCCGCTACATTTGTAGTATAGTTAAGTCCAGATTTTTCTGCTTCGTCAAAATACTTCTTTGTATAAGCTCACTTCGTCATACTTTGAAGATGTACCACTACATCTCCAGCATTCTTTCTTACGTACTCCTCGTTTACTACCTGTTCTCTACCATAAAATTCCCGTTTACATTAGCAGGCACACCGACCAAATCATGAAGTTTATATTCTCACTGTTTGTAATATAAACTGACCTGATTTTCTGCTTTCATCAAGTACATGGGCTGTGAGCACCTCCCAGTTCCTGCTTTCTATATGATGATTTTACTCTTACCCTCCTGCATCCTTTCTTCTGTATACTCTACCGATACATTACTGTGTGAGAATGTTTCCGACTTAAAGCAGCGGGGAATATTACTTATCAGGTCGTAGTTATCAAATATCTTTGCTTCGGTGTCATAGGCAAGTCCCAACCTTCGGCTCCGTTTTACGTTACCACAGCGGATGGCTCATATCGTCAGCCTCATCTTTATAGTAGCTATTACATTTCTCACCTGCTGATAACGATATATATGATATCACTTCAGTGTACATTCGTTTGCATTTGAAGGTATTACTCAAAGGCTCATAGTTGGAAGTTCTGTGGTACTCTTTGCCTGTGTAGTGTAGTTTAGTCAAAACTTTCTGCTTCCGTCCAAAATTCTTCAAATTGCAAAGAGGTGCATTAGTTGTGCATCGAATGTCTTACATTTCCGCATCCTTTCTTCTGGCACTTATATACACGTGCTTGCTTTGCAATATAAATTTTCGCTCTTATTACTTGGTACCGTTATAAGGTCTTAGTAATTAAATGCTTTTGGTCCGTATCCATAGGGCGATTGACTTCTTACTCCGCTTTTGCACCTCCAGGAGCATTAAGTGCAGTATTTCTATCGCTTATCACATAGGTCCTTTCTGTTACGTCTCCAAGCATCGCTGGCTTTACTGTGCCTTGTTCTACACAAAGTATATTTCCCATATAAATTCTCCGCTCTTATTACTTGGTACCATTATGAATTCATGGCTCTCAACTCTTTTGATTGTATCTGGGAAGGCCAAGATTTCTTCTTCCTTTTCAGAGCATTAAGTGCAGTATTTTTATCAACTATCTCGCAATTAGCTGTTGCATCTCCAGCATTCTGTCTTCTGTATATATTTACCACAGTATATTTCCACTTGCCAAGGTTATAAAAAGCTCTTGTAAAAAAAAGCGTGCCGTTGTGAATTCATGTCTGGCTCTTTTGGATCCCGTATCATGAGAGGCCAGTTGCCTCCGCTGTACTTCGGTATGCAGTGCGATGTTGTCACTTATCCGCCGGTTGCAGTTATCTTATAATGATGATTATAATCGTGCCACTCTTTCATTTGTGACGGTTTGAACATATCAGATCGGTTTGTAATATTCATGGTTTTCAGAATAATAAATTCCCAAAGCTTTCGTTCCGTCCATACCTTCTGAGCGTAGACAGGTTGTTGTTCCCGTTCCAAAATTGCCAGTTTCATAAATTCTTTACTGTGGAAATCGCGTCGCGGCAGCAAGTATCATTCGTTTTTTATTTGTCGGCTGTTCGCGTTTTGGGATCTTTTCTTCACTGTGGTATGATTTGATCCAGAACTTGTTTGCTTGATACCGTTGTAGCTCTGTTGTATTCTCTTCATGGTGATGTGTCACATCGCCTGCTATTGGTTGCGTGATGTGCCGTACTCGCGGTGTATTTGTAAGCAGCAGTATCTCAACCTCAGCGGGTATCATTGGGTTGTCTGGCATCCTTGATTTAACTTTTATGGTGGCTGTTGTTGTACTCTCTCTTTATATGCTTGCCTAAGGTTTGGTAATAACAATCTCAAGTTTTCTATCTTGGTATTGTCAGTTCTTGCAGTGACACATCACCACCATGATATAATTCAGGACAGGTTTCTTTGACATTCATTTCTATCTTTGTTACATTCTTAGTTGTGATCTTATAGTATCTCAGGGTCTCTATATACATATAATCTCATTTATATAATTATAAAAGTGTGGTGCAGTTTGGATCTGCCAATACCATATCACCACTGCGGGTGTACCGTTTCCATCTTTGAGTCTTACGACTTGTTGCTCCTACAAATCTCAGTGAACTCATGTTCTCATCATCATGGCTTTACCTGATGTCAGATATTTCTTTGCCTTTGATACTTTCGACTCTGAGCTGTCAAGATGTTTCGCTTCAGGTTGTTGGCATCCGCGTCAAGTTCCTTAGTCTCGATGTCGCAAATCATGTACTTCGGTGTCAGCTAACGCGTTGTGCGCCAGCATGTTGATGATCTATGTCGATTCGGCGCGGTTGCTACCGTTTCTTCGTGTTCCGCAGAAGGTGTCCATGGAATAATAGACTACTATATCACTTGGTACGCTTACAGGATGCAAGCCAGGTGCAGACCTCGGCGCGTTTCACTGTCGCATCCTTTACTATCGCTTATCGTTGGCGCCAGCGGAGGGTGGCCAGTTAAGTGGCATCACCTGTAAGCAGTTCTTCACGCGCCGACAACTTATACTCGCAAATATCTCGCACCCGCCTTTATTGCTTTGATGATATCTGAATAACTGCCTGCTTTTTGTGGTACTTCTGGCCTCAAGCGGTACAAATTAAACTTAAGCTTTAAGTATAAAGTCTGTCGCTTGTATTTGTATTGTGTAACATCAGATAGTCATGACGGTTGCCTGTGCACTTGAATACGCCATTACGGGATGTTTCCGTTAGCTTCCTGTTGAGTTGTTGTCAACTAGAAGTATTGATTCCACGGTATACTCACGCCGCTAAGGCGGTTGTCAGCAGAATGCAAGCGCTCTAATGGGCAGCTGTCGTGTTGGTCTCGGGCAATATAAGTTTTTGCACCGGCAAAGGCATATGCGGTCTTGCCGGTTCCTTATCCAGTCGCCTGCTCACGTCGGGTATTCAAATTAAACCTGTAAAACTGACTGATACGGATCATGTTCTACGCGGTCGATAGGTTAAAGGTCTGCCAGGAAAATCAACTTACCGTTGTCTACATTCTTTGTGCTGGAGTAATACATGAGCTAATTTATAGGCATACAGCTGAACAGTGGTCATTGTTGGGTTGCCGTTTACCTGTTGCGAGTGCTCCTCAAATATATATTTGCATAATCAGGCTTATAATAATTTCTTACTACCGCGCTTCTATCTCGGTACACCGGTATGAATAACACTTACCGTAGTTGACTGTCATCGGTATTTCCCAAGTACAAAGCTTACCTTTATTCTGAGATCGGCGCAGGTGTATGCTTAGTCTCGGCAAAAGTCCGACAACGTACCACCATATCCTGACCTGGTTATCATCACCGAAGTCAAAGTCTGATGGTTATAATGCTTTTCAGTCATACTGGTCCGTATCCCACTTATGGGAACGCATTCCACAGTATTGGCGGGAGTATAAAGCTATGTTGTAGCAATCGCTAACAGTATTGTCGTCATTTACCTATCAGCTTATTGAGACAGCTTTGCCGGGTCAGCGGCATCTTGAAACATTGACTCCCAAACTCTGATTCCATATCACTTTAAATATTACTGCGTCATTCGGTATGTATCTGCAATGGATTTGAACGCTTTTACTACCGACCTGGAAGCAGTCCTCCGTTACCCCAAACTATGATAAACCTATAATATATTTATTTACACCGCCGTTGGCATTCAAATGTACATATTTATCATTATGGTATATTGACAAGCGTTTGCTCGACATCCTGTCTCTTATATATTTAACTTCTTTTTGTATTTGTATCTTTTGTATATACAGTTTTCTTTCAGTACTCATATCTAAAGTACCATTGTAAATTTATAAGGTAGTTCGTCTGCGGAAAATCAAGTTCTTCTGTAATGTCATTAACAAATCTATGTGAGTTGAACTTTACAGTAAAGTCCAAAAGAATTTTGTCTATTTATTCCTCGGTACATCCTGTGTAATTGCATATTGATCTGCGGCATTATAAGTCCAGCAGATTGTTTGGAAGACTTGGGGTCCCGATTAACGCTTGTAGGCAACTTTGGCCTCGTCTTATTATTATGCAGTTGGCAGCGGTTACTTCAGTGGCCTGTAATCTTCGTTTCCGTTATATGAGTGCACTTACCGGGTCTGTCACACCGGACTTTATATGTATGAGCTGCATCAGTCTCATCATCCGATACCAATGCTTTGCCTGTATCTCCGTTAGCCCATCCGTCAATAACTCCGTTATCCGCCCCGGAACTCCAACCATGTGATCATGGAGATCTTTGTCAATGAGCAAGCTCGTACCGTCTTCTTAAAGCTTTGTGACCATATTGGGGTTTCACCGTCGGCAAAAACCTGCGTGCTAGTCACTCAAAGGTTTATCTATAGGAGGTGCTCCGGCTGTCAGTGAATTGTATGTTATCTTTATCATCAATTGTGGAATCCCATATCACCGATACGGACTTTATCGTTGAAGAACCTGAGACATTGTTACCCACAATGGGCTGCGCAAACTATTTCTATCCGTATATATTATAGAATACGGCTCTGTATATGTTTCCTACGGTTCCTGATATTCCTGCTAAAATAGTACTGTGTGTCTGCTGTCCCCGAAAGTGTCGTAGTCTGATGTACATCGACATATGTTATATCCGTTATCCTTGAACTTCCTCTTGTAACTCTTACCTCCTTATGTGGAAAACCGCCGTAAATATAAAAATAATACTGAAACTGTTTGCTACATTCATCTCTTTCTCCTATATTTTTTTGCATCACCACGCTGTAAAATATTTTTATGATTCAAATCATTTCTTTAGAGTTAACTGAAATATAGCCTCAACTTTTGTATAATAACATTTCCAAATGTTAAATGTGGTAAAATATAGCAAAATAAACTTTCATTAAAAGAGTGGACTTTCGTTGATGAATACTTCACAGTTATACATCTATTTATCATCATGAGTGTCCGCCACATTGGGCTATTTCTGTTGCATGTCAGTACTCAGAATGTAAATGTTCTTTTATCTGTTCTTGTACATAAAATCCTGCGGTTTCCTCTCAAACTGGGTTTGCCGATACTATAGCAAAGTTTCTGTCAATACTCTCTATTAAAGTATTTATCTTTTAGTATCTTCTTATCTTTACTGCCATATTTTGTATTTCTTCCCATGCTTCGATGGCTGCGATCTTTCACTTTTCTGCACCTCGATGAGCTCTGCTCTGAAATATTTTGCCCATATGCTATCATCCATTTCACTCCTTTTGTCAGTACCTCCTATCTTTGGCGGAATAAACGGGTCTATAACCAAATCAAACAGTATTCTTCTATCTCTTTTTTAAGCCTTGCCAGATGGGTTGCCAATCGCTGCGAACATTGATATGCCGATATCATCACACACCTGCTCAGCATCTTTTTTTTTTATTTTATCGATTCTAAAACTAACCTGCATAGTAATATCCTTTTGATTTTATTGTATTGCAAATGATTATTTGTAAAGCATAATTATGTGCTGTTATGATTCGCATATATTGACATTAAAAACGAAGCCACGTCTGTGACCTCGTTTCTTTACATTTTCTTTCTAAACCTTACTAAAGCCAATAAAAGATATTATAAGCATTATCACATAGATATATGTCTTAACATCTAAGTCTTGGGCGGCTTTTTAACTGTTTTCATCACCGGTTTCTGTAATCATGTACTGGCGGCTGTGGTATTACAGTTTAGATTTTGTGGTTCTGTCTCTGTCAATGGTTTGCATTATCTGCAAGCTGTGCTCTTTGCAGGTCTAACGGTTGAAATCGATGATCCTCCTCTGCGCTAACTATTGATGATGTAGCTGTTCGGTCTTATAATAAAGTCATTCGGGTCTAGGATCTACTATGTTACTTGATGTCTTGCAGAGCTGTGGGTATTATTACTTCACTCGGATCTTTTGGTATACATGGTTTGCTATATCTCCTCTTTGAATATTAGTCATTTGCTCTTTGATCAGATGATGCAGGTATTCCAGTTTATATTTCCACCCATTGTAAAGTGATGTCACCACCCAATCTCCCACAGCGCTTGTTGTAAACGGTAATCCAAGCTTTTACTTCCGTCTGAATATCATCATTCTTTAATAAATAGATGTGCGCTATTACATAATGTATTGTTACATTCCCTGCGTTCTTTCTTCCGCCACATAAGTAACTGTCTGCTCTTCATCAGTAAATACTCCGTCTTTATTGGCAGGCATACTTATCAGTTTATGGAACTCTCCACATTCTCAGGCTCTGTAGTATATATGGTCAGCTTTTCTTCGTCAGATCTGTGGGCATGCCTGACTCATGTGAGTTATACTCTTGCTACAGTATTATATGGTAATCCTGCATTCTCTACTCCCGATAATACTTCACTGTTGCCGTCGTTTCCTTCTTCCATTCAACATATACCGCCTTTACGCTGCATTTTTGCTGCCAGACCATAGTCTACAGTCTGTGTGGTGGTGTATACTCCGTCTTTATTTGAAGTGTTATCCTCTCCGTCAATGTCGCTGCATTTGTAGTATGGTTAAGTCCAGAGTTTCTTAACATCAGAATCTTCTCTTTGTATAGCTCTTCGCCTTTGAGATGGCATTACCACCCATCTCGACATTCTCTTACGTTTTCCTGGGTTACTACCTGTTTCTACCGTAAGATTCCGTTTGCATTAGCGTTACACTGACCAAATCGTGAAATTTATTCTCTCACTGTTTTATGGCTCAAAGCAAGCCCCGTTTCTTCGTCAAGTACATACTTGGAACATTTTTAACCTCCGGTTCCCGCTATATGATTTACTCACCCGCTCCTGCATCCTTTCTTCTGTATACATACTCTACCAATACATTACTGGCGAGAATGTTTCCCGACTTATTAGCGAGGATACTTATCCAGAATGGCAATTTATCAAAATGTCTTTGCTTCGATTAATATGCAAGTCCATTCGGCTCCACTTTCTAAGCGGATGGCTCATAAAATCCAGCCTCATCTTTATAAAGTGGCTAGCCATTTCCTGCATTCTCTCTTTGATAAAATACGACTGATCTCACTTCCTGCAGTCTTCTCCGTTTTGCATTTGCAGGTATACTTAAAGAGCTCATAGTTTGGAAGTTCTGTAGTACTCTTTGCTATGTGTGGTGTAGGCAGAGTCCAAGCTTTCTGCTTCCGTCCAGAATTCTTCCAGGTGCAAAGAGGTGCGTACGGTTGTGCGTCAGATGTCTTACTCTTACATTTCCTGCATCCTTTCTTCTGTGCCTTATACTCTACAAGTACTTCCTTGGCATCTCAAATTTTCCGCTCTTATGAGTGGTTATAAGGTCATAATCTCCAAAGCTCTTTTGATCCATATCATATTCACAGTCAGCTTTCTTGCTCCGCTTTGCGCCAGGCGTGGTGATATTCACATAAACATCTACATAGGTCGCTGTTGCGTACCATCCTTTCTTCTGTGCCCATATTCTACAAAGTGTATTTCCCGCCTCAATTTCCGCTCTTATTACTTGGTACCGTTATAAGGTCATAATCTCAAAGCTCTTTGGTCCATCATCATAATGCAGTCCAAACTTTCTGCTTCTTGGATTATATTCTATCGCCGCATGAAGTTGCTCCGTATCAGCATCCACATAGGTGCAATTTTCCGGCATCATTCTTCTGTGCTTATATTCTACAGAAGTATATTTGCGAGCCAAATTTTCCTGCCTTGTTTGCAGGTACATATAGTATAATTAGTAAGCTAACATCGTATCGTAGTCAAGTCACGTTGACCTGCTCCGTTTTGTACTTCAAGGTATGCAGTGCGGTGTTGTATCAGCAGCACGCGTTGGATTGTGCATTCTGTCTCTTATAACAATAGTGATTATGATCGGTGTTACAGTATACCTCCCGCTGTCATTTGCAGGCAGGTTTGTTGTATCAAGATCGTAGTTTGTAATGTCTGGGACTTTCAGAGTAATTAAGTCCAAAGCTTTTTCGTTTCAGTTATTACTTTTTGAGCGTGAACAGGTTATTTGTTCCCGTTCAGGTAGTTGACGTTATATACTCCTGCATTCTTTCTTCTATAGAAGTAATCAACTGTCTGCTGGCTGCAAAGTATATGTTCCGTTTTTTGTTTGTCAGCGGTGCTACCAATTCATAGTTTGGATACTTTCTTCACCTGTAGTATAGTTTAATCCATTGTTTGCTCGGAATACCACCGTTGTGGCAAGCTCTGTTGTAGTGTTCTCTTCATAGTGATGCATCGTCACATCGCCTGCATTCTTTCTTACAGCAGTAATAGGTCACCGTGGTGTCGTTCCATACTCTCCGTCCCTATTTGTGTGGAAGAGGTGTCTCAGCCTCCTCATGGGCATCCGTTAGGATGTTGTGTATACAGGTGCACCTCGCATCCTTACAGCTGTTGTAGGTGAAAGCTCAGTGTTGTCCTCCTACTTTTTATATGCTTTACTATAAGGCGTTTGGTAAGCCTGTCTTATCCTGGTTTGCCGGTCTTGGTGTTGTCAGTTCTTGTGAGTGACACCTCCACCACCTTGCCCAGTGCATGTTCAGGACCAGGGCTTTCGTTTTCTTTAAGCTTTGACGGTGTCTCAACCCAATCATCATTAGTATCAAAGTCTTGTTTCCAACCTGTTACAGATGCTTGGGTTTGGGAGTTCGTCATGTCTCGAAGAGCCCTACATACACCTTATAATCTCGCAGCATGACTTATCATGTCTGCTTAAAGGTATAGTTACCGTTTGCATCTGTAAATACTGTATCCACAACTGTAGGTGTTCCGTTTCCATCTTTACAAGTCTTACAGGCTTGTTTGCTCCTGCTAAAATCTCCGGTATTGAACTCATTGTTCTCATCCACATCGTAATAAACTCACTTGATATAAGATATTTATTTATACCCACCTGATACCGTCGACTCTGATGCGCCTGTCGTTGTTTCCATACCACGACGCCGTACAGAGTTGTTTGCACTTGCATCCGCATCAAGTTTCTCCTTTAGTCTCAGGTATCTTTACGGAGGCATGTAAAATCATCCGTACTCCCGGTGTAAGCCTGTAGCTTGTATTCATCACAGCCTTAAACATAGTGACATTTGACCAGTCGGTAACAGCCGATTCAGGCACCCAGTTTGCACCTACATTTCCTTCAATTGTTCCGGCCGGAGCATATGTAGAATAATAAACACTATATCCGCTTGGTGCACTTACAGGTCCCTGCAAAACAGGATACATCTTTGAACCTCGACTTACATAGTTTCCGCTGTCATCCTTTACTATCGCCTTATCGTTGGCGTATGGGAGGATGTCCATGATATTGACTGCCGTTGCATTGTCAATTGAATTATTCCATGCAGATAATTTGTACTCTACAATATCTCCCTTTTCCGCTTTTATAATACTCTTATATGTAGTATCTGTTGCAAGCTTTTGTTTCTTTGTGAGTATAACCGCTCTTGGCGGTACGAAGTTAAACTTAAAAGAAAGGTATGAGAGCCTGTCACTTGTATTTCCGTTGTTATTTGCATCATATTTATCAAGGAAGCTTATACCCCTTTGTGTATTAACAACTGTAGAAGAGTAAACCGTATTCGGATCGGTTCCGCTTGCATCGGTTGAGTTCTTATCCCAACTTAGGAATGACTCCACAGTATGCTCACCCTCACTTAGTGCAGTTGTCGGCTTGAAGGTATAATACATTCTGTCCACACCGCCAAACGTACCCGGAACCTTCGGCAATGTAAAGTTGTTCAAATTAAAGACGTAGGCTGTCTTACCTGTACCCTTATAATCATCTATTCTCTGCGGTGTGGTGTCTAAAGTAAATCTGTACTTCGCCTGATAGGTATGGTGTAGTGCAGTGCTGAACTCAAGCTCAGGGTCAACAAGGAATATAAGCTTGGCATTGTCTACCGTTCTGTCCGCATTCAAATAAGAATTATAACCTGTGTATACATGATATAGTACATTATCACCTAACTGAACATTTGTAACATTAGGGTTACCGTTTACATTTTGAGAATGCGGAATCAGTTCAATTCTCGCATAATTCTTTGCGTAATGTCTTCTTATCATCTGTGACCTCAAGCTTGTACCGCTGCTTGATAGTGCTTCTCCGATATTGTATACGGTATATGTGTTGTTGGTGGTATTTATTCTGTTTTGTATAGCTGTTACCACCGGAGGTGTAAGCTTACTTTCTACAAATAATCCTACTGCATACTCGCCATATCCCGAAATAGTTATATCATCGTCAAAATCAAGTCTGATTGACTTATAGTGCTTAGGCGTAATCGTATTTTCGGTATTCCACTTATAATACTCATCAGCATTGTTAACGGCGGTATAAGGTATATTAGTAGTAATCAATTCCTCTGTATTATCATCATTTATACCTATAAGCTTATTGTGAGAAAGCTTTGCAAGGTTTGCAGAATCAAACATTGACTCGAATACTCTAAGCCCGTACCCTTGGAAATCCACCTTTTCATTAGGTGTGTCTTTTATTGATCTGAAGCTTGTAGTGGAGCCTGTTACATTACCTGCTCTCAATACTGTGATACAGATAGCATTTATCCTTACCGTCATTATCACCAAGATTTGTATATAAATCTTTTGACACAAACGCTTTTAATTGACCGTTTACATTGGTTTCAGGAAATACATTTCTCTTTGTAAGATACAGCTTTTGTGTGTACTTATATGACTTATAAACTTTAGACTTTCTCTCAGTGCCAAGATCCACAGTGCCGTCATCATTTACGAGATAATTGGTCTGCGGTATAAAAACATCCGTATATCTGTTTTCATTTACAGTTTGAGTACCGTCATACTTTATTGTAAACTTTAACTTATAGCTTATTCCGCCGGGATTTATTATTGTGTCTTTTGTAATAGTGTGATTAACCGGATCATAGGTCCAATCTCCATTATCAGGCAGACTCGAATCCCATATCATACCCGGAAGCAATGACAGAACGGTTCTTTTTTTCCTTCTGTCCACACCATAACTATAACCGTTCACCTCAGTATCATTCACATGCTTTTTTCCGTTTTCAGCATAACTGTACCAAGTATCTGTAAATCCGTTCTTTAGATGTGTAGGAGTGGCATCTGTTTGGTCATCGCTTACCTGAACCAAAGTGTCACTGCCGCCATTAGTCCAACCTCTTATTGTTCCGTCATCATTACTGTTAATACCCATCACATAAGTCTGTGCGGTAAGCTGTTTGCTTGAATTTGCAAGCTCCACACCGTCTTTTGTAAAAAGCCTTGTTTCAATAGTGGCTGTCTCACCGTTTGCAAATTTACCGTTTATCATTGAAATTCTGAACGGATTTTCATTTCTCGGTCCTCGGTGAGAGCACATTGTAGACTATTTTTACTTTTCCAATATGTAGCATCATTTGACAATGTGAGCACTTTTTATCGTATTGATCTGAAATTGATTGACATTCGGTTTGTCAAATTCATTTCTTTTTCAAATACAGTATAGAATACGGTTCCGAATAAGTTCCACCTGATACACTCTACATTAAGCCAAAAAGATTCCAATCTTCCGGCTCCGATACGGTTTGACCTGTATCGTTGTATAGCAATCTCCGTTGCAGTAGCTCCAAAACCTGTCTGCTTTTTACTTCATTCGGATAGCAAAGGATGCCAACAGCATCAAAAATAGTACATATAAAACAAATTAGTCTTTCTTCCTCACACCTATCTCTTTCTCCTAATTTTTAGTACACCCAAGCTGTAATATTGTCATACTCACTATAGGTATACTTTGCATAACTTCACTCTATATATAGTAAACATTTTCAAATGTTAAATACCAGTAAAAATGTACTAAAGAATAAATTTTCATCAAAAAGTAAAGATTTTCACCTTTGACTAATTTTTAAACTTTATCTTAATATACATGTTTTTATTTTTGTATTTTTAAAATATTTTATATAGCTAATACGTTGTGATTACTTTCAAATATAATTTTAATATTATACCGGTATACTACACTGTATTTGGAAAGTTTATTCATAATAGTATGTTCTTGTCTTGTTTCACTTTCATCTCATTAAACTTATTATATATCTTACCGGAACAATTTTAACAGCAATATATGATACTGATAAAAGTTTATATCTCATATAATGTCAACTCATACGTAATTTTAGCTGACATTATTATATATTATAATATCATTTTCTTATGTTTTGTTAAATGATACCGACAAATATTTATAGGTATCAAATTTTATTTTTATAGGAGATTTTTATGTCGAAAACTTTTTCTGTGCAAAAAATGGCGATAATAGCACTTATGACAGCCGTATTATGTATATTGGCACCGATTTCCATACCGATATTTATCAGTCCGTTCCTGTCTCACTTGGTGTACTGGCCGTATACCTTACAGCATATGTTCTTTCACCTTTAGATGCAACAATTTCAGTAATAATATTTATATTGCTTGGTACATTCGGACTTCCTGTATTCTCAGGATATTCAGGCGGTCTCTCTAAACTGGTCGGTCTGACAGGAGGTTATATAATAGGCTTTTTATTTACAGTTTACATAAGCTCACTTTTTATACATATGAAAAAAGGTATTATTTATGATATAATCGGAATGATAACAGGCTTAGCTCTTTGCTACATCCTCGGTACAATATGGTTTTCATATCAGCAGGGAAAAGGCTTTTTCGCATCACTGCTTTTGTGTGTTGTACCTTTCTTAATAGGAGATGCTATAAAGATTATAGTAGCTGTTATACTTGGTACACAACAAATAAGAGATTAACTCATCTAATCGAGTATACATCCGTACAAAAAAGTACGGATTTTTTCTCTCTCCTATATCCCAAAGCCTGTTCCAAAACAATTTTTCTTCATCTGAAAGCACTCTGATTCGTCTGTCCGTTCTCAACTATTCTTATATAATTAAAAGTGGTCTCTCTTGAATGTATACTGTTTATGATATATCCTGAGTTTCTGTAGTTTACTAGCATACAGTGCAAAGCTTAACTTTCCTCCCATTCCTTCAAATGCATCATACTCTAAGCATACCTATTTTTGATAACATTCTCTTTGTACTTTATTCAGTTCTCTTTATAGCTTCTCTATTCAGTCTCGTTCTCATTCTTCAAACTGCGAATATCTTTCCTCAAAAGAATTATAATATCCTCAAGATTCTTTTTGCGGGTCTTTCCGGTCATAAAATTATCATATGATTTGAAAAAGTCTTCATATTTTATTCTATGCTTAACCATAGACACAAACAGTATAAAGTTAAAAATAGCCACTACCAGGATAAAGCCAAACAACACCCTATTATCTATTGTAAAATTCATCATCATTATCCTAATGTCTTAAAAATATCCATTATCCTGTCCAGTTCAACCTGAGAATAATATTCTATTTCTATTCTTCCTTTATTTTTGTCTTTTTGATTTATATGTACCTTGGTGCCCAGTACTCCTTGAATACTGTCTTCGTATTCTTTATAAAAAAGTGATAAGTCTCTGACGGTATCTTCCTTACTTGTCTCTGTTAAATCCGAAAGCTCTACATTTTTCTTTTTTGACAGTGCCTTGGCAGCCTTTTCAGTATCTCTTACACTTAGATTCCTCTTCATTATATCAAGTGCAAGCAACTCTCTTTTTCCCTCGTCCTCAAGACTTAGAAGCGCTCTGGCATGACCTGATGAAATACGTCCTTCTATCATATACTGCTGGATATTCTTGCTGAGCTTCAAAAGTCTGAGTGAATTGGTAATAGTAGAGCGATTCTTTGAAACCTTATCAGACAGTTCTTCCTGTGTCAGATTATATTCCTCTATAAGACTCTTATATGCAAGTGCTTCTTCAATAGGATTCAAATCTGTCCTCTGTATATTCTCTATAATAGCAATTTCCTTAGCCTTTTGGTCATCATAATCTCTTACAACTACCGGTACTTCAGATAATCCTGCAGCCTGTGCCGCTCTCCAGCGCCTTTCACCTGCAACGATTTCATATCTGTTGCCGATTTTCTTTACTATAATAGGCTGCAACACTCCATATTGCTTTACCGATTTTGTCAATTCATCAAGGCTGTCCTTATCGAACATCTTTCTTGGCTGATTTCTGTTTGGCTCTACTAATGAAATCTTTACCATCAATTCGCCGGCTTTTTTGTTTGTATTATCTTCTATATTCTTATCCACTGCCTCGTCAATAGCTGTATTGGTTCCATTTATATTTCTAAGAAGAGCATCTGCGCCCTTTCCAAGTGCCATTCTCTTTGCCATTTTTACCTCCCGCTCTTACTTAGTACTTCGGATGCCAACATTCTATATGCCTGTGCTCCCGTTGAAGTAGTATCATATTCCGTTATCGGCATTCCGAAGCTTGGAGCCTCTGCCAATTTTACATTCCTTGGTATTATAGTTTCAAATATATTTTCATTAGAGATAACGCTCTTTACACCCTCTATAACCTGCCCGCTCAAATTATTTCTGGCATCATACATCGTAAATACTATTCCCTCTATTTCAAGTGTAGGATTCAGTCTCTCCCTGATTAAATTTACAGTTCTAAGCATCTGATTAAGTCCCTCAAGGGCATAGTATTCACATTGAATAGGTATCACCACACTGTCTGATGCCATAAATGCATTTGATAGTAAGAAGACTGAGACTGGAGGACAGTCTATTATTATATAATCGTACTCCTTATATATCTCACTTATCTTTCTTCTAAGTGTTCTCTCTCTGTCCTCAAGCTCCAAAAGCTCTATCTCGGCACCTGATAAATCCACATTACTCGGTATTATATCAAGGTTTTCCACCTCAGTACTCAATATCGCATCATTTATATTTTCGTCACCTATAATGACTTCGTATATAGTCTTTTCAGTGTTCAATTTATCAATTCCAAGTCCGCTTGATAAGTTTCCCTGAGGATCAAAGTCTATCGCCAACACACTTTGACCTGCTTCAGCCAAAGCGGCTGCAAGATTTACAGCAGTGGTAGTCTTACCTACACCACCTTTTTGGTTTGCAAATGAAATAATTTTCGTCATAATATTATTCAAGCATTCAGCTTGTTCCTTTCTATTTATATTTCACAGTTCGTTTACATGTATATACTGAGAGAATTCAAAAAATCCCTGTCATTTTCAATATGCGGGTACTTATTAGAATCATCAATAATAACGGATTCTATTGCCGGATTAACTCTCATATATTCCTTAATTATAATTGATGCATCCTTATTGTACCGACCTTCAAATATAACAATACTGTTATCTATTTGAGACAGCTCGAACTTTATATTTTTCTTGGTATAGAAGCATACGATACTGGAGTACAACGACTTTGGAGACAACCCTCTATGTGCCGCTTCATAACATTTATCAAGCATATCCTTTGTGAATCTGTCTTTTCTGTAAAAATCGGATCTTACATTGTATTTTATATTCCACCTGAATGTAGCTATATTATATAGAAGGTTTCCAAGCACCGACATACTCAAAATAGCCTTATAAGTTCTTGCTCTCTTTCCCGGTATAAGCTGACCCTTTGAGAGCTTCTCAGGTGAAATAAGTATTATTTTTTCAAATAATGTACTGTCATTATCGCAGGCAGAAATAACAAAAGCAGAGCTGTTTCCACTTGAAATTACTGTAGTCCTTTTTCCTATTATTGCCTTTACGAAGTCACATATCAGCTGTGCAAATATATGATTTGTATATGTCATAAACGGTTTCTCAGATAATCCGCATCCCAGTAAGTCTATACTGTATACTGTATGTGACTCCGCCAATATATCTGTTATCTTAAACCATTCTTCTGATGACGATGCTACATCCGGTGAATGGACTAACAGAATAGGATTACCATGTCCCTTTTTTCTGTACTTTATAGTACCAAATCTCCATTCAAACTCTTTTGTTTCTTCTCTTCCAAGGAGATTCTTTGATATAGCATGCATACTTGTAATTTTATTTATCAGTGATACACCTATTAGTGTAGAAGACGATATCACCATTGCAGTTAAAATCTTTAAGTATTTTTTCACTGTGAAAACCCCTTATTTTATAGAATTACAAGTCATCCACATTACAAAATCCTAAAATATTTATTTACTTTTTATATTCTATCATACTAATATTTTCTGATCAATGAAATAAGAAGAAATATTTTAACGTTTCACATGAAACATACTGTGTTTCATGTGAAACATCATAACATGATTTAGTATTATACTATCTTAATATAATGATTTTACTTTAATTCTATATGGTGATAAATCTCATAGTCCCATCTAAGCAATTAAGATATATTTAACCATTATTACAGCACTTCAATCTTTTTAAATCTCTATTACGCTTTATTTTTGCCTATTCAAAGCAATATATATTATTTGATGCTTGATTCAACTTGCAAAAAGCTGTAACTTTACCATAGAACTATACTTTTACATTATAAATATATACTTGATTAAACCAAATTATTAGCATCCCTATTATTGCAACTTAAATACGCCGAATTTAATATCAACGATAGCCGGATATAACTCGATAGCAATTAAAGAGTGCAACTCGATACTTCAATTTTATATCAAGCATAGTAAGATAATAATCTATAAACCCCTTTTCGATGATATCATTTGTATTCAGTTATCTTATTAAATTTGATACATTTATCGACGATAATATCTCATATACGTGAATAAATTTGAGCAATAGATAAAAAACCTTAGCGAGCTTATATATCCATATACATAAATAAAAATTAGTTACAAATAAAAATCCCACTCATTAGCTAGCTATCAATCGGGGGAAATTTTTATATAACAATTAGATTCAAAGCACTATCAATTCTATATACAACAATACGAATACTATCCGTTTGAAATGATTTAACATCTATCATAATATTTATACAAAGTATATACCACAAAGATATAACTCAAAGTGTTATACTACAACAGCCTATTAAAAGAATAAATACTATAAATACAGTAATCTGATTTAGCTATATTCAAATTTTTGTGATTTTTACAAGTTCATCAATATCCATACACCTCTAAAGATCGGCTCTTTATCCTCAAACTCTTCTTGGTATCTTAATTTCATCAATATACAGACGCATTTAATCACATCGGTACTCTATAATATTTCCATAGCCCAACCGCATTATTACATTGTATGAACTATAATGATATTTCCAAGAAAGTAAAGTCTTATTAAAATTCTGCAATACAACCTAACACTATAAATAACTTAACCATTTATACAGTTTTTAGTGTGTATCAATTTAAGACTATATCTTATGCTTATAAAATAAGTTCCCTGTAAGAAGTAGTACTAAAGTACATACTTATAATTCAAGCAGTCATTCACATGTAAAAAGTTTCTATAGCATGTTTCATGAAACATGCTATAGAGTCTTATTCTCATTGTTTCATGTGAAACAGGAGTTTCTATCTTCTATATTTTTATGTAAAAACATAAAGCATAATTTTTATTTTTCTATGTTTCATGAAACATGCTTTTTGTTTTCTAATGTTTCACATGAAACATCTACTTTATAGGTTCCTTAGTAGGTAACCCGGCTTTTCTTGGATATTTACCTGAGGTAGGATTTACCTTCTTTATATCCAGCAATATTCTTTCCCCGTATTCATTAAGTTCAAACTTTACAGATTCACCTATTTCACCGCCCAGTACCTGTATCGCCGTCTTTGCATCATTTACTTCTACGTCATAACCCTTTGACTTATATGATACAAAACTTCCACCAATCTTTACTAAAGGAAGACAGTACTCACTTAATGAAGCTAAATTTGCAACTGCTCTGGATACACATATATCAAAACTCTCTCTATACTTTTTATCTCTTGCAATATCCTCAGCTCTTGAGTGTATTGCAGTCACATTTTTTATATCCAATGTTTCACAAACTTCCTGTATAAATTTTATTCTCTTATTAAGGCTGTCTATCAATGTCAGTTTAAGATTTGGAAATGCAATAGCTAAAGGTATCCCCGGAAATCCTGCACCTGTACCAAGGTCTGCTATACTGTACTCCCTTTCATCAATATCTTTTATCAGCTTTTCCAATGCAATACTGTCTATAAGATGTTTGAATGTAAATTCTCTTATTTCTGTGATGGATGTGAGATTCATAACCTTATTCTTCTCAACCAAAATCTTATAAAACCTATATAGTTTTTCTTTCTTCTCATCTGAAAGTGAAGTGTCCAATATATTGTTTTCAGACAAATATCTGTCCATATCGTTATACATCTTTTTTCTCCTTATAGGTCTCCAGATATACAAGTAATACCGTTATATCTGCCGGTGATACGCCTGATATTCTTGAAGCCTGTCCGATAGAGCTTGGTCTTACTTTGCTAAGCTTTTGTACTGCCTCAATTCTCAGACTGTTTACCTTGGTGTAGTCTATATCAAGTGGAATCTTTTTATTTTCAAGCTTTTTAAACTGTTTTACCTGAGACTCCTGACGCTTTATATATCCCTCATATTTTATATTTATATTTACCTGATCTCTGACATCTTTCTTTAATTCTTTTCTGTCAGGATCCAATTCTCTTGTAAGATCATAATTTAGCTCCGGTCTCCTTATAAGTTCCGCCAGATTTGCCGATGTTTGAAGCGGAGTGGAGCCGTTTCTGACAAGGAAATCCTGTACTGTAGCAGTAGCACCTATATGTATATTTTTTAACCTTTCAACTTCATTTAAAATCTGTCTTTCTTTTTCTAAAAGTCTTTCATATCTTTCCTCCGATATAAGCCCTACATCATGTCCTATTTTTGAAAGCCTCAGATCCGCATTATCCTGTCTTAGAAGCAATCTGTATTCAGATCTGGATGTCATCATCCTATAAGGCTCATGACTTTCTTTAGTAACCAGATCATCTATCAGCACACCTATATATCCCTGATCTCTGCCTATTACTACAGGTTCTCGTCCAAGTACCTTCATAGCGGCATTTATTCCCGCCATAAGTCCTTGTACCGCAGCCTCCTCATAACCTGAACTTCCGTTGAACTGCCCTGCGGCAAACAGTCCTTCCAAGTTTCTAAACTCCAAGCTGTCCTTAAGCTGTCTGGCATCAATACAGTCATATTCTATGGCATATCCGTTTCTGACAATATTTGCATTTTCAAATCCCTGATACTTCTTATCATTTCTTCCTGTACATCCTCAGGAAGAGAACTTGACAAGCCTGAAAGATACATCTCATTGGTATATAGTCCCTCAGGCTCCACAAATATCTGATGTCTGTCCTTATCCGGAAACTTTACAACCTTATCCTCTATAGATGGACAGTATCTCGGACCTGTACCCTTTATAGCACCTGAAAACAACGGTGACCTGTCTATATTCTCTCGTATTATTTCATGAGTACGTTCGTTGGTATAAGCAAGATAGCATTTCACTTGTTCTTTCTGTACACTTTCAGGATCGGTTTCAAAAGAAAAAGGTACAACCGGATTGTCACCATATTGTTCCTGCATTACACAATAATCTATGCTTCTACCGTCCACCCTTGCAGGTGTACCGGTTTTGAATCTGTTTAAAGATATTCCCGCATCCAAAAGCGATTCCGAAAGATGATTTGCAGACTTTAATCCGTTAGGACCTGTATACTCGGACACCTCACCGTATATACATCTTGCCTTCAAATATGTGCCTGTTGCAAGTACTACAGCCTTGGCATAATACTTACTGCCTGATACACTCTCAACACCCTTACATACATTGTCCTTAACAATCAGCTTTGTAATTTCTTTTTGACAGACAGTCAAATTTGGAGTGTTCTCAAGTGTCTTTCTCATTTGCTTTGAGTATTCCTGCTTATCCGCCTGTGCTCTAAGTGAATGTACTGCAGGTCCCTTTGAAGCGTTGAGCATCTTTGACTGTATAAATGTCTTATCTATACATTTGCCCATTTCACCGCCAAGTGCGTCCAGTTCCTTTACCAGATGTCCTTTTGAACTGCCTCCGATATTCGGGTTACACGGCATCATCGCTATAGAATCCACACTTACCGTAAAAATAATTGTCTTAAGACCGAGCCTTGCACTTGCAAGAGCCGCCTCACATCCTGCATGACCTGCACCTACTATAACGACATCATATGTCTTTTCTATTATCATATATTTTCCTTCTGTCTATTTACCCATGCAAAACTTTGAGAATATCTCATTCACAACATCATCATCCACAGTCTCTCCGATGATTTCTCCAAGTGCCTCATATGCATTTAATAAATCTATCGTAAAGAAGTCTTCCTCATATCCTTCATCAATACTTGAAAGACACATCTCAAGCGACTCCATCGCCTCATTTATGATTTCCTGATGCCTGATATTGGTTATAATAATCTGATCGTTAAAGTTTATCTCATTTGAAATAAACTTAGCCTTTATCATATTTTCAAGCTCGTCCACACCTGTATTGTCCTTAGCTGAAAAGATTATTACATCCTTATCGCTGTATTTTCTTATATCATGAGCGCTTACTTTAAGCTCCTTATCCGACTTATTGATAAGTATTATAGCCTGCTTGTCTTTAACACTTTCAAGCAAACTTATATCTTCACCGTCAAGAGGTAGAAGTCCGTCTATTACCACCAAATTCAAATCGGCGTTATTACTTGCCTCTATAGCCTTTTTTACACCGATACTTTCCACAACATCATCCGTCTCTCTTATACCTGCAGTATCTGTAATATTCAGACTGATTCCTGAGAGCTTGATGTTTTCAGTCAATGTATCTCTGGTAGTACCTGCAATATCCGTGACTATAGCCCTGTCACTCCTTGATAATAGATTTAAGATAGAAGATTTTCCTGCATTCGGCTTACCGATAATAACGGTATTTATACCTTCTCTTATAATGCTTCCGTCCTTAAACGATTTTTGCAAATATTCTATTCTTGTAATAAGCTTTTTTACAATCTTTCTCAACTTCACACTGTAACCGTCAAGTGAATAGTGCTCCGGGTCGTCAAGTGCCGCCTCTATAAAGCTATTTGCTCCAAAATCTTAGCTCTGATTGTCTTTATATTCTCAGTCAAAGCACCGCTTAGCTGCCTTATACCGGCTTTAAGCGCCAAATCATTCTTTGCCTCTATTATATCTATTACGGCCTCCGCCTGACTTAGGTCCATCTTGCCGTTTAGAAAGGCCCTCTTTGTGAACTCACCCGGAAGTGCAAGCCTTGCACCTGATTTAAGTACCGCATGAAGTACCTTCTCCAAAATAAGTATGCCTCCATGGCAGTTTATTTCCACAGTATCCTCGCCTGTAAAAGTTCTCGGCGCCTTCATAAGCATTACAAGCACTTCATCTATTATCTCATCGCCGAAGTATACATGACCGTAGTTTATGGTATGTGAGTCAACCTCTCTCAAACTTTTATTTCCGCAAAATATCTTATCCGCTATTCCTATAGCATCCTCACCGCTGATTCTTATTATACCTATTCCACTTTCACCAAGTGCAGTTGCAATCGCGGCAATTGTATCTGTTTTCTTCATATTCCTCCATAATATATGAAAAGAGGACCATCAATAACTATGTTATCAATAGCCCTCTTTCACAAGACCGATTTTTATTGCATTTCCCTTTTAGGGCTTCTTTTATTTTGTTTAAAGCTTTTCTTCGGATAGATTGTAATATGTCTGAAAGGCTCCTCACCCACGCTCTTTGTTGACACCATATTGTCACCCTGCAATACTGCATGAATAATTCTTCTTTCATAAGCATTCATCGGCTCAAGCTCTGTAAATCTGCCTGTTTTCTTTACCTTTGATGCTATATTCTTTGCAAGCAACTCAAGCTTTTCTTTTCTCTTTTTTCTGTAGTTCTCTGTATCAAGCTTGATTCTTATATAGCTTTCACTGCTTTTGTTCACTACAAGACTGAGAATATACTGCAATGAATCAAGTGTTTGACCTCTTTTACCGATCAATACACCCAAGTCTTCCTCACCCTCTATTACTATAGAAAGCTCATTAGTCTTAAATGAAAAATTATAATTTGCATGTGCCGGCAAATCCATAGCCTTGAACAAATCATTCAAAAAATCCGTCCACTACACCTCTGACAGCCTCAAGCTCATCATTGGTAAGTATCTTCTTATTAGAGCTCTCATATTTGTCTTCGCCATAGAATTTGGTGTACTCATCTACAACTTCCGTAGCAGTCTCTTTGGCTTTAGAAGTCTCTACAGGTTCTACCTTAACTTCTTTCTTTTGTGCTACAGGCTCTTTTACAGGCTCATCCCTTTTTTCTATATCCTTCTTTTCAATAGGAGATTTTTGTTCTCTTACTTTCGGGGTCGCCTTAGGAGCTGCACTTGAAGATACATTCTTGGCTACACTTGTATTATTTTTCTTTGCAACCTCGATATCTTTAGATTTCTTCACAGTGACCTTAAGTGTCCACGGCTTTACACCGATGATTCCCAAAAATCCGTTTGTGCCTCTTTCAATAATCTCTACATCCACATTGTCACTGGTGGTCCCAAGCTCAATCAATGCCTTTGTCAAAGCTTCATCATAATTTCTCGCTGAAACTCTAGCACTATCCATCTCATTCCTCCTATTTATTTTTCTTAGAATTCTGCTTCTCGTTGTACTTTGCTACCATATTGGCCTTAGAAGCAAGTGATCCCGGCTTTGCATCTTTATTATAATACTCGGTAGAATCTTTTATATTCTTTGCATTCACCTCATATTTCTTTGCTTTATTTTCTTTTTCCTGCTTTTCAATCTCATCCATATGCTTTGCATTCTCAATTACCTTTTTATTGGCACTGAGTGCAGGAAGACCCTGTTTTGCTCTTTTTGCATTTTGTTTTGCAAGATTGTTTTCTACCAATTTATCGATATCCATATCCTTTAACTGATAATTAACAAGTAACTGAATAATTGTTCTTGCAAGTGCTGAAGCAATCCAGTAAATACCGATACCTGCAGGAAGAGTGAAGCAGAAGAATACTGACATAAGCGGCATCACCGTGTTCATGCTCTGCATCTGCTTTGCCATATCGCTTTCATTACCTGAATTCTGAGGTTGATTTACCGTCATTACCTTGGTAGATAAAAACTGTGTAAGACCGGCAAGTATCGGAATAATCCAAGCAATATTTATATGGTTCATTCCCTGCCAAGGCGCTACAGATAAATCAATTCCCAAAAATGAGTTCATCTGCTTAATAAGCGGAACGCTTGTATTCAATACGTCGCTCATACTTGGGAATGTCTCACCAAGTTTAGTCCACTTCTCAGGTGTGAATTTATATAATAAATCTATAACCTTATTTATAATCGTATAGTCATTGTTCTCTACGGGAAGTCTGACCGCTTTTGCCAAATCACTGATTTTATTTATATAATCAGGCTGTTGCATAAGAGAATTTGCTACATTCTCAAAAACTCCTCGAACACTTGTAACGTACGCCGGAATTCTATATATAACCTGATACAGACCGAACAATATAGGCATCTGTATAAGAAGCGGAAGACAACCGCCGGTCATACTTGTACCATACTTACTGTATACGGCTCTGGTCTCGGCATTCATCTTCATTGCCGACTCATTATCTGTTTTGCCTTTGTACTTATCCTGTATAGCCTTTTATTTCAGGCTGAATTACAGCCATAAAGCTTCTGAGATTTTTTTGCTGCTTTATAGTAAGTGGAATCATTATAACATTTATCACTATTGTAAATACAATAATTGCAATACCGATATTTGTTATTCCTATATCAAATATCAGATTCATTATAAATCCCAGTATCTCAGCAAACCAACCTATAATAGGCGTACTTGACTTTGTTAATAGTACAATGTCCAAGCTAATACCTCCAATATTTATTAGATTTTCTAAAATAAACTTATCATTTTCTATGGTACAGGGTCATAGCCTCCCTTTGCTAAAGGATTGCACCTTAAAATTCTCCAAATACTAAGCAGTGTGCCCTTTATTATGCCGTGTTTTTTCAAAGCTTCTATGGCATACTGTGAGCAGGTAGGAGTATAAATACAATGCGTTCTGACCTTCAGCGGTGACAGAAATATCTGATAGAACCTAATAAGCTTAATCATTCCTGTTTTTATTAAACTATTTAATTTTTTCAACATCTTCTTTGTCCAGTCTATGTGATTTTAGCAAATGTAAATAGGCACTTTCAAGTTTATGATAATCCTTCACATCTGCACCTACTCGAACTACTACTATTATATCTAATCCCTTTTTCTCTATCTTATTCAGCCTAAAAATCTCTCTAATCTTTCTTACAAATGTATGCCTGACCACACTGTTGCCATTTTTCTTTGAAACCGATATACCTATTCTGTTATAGGTAAGTTCATTCCTATATACATACATAACAAGAGCTTTATTGGCATATGACTTTCCATTCTTATACACCTTTTGAAAATCAGTATTACTTCTTAAAGACGGAAAATTCTTCACACAAACTCCTTGATGCCTCTTGCATCATAACTGAAAACCGATGTCGGGCAACATATCATACCCGACAATAGTCGTAAACTAAAGGGATAGTCATAAGACTATCCCTAAGTAATCTTCGACAGATAATTTCTTTGCTGTAAACCAGCACTCATCTGTTTTGGCCTTTGCCTTATTTTTTTAAGCTGATAATCTGGCTCTTCCCTTTGCTCTTCTGGCAGCTAAAACTTTTCTACCGCCGGCAGAACTCATTCTTGCTCTAAAACCGTGAACCTTAGATCTTTGTCTCTTCTTAGGTTGGAATGTCATTTTCATGGTCTGGCACCTCCTTACTTCTTTTCGTTTGTCTAGTCTTTCTCAAGTCTATGTTCTTCACTTTCTAAAGAACGCACCCTAGTATTATAGTAAAAGAAGCCTTGCAAGTCAATAGTTTTATCGTTCTTCACTGATTTTTAATAATGTTCCTGCTATTGCCAAAGTTAAGATTGCAGATACTATCGCCTCTGCCACTCCCTGTGTACCTATAATACCTACTATTACATATGGTAGCTGTGATACCTCTCTGCCTGTTGCAGAAGCATAATGCTGTCCGAATAAAAAGTAAATACCGCTCATTACCAAAATAGTATTGGTAACAGCCGCCATAGCGCCTGATACCAAAAGTGCAATCTTTATCTTTCCTGTTTTTCTGATTGCATTAAATACAAGTGCAGCTACTATACCTACAAGTATTCTCGGAACAAAACATACAATGACAGATCTTATTCCGCCTGTATATCCCGCTATTGCAGGTGCAAACGGTGAAAAGCAAAATGATGTAGGGTTCGGCATAAATGTATTCTTCCACATACTTCCAAGTGCGAATACAAAACCAAGTCCTGCTCCTTCTTTTACACCAAGTAAAATGGCACCTATAGCTACCGTCACATGAATGATTGTTGCATTCATAATTCCAAGCGGTATAAATCCTAAAATAGGTACCAGTGTCTGTATGATAATGATTGCTATAAAGATAGCCATTATCACCATCTTCTTTGTCTTTTGATAAGAATCTCTCTTCATCTGTTTCTCCTCTCGCTACTATTCCTACTGGATATAATGCACTTAATATTATATCTTTAAACCCCTTGTTATCAATAATTTTATTATACTTTAGTAATTTTCTTCATAATATAAACTATATAATAGGAAGAAAAAAACTTTCAAAAAAATATCCACATAAAAAACTTTTCAACATAATTATCCACATTTATAACTTTTTAAAACCCTTTTTCCACAGTTAACTGTTAGTAATTCACTTATCCACATTTTGTTGATAAGTTGTGGATAACTTTTATATACTATTATGTGGATATCCTGCTGAAACCCTTATTTTAAGCCATTTATGTTGTCAACATCGTTTTCCACACTCTGTGTATAACTACACTTATCCACGCTTTTTAGCCACAAAATACTATGGATAATTTGGGAATATCTTTTTATTCACTAAGTTATCCATATCTTTGTGAACATTTATGTGGATAACTTTGTTTTGCGCCCGTTATTTCCATTGATATGACCACATTTTTTTGCTATACTTTAATCAGTTAGAAGTATCCCAAAGGAGTAAAAAGAATGATAGACAAGATCAAATCAAATTGGGAAAACATAATCACTTTTTTAAGAGACGATTGCGAACTTTCCCCTGTATCATTCAATACGTGGATAAAACCCATGATTCCGACATCAATTGAGAAGGACTCAAGGGGAAATTTCACACTTATTATTACGGTTCCTTCGATGCCTTTTAAAACTTATGTTACAAAAAAATATTCCTTATATTTAGCAGTCGCTATAGAGGAAATTACCTTCATTAAGTGTAATGTTGTTTTTAAGGAAAAAAACGAACAGGAATCACAAAAAATCCCTAAAAAGTTAATAGACAACAAGAGACATCCGGTAAACAACCTTAAACTCTTAAGTGCCAACTTAAATCCGGCATATACCTTTGACACCTTTGTCGTAGGAAAAAGCAACGATCTGGCACATGCAACAGCTGTAGCCGTAGCCGAGTCTCCCGGAAGCCAAAATCCGGGCGAACACTACAATCCCTTCTTTATATACGGAGGTGTAGGACTCGGTAAAACTCACTTGATGCACTCTATTGCACACTATATTTTGGAGCACAACCCGGATGCCAATATTTTATATGTCAGCAGCGAAAAATTCTTAAACGAATACATTGATGCATTAAAAAACAGCAATCTGGCTGAGTACCGTGCAAAATATCGTAATGTAGATGTACTTTTGATAGACGATATTCAGTTTATCGGAGGCAAGGACGCTATACAGGAGGAGCTTTTCCATACCTTTAACGCGTTGTACGAACAAAAAAAGCAGATCATACTTTCTTCAGATAAGCCTCCTATGGAGCTGAAAAACCTCGAAGAAAGACTTCGTTCCAGATTCGCCTGGGGTGTTGCGGTAGAGATTTTTTCTCCCGACTTTGAAACCAGAATGGCGATACTTCGAAGCAAAGAAGAACGAGACGGCAAAAACATAGATAATGAAGTAATCCAATTTATCGCTACCAATATAAAGAGCAATATCAGAATGCTTGAGGGAGCTCTAAATAAGCTTTATGCAATGAGCAGGCTCAATAAAAATCAGGAAATAGATATAGATCTGGCCAAGTCGGTGCTTAAAGACATGATAACGCCTGATGCACCTACCAAAATCACTTCAGAATATATCGCTACCGTAGTTGCCGATCACTTCAATATCACTGTGGCGGAATTAAAGGCCAAAGGACGAAAAGAACCGGTAGCCACCGCCAGACATATTACAGTGTACCTTTGCAGAAAGATGACCAATGATACACAGACAAAGATAGGCCAATTTTTAGGAGACAGAGATCACTCCACGATAGTCAATTCTGAGGACGTAATCACTAAGAGAATCACCTCTGACAGTGAGCTGAATCAAACGATTGAAACTATCAAAAAAAAGATTTCTCCACAATAATCCAAATTATATGGGTAATTGTCAAACATAGCGATGTTTACAAAAAATCACAAAAAAGCAAGTGTTTACAAGGCTTTTAAGACTTTTACACTTATCCACACCCTATAATAATACTAATACTAAAATATATTTAAATATTTGACATGGCAAAGCGCCGCATCTTTTGCCGTATCCGGAGGAAAAAAATGAATTTAAAAATTTCAAAAAGCACAATTGGTAAATGCACTCAGTATCGTTATGAAAGCTGTATCTACCAAAACATCAAGTGTTATTTTAGAATCAATACTTATAAGTGCATCAGATAACAGAGTTGTTTTAGATGCTACAGATACAGAACTGTCTATTCAAACAGAAGTCGACGCTGTAATAGTAAAAGCAGGAGGTGTTGTACTTAATGCCAAGCTTTTTTCTGAAATTGTGAGAAAGTTCGACAGTACCGAATCTTTGATAGAGTTGGATGTTGACAATGACTTCAAAACTACAATCAGATGTGAACAGGCGGTATTTAATATTATGGGTATTGACCCGGTAGAATTTATACCGATGCCGAAGATTGACAGAGATGCTTTTATAAGTCTGTCACAGTTCAGCCTAAAGGAGGTCATCCGTCAGACCGAATTTTCAACCGCAATAAGTGACATTAACAGAATGATGGGCGGTGAGCTTATAGACGTAAAGAACAATGTCGCAAAGTTTGTGACTCTTGACGGACACAGAATGTCTATCAGAAATATTGAGCTTATGGGCGATTTTGAAGATCAAAAATGCGTGGTTCCGATAAAATCCTTACAGGAAGTCATGAGGATAATAGACAGTGATACTCAAAAAAATGTTAATATATATTTTTCAAAGGATCATATACTTTTTGAGTTTGACAGAACGTTGGTGCTTTCAAGGATTCTTGACGGAGAATTTTTCAGAATCGATAGTATGTTGTCAAATGACTATGACACAAAGGTAAATGTCAGCAGGCTTAAGTTACAGAATGCTATTGAACAGTCTATGATACTTATCAGAGAGAATGAGCATAAGCCTATGATACTTGATATTGAAAACGGTATGCTAAAGCTGTCCGTGAATTCATCGCTCGGATTTATGGATGCCAAGGTAAATATTGAAAAGAGCGGAAGTGATCTTAAGATTGCTTTTAACCCTAAGTTTTTGGTAGATGCACTTAAAGTTATTGATGATGATTTTGTAAATATATATTTTACAAATGCAAAGTCTCCGTGCTTTATAAGAGATGATAAGAATACATACACATATCTTATATTGCCGGTTAATTTTATCGGATAGGAGTAATATGCAGGAAGTAAGAATTAGAGATGAATATATAAAGCTTGAGCAGGCTATGAAGCTTGCAGGTGCCGTGTCTATGGGCTCTGAAGCCAAGATGGTGATACAGGCCGGTGAAGTTTAGTAAACTCCGAGGTGGAGCTTAGAAGAGGTAAGAAGCTCAGAGACGGAGATATTTTCACATACGAAAACAATGATTATAGAATCGTTGGAGCTTAAGGACTACAGAAACTATGAGAATTTGGATATAAAGCTTTCAAGCGGAGTAAATATATTCTACGGTGACAATGCACAGGGAAAGACCAATATTTTGGAGTCCATATATCTTGCCACCACTTCAAAATCTCATAGAGGAAGTAAGGATAAGGATATCATAAGATTTGGTGCAGGTGAGTCACATATAAAGCTTATGATAAAGAAAATGGATGCATCTGTCAGGCTTGATATGCATATAAAGAAAAATAAGGCTAAGGGAGTAGCCATCAACGGAATCCCGATAAGGAAGCTGAGTGAGCTTTTCGGTACCTGCAATGTGGTATTTTTCTCACCTGAGGATTTGAACATCATAAAGAGAAGTCCCAAGGAGAGAAGAAATTTTGTGGATATGGAGCTTTGTCAGCTGAATAAAGTCTATGTGTCAACTTTGGTTACTTACAATAAGGTGCTTGATCAAAGAAACAAGCTTCTTAAGGAAATAGGCTTTAAATCAGGCTTGGAGGACACTTTGGATATCTGGGATATGCAGCTTGTGAAGTACGGAGCGGATTTGATTGCGTACAGAGAAGAATTTATAAAAAAGCTAAATGAAGTTATCTTAGGTATACATTCACTGCTTACAGGCGGTGAGAAAATAAAAGTGGTATATGAAAAAAACATAGAAAAAGATGCTTTTGAAGTTGAGTTGAGAAAATCAAGAGTAAATGATATAAAGTATAAGACTACCAATGTCGGACCTCACAGAGACAACTTTTCATTTTTCTTAAACGGTGATATGGATTTAAAGAAGTTCGGATCACAAGGGCAGCAAAGAAGTCTGGCACTTTCACTTAAGCTTTCAGAGATAGAACTTATCAAGGAGAAATACGGCGAGTTTCCGGTATTATTGCTTGACGATGTGTTATCGGAGCTTGACGGAAAGCGTCAAAGTCATCTGCTTGAGTCTATAAAACATATACAGACGCTTATTACCTGTACAGGTGTTGAAGATTTTTTGAACAAGTCTTTGGATATAGGCAAGGTATTTAAGGTAACAAAAAGGCAGTGTAAAAGAATCCGGATATAAATAATATTGTATACAAGAATTTTTGTATATAGAATCGTATTAGTCATAAATGTATTTTACATTATTTGTTGTTGTGCAGTTATAAAATAAGTGATAAAACATATTGATTGTTTAATTTTAATATATTTATCACATTTTTAAGGAATAAATATATAGAAAATAATGTTAAAATCTCTGTAAAACTTAGTTAAAAATTTGCACAGTTAAAATTTATGTGATATAGTATTGCTCATAAATTTACGTATGTCGATTTATAAATCTATTTTTGGAGGTAATATTTAATGAGCAAAAAGAAGATTAATACATTTATAGGATCAATCGGAGCATTTATCGGAGTTTTAGTATTTTTTTATCTTATATACCACAGATTATAGCAAATATTGGCGGTGCGAAGTCTCAACCTCTGCAGCCGCTTGTAGCAGCAGTTTCTTGTTTGTTATGGGTAATTTACGGATTAACCAATGAACATAAGATAGATTATATTCTTATAATACCTAACGCTGCAGGTGTCATTTTCGGATTCCTTACCTTTATAACAGCTTTATAAATATTTATTTTAGAGGGGTGCTTTGCACCTCTTTTTTCTTATTATATGGTGGTTTCATATTTCAAAAAAAAATGTTATAATATAATGGCGAAATTTTATTGTAGATGAGGAGCAATCCTAAAGATAAATTGAAAGGAGTGTGGTATGAATACAGAGTATGGAGCATCCCAAATACAAATACTTGAAGGATTAGAGGCAGTGAGAGTAAGACCCGGAATGTATATCGGTTCAATATCATCAAGAGGTCTTCATCATCTTGTTTATGAGATAGTAGACAACTCTGTAGATGAGGCTCTTGCAGGATTCTGTACCGAGATAGAGGTCAGTATAAACGAAGACAATTCTATAACGGTAAAGGATAACGGTAGAGGTATACCTGTAGATATTCAAAAGAAAGCCGGATTGCCGGCCTTGGAGGTGGTATTTACCATATTGCACGCCGGAGGAAAATTCGGCGGTGGAGGGTATAAGACCTCAGGAGGTCTGCACGGTGTAGGTGCTTCGGTAGTAAATGCACTTTCCAAATGGCTTGATGTAAAGGTATACAGAGACGGCAAGATATACCATATGAGATTTGAAAGAGGAAAAGTCGTAGAGAAGATGGAAGTTATAGGTGAGTGCGATCCTCAAAAGACAGGTACCGAGGTAAGCTTTTTACCGGATGATACGATATTTGAAGAGACCGTGTATGACTTTGATATATTGAAAAGTACGACTTCGTGAGACCGCATTCCTTACCAAAGCATTAAAGATTACCTTGATTGACAACAGAGAAGAAAAGAAAAAAATGTCTTTCCACTATGAAGGCGGTATCAAGGAGTTTGTTACCTATCTCAATAAGGGAAAGGTGCCTATATATGAGGATGTAATATACTGTGAGGGTACAAAAGAAAAGGTAATGGTCGAAGTTGCAATGCAGCACAATGACAATTACTCTGAAAGCATATATACCTTCGTCAACAATATAAATACGCCTGAAGGCGGAACACATCTTTCAGGTTTCAAGAATGCACTGACAAAGACATTCAACGAATATGCAAGAAGCAACAAGCTTTTAAAAGACAGTGACGAAAATCTCTCAGGTGAGGATATCAGAGAGGGTCTTGTAGCTATTATATCCGTTAAGATAGAGGACCCGCAGTTTGAAGGTCAGACTAAGCAAAAGCTTGGAAACTCGGAGGCACAGACAGCTGTAAACTCCATAGTAAGTGAACAGCTCACCTACTTCCTTGAGCAAAATCCGCTGTTGCAAAAGATTATCAGTGAGAAGGCTATTACGGCACAAAGAGCCAGAGCGGCAGCCAGAAAGGCAAGAGATCTTACAAGAAGAAAGTCTGCACTTGACAGTATGAGTTTACCGGGAAAGCTTGCGGACTGTTCAAGTAAGAATCCTGAAGAATGTGAAATCTTTATAGTTGAGGGAGACTCTGCAGGCGGTTCAGCCAAAGGTGCAAGAAGAAGAGACACACAGGCCATATTGCCGCTTAGAGGAAAGATACTCAATGTAGAGAAGGCAAGACTTGATAAGATATATTCAAATGCCGAGATAAAGGGAATGATTACCGCATTCGGTACAGGAATACATGATGACTTTGATATAACAAAGCTTCGTTACAACAAGATAATAATAATGACCGATGCGGATGTGGACGGAGCACATATTGATACACTTATGCTTACATTCATATACAGGTTTATGCCGGATCTTATAAAAGAAGGGCATGTTTATCTGGCACAGCCGCCGCTTTATAAGCTTGAGAAGAACAAGAAAGTCTGGTATGCGTATTCCGATGAGGAGTTAAACAATATCCTCAAGGAAGTCGGCAGAGATCAGAATAATAAGATACAAAGGTACAAAGGACTTGTGAGATGGATGCCGAGCAACTTTGGGAGACGACTATGGACCCTGAGCGCAGAATATTGAAGAAAGTGGTACTTGACGAGTCCATGCTTTCAGAGACTGATGTTGTATTCAGTACGCTTATGGGAGATCAGGTGGCTCCGAGAAGAGAGTTTATAGAAGCGAATGCAAAGTATGTATCGAATTTGGATATTTAAAAAGGTAGGTTAAAATATGGAACCAAATGTTTTCGACAAGTTTAATGAGATCGACTTAAAGAAAACCATGGAAAAGTCATATATTGACTATGCAATGAGCGTCATTGCAGCCAGAGCACTTCCGGATGTAAGAGACGGATTAAAGCCGGTTCAAAGAAGAGTGCTCTTTTCTATGATAGAACTGAATAACGGGCCTGATAAACCACATAGAAAATGTGCTCGTATTGTCGGAGATACAATGGGTAAATATCACCCACACGGAGACTCGTCAATATACGGCGCGCTTGTAAATATGGCACAGGACTGGTCCATGAGATATACTCTTGTGGACGGACACGGAAACTTCGGCTCTGTGGACGGAGACGGTGCGGCGGCCATGAGATATACGGAGGCAAGACTCTCAAAGATCGCTATGGAGATGCTTGCAGATATCAATAAGGATACTGTAGACTTTGCTCCGAACTTTGATGAGACTGAAAAAGAGCCTACAGTATTACCTGCAAGATTTCCGAACCTCTTGGTAAACGGTACAACAGGTATTGCGGTAGGTATGGCGACCAATATTCCGCCTCATAATATCAAAGAAGTTATAGATGCGGTAGTGAGGCTTATAGATAATAAAATCGAAGATAAGGATACCACTATTGAGGAGATACTCGGTATTATAAAGGGACCGGACTTCCCTACAGGTGCCAATATCTTAGGTCTTAGAGGTATCAAAGAAGCCTATACCACAGGTAGAGGAAAGATAAAGGTAAGAGCGGTCACTGAAATCGAGTCGATGTCAAACGGCAAGAACAGGATTGTGGTCAGTGAACTTCCATACCTTGTAAATAAAGCAAAGCTTATTGAAAAGATTGCGGAGCTTGTAAAGGATAAAAGAATAGACGGTATCACAGATCTTAGAGATGAATCAAACCGTGAAGGAATGAGAGTTGTTATAGAGCTTAGAAAAGATGTGAATGCCAATATCATCTTGAACAGACTTTATAAGCATACACAGCTGCAGGATACTTTCGGCGTAAATATGCTGGCGTTGGTTGACAATCAGCCTAAGGTATTAAATATCTTACAGATGCTTCAGTATTATCTGTCTCATCAGGAAGATGTGGTTACAAGAAGAACAAGGTATGAGCTTAACAAAGCAAAAGAGAGAGCTCATATATTGGAAGGCTTGCTTATTGCCCTTGACAACATTGATGAAATCATAAAGATTATCAGAGGCAGTGAGAATGTAAATATTGCAAAGGAAGAGCTTATAAAGAGATTCGGACTTTCAGATGCACAGGCACAGGCTATAGTGGATATGCGTCTGAGAGCTCTCACAGGTTTGGAAAGAGAGAGACTTGAATCCGAGTACAATGAGTTGCTTGCAAAGATAGAATATTCGAGGGAATACTTGCAGATGAGAAAAAATTGCTTGCACTTATAAAAGAAGAAATCCTTGTAGTTGAAGATAAGTATAAGGATGACAGAAGAACAGGCTTTATGCAGGATGATGATATGGAGGATGAGGACCTTATCCAAAGAGAAGATATTATCATCGCAATGACAAAGCTCGGATATATAAAGAGGATGAGTCCGGACAATTTCAATGTACAAAATAGAGGCGGTAAGGGCATCAAGGGAATGCAGACCATTGATGACGACTTCATCGAGGACATTGTTATGTCAACAACTCACAATGATATATACTTCTTTACCAATAAGGGTAGAGTGTATACAATCAAGGGATACAAGATTCCGGAGGCTTCAAGGACTGCAAGAGGTGTTGCAATAGTAAATTTATTGCAGTTGCAGCCTGATGAGAAGATTTCCGCGATTATACCAAGTGAGGCAAGGTCAAGAGACGGCTATCTGTTTATGGTTACCAAAAACGGTACAATAAAGAAATGTCAGATAAACTTATTTGACAACATCAGAAAGAACGGACTTGCAGCCATAAATCTCACAGAAGATGATGAGCTTATAGAAGTAAAGGTGACTCATGGTGATGACGATCTTATCATTGTTTCAAAGTACGGTATGTGCATCAGAATCAATGACAAGGATATAAGAGCTATGGGCAGAGGTGCTACCGGTGTCAGGGGAATGAGACTGAATAAAGGTGATGAAGTCATAGGAATGCAGCTGGCATCTCAAGGGGAGTATTTGCTTCTTGTTTCTGAGTATGGATATGGAAAGAGAACAAAGATATCAGAGTTCAAAGTCCAAAACAGAGGCGGTAAAGGTATCATATGTTATAAAGACAATGAAAAGACAGGTAAGCTTGTAGGTGCAAAGCTTGTAAATGAAGACAGAGAGATTCTTTTGATAACTACTGAGGGAATTGTAATCAGAATAGAAGTCAGCGGAATATCAATACTCGGAAGAGCGGCAAGCGGAGTGAAGCTTATGAACATAGACAGAGAAAGTGATACCAAGATTGCAAGCATTGCAAAGATCAGAGAGGAAAAAAACACCGAATCTGATGAAGAGAGCAATGAATAGAAAGGAAATAAAATGCAAAAGATACCATTTTTGACATTGGAACAGGTAAAGGAGATTGTAAAAACATATCCTACACCATGGCATATATATGATGAGAAGGGAATCAGGGAAAATGCCAAGCGATTAAAAGAGGCATTTAGCTGGAATAAGGGATTTAAAGAGTACTTTGCAGTAAAAGCTACCCCGAATCCTTTTATACTCAATATATTAAAGGAATATGACTGTGGCGTGGATTGTTCATCCATGATTGAGCTTGAGATGTCCGATGCCTGCGGATTCCACGGAAAAGATATAATGTTTTCGTCGAACGAGACACCTGTTGAGGAGTTTAAGTTTGCAAACGATCTTGGAGCGATAATAAACCTTGACGACATCACACATATTAAGTATGTGGAAGAGGTATGCGGTAAGTTACCTGAGACTATGAGTGCAAGATATAATCCGGGCGGAGTCTTTACCATGTCAAACGGTATAATGGACAATCCGGGAGATGCCAAGTACGGAATGACTCCGGAGCAGCTTATAGAGGCGTTTAAAATAATGCAGTCAAAAGGAGTAAAGCATTTCGGTGTCCATGCATTCCTTGCAAGTAATACAGTAACAAACGAGTACTATCCTAAACTTGCCGGAGAATTGTTTGAGTTTGCGGTAAGAATAAAGAATGAAACAGGTATAAGCGTCGAGTTTATCAATCTGTCAGGCGGTATCGGAATACCTTACACTCCTGATAAGGAACCTAATGATATTTTTGAAATATCAAAGGGTGTAAAGAAAGTGTATGAAGAGGTGCTTGAGGCAAACGGCATTATGGATGTGGCTATATTTACCGAGCTTGGAAGATATATGCTTGCACCTTACGGCGCTTTGGTAACAGAGGCTATACATGAGAAGAATACTTATAAGCACTACATAGGTGTAGATGCCTGTGCAAGCAATCTTATGCGTCCTGCCATGTACGGTGCGTACCATCATCTCACAGTACTCGGTAAGGAAAATGAGGAGGCAAGCGAAGTCTATGATGTGGTAGGTTCACTCTGTGAGAACAATGACAAGTTTGCAATAGACAGAAAATTGCCGAAGATAGAAAGAGGCGATTATATCTATATTCACGACACCGGAGCACATGGATTTGCAATGGGTTACAATTATAACGGTAAGTTAAGATCTGCGGAACTTTTATTAAAAGAAGACGGAAGTGTCAAAATGATAAGAAGAGCCGAAACGGCTAAGGACTATTTTGCGACCTTTGATTTTTGTGATATATTGGACAAATACTCAAAATAAATTGTCTTTTATCACATTAAGAAATAATTCATAATAAGTTTAAAAAGTATTTCAATTATTTTACGGTGAGATGTGATATTATTACATCATCATAAAGAAGCACTTACAATGAATCCTATATATAGAAATCTTAAGAAGGCACCCCCTAAAAAAAGGGTGCTTTTTTTAGTATGTACTTTTTCAGATAAAAATCTTGTATTGCTTAAATTTTTTTATAAATTGGTAGAATGTACAGGATGTATCAGTTGGAGTTTTACTCCGACAGAGGTTATATCAGTAGGTATATTTTAAGAGGAGAATGGAAATGATTGATAATGTATCATATCTCTTTGGATTCTTAGGCGGTCTTGGACTTTTCCTGTACGGAATGCATATCATGGCGGACGGTATGCAAAAGACTGCCGGAGGAAAGATGCAGCAGTTCCTCAGTAAGATAACAGACAACAGGTTTACAGCCATCTTACTGGGTGCGGTAATAACAGCCATAATACAAAGCTCAGGTGCTACCACTGTAATGGTAGTAGGTTTTGTTAGTGCCGGAATGTTAAGCCTTGTCCAGGCTGTAGGTGTAATTATGGGTGCCAATATCGGTACTACAATTACAGCGTGGATAGTATCACTTGGAACAATAGGCGATTCGCTGAAGCTCTTTCAGCCGGGATTCTACGCACCTTTAATGATAGGTATAGGTGCGATATTTATACTGTTTTCAAAATCCGACAAGAAAAAGACCATAGGTGAAATAGTTCTCGGACTTGGAATGCTGTTTTTTTAGGACTTGACCTTATGGCAGGCAATATAAAAGCCTTTCACAGGTGCTCCTATATTCTCGGAAGCGTTCAGAGTACTTGGAGGTAATCCGATACTTGGTATCATAGTAGGTATTGTGGTAACGGCTCTGATGCAAAGCTCGTCAGCATCGGTAGGTATTTTGCAGACACTTGCATTCAACGGAGTGGTAAACACGGCGGCGGCTATATACATCACACTCGGACAAAATATCGGTTCCTGTGTTACAGCGATTATTTCAAGTGTGGGAAGCTCAAGAACCGCAAAGAGAGCCGCAGCAATACACCTTTTATTCAATACAATGGGTGCTATAGTATTCGGTATACTTGGATTTGTCGTATTTACAGTGAATACAAAGCTTGCAAATCACACTATCAATGCGGTAGAGATTTCAATATTCCATACATTTTTCAATCTTACAATGACCACTCTGCTTTATCCTTTTGCCGGACTGCTTGTAAAACTTTCAGGAATGATTGTAAGAGGCAAGGATGAAGAGGTTGTAGAGGCTAAAAAAGAGCCTATCTTACAGCTTGATGAAAGAGTGCTCCTTACACCTGCATTTGCGGTACAGTCGGGAAGTGTAGAAGTGGCCCGTATGGGAAGTATCGCTCTTAAGAGTTTGAATGCCGCGATGGGTGCCATCAATACAAAGAGTTTGGACGATTTGAAAACAGTTGCACAGTGTGAGCAGACACTTGACGATATGCAGGAAGCATTGACAGAGTATCTTATAAAGGTAGACAATCTTTCACTGAGTGAAAGTCAGAAAAAACATGTGAACAATCTCTTCAACATGGTAACCGATATAGAAAGAGTCGGAGACCATGCGGACAACCTGTCTGAAAATGCCAAGTATATGATCGACAACAACCTTGAGTTCAGCGACCTTGCAAAGGAAGACTTGGCTGAGATATCAAAGGATGCCATAGATGCGTTTGAAACAGCTATAAATGCAAGCGGAGCGAACGCACTCGGTGCAGTCAGAAAGGTAAATAAGCTTGAAGATAAGGTGGATATGCTTGAGGATGAATTAAGAGAAAAGCATATTGACAGACTTACAAGGGGAGAGTGTAATCCGCAGTCAGGTATCGCCTTCCTTGATATAATCAGTAACTTGGAGCGTGTATCCGACCACGCCACCAATATTGCAGGATATGTTAAAAACGAAATATAAATATAAATAAATATAATAAGAAGTTTTAAATATATACTTGCAATTAAGTTTATAATTTTGTACAATTAGGGATGATTGATGAATAATTATCAAATGAGATAACATCACACAAGTACTAATTTTAGGAGGAACTAAAATGTCAGTAAAAGTAGCAATTAACGGTTTTGGTCGTATTGGTCGTCTTGCTTTCAGACAGATGTTTGAGGCTGACGGATATGAAGTAGTAGCAATAAATGATCTTACAGATCCTAAGATGTTGGCACATCTTTTAAAGTATGATACAGCACAGGGCGGTTTCGCCGGACGTATCGGTGAAGGAAAGCATACCGTTGAGGCAGGTGAGGATTCTATCACAGTTGACGGAAAGAAAATTACAATCTACAAAGAGGCAGACGCATCAAAGCTTCCTTGGGGACAGATCGGAGTAGATGTTGTACTTGAGTGTACAGGTTTCTACACATCAAAGGAGAAGGCTTCAGCTCACTTGACAGCAGGTGCTAAGAAGGTTGTTATTTCAGCTCCTGCAGGAAATGATCTTCCTACAATCGTTTACAGCGTAAACGAAAAGACACTTAAGGCAGATGACACAGTTATTTCAGCTGCATCATGTACAACAAACTGTCTTGCACCTATGGCTGATACACTTAACAAGCTTGCTCCTATCCAGAGCGGTATCATGAGCACAATCCATGCTTATACAGGTGACCAGATGATCCTTGACGGACCTCACAGAAAGGGTGACCTTAGAAGAGCAAGAGCAGGTGCTGCAAACATCGTGCCTAACTCAACAGGTGCTGCTAAGGCTATCGGTCTTGTTATCCCTGAGCTTAACGGAAAGCTTATCGGATCTGCACAGAGAGTTCCTGTTCCTACAGGTTCTACAACAATTCTTACAGCTGTTGTTAAGAAGGCAGGACTTACAAAAGAAGATATCAATGCTGCAATGAAGGCTGCCGCATCTGAGTCATTCGGATATACAGAGGATCAGATTGTTTCTTCAGACGTTATCGGTATGAAGTTCGGTTCATTGTTCGATGCTACACAGACAATGGTAGCTCAGATAGCTGACGATGTATATCAGGTACAGGTTGTATCATGGTATGACAATGAGAATTCTTACACATCACAGATGGTTAGAACAATCAAGTACTTTGCAGAGTTAAAGTAATATAAAAGATAAAGAGACCAAAGAGGTCCGCTCATATTGGGCCGGACCTCTTTTTTTACAATAAGGAGATACTTATGCTTAATAAGAAAACTGTAGATGATTTAAAGAACCTAAAAGGACAAAAAGTATTAGTTCGTTGTGATTTTAATGTTCCGCTAAAGGACGGTGTTATCCAGAATTATAACCGTATAGACGGTGCAATCCCTACAATCAAAAAGCTTTTGGACGGCGGTGCAAAGGTTATACTTTGCTCACACCTCGGAAAGCCGAAGGGCGAGCCGCTTCCTGAAATGAGCCTTGCACCTGTAGCTCCTGCACTTTCAGAGAGACTTGGCGTACAGGTAAAGTTTGTTTCAGATCCTAAGGTAACAGGTGAAGAGACAAGAAAGCTTGCAGCAGAGCTTAAAGACGGAGAAGTTTTATTACTTGAGAATACACGTTACAGAGCTGAAGAGACAAAGTACGGTAAGGACGATTCCGCTGTTGAGTATGCTAAGGAGCTTGCAGCACTTTGTGATGACAACATCTTTGTAAACGATGCATTTGGTACTGCACACAGAGCACATTGCTCAAATGTAGGTGTAACCAAGTTCTGTAAGGAGAATGTAGTAGGATACCTTATGGAGAAGGAAATCAAGTTCCTTGGAGAGGCTGTAGAGAACCCTGTTCGTCCGTTTGTGGCAATTCTTGGCGGAGCTAAGGTTTCAGATAAGATCAATGTTATAAACAATCTCCTTGATAAGGTAGATACACTTATCATCGGTGGAGGTATGGCATATACATTCCTTAAGGCAAAGGGCGAGGAAATCGGAAACTCACTTTGTGAAGAGGATAAGCTGACTATGCACTTGAGATGATCAACAAGGCAAAGGAAAAGGGTGTAAATCTGTTACTTCCTGTAGACCATGTAGAGGGTAAGGAATTCTCAAATGATACAGAGTCTAAGGTTGTAGATACTATAGAAGCAGGATGGTCAGGATTTGATATCGGACCTAAGACTATCGCGAACTATAAGAAGGCGCTTGAAGGTGCAAAGACTGTAGTATGGAACGGTCCTATGGGCGTATTCGAGTTTGAGAAGTTTGCAGAGGGAACACTTGAAATCTGTAGAGCTGTAGCAGACCTTAAGGATGCAACAACAGTTATCGGTGGCGGTGATTCTGTAAATGCTGTTAAGAGACTTGGATTTGCAGACAAGATGACACATATTTCAACAGGTGGCGGTGCTTCACTTGAATTCCTTGAGGGTAAGGAACTTCCGGGTGTTGCAGCTGCAGACAATAGATAATAGATTGGAGAGCTTTATGTCAAGAAGAAAAATTATTGCAGGAAACTGGAAGATGAACAAGACACCTTCAGAGACAACTGCACTTATAAATGAATTAAAGCCGTTAGTTGCAAATAATGATGTTGATGTTGTTTTCTGTGTACCTGCAATTGATATTATTCCTGCCATTGAGGCGGCTAAAGGAAGCAATATAGAAATCGGTGCCGAGAATATGTACTTTGAAGAGAGCGGTGCATACACAGGAGAAATCGCCCCGAATATGCTTACAGATGTAGGCGTTAAGTATGTTATTATCGGACACTCGGAGAGAAGAGAATACTTTGCAGAGACAGATGAGACTGTAAACAAGAAAGTACTTAAAGCATTTGAGCACGGTATCACACCTATTATCTGTTGCGGTGAGACTCTTACACAGAGAGAACAGGGCATTGCAATAGACTTTATCAGAACACAGATAAAGATTGCATTCCAGAATGTAAGTGCAGACAATGCAGCTAAGGCCGTTATAGCTTATGAGCCTATCTGGGCTATCGGTACAGGTAAGACCGCTACAACAGCACAGGCTGAGGAAGTATGTAAGGCTATCAGAGAGTGCATATGTGAAGTATATGGAAGTGATGTAGCTGAGAAGATCAGAATTCAGTACGGCGGTTCTGTAAATGCAGGCAATGCGGCAGAGCTTTTTGCAGAGGCTGATATCGACGGAGGACTTGTAGGTGGAGCAAGTCTTAAGCCTGATTTCGGAAAGATTGTAAACTACAAATAATTTTATAGTATAAATAAAGCAGGACCAATGTTATATCGGTCCTGTTTTTGTATAAAATATTATTGTACCTGTACGGTACTTTCAATCTTAGTCCTTGACCACCTTTCATAGAAAAGACTTCTGTGAAGTGCGGCTTTTATTGTAGTTAAAAGTAAGAATAAGAAATAAATGAGTGCAACCAAAAGCTCTATTGTAGCATATCCCATATCCTTTGAGGCGTCGGTATTTATAAGTATAAAATTTTTCCAATGCCTGACGTATATACATCGGCAAGTAAAAGGTATATACCGAAAAAAATAAGAAGTAGCGCAAAAAAAGTAAGCAAAAAAACTTAGGACGTCCGCCTTTATTTGAAACTATGGCTGTACTTGTAATAAAGTTTCCAAGAGTGGAGCCCTTAGTAAGTATCGGTAAAACTGAAAAATATGATAATGTAATTATCTCAAATGCTCTGACGATATGAAACGGTTTCATAAGCGGTCTACTAAGTATGGTTATTATAGTTACAAAATGCCATATCAAAAAAAGAAAGATACAACTCGTCTGAACAGTGATATTTCCATACCTCTTTTATAGCTGACTTCATCGAGTTCATCTCTTGACGGCAGTATTATCATAAGCGGTCCTACAATGGCATAACCAAGTATTCCTCCCAGTGTATTTACTATCAAATCATCCACATCAAAGAGTCTGTAGCTTCCGGAGTATATAAAGTATAGTCCGGTAAGCTGAGTTATCTCAAAGAAAAGTGACAGTAAAAGTGAAAGTATAAATGTCTGTGAAAAATGACTTTTTTGAAATAGTAGCGAAGGTACATTCCGAAAAGGTACCGCCAAAAAAACAGATTCAATATATTTACCAAAAAAACGCTTTGTTCAGTACTATTGTAAGCCATGTTCTCGGTTCGCTTGGGATAACATGAGCTTTTTTTATTATGTCTTTAATAAATAAAAAAAGGCTCAAGTTGCATCTTGTGGCTGTGTAGCGTAGCGGCTTTTTCAGGGCTTGGCAGCGGAAGTATGACAAGGCAGTACATACACAGCAGATAAAATATAAAAGAGTAAACTATTAAAACTTTCAAGCTGAGTATGGACCCGTATTTGTGGTAGTTATAAGCAATATAAGGCAATGTAAAAACAGCCACCACTATCGGAAACAGTACAACAGCCTGAAAGGAAACTATTAAATATTGATTCATATATCCTCCGAATAAAACTTTATTGCATTGTAATACTTGCATAGATAAAGTATTTATGTTTTATCATAAAATAAAGACAGTAGTCAAGAATAGAGGTTTTACTGTAGAGATGAGTATTTTTTTCTCTATATGAGGATGGGGATATTCCAAGTTGCTTTTTAAAGCTTGTACTGAAATAGTACTGATTGGCATATCCACATTTTTAAACTTATTTCTTTTTAATGAAAGAGTACTTGTTACAAGATATTCCTTTGGCTGCTTCAATACGATATGAAGTTATTGTATCACTTATACTTTTATTATTATTTTTTTCTTGTATAATGCACTTAAATATGAAGGACTCATATTTGCATATCTTGCTATATCATTAAGGCTTAGTGAGTTGTCTTCGTAATTATTTTTTTAATATAATTATCGACAAGTTCATAAGTTTGATCGTGGTATGATTTTTAATGAAAGACTTAATTTATCACATACTAAATTACATATTTCTTTCATCCAAAGAAAAAAATTGATCATAAGTATGAAAAGTATCAAATCCACTATATACTTTAATTATTTTTTTGTTCTAATCCACTCGTATCAATATTTATTTCATATAGAAATCTCAATATTTTTTTCCAAGCAGTGAGTATATACGGATAAATATAATGTTTTTGTTTTTCATATTTCTTAGATAATTCATTAAAGAAATTTCTAAGCCATTCTTCAATAGCAGTAATATCTTTTTTTACAAAGAAGGCTTATAAATTCCTCCTCAATAAAGTCTGAGTTATTTAAAAGACTGAATTCTTTTTCCTGTGGCTTCTAAAGCATCAAAGATGTTTTTTTATTAGGATAAAAAAAATCTATATTTCAGAGCGTGGCAAGCATTTTTCATATGAAATATTTAATTTCCATATACTGTCTACAATAGTTCCAATTCCTATACTTATATTTAATACGGACTCTTTATATTTATCCAAAAAAAGATGAAACTGTTTTTATGAATAACATATTGAAAAATGAGATGGTGTATTACTATTTTTGTGCAATAATGAATATTAAATTATTCAAATCTTGAATACAATAATATTTATCAAATAGTTCACATTCATTTTTTTAAATGTATCAGATATATTTAAAATTTCCATTTGAAATGTCAATACTCCATCATCTTCTTCAAATAGTGTAGGGCTTTTCTATTTCTAATTTTACTATGTTAAAGAATGAATAATCTATTGTGATATCAAGATAGCTGATATTTTTTTCAAAAATATTTTTGAAGGTTTACTGGATGAAAAATATAATATATCTTGAAAAAAATTTAGCTATCATAAGTTGCTTACTTTCTTTTTAAAATAGATAAATTTTTATGTTCCCTATCTATCTTATCAAAAGCATTTTTTTAATTTTTTTCAGATAGAAAAGGAATAGTCTATAGGTTTTTCAATGTAATCACATACACCAAGTCTTACCGCTTGTTTTTGCATATTCAAATCTGTCATATGCACTTATAAGTATTATCTTTATATAGGGATTTATTTTTTTAATATCTCACGACTAAGTGTTATGCCGTCTATATTTGGCATTTCTATGTCTGTAATGATGAGATCTATATGTTCATTCCTTGCATATTCCAGAGCATCTTTACCATCTTGAGTAATAAAAAGATACTTCAGCATTTAAAACATTCCAGTCTATATTTATTTTAATACCTTCAGAAACAATATAATTATCATCAATTAAAATTACCTTTTTCAATTGTCTCCCTCCATCTGTGCATATTTTTATAGTAATAGCAGTACCTTCGTTTAAACAACTTTCGATTGTAATTTCACGGATCCGAATTCTGTATTTGATATTCTTTTTATTTACATTACAAATACCGAAATGCTGAGTATAGTCTACTATATGATTTTTGTAATTGATATTTAATTTTTTTGTCAACTTTTTCAGGTTCAATTCCACATCCGTTATCTTTTTATAATAATGATTATTTCATCATCACCATAACAAACAGATATAGATATATGTATATTTCTATGTCCGTAGAATAGCCATGTAAAATAGAGTTTTTCAAGAAACGGCTGTAATGTGAATTTACATATCAAATAATTTTTCTATACCGTCTTCAGTATCAATACTCCAAGTTAATGTATCTTTGCGACAAAGTTGCTCCATTTCAAGGTAAAGTCTTGATATCTCCAACTCATCTTTTATAGTTATTTTTTCACCTGACTTCCTAAGTGACATTCTATAAAATCTTGTTAAATTATCTATCATATGATTTGCTATCTCCAACTTACCTATAGTTTGGCAGGTCTTAATTGTACCAAGTATATTATACAAGAAGTGAGGATTGATTTGTGATTGAAGTAGCTGATATTTCAGCTTTTTCCTCCGATACAGTTAACTCAAGTATAGATTGCATATTTTTTTATTTATTGATTCCTGCATATTTAAAAACGTTAAACCAAGCCTGTCTATTTCATCATAGCAATCAGAATCATTAATATTTGTTAAATAGTCAAGTTTAATACTTTTTTTGCCAAGTTTGAAACTATCCATAGCAAAAAGAAAGTTTTTCTGATTCTGTTTGTCAGATTTGCAGAAGTAAGGAAAAATTACAAGTAGTATTATAGGTATAGATATAAATATGATTAGAAAAAAATGTCTTAAGGATAGTATATACATTACTGTAAATATATGTTTTTAGGAATCTCGGTAACGTGATACCAACCGTTGTCTAATTTGACCGCATGATAGTATAAACTTTTATTATTATATACTGTTTTTATTACCTGATGAAATAATATTTAATATATCACCATCTAATTTTTGTACCGATTAGTTTTTTTCATCTGTATGTGAGATGATATTGCCGTTTAAATCTATGATAAATCCTGAGAGATCAATACCTGAAAAAAACTTTCATTTAACATACTAGAAAAATTCACTTGTATTCAATAATACTATATATGCGTACTCAGTGTTTTTAGTAACTTGATTGTTTAGCGTACTCACATAGCCTGTTACATTTTGAGTTTTTCCTGTATTATCCAAAACATATGATAGATGATAATTTGGTTTATAAATCCACTTAGAATCCATACTCACAATATCTTCAAGATCAAACTCTTTTTAGGTCATATAATGGATGAAATGTCAATCCTTCAGAAGAAGCTATATTTTTATCATCCAAAAAAATATCTATATGGTAAACATTAAATGTTGACTCTAATAGATGTATATTATCTCTTACATTTGTAAGTATGGAGAAGTCTTCACTGTTGTGTGGCATTCTGTTCAACAATGAGTACATATCATACCTGATAGTATCCGATATCTTTTTGAACTTGATTTAATCTGTTGTTTATTCTTATATTAAGTTGGTCATCTGCAAGAATAATTGAGTTTAATATACTGTCACCTGCAATTTTATGTGTAATACTGTATAGTATTGAGCCCATTAAAATGATAGGTAGTACTGTACATATTAAAAAAATGAGAATAATAATCTATGATGATACTTTTGAAAAATATAAAGGATTTTACATATCTTATAATATCCATAAATGCCTCCTTGTTTATATAGAAGGTATTATAATCTGATAAAAAAATACAAAAACAACATAAATAAAAAAATAATATAAACGGTTCGTAATATATTGTATTTTGTTAGATAAAAAAATTTATTATTATTGGTATATCAAAATTAATATACCAATGTGTGGAGGGAAAATGAAGAAGAAAATCGCAAAACTTATGTTAGGTACAATGTTTTTAACAGGAGTGTTATCAGGATGTGGAAGTAACACAAAGGAAACTGCCGGTGGTGATAATAACGGTAATAAGTATGACTTAACACTGTATAGTATCAATACAACCGATGCAGATTTTGGAGATTGGCTTAAAAATGTAGAAGATGCTACAGGGTTGAAGATAAATGTAATTGCAGCACCTACGGATTCGGATACACGTCAACAAAAGATAACCACTATACTTTCTACAGGTGATTCAAGCGTAGATATACTTGAGATAAATGATGAGATGAGTGCATCATTTAAAAATTCGGGATGGCTTGAAGGTTTGAATGATACTGTTATGACAGAAGATATCAGAGGTGAATTTGCAAAAGGTTATTTGGATCAGATGATTACCGATAAGCAGGGAAATATTATCGGAGTTCCGGGGTATGCAGGTTATCTGGCATTTTGGGTAAATCAAAAGATAATGGATGAAGCAGGTGTTGATAAATTGGATACAAAGGAAGATTTGAGAAATATATGCTTGCCGCTTCAAAAGATGGAAGATATGGTTATGGTGGTTCATGGGAAAAGACATATGTGTTTAATGAGATTGCTCAATTTGTAAATATGTTTGGTGGAGATTATTTTGATTGGACAAGGCCTGAGAATAAAGAAGCAATACAGTTTTTATATGATATGGTACAAAATAAGCAGACACCTATTGACCAGATTGCAGATAAATATGAACAGATGAATCCTAAAGCAAATGACGGAAAGTATGGATGTTGGTTTATGTGGGGGCTTGGTACAGACTATGAAAAAGCAGGTATGTTAGGACAAGATAAGATTCATATGGCTATGGTTCCTTCGATGACAGATGACGGTAAGAGAGCTATATTTACAGATTCATGGAGTTATGTATTGAATTCATCTTCAAAAAATAAGGAAGCGGCAATAAAATTTTTAAAGTATATGGCATCTGAGGGTGGAATGGAAGCTTCATATAAATATTTTGATCGTTATCCTGCAAGAAAGGATGTTGCAGAGAAGGTTGTACCTGATACAGATCCGGCAAAGGAAATGTACAGCAGATATGCATCTGAGTGTAATGTACAGGGTAGACCTATGTTGCCTCAGACTATGGAGTTTATTACAGACATGGGAACAATATATCAGTCTTGTATGAAGGGTGAGATATCTGTAGATGATTTCTGTAAGAAAGCACAAGAACTTGTAGATAAATATAAATAGAATATTTTGAATGCTACAGTGTATTTTGGTTTAACATAATGTAAGCTGTAGCATTTGTTTTTTTATAAGTGGAGGTAGATTTGTTTTGAATACTAACAGTAAGATAAAAAAATATATACCTGTAATTTTGATAATACCTATAGTAATAATAAGAGGTTTTACCACTATATATCCGATAATAATAACATTTATAAATAGTTTATATAATATTAAAGTATTATCAGGTATACACGAATTTATAGGTTTAAAAAAATTATATAGATGTATTTAAGGATGATAAGATTATTTCATCAATAAAATTTACGGCAATTTTTGTTATTGTATCTATGCTTTTTTCATGTTTTTATTGGGAACTATATTGGCTTTGATTCTGAATATGAAATTTAGAGGAAGACGCTTTTTAAGAACTATAGTATTGATACCCTGGGCAATGCCTGCAGTTGTTATAGGTATGGCGGCAAAATGGGGATTCAATAATGATTATGGTTTAATTAATGACTTAATAAGAAGATTCATACCAAGTTTTCAATTTAATTGGTTAATAAATACAGGTTCTGCTCGTGGAGCAGTTATATCTATGGATTTGTGGAAAGACTTACCTTTTTTTGCAATACTAATTTTATCCGGACTTCAATTTATATCAGAGGATATATATGAAGCAGCTAAGGTGGATGGTGCAAACAGTATTCAAATATTTTTTAAAATTACTCTACCTCTGATAATTAAGAATATACTTACATTATGTATTCCATTTACATTGTGGAGATTAACATCGTTTGACCTGGTATATGCTATGACATCAGGTGGACCGGGTGAGGATACATCTCTAATAGCTTACCGTATAGCTATGGAATCGTTTACCAATCTAAATATAGGATATGCATCAACTCTAGCTATTATGTTATTTGTTTTAATGGCATTGTTTAGTTGGGTAAATATAAGATTTATGAATAAATATAATGATTGATAGGAGGTAATATGAAAAGCAATATAAAATATAAAGTATAAAAAAATGTATAACTATTTGTAAATGGTTATTATTTGCTGTAGTCGCCTTTTTTTATTTTTATTTCCTGTTTATTGATTTTTTTATTTCATCAATTACACCTGCAGGAGAATTATTTAAGAAGCCTATAGATTATTTGCCGAATCATCCCTACACTTGAAAGTTATAAATTTCTGATTGAAAATGTGGGATTATTGAGTAAAATAGGAAATACAATACTGATTGTAGGTAGTACTTTAATAATAAGTACAATATTATGTACAATGGCTGCTTATGGATTTTTCAAGATTTAAATCAAAATGGATAAGTATAGCTTTTGCATTTATACTTGCAACTTTACTTATACCTGAAGTAGTGACTGCAAGACCTCTGTATGAGTTTATGAAAAAGGTTGGATTATTTGATACATATCAAGGTTTAATTTTTATTATATGTAAGTTCAGTTATTCCTTTTACCGTTTTTGATATTAAATAATTTTTGTTGGAAAAAAATTCCTATTTCTCTTGAAGAGGCGGCTTCAATAGACGGTGCAAATTTTTGTACAAATACTTTTTTTATAGTTTTGCCTTTGATGAAGCCGGCTATTGCAACTGTGTGTATTATTAATTTTATAAACTGTTTAAATAATTTCTTCACACCTTTGTATTACTCAAACGGAATTCAGGTATTGTCGGTAGCAATTGTTCAGCTTCCTTTAAGAGATAATATGTATGGGGTACCATGGGATTTAGTTAGCGCTATGGGATGGATTATACTTTTACCGATAATAATATTTGTAGCAATTTTTGAAAAACAAATTATGGACGGAATTATGGCAGGTGGAGTTAAATCATAGTTAATATTTGGAGGAAAATTTATGTATGATTTATATGGAAGTTTAGGAAATTTAGCTGTTTTGAAGAATAGAAAAAGCAGAGCAATAAATGCAGAAAATCCTACAGGAGAAAAAGGAAAAGGCGGGATGGCGGCAAGTAATCTTGGACCTTCAAGAAAAGGTAGCCCATGTTTGAAGGATATACCAAGCGGTGCAACTGTAACACTCGCAGATATAGAGGGACCGGGTATCATAAATCACATATGGATTACAGTTACAAATAAGACTACAGAAGCGGATTGCTTTGTTTTAAGTGACTTGGTAATAAGGATATATTGGGATGATGAGGTAGTACCTTCTGTAGAGAGTCCATTGGGAGATTTGTTTTGTTGCGGGTTTGCAAGAGAATGTACAGTTAATTCTATTCCTATAGCAGTTATTCCGAACCGCGGAATGAACAGTTATTTCCAGATGCCGTTTAGAAAGATAGCCAGAATTACCTTGGAAAATCAGCATGCGAATCCGATACCTGCTTTTTTCTATCAGATAGATTATTGTATTGTAGATGAACTCAATGATGATGTAGCATATTTTCATGCACAGTGGAGAAGAGAGAGATTGACTACGATAGGTAAGGACTATGTGATACTTGATAATGTCAAAGGGAGAGGTCATTATGTAGGTACATATTTGGCATTGACAACATTGGAAAGATACTGGTGGGGTGAAGGTGAAGTAAAGTTTTATATAGACGGAGATTTGGAATATCCTACAATATGCGGAACAGGTACTGAAGACTACTTTGGAGGATCTTGGAGCTTGCGAAGCAAGTTAACGGAAAGACTGTGGAACAAAATTATAATACTGCATATATGGGATATCCGTATTATTCTTCACATGATGAATTGATTCACAATGATTACCATAACGATGACTGTTTGCCGATGAGAGGATTTTATAGATGGCATATACAAGATCCGATATGTTTTGATGAAGACTTAAAGGTTACTATACAACAAATCGGTGTTGGACATGGAGGTTTATTTGAGAGACAAGATGATGTTGCGAGCGTTGCTTATTGGTATCAGAGCGAACCACATAATCCTTTTTCACCACTTTTGAGTAAGGAGTACAGGCGTCCGAGATAGGTGTAAAATTGAAAAAAATATTATATAGTATCATTTTTTGTATGTACTTATTTTTAATTTCATGTTCCATAAATAACAAAGATAAAGAAGAAGTCACATCAGGGTATATTGGTGATGAATTAAATATAATGCATATAGAGGCTAATAATCCTGATTTTATTAATTATATTGATAATGTTTCAAAAAAATTAAATATAAAAAAATAAATATAATTCCTTGTCCTGAAGATGCAAATAATAGACAAGCTGAAATATCAAATAAACTCTATTCAGGTAGTACAGATATAGATTTGATTTCAGTAAACGATGAGATGGTTAGTGAATTTAAATCGAGAGGATATTTAGAACCGTTAGATGATATTATGACAAAGGATGTTTTACAGTCATATCCTAAGGATTATGTAGAATCGGTATCAATGTATAATAAAAATGTTTTTTCCGTTCCGTACATGATGGATATTATGATGTTTTGGGTGAATGAGAAATATGCCATATTGTCTAATGTACGAGATATAAAAAACTTGGACGATTTCTCATCGTTTTTGAATTATGATTATGGTACAGGTTTGTATGCTTATGGTGGTGCATGGGAAGAAACGTATATATACAATGATTTGTCTCAGTTTATAAATATGTTTGGTGGTGATTATTATAATTGGAGTAACGATAATACCAGGAATGCGGTAGTATTTTTGCATGATATGTTAAAATATAACCATACATCTAAAGCACAGATGATAGACAGGTATGAGCAGATGGAGCAAAAGTTTATAGATGGGAAGTATGGAAGTATATTCATGTATAGTGGAGCTATAAATACATTTTATAATTCCGGCAAATATGGTGAAGATAGCATTCATGTAGTTAAACTTCCTAATATAAAAAACTTGTCAACAAATATTGCTACATGGCAGTATGTATTGAACAAGGCTTCAAAAAATAAATCTGCTGCAAAACGTTTTTTACATTATATCTCAAGCAAAGACGGATGTGTGAATATAGCAATGTAATGAAGCAAGTTCCCGCAAGAATAGATGTTATATTAGATAAAAAAACATAAATATAAATGTTCCTGATATTGATACAATAAGAGGATATGTAGAAAACTGCAGTTTGAAAAGCAAGACCGTTAACATCAGAGTCAATGACAGATATTTCAGAAATGGGAAAAAAATATTCCAAAAGTATTTACTTGATGAAATGGCTTTTGGATGAGTTTTTGTTATAGGGCACAAAAAAAATAGTAGATAGAAATTATAGTAATAAAATAAAACGGTACTGCTGAATAAGCAGTGCCGTTTGTTCTTTAACAATATTTATCAGTAGAATGACAGCGTAGTAAATAAAAGCATATAGTGGCAGAATGTTCCAAGCATTATAAATACATGAAAAATCTCATGTGAACCGAAGTAGATATGTTTTTCATTAAACGACTTCAGCTTAAATGCATAGATGACTGCTCCAAGTGTATATGCAATACCTCCAAACAAAAGCCACAGGAATCCTGAAAGAGGTAAGGTCTTGTAGAGCGGCTTAAGTGCAAAGACGCAGAGCCATCCCATTATCAAATACAAAGTGGATGACAGCCACTTTGGGCAGCTGACAAAGAAAATTTTTAAAAATATTCCTCCGATGGCAAGTGCCCATATGGCTGCAAGTAATATGTATCCTGTAAATCCCTTAAGTGCGGTAAGACATACAGGTGTGTAGGTTCCCGCTATCAATACGGAAATCATAGTATGGTCTATTTTTCTGAATATCATTGTTTTTTTCAAATCCAGTACTACAGAGTGATACAGCGTACTGGCTGTATATAAGAGTGTAGTGGATATAATAAATACAAGCATAGATAGAGATGTTATAAAGCTTCCATGTTCTATGCTCCTTTGCATCAGCGGTAATGCACCTATCCAAACAAGTATAAGTCCGATAAAGTGGGTGATTGCAGAGCCCGGTTCTCTTATTTGTATTGATATAGTGCCGGGAAGTACGCCAAATCTTGTCTTTTCTCTATTTTTCGTTTTCATAAATCCCTCCTTGACATAGTTTCAAAAACTACATACAGCATATATTGATACTACATCAATTATTGAGAAAATGCAAGTCAAAAAAATAAATAAAAAGTGTTGAGTAATTATTGTATAATATTAAAAGTGTTCTTTAAATTAAATTGGAATATTTGATTTTCACCTCTAAGTCCAATAAAATGATACTTAGAGGTGAAAATATGATAAGAAGATCTGTCAATTAAATCTCTTTTACATACTGTTGAATTGCATTACATAGATACTGTGCCATACCTTCTCCGAATTTGTCCATATTATCTTTAAATTCCGGATTTTTAACATATCCATAGCCTATGCTTGAAAACACATCCGCACTACAGTCAAATGAGTATTCACAAATATGTTTATGAAGCTTTTTTGCCAGTTCTGTATTTTTCTTTTGATGTAGCCTTCAGTCCCTTTGACATATTATCCGATATGGCAAAAAGATATTATTAAAACCATCGGCAATTTCCTGTTCTCTTCCTTTTTGCTTTTTAACAGCTTCTTCAATAACTTCCTTTCCATAAAGGTCTATTGCTTTTTGTTTATATTTTTCATTGTCCTGATATGTAAAACCTTTGAATTTTTCTTTTGTTGACATAGTAATTCTCCTTTCTCTTGACTCAATAGTCTTTTCCAATGTATCAATAAGTGTTAAGAGTTTTTGCTTTTTCTTTTTGCATCAAAACGAGTTGTTTCTTTAGATGATGGAGTATTTCGAATCTTCCTGTTTTAATAAATCCTTTATCTGTTTTTAAAGGAAATCCCAGATATTTATAAAACAATATCATTTGCAAAAAAAGACATATCATCCTCGGAATAATATCTGTACCCTGTTTTCATGCTTTTTTTAGGTGAAAGTAAACCTAGTTCATCATAATGGTGTAAAGTGCGCACCGATACACCGCTTATTTCACTAACCTTTTTAATTAAAAACATTTGAGAACCTCCTAACAAGGATAAGTATAAACTATGACGCAATGTTATAGTCAATACTTAAAATTAAAGATTATTCATATTAACAAAATCTTTATCCTGAATTATTCACGGTGCAATATTTAAATTAAGTACCGTGCTATAAATCTCTAAACTTAATCCATGAAGCTATAACTGACTTAATACACCTAAAAATGGGCAGACTCCATGTTTGTAACAATGAATGCATACATGTATGTCATTTGGTTTTCAGGCTTTTCAACTTTACAGACAACACGTCTTTTATAAGGCCAAGGTCCGGCTTGATACATGAATTCACCATAAACTACAGCATAATCTACTTTGTTGTTTTTTGTAATTTCATCAAGTTCATCTACAAGGTAAGATGCCTTAGCACGAAGTACAGCATTTTTTTCAACCGAATTACATAGTCTGTACCGTTTTCTTCACACTGTTTATAAAACTTAGTGTTGCAAAACCGCTATCACCACGAAGAAGAAGTTTAATTTCCGGAAAATCTTCAAGATATTCATCAAGTATAGGCTGAAGAAAGTCCACAACCCCTGTACTTGAATACTTAGTCCCATCGCGAAGTTGAATTTTAATAAAATCTCCTGTGATTCCATCATAGCAAACAAGCAGATGGTAACCGTTACTTTGATAGTGGAAGTTAAATGCTCTACCTTCCTGTTTGCCATAGGCATTAAGAAGTGTTGAGTCCAAATCTAAAATGATAGCTTCAGGCATCTGAAGTGTCATCTTCAAAATAGCCTGCAATGATCATATATATCATCTGAAGAAAGTTTTATTTATCAGTATGATAACGAAATAATGCAGAATCATTGCTCTTAAATGATTGACCGAAAAGTTTATCAATGCCAAGTTTATTTACGAATTCTTTTATAAGAAGTAAGCCGGCATCGGAGGATAAATCGCCTCCGTCGAAATTAATTTTAATTTTTCTATTGCTTTCAAGTGATAAGGTGTTTACAATACTCATAGAGAGCTCCTTTGTGTAATTTTGTTAAGTTTAAAGCACCTTAATTTTACCACAAATGGACGCTCTTTTTTTATTCACTTGATAAGTGAATGGTAATATTTAGTAATAACATAGTAATAATATGGCTTTCAGCCACTTTCATGGTGTTACCGTGAATAATCTAGGTTAAATATAAAAAAATGAGGTGAGAAAAGAAATGGAGTTAAATGAAAACAATATTATTGAAAATGCTTATGATAAACTCTTTTTACAGAAAAAAAGCAGACAAAGGATATACAAATATATTGCTTAAACAATGATACAGGAACGGGTGAAATGCGCTGCTATAATCTTTTTGAAGGAATTCAACTTTCTTACAATACTTTGAATATGCAAACTACTTATCAAAAAGGTAGAGCCTAAGGAGGGTATGTTACAGATTGATCATTGTTTAGAAGGTTGTTATGAATTTATTTTAGAAAATAACGAGCATGCCTTTTTAGGGAGAGGAGATTTAAGTATTGTTGATCTTGGCAAAGCTTCATTTAAAAAAATTCGTGTATCCCTATGAATAAATATGTTGGACTTTCACTTTTTTTATTGATATAAATGTGGCTCAAAAATCAATTGATAAATATTTTCCGTATGGAAATATTGATCTGCAGATATTACGAGACAGATTGTGTAAAAATGGAGCATCTTTGATTATACGTTCTCGTGAAGGAATAAATCATATTATCAACGAATTGTATGAGGTAGATGAAAGAGTGAAGCTTCCGTATTCTATTATAAAAACAATAGAATTACTTCTGTTTTTAAGCTTGATAGAACCAAAAGACACTGAACAGTTTTCATCATTTTCCGAACCGGTATACAGAGCAACTCAAGAGTGTTATAAAATGATTATAGAAAATCCTTTTGAATGGCTGAAGATAAGAGATTTAGCGAAAAAGTTTGCGGTTTCCGAATCAAGTCTTAAAAATTGCTTTCAATGTATTTCAGGGGCAATCGATAGGTGCTTTTATGAGGACAAACAGAATAAAAGAAGCAGCAATTCTTTTGAGTAAAAAACCATACTTAAGTATAGGGAAACTTGCCGAGATGGCCGGTTATGAAAATCAAAGCAAGTTTTCAAAGGCGTTTAAAAGTATTATGGGTAAATCTCCAAGTGAATTTAAGTGAGAGCAATTTGTCTTTTTGGAGTTAAAAAGATACCCAATTGGTTATAGAGAAACTTCTAACATTGCAGGTACACTTAACATAGATGGTGATATAAGGCACTGGTACACCGGTGCCTTAATTTTTTCATCAGGGTTAGTTGAAGCTAACAAATAAAGAACCGGAATTTAGGAGGAGTTTATTATGAAATTAAAAGACATTATTCAAATCACTGTATTTACAGTTATTGCTTTTGTTTTAGGTATGGCTGTATCAATGGGAACAGGAATGTTGGGAACCGTTTCTCTTTATGTTGCAAGTGGATTTTCTGCACTTGTAATTGCTCCACCGTTTGTTGTAATGGCAAAAAAGATTAAGAAAAAACCTTCAGCATTTATATTTTTCATGTTGCTGGCTATTTTTTGGTCGTTAATGGGATATTGGCCGATGCTTATTATAAATTTAGTAGCGGGCATTGTGGCTGAACTTATCATAGGAAATTATGAAAATGATAAACGAATTGCAGTGGCTATTGCAACAGGAATGTTTATCATTTCAATGCATGCTATGACCTTTGTTAAAGTTTTAGGTCCTGAAAAATTAGTGGAAGTATTTACTGTTTTTTCTCCTGAGCAAGCTCAATATATGTACACATTTTTTACACCTAAAAGCAATGTTGATTTCAATTATTGTAAATATTGTTTTTGGTCACTTTGGCTGGTTTGTTCGGAATGTATATCAATAATAAATTTTTTTGAAAAAAAGAAAAGAGAAAGGGATACTTTGATGCAAAAAAACACAGTAAAAAGAGACTTGCATAGTTAATAGTATAGTTTTGTTTATCCTCATCGTTTCATTTTCCATTACACTTTTTATTACTGATAAACTTGGCTATTATATTATGATGTCCGTTTCATTTATTTTTGTTACTAACGCATTCAAAAAAAGCATTTCTTAGTGTGTCTGTAAAGTACCTGTTTCTTTTTATTGCTTTTTGCATTTGTTGGGGAAACTTCCTTATGAACTTGGAGTGGCGTCTTTTATAGGTTTACTCTTAATTGGGATAAAACTTTTTCCTATTTTTTTGTTTTTAGGTAGGATACTGATTTCTTTATCGCCACTTACTATAATGAGTTCTTTAAGGAAAAATTGGAATTCCAAATGACTTTAACCTTAGTATTGCTACGGGACTTAGATTTATGAGTGAAATGGAAATAAGGATTAAAGAAATACGAAATGGTATGAAAGTAAGGGGCTTTAAGAATAAGCCTCGTACATCCTGTCCGTTCATTTGAACTTTATCTTATTCCATTGATGTATAAGTGTCTTCATGTAAGCGAAACTTTAACATCTTCCATTATTTCAAAAAGGTGCAGAGTATAAAATAAAAAAAACAAGTTACAATCCAACTAAATATAATTTTTTTGACTTGATTTGTTTGGTTGTTGCTTTTTATTTAGTATGGAGATTGTTTTTAGATGCAGAGGATTATAAATGAACATTTTAGAAGTCAAAATCAACAAATTTAAGTATAAAAACAGCAAAGAGATTATCTTAAAAAAATTTAAGTTTAAGTGTTGAGCCGGGTGAATTGATTGTTATAACAGGACTTTCAGGATGTGGAAAAACGACTTTAACAAGAATATTAAATGGCTTTAATTCCCTATCACTATGAGGGTGATTTAGACGGAGAAGTAAAAATTATTTGATAAAAAAATTTGCTGGACTACGAAAAAGGTGAGCTTGCAAAAATATATCGGCAATGTGTTTCAAAAATCCGTCGGATCAATTTTTTTGCTACCATTGCGGAAGAAGAAGTCGCCTTTGTTGGAGAAAACTTAGGAATGCCTCTTGAGGAATTAAAGCAAAAAACAAAAGAAGCCTTTGAGAAAATGGGGATTTCTGACTTGATGGATAAGAAACTTTCGGAACTTTCCGGAGGACAGAAACAAAAAAAGTGGCGATCGCTTCCACTTTTACTATATGATACGAAAATTATTTTTCTTTGACGAGCCTTCCTCCAATTTGGATTATCAAGGGATTGCTCAGTTTAGAGATATTGTCCGCACTTTAAAAGAAATGGGAAAGGCGATTATTATTGCGGAACATCGATTGTTTTTTTTGAATGATTTATATGACCGGTTAATCTATATGAAAGATGGGACAATCGAGAGGGTGTTTTCTCAAGGAGAACTCACAGAGGATGACTGTAAAAAATATGGATTGCGAGCAATCAGTTATCAGTCTCTGAAAGCACAAAACTCGGATGAAGAGCAAGAAAAGGTTGCCGAGATCGTAGATTTAAATATTGATATACGAAAACAGGAACTCATAAAGAATCTTTCTTTTGATCTTCATTATGGAGAAATTATGGCAATCATCGGGGAAAATGGAATTGGAAAAACAACGTTAGGAAGAACTTTGGCAGGTTTAATTAAAAATAAAGGGAAAATAAGCTATGGAAAAACAACGAAAGAAAGATTGAAGCAATCGTATTATATGATGCAGGATGTGGATTATCAAATTTTCTTTGATACGGTGGAAAATGAACTGATTCCTAAAAATAAAGTGAAAGATAGTGAATACTTAAAAGAAGTCACTACCTATATTCATGCAATTGATTTGTGGGATAAAAAAATGGATCACCCACAAGAACTTTCCGGTGGGCAAAAGCAAAGGCTTGCACTTGCCACTGCCTTTTTAAGTGAAAGAAAAATCATTATATTGGACGAGCCGACTTCAGGGCTTGATTTCAAAAGAATGAAAGAAATAGGAGCTATGATAAGGAGATATGCCGCCAAGAGACCGGTGGTTATTATTACCCATGATTTAGAACTTCTCTTTGAGGTGTGTAATACAGTGTTGATGCTGGATGACAAGACTTATAAAAAGATAACTGTAAAAGGAAATGAAGGTAAAATATCGGATTTCTTATTTGCTCCCATAAGATAAAAATTTTTGGTATAAGAGGAGGATTTAAATTATGAATTTAATCAAACAGTATGTAAAAGAATATAAGAACACTTACATTCAATCCGTTCTATTGGCAGTTTTAGGAGTGGTATCCGGTCTTGCCGCATATATCGTATTAGCAAAAATGATTGTAGGACTGATTGGAAAAAACACAGAATTCGGATTTTATTTGCAATACGGTCTTATGGTATTAGCCGCAATGGTCTTGAAAGAAATCTTTGCGGCGGCTTCCACCTCCATATCGCATCAGGCAACTTTTTATTCCTTAAAAAAGATAAGGGAAGAAATTTCTAAAAAACTGTTTCGGATGCCCCTTGGGAATGTCATGAATATTCCTTCCGGTAAGCTCAAGAATATTATTGTAGATCAGGTGGATTCCATGGAAACGATCTTAGCACATATTATTCCTGAAATGACTGCAAATATCATCGGTCCGATTCTCTTGCTGATTTATATGTTTATTTTGGATTGGAGATTGGCAATTGTTTCCTTGATTCCTCTTGTGATTGGAATGTTCTGTATGAAATCGGTGATGGCATCTTATGGGAAAAAGTATCAGCAATCGGTGGAAATCAATCAGAAAATGAATAACGCAGTGGTGGAATATATCGGAGGAATTGAGGTCATCAAGATGTTCAATCAAAGCGAAACTTCCTATCAGAAATACAGTGAAGCAGTCCATGAAAATGCGGCATTTTATTATCATTGGATGAAAGAAACGATGATCGGTGTATCTGCATACAGAAAAAAATTTCACCCATGTCCTTGCTTACAATCCTGCCGTTAGGAGTTTATTTCTATTTAAATGGTTCCTTAACAATAGCGACTTTTATAACCATAATTGTACTTTCTTTTGGAACGGTGGAAAATATATTGACGGCGACCAATTATATGGATGATTTGTCCAGAATAGGAACGATTACAAAGGAAATCGGATTGATTTTGGATGCCCCTGATCTTGAGCATGGTAAAGAGAATGTTTCGTTATCCGGTAGTGATATTGAACTGAAAAATGTGGATTTTTCCTATTCGGAAGATAAGAAAGTATTAGAAGGGGTCAGTTTGACGATTGGGGAAAATCAGGTAACGGCATTTGTCGGTCCGTCAGGAGGCGGAAAGTCAACCATTACGAAGCTGATCGCAGGTTTTTGGAATGCAGATGCCGGAGAAGTAATAATCGGGGGAAAAAATATCAAAGAGATTACGCTGGAACAGTTATCCGAAACCATCTCTTATGTATCACAGGACAACTATCTATTTGATATGTCTGTCAGAGAAAATATAAGAATCGGAAAACCGTCGGCAAGTGATAAGGAAGTAGAGGAAATGGCAAAATTATCCGGTTGTGATGAATTTATCCGAGGGTTATCCGCCGGGTATGACACGATTGTGGGAGAAGGCGGAGGACATTTGTCCGGAGGAGAAAAGCAACGAATTTCTATCGCAAGAGCCATGCTGAAAAATGCACCAATCGTCATTTTAGATGAAGCCACCTCCTATATGGATACCGAAAACGAAAGTATTGTGCAGGAAGCCATCAGTAATTTGGTGAAAGGAAAAACATTGATTTTGATTGCACATAGGCTTAGAACCATTGTCAATGCAGATAAAATATTTGTGGTCGAAAACGGGAAGATTGAAAGTTGTGGACAGCATGAGGAACTTTTAGAAACGTCAAAAGTCTATTCCTCTTTGTGGAAAGCTGTGGGAAAGGAGTAGCGTTATGATTACAGTATTTAAGAAAATATGGAACTTTGCGGAAAAGGAACAATCGAATATACGAAAGTCCATTATTGTAGGCTTCCTTTGTGCGGCATTTAATGCAATGCAAATGGGCGGTGTGTATTATGTTCTCGTTAAAATATTTGACGAAACTCTTTCCGTGAAGGATATAGCCATTGTCTTAGGGATTCTTCTTGTCAGCTTAGTCGGAAAGATTATCACGCAATATATATCTCAACTGGAGCAAACGCACGCTGGCTATTTTATGGCAGCGGATAAAGAATCCGTATCGGAAACAAGCTTAAAAAAGTACCTATGGGTTTTTTCAGTGAATTCAGCTTAGGAAAGATTACAACAATGAGTACCACCACTCTCAGCCAGATTGAAATGCAGGTACCTATGTTGCTTGTGCTTGTTTTAGGCGGATTACTCAATACTTTTGTTTTTGCCTTAGCCTTATTTTATTTGCACATAATGGTAGGAATTACCGCATTTTTGGGTATCTTTGCATTTTTTATGGTCACCTATTTTATGGAAAAAAAGTCAAGAGAAAATGCAAGCGAAATCGGTATTGCTCAAACACATTTGACAAAACAGGTACTGGAAACTGTACAGGGAATGCAGGTGATTAAATCATACAATTTAGGCGGCAAGAATAATAAAGAACTTAGCAATGCGTTCGAAGAAAACTGCAATATTACAATGAAACTGGAAAAAACCATGACGCCATATATCGCTTTACAGCGAATTGTTCTTGGAATCAGTATTGCCGCTATTATTATTTTATCTGCCAAGTATTACATTGAAGGAGATATGCTTTTGGCAGATGCCATTATGTCTATGATTGCCGGCTTTATTGTTTTTGAAGGAATTAAGGCGGCAGGAAGCTCTATGGCGATACTGAGAATTGCAGAAAACTCTATCGACAGCTTGAAATATATGGAAAAGATTCCGGAAATAAAAGAAGGAGCTGAAACAAGCCCAATCCGTCACCCAGATATTGAATTTAAAGATGTTTCTTTCGCTTATGATGAAAAGACAATTTTAGATCATATTTCCTGTGAGATGAAGAAGAACACCATGACCGCCATTGTCGGTCCGTCCGGAAGCGGAAAGACGACCTTTTGCAATCTGATTGCAAGATTTTGGGATGTAAACGCAGGAGAAATCTTAATGGACGGCAAAAACATTAAAGAGTATACCCTGCCCAATCTGATGAGTCATATCGCTATGGTATTCCAGAATGTATATCTCTTTGAGGATACGATTGAAAATAATATCAAGTTCGGTGTGCCAAGTGCCACAAGAGAAGAGGTCATAGAAGCTGCTAAAAAGGCGATGTGTCATGATTTTATAGAAGCCTTGCCAAATGGTTACGATACGTTGATTGGAGAAGGCGGATCCACTCTTTCCGGAGGACAAAAACAGAGAATTTCCATTGCCAGAGCTATGTTAAAAGATGCCCCGATTGTCATTTTTGACGAAGCCACAGCAAATATTGATCCGGAAAATGAAGATAAGCTAAAGGCTGCCATTGAAGAACTGACAAAGAACAAGACCATTATTATGATTGCTCACAGGCTTTCTACCATACGAAACGCCGATCAGATTTTAGTTTTAAATAACGGGAAAATAGAACAACGAGGAAATCATGAAGGGCTGATGAAGCAGGGAGGTTTGTATAAAACCTTGATAAGCATGAAAAATAAAGCAACTATTTGGAAGATTGCCAATTAGTGTGAAGAAGGTTAATATGAAACTAGCGGGACATCACCTATAATATTCTGTATTATTTTATATTTGTCCGGATTCAGATTAGATAAAAAAAGAGGATTTACAATTATTATCAAGTAAAATGAATATATATAATAGTATGTTAATATGATGAAACAAATACAACCTTATTAAAGAATGTTTTAATGCATAACATATTAAAGAATGTTTTAATGCATAACATAGAATTCTTTTATGAAATATGCTATAATATTTTACATTTGATTTAACAAGTTATTGGGGTAAAGCGTTTTCTATGGTGCCGATTGTTTCGCACTGATTGTTCTCGCAATCCTCAAAAATATCAAGTGTTTATTAGGAGGATATTTTGGAAAGAGAAAGGTTAAAGTCCAGGCTCGGGTTTATACTCATTTCAGCCGGATGTGCGATAGGTATCGGTAATGTGTGGAAGTTTCCGTACATGACAGGAAAAGGCGGAGGCGGTGCATTTGTACTGCTGTATCTGATATTTTTGGTAATGCTCGGTCTGCCTATAATGACAATGGAGTTTTCTGTGGGAAGAGCCGCAAGAAAAAGTCCGGTGCTTGCATACCAAAAGTTGGAACCTGCAGGAAGTAAATGGCATATACACGGAATAGTGGCATTTATAGGTAATTATCTTTTGATGATGTTTTATACCACTGTAACAGGATGGATGCTTCATTATTTTTACATGACTGTAACAGGCAGATTTGAAGGGCTTGATTCCGACGGTGTTTTGGATGTATTCAATACCATGCTTACACAGCCGGGCATAATGATATTTTGGATGGTTGTAGTAGTAGTAGTTGGAATGTTTATAGTATCAAGAGGACTTGAAGCGGGGCTTGAGAATATCACAAAGATAGTTATGGTTACACTTCTTGTGGTAATGATAATACTTGCAATAAATTCATTCTTCTTAAAGGGTGCATCAGAAGGACTTAAATATTATCTTATACCGAACATAAGCAGAATAGAAGAAACAGGTATCGGAAATGTAATTACAGGTGCAATGAATCAGGCGTTCTTTACATTAAGCCTTGGAATAGGTGCAATGCTTATATTCGGAAGCTATATAAGCAATGACAGAAGTATGCTTGGAGAGTCTGTGACAATAGTTATACTTGATACATTCGTAGCTATAGTATCAGGACTTATTATCTTTCCTGCCACATTTACATATGGTGTGGATCAGACATCAGGTCCGGCGCTTATATTTATCACATTGCCGAACATCTTTAATAAGATGCCGCTTGGTAGACTTTGGGGAAGTTTCTTCTTTATATTTATGTCATTTGCAGCGTTCTCGACTGTACTTGCAGTATTTGAAAATATAGTTTCCTGCGGTATGGACCTTACAAAGAAGTCAAGAAAACAGGTGAGCCTTTTCAATATGATCCTTATAATATTGCTTTCACTTCCATGTGTATTCGGATTTAGTATATGGAGCTTCGGATGGCTAAAGCCTTTTGGAGGAAGTATACTTGATCTTGAGGATTTCCTTGTAAGTAATATAATATTGCCGCTTGGATCTTTGGTATATCTTCTGTTTTGTGTCAGCAGATACGGATGGGGATGGGACAATTATATGAAGGAGTGTAATAAGGGGAAGGTCTTAAAATGAAGAATTGGATGAGATTCTACCTACATACATACTGCCTATAATTGTTTTATTCATATTTGTGTTTGAATATACGACAAATTTTTTTAAATAAGAAATAGAAATAAAATCAGCCAGTAACTGTTAAAGTTGTGGCTGTTTTTTTAAATTATTTAAAAAAATTAGCACTCAAGCATTGACACTGCTAATAAAAAAAGTGGTATAAACTTACATAGTTGATTATATAACTATTAGGAGGAATACAAAATGAAGTTGGTACCTTTTATTTGATAGAGTAGTTTTAAAGCAATTGGTTGCTGAAGAGACAACCGCATCCGGTATAGTACTTCCGGGACAGGCAAAGGAAAAGCCTTCACAGGCAGAGGTTGTTGCTGTAGGTCCGGGCGGAGTTGTAGACGGAAAAAGAAATAAAGATGCAGGTTAAAGTCGGAGATAAGGTAATTTATTCAAAGTATGCCGGTACAGAGGTGGAGCTTGACAAGGAAGAGTACATCGTTGTTAAGCAGAATGATATTTTGGCGGTAATAGAATAATACATAATATATAAAATTAAAGGAGAGATACTATGGCTAAGGATATTAAATATGGCGTAGAAGCCAGAAAAGCATTGGAAGCCGGTGTAAATAAGCTGGCTGATACAGTAAGAGTTACATTGGGACCTAAGGGAAGAAATGTTGTACTTGATAAATCATTCGGTACACCGCTTATTACAAATGACGGTGTTACCATTGCAAAGGAAATAGAGCTTGAAGATGCATTTGAGAACATGGGTGCACAGCTTGTAAAGGAAGTTGCCACAAAGACAAATGATGTGGCAGGTGACGGTACAACAACAGCTACAGTTCTTGCACAGGCAATGATAAACGAGGGAATGAAAAACCTTGCAGCAGGTGCAAATCCTATAGTTCTTCGTAAGGGAATGAAGAAGGCTACAGATGCGGCTGTAGAGGCTATTGCAAAGATGAGCGAGCCTATAAAGGGCAAAGAGCAGATTGCAAGAGTTGCAGCTATCTCTGCAAGTGATGATGAGGTTGGAAGTCTTGTAGCCGATGCTATGGAGAAGGTAACCAATGAGGGTGTTATCACTATCGAAGAGTCAAAGACAATGAAGACTGAGCTTGACCTGGTAGAAGGTATGCAGTTTGACAGAGGTTATGTTTCTGCATATATGTGTACAGATATGGAGAAGATGGAAGCAAATCTTGACGATCCTTATATCCTTATTACAGATAAGAAGATTTCAAATATTCAGGACATCTACCTGTACTTGAGGAGCTTGTTAAATCAGGACAGAAGCTTCTTATTATAGCTGAGGATGTAGAGGGCGAGGCTCTTACAACTCTTATAGTAAATAAGCTTAGAGGTACATTCAATGTCGTAGCTGTAAAGGCTCCGGGATATGGTGACAGAAGAAAAGATATGCTTAAGGATATCGCCGTTCTTACAGGCGGTACTGTAATCAGTGAGGAGCTTGGACTTGAGCTTAAGGATGCTACACTTGCAAGCCTTGGTAGAGCAAAGAGTGTTAAGGTTCAAAAAGAGAACACCGTAATCGTTGACGGACAGGGTGCAAAGGCCGATATCGAAAAGAGAGTTGCTCAGATTAAAGCACAGCTGTCAGAGACTACATCCGATTTTGATAAGGAGAAACTGCAGGAGAGACTTGCAAAGCTTTCAGGCGGTGTTGCAGTTATCAGAGTAGGTGCGGCTACAGAGACTGAGATGAAGGAAGCTAAGCTTCGTATGGAAGACGCACTCAACGCTACAAGAGCTGCTGTTGAGGAAGGTATCATCTCAGGCGGCGGTTCAGCTTATATCCATGCAAGCAAGGAGGTTGAAAAGCTTGTAGCTACTCTTGAAGGTGATGAGAGAACAGGTGCAAAGATTATTCTTAAGGCACTTGAGGCACCGCTTTTCAGAATAGTTGAGAATGCGGGACTTGAAGGAAGCGTTGTTGTAAACAAGGTAAGAGAGTCAAGCGTAGGTGTAGGTTTCGATGCTTACAGGGAAGAGTATGTGGATATGGTTAAGTCAGGTATCTTGGACCCTGCAAAGGTTACAAGATCCGCACTTCAGAATGCAAACTCGGTAGCATCCACACTTCTTACAACAGAGTCGGCAGTGGCTACTATTAAGGAAGATGCACCTGCAATGCCTGCAGGCGGCGGAATGGGAATGATGTAATAAAACTTTATAATAAAGCTTATAGGCACACTTTGGAAATAGAGTGTGCCTTTTTTGTGTTTAAAGTTTTAAAAATTATGCAATAAGCTGTACTTAGGACGGAAATAAAGTAATATTGTATAAAAATAAAGGACATAATTTTCGTTATTGTGCATAATATTTTTTTAGGTTAATGAAGATTATAATTTTAGTAAAATGTATTTGAGCAATAGAGAACTTTTGTTGGAGTTTGTATTTTGCACATAAGGAGGAAAAAAATGAAAAGAATATTTAAAATTTCTGTTATTGGCTTGATGGCTGTATCTATGTTATCTATGAATGCCTGCGGTAAGAAAAAAACAGTGAAGATTTTTGAACAAAAAGTAGAAGCTACAAAAAAAGTTGAATCAAATTATGTTGTAGATTCAGATACTTATAAAGAATTCTCTGTTGGAAAAAGTAGAGAACGGCATATATACAAATAAGATGTTCAATATAAAAGTTAACGGAAAAGAAAAACAATTATAATTTTGAAAATGATGATTCAATTAAAAAGCAGTTCGGATATAATGATTCGGACAGAACAAATATTGATTCAATAAAAGCAGTTTTAGATAAAGGTGATACATTTGTAGATATGTATGCAACTACAAGAAAAAATAAAAGAGCTGTTGCAATGATGCTTTTTAAGTCTGATTCCGACCTTGATACTTTTTTGGAGAAACAATTGACAAAATTGGATTCGGATTTGGGTGCAAGTAAAACAACCATAAATGTGCTTGGAAAAGAAGTTAAAGGTATAAGATACACAATAAATGGAAAAGATTCAAAAGTATATCAGAAACTGGCTTTTATAAGAAGGGGAGAATATATAATGGTTATTCTTTCAGGTGGGACTTATGCAGCTGCTCCACAAACAGGTTTTGATTCAATTGAAATATTGGACGATAAGGAAGAAATAGAAAGTGCAGAGACAAAGGCTAATTCAAATGAAATAAAAAGCAACGCTGAAAGCGTGGAAACTTCCGGTGAAGATGTTGAACTCCAAATAGGTGAGATAGACAGTGATGTATATACAAATAAGATGTTCGGATTAAAGTTTGACGCAAAGTCAAATAATATGACATTTGTAAGTAAAAAAGAGTCAAATAAAAACTTTTATGATACAGGAAAAGAAGAATCGGATATTACAGCAGTAAAAGAATATCTTGATACAGGTAAAAAATTTTCAGATATGTATGCTACAGGTGAAAAAGGATCTGTAAGTGTAATGATAAAGAAGGAAGAAAATATAAAGGATGTAGATACTTATGCAAATAGAGCTGTTGTAGGAATAAAGAGGGTATACAGGGTATGGGTATGGAAGTTGAAACACAAAAAGGTAGCGGAGAGTTTTTGGGTGAAACTATGCCTTATGTAACAGTCAGTGCAACTGAAAACGGAGAGGCTATATATCAAAAGATAGTATTTTTAAAAGTCGGAAATTATGTCGCAGAGATAACATCATATGCAGAAAGTGAAGAAAAGGCAAGTGAATGCATAGATATGTTTACAAAGCTTGAGGAATAATTAAAATATCAAAGGGGAACTATGGGAAGAAATTTAAAGAAAATTTTAAGCGGTATATTACTTGTATCTATGCTGTCTGTAGCAGGATGTAATAAAGATGAGCGGAATGAAAGTAAAAATAATGAGGGCGTGTCTGTTGAAGATACAAAGAAAGAAAAGAAGAAAGATAAATTTGAACTTTCATTAGGGGAGATAAGTGACGATGTGTATCTTAGCAAGATGCTTAATTTGAAGTTTGACGCGAAGTCCCACGATATGGATATATATTATGAGGAAGGCCTTATCGGAGAAAATGACGACGCAGTATATGACAGAACAGATATGGATGAGGTAAAAGAAAAGATAGCGGACGGTGCCGTAATCAGCGATATGGGAGCAAGTGATGCAGACGGTCTCAGAAGTATCAGTATCACGATACGAAAGGCTCCGGATTCTAAGACTTTGAACAATTATATATTTGACGAAATACGTGAATATGAGGATATGTTCAAAGAGGATGAAGAAGAATTTGACATGATGGAAAAGTCATATGTCAATCTTACAGACGGAAAGGTTGCAGGTAAGAAAATACCCGGTATTGAAATAAAGTCGGTATGGGAACATGACGGTGTCAGGGATACGATGTTTTATGAAAAGCAGCTGTTTTTAAAATACGAAGATTATATAGTGACTATAGATGTATCCGCATACGATGCTGATGATGCACAGAGTTTACTTGATATATTTGAAACGCCTGATGAGTCGGATTTTGAAAAAGCAAAGAACTCACCTAAAGAGGATGAAACAAGAGAAAGTAAGTCTGAAAGAAGAGACAGAAGAAAAAGACAGGAAGAAACCAAGGAAAGCATTGAAGAAACAACAGAAGAAAGCAGCACCTCAGAAAGCAGTGTTGAAGAAAGTAAAGAAGATAAAGTACCAACAGGAGATTTTTGTGCAGGCGTAACAGAAGGAAATGTATATACAAACAGTGCGCTTAATATAAAAATTGATATTACAGGTAAACATATGGTATTTGCATCGGATTATGAAATGGAGCTTCTCGGAAGGCCGTCAGGTATAGTGTCTGAAGAAGATAAAAAATATTATGTAGATAAAGGTAAGCCTGTGCTTGATATGGTTGCACATGATGTAACATTTGACAATACAGTTCTTGTTTTGCTGGACGGTGATGTGGATTTATCAAAAGTAGATGCAGGTGAGGATTCATATTTTGATAAGGGCGAAAATGCACATGTAGAACGAAAAAAAGAAAAGATTAATTTTAACGGTAAGGAACTGTTATGTCTAAGTAAGGTGGAGACTAAAGATAACGGCAGTAAGTATTATGAAAAATACCTTATCATACCTTATGGAAAATATACGGCAACCATAGGTGCAATGGGAAGCGATGAAGAATTTGTAAAAAATGCATTTAAGATGTTTACAATTGCAGAATAAATTATTTGGAGGAGACTATGAAGAGAGTTTTAAAATTAGGCATGATAGCGGTTGCTTTATCACTTTGTTTTTCAGGATGCACTTCAAAATCCGATAAGAAATCCGCTGAGACTGTAAGTGAGTTCAAAGATGAAGACATTGTATTGGGGGAAGTGGTTGACGGAGTGTATACAAGTAAAATGCTTGACTTAAAGTTTGACGGAAATGCAAATGATATGGATGTAACTGCTGAAGAGGAATTTACAAACAGACTTGACGGCAAGGTGGTAAAAAGATCGGATATGGAAGCCGTACATGACAGACTTGATAAGGGTTATTATATAAGTGATATGGAAGCTTATGATAATAAAAATAAGGGAAATTATGTAGAGGTGGAGATATATAAGGATATACACCATGAGATGAAAGACGGCTTGGAAAATTATATTGACAAAGAGGTAAAAAAGCAAAAAAGTGAGCAAAAAGAGAGATTTAAAAATCCAAAAGTAGAAAAGACAACAAGAGATTTTCTGGGAGATAAGTTACTTAGTGTGGATGTTATCATAGATGAGGACGGCATAGAATCCGCCGATACCACATTATATAAGAAGCTTGGTGAATACTTTATGGAAATTCGTGTAAGAGGTGATAATGCCGAGGATATCGACAGATATTTGGGAATGTTTGAAAAGTATTCAGACTCAGGTAACAATGCAAAAAGCAGTAAAGCGGATAAGTCGGATAAAGCAGATACAAAATCAGATATAGAGTTTTCAAAGGGCGAGTATATAGGTGAAACATATATAAATAAGCAATTTGATATAAGTTTTGATGCAAAGTCAAACGGGTATAAATTTGATGAATTATATAAGAGTGCTACAGAAGCTTACCTTGAAAAAGATATGCTGAAATATATCGGAATGGGCGGCGCACCGGTAGTTGTGTATGCAACTAAGGATGGAGATTCATCAAGTAAGTTAGGTATTTCAATAGATGATATTGAAAGCGATATAGATGCTTATGTAGATAATGTTATTAAAAGTAACAAAGATTCTCAAAAAACAGAAATGGAATTTTGCGGCAAAGAAGTACCGTGTGTAGAAGTTGAGTCAAAAGACAGTAGCGGTAAAAATATATACAGATACACAGTTTATATACAGTCAGGAAAATATGTAGCGGTTATTGATTCATTTGGTGAAGATAAGGATGAGGCAAAAAAAGTTTTGGAGTCGTTTACAAGTGTATCAGGCGATACAAATAAAGAATCCGTTGAGGATACAACTGAGGTTAACGACACTGAAGATACTCTTGTGCTTGGAAGTATAAATGATAAAGTTTATTCAAATAAGATGCTTAATATAAAGTTTGATATAAGCAAAACAGGTCTGGATTTTGTAAGCGAAGAAGGACTTAAAAGTATGGGAAATGACGGCATAGATAAATCGGATTTAGCTGCTGTGAAGAAGCATATTGAAGACGGCAAATCATTTACAGATATGTTTGCAGTCGACAATACCGATACTACAAAGAGAATCAGTGTTTCGTTGGCAAAAAATGATATGTTGATGCCTATGGACGAATATTTGGATGCACAAAAAGAGATAATGGAAAGTCAACTTAGTAAAGTCTCAAAAGATCAGTTAAAAAGTTCAAAGGTAAAGAAATCGGATGCATATTTTCTCGGTAATGAATTATCATGTTTGGATATTTACGTGGATACAACGGTTGGAAAACAGTGTCAGAAATATCTGTTTGTAGTAAAGGATCATTACATGATGATTATAGTATCAAGCGGTAAGGATGAAAAAGAGGCACAGAAAGGACTTGATTTATTTCAGCAATATCAGTAAATAAAATAAAATTTATGTGGTATACTAAAGCGAAAGTATATTTTGCATATAGGAGGAAAAATGAAGAAAAATTTTAAGCTTATAATTATGGGTGTTGCTGTGTTATCTGTACTTTATATAACTGCTTGCGCCCGTAAAGATAAAGCAAAAGAGAGTGCACAAGCGGATAAGGATATAGTGGTGAAGTCTTTTGCAGATGACAAAAAGAATACGGAGCTTGACGGTAAACTCGACGGGGATGTGTATACCAACAGCGTATTTAATATTAAGTTTGATGCAAAGCTGCAAATATGGAGATGACAAGTGCCGCCGAGATTAATGCTATGAGTATCAGCCACAATGATTACTCGCTAAAGATGGAGGCACAAAGCAGCGATTCGGGAAGCAGGGTGGATTTTACAGTCTTGGATGACGGTACCGATGTAGGGGCATACATAGATGAAGATAGCGCTACAATAAAAGAGGAAAATAAAGGTCTTGGTGATGAGAATGTTAAAGTGGAAAGCTCTACAATAAATTTTCTGGGTGAGGATGTAGAGTCTCTTCATGCAGAGCTGACTTCGGGAAGTGTGACATATTATCGTACAAAAGTATTTTTAAAGTCTAATAACCATGTGGCTGTAATAGAAGTAAATTCACAAGATGCACAGAGTATTGATAATTGTCTCAGTGCATTTACAAAGGCAGAGTAAGTGTTTATAAAGGAGAAAAATGAAGAAGAATATTAAACTTATAATGGCGGGTATTGCAGTTTTGTCTGCTCTTTCCATAACTGCTTGTGGAGGTAACAAGGCTGATAACAAAGCTGAAAGTAAGACAGAGAGTCCTGTTGCAAGTACTGTAGAAAGCACTGCTGAGCGCGCAAACAATGAAGATATGAACGGTACATATGACGGCAGTGTATATACCAATAAAGTATTTAATATAAAGTTTGATGCTAAAACTGTAAATATGGAGATGGTAAGTACAGAGGATCTTAGCGATGTGCAAAAAAAGACCCATGATGATACATTAAAAATGTATGCACATGACACTGCAAACAGCAGCTCGGTAATGTTCGGACTTGTAAATATAACCTCGGATTTAAAGGCATATATTGACGGAAATATAGCGAGAATCAATAAGGATAATGAGGGTGCAGGAGATATTAAGGCGGAAAGTACCACTATAAAATTTTTGGGTCAGGATGCTCCTTGTATAAATGCAAAGTTAACCGCAAACGGTATTACACAGTATCATACAGAGGTATTTTTAGAGTCGGGAAAGGATGTATCAGTTATAGTTATAAATGCTAAAGATGAAAAGGTTGTTAAAGACTGTTTGAATGCCTTTACAAAAGCGCAGTAACTTGGAGTATATATGTTTTGGGATAAGATAAAAGATGCTTTCTCATCTGAAAAAAGTGTTGATGATAATAAAGAAAACAAAGTAGTTAAGAGCAGATTTACCATGTTGGTAAAGGGCAGTAAAGACGAGGGAAGTATACTGCTTGAAGGTGATGTTTATGGTACTGTAAAAAAAAAGAGGATGTGACCGTACTGTTTAAAGACGGAAAAGTATCACATCTGAAAGTAGCAAAGCTTATAGACAGTACAGGTAATGATTGCGAATCTGTTACGGATGCGTATGCAAAGATAGGGTTTGAAAATATAGATAAGGGTGATGATTTTAAATACGCCTTAATTACAAATATAGACTTTCAAATAGAATCCGATGTGAACAAGGCTGTAGAAAATCCTTATATACTCGGTCTTTTATACGAATATGATAATAACTATAATGATGAAGACTTTATAAATCTGTTTTTCAGAGAGATGGTAATGTCACATTATCTGTTGCCTGTGAGAATGTCTGAAGATTTTAAAGGTAGCGGCAGTACGGTTTTGAAAAAAGATACAAAGATAGATATCTACGGTATCGAACTTCAAGGCGGAATAAATGCACTTCCTGTATTTACAGACTGGACCGCTTTGAAAAATTGGTCGGATAAGGGAGCTACAAATTGGAAAATGGAAACAATCATTGAAAGTTTTCCGGATATTGTGGGATTTTTAAAAGGTGAGGGAGGATTCATTATAAACCCTTACGGTCCGCAGTCGTTCTATATGAATTCGGAAAATATCAATAATATAGTGAATTCATCCGGATATCAAAGTCAGTTCGGTGATGCCAAAATAGAAACAAAGGTCGCAAAGGGCGGAGAGAAAAATTTTTTGGGGTATCCGCCTGATAATGAAGAAGTAGCGGCTATAAAAAAGAGATTGGTCGCATTCGGAAATGCTCACAGCGAGATAAATTTAATAGATATGATGCTTAGAGTGGATGAGACGGGTACAAAGTCATATCTTATAATAACGGATATAGATGATAGCGATGTCAGAAAGTACTACAAAGATATTTATAACAGTTGCAGAGACCTTTTAAGAGAAGTGGTATATCTGGATTTTGCCACATTAGAGCAGGCGGATTTTGCAAAGAATATGATGAAACAGCCGCCTCTGTATAGGAAGAATTAAGGTGTTTCATAAAGTGGAAAAGAATTGGTAAAATAGCTGTAGGTGTCAAGTTCATTAAAGTATAGCGGATATTGCGTTAATAAAATATTAAAATATGCTTAATTGCCTTTGAAAGATGCACAATATATAATCCGGTAATATAGAGGTCGACGACTTTTGATCTCTATATTACTATTTTTTATATTCAGGAGGAAAAATGAGAAAAAACTTTAGAATTATAATGATGTGTATTTTGACAGTGTCCGCACTGTCTGTTACGGCTTGCGGCGGTAAAGGAAACAAGGCGGAGACTACGGCTGAAAGTACTGTAGAGAGTACGGCGGCAACTACCGAAGAGAGTAGTGAGACTGCTGCCGAGAGTACTACGGAAAGTGCAGGTGAGACTTCAAGCGCAGCCGTCGCAGATATAAAGGGTTCACTTAACGGTGATGTGTATACCAATGACGAATTCAATATAAAGTTTGATGCCAAGGCAGGCGGTATGGTAATGGCAGGGGCTGAAGAATTCAACGTTATGAGAGAAATGTCAAGTGATGATACATTGGAAATGTATGCATATGACGACAGTTATACAAAAATAGCAATGTTCGGTGTTTTGAAGGATAATACGGATATTAAATCTTATATAGATGAAAATATAGCTACAATAAAGAAGGACAATGAGGGAATAGGCGAGAACAATATCAAGGTGGAAAGTTCTACTGTAAAGTTCTTGGGAGAAGATGCTCCATGTCTTAATGCACAGTTGACTTCAGGCGGTGTGACACAGTACCATACACAGGTGTTTATCAAGTCCGGAGACCATGTGGCGGTAATAGCTGTAAACGGTTTGGACGAGCAGAGTATAAAAGACTGTCTCGGTATGTTTACGAAGGCAAAATAAAGTTTTAAAGGGTAAATTTTAAGTTTTTGCATTGGTATCTTAACAATTAAACAAAGACAGGTTAAAAAAATATTTACATTTTAATCACATTGTTGTAATATTTTATCAGAAAGTAATCACACAAAAATTTTTACTATATGTAAAAAAAGTATATTACATGGAGTATTGATATGAAAAAAAATATTTTTATACCTTTATTGTTTTTGACAGTGGTGATGACTGCCTGCAGTAACGGTGCCAAGAGTGAAACTACGGCAAGTACAACTAAGGCGGCAGAGACTACCACAGTTGCGACTACGACTACCGAAGCTCCTACTACGGCCGAGACTACAACTCAGGCTGCGGTAATTGAGGAAGAGAGTCATGCGGAGGACGATATACAGTTTTACAGAGGAAAAAAAGAAAACAATGTATATACCAACAGCGTCTTCAATATCAAGTTTGATGCACCTGCCAACGGCTACAAGATGCAAAGCAGAGACAATATCGCACAGATGAGAGATATTTTCATCAAGCAGTCAGGTATGTCGCAGGAAGAGGCGGACAGCAGTATATATATGGATGTATATGCTACCAGTGAGAACGGCAAGGGTGTCAGCAGTGTGAATGTCGTTATAGAGAAGATGGGTACACCTTTTGAAAATGAGACCGAACTTGCAAAGGTAGTGGACAATCTGCAAAATCAGTATAAGGCTGCAGGTATGGTAAATGTAAGTGTTGAGAGCGATAAGGCAAGGTTCAACGGTAAGGAAACCATTGCACTGAACGCTACGGATACAAGCGGAGATTATACCGTATACAGAAAGCAGATTTATATTAAGTCAGGAAACTTTATGGCTATCATTACAGCGAGCAGTACTTCCGAGGAGAAGGCACAGAAAGCGCTTGACGGATTTACAAGTTTGAACTAAACAAAGAAAGTATAGTCTTTTGCGGCTATACTTTTTTATTGCTTTTATTTATTTGAAATTTGTTCTAAAATAAAGTGATGTATATAAAGAGGAAAAAAACTATGAATAAGAGGCAGATTTCAGAGTCCATAGAGGTCGGCATATTTTTGGCACTTTCAGGCGGATTTATGGATGCATATTCATATATAAACCGCGGAAAGGTTTTTGCAAATGCCGAGACGGGAAATATTATATTGATGGCACTTAAGGTATGTGAGGGCAAGTTTTTTGAAGCTGTCAATTATCTTATACCGATAATATCATTTGCTGTAGGCGTTGCCATATGTGAGATAATAAAATATAGAAAAGAAAGAATAAATATGATACATTGGAGGCAGATACTGGTGCTGTTTGAGATATTCGCATTTATAGTAGTAGGATTTTTGCCTCAGGAAATGAACAGGGTTGCCAATGCGATAATATCTATGATATCGGGAATACAGTTTGCCACATTTCCGAAGATAAGAGGTACAGCCATGGCTACCACCATGTGTACAGGTAATCTAAAGACCGGAACCCAGAATATGTATCGCGGAATAAAGACGGGGGACAAATCCGCCATAGAAAAGGGACTTTATTACTATGTATGTATACTGGTATTTATATTGGGAACTACGGTGGGATATTTTGCAGTGAAGCTTATGGCTGAAAAGGCAATTTTTCTTGCAGCACTTGCAATGATAAATATTTTTATAATGATGTTCAAAGAATTTGAAGATTGATTTGAAAGGAGATCTTTATGTATCATGCAAATGAAGACAGATATGAGAAGATGAGATACGCATACTGCGGAAACAGCGGACTGAAGTTACCGCTTGTATCTTTGGGACTTTGGCACAATTTCGGTGATCACTCAAATCTTGAAAATATGAAGAAAATCATATTTACGGCGTTTGACAACGGTATCACACATTTTGACCTTGCCAACAACTACGGTCCGGCTCCGGGAAGTGCTGAAAAAAATTTCGGTATTATCCTGAAAGAAGACATGGGAAAGTACAGAGATGAGCTGCTTATAAGTACAAAGGCGGGCTACACTATGTGGGACGGTCCTTACGGGGATTTCGGCAGCAGGAAGTATCTTATTGCAAGTATTGACCAAAGCTTAAAGAGAATGGGACTTGAGTATGTGGACATATTCTATCACCACAGAATGGACAAAAACACACCGCTTGAAGAGACCTGTGGAGCATTGGCACAGATAGTAAACAGCGGTAAGGCACTGTATGTGGGACTTTCAAACTATGACGGTGAGACCTTGGAGCAGGCTGCAAAGATTCTTAGTGAGCTTCATGTGCCTTTCATTATCAATCAAAATAGATATTCAATCTTTGACAGAACGATTGAATATAACGGTCTGAAAGCTATGGCGGCTAAGCTGAAGAAGGGAATTATTTCATTCAGTCCGCTTGCACAAGGACTCTTGACAGACAGATATTTAAACGGCGTACCGAGTGACAGCAGAATAGCGACAGACGGAAGATTTTTAAAGACTGATAATCTTACAGATAAGAAATTAAACGCTATAAGAGAATTAAACGAGATGGCAAAGTTAAGAGAGCAAAGCCTTGCACAGATGGCTCTGGCTTGGGTATTAAAAGACGGTATTGTGACATCCGTACTTATAGGCGCATCAAAGGCTGAGCAGGTACTTGACAATATAGAGGCCATAAAGAATACAGAGTTTAGTGATGAGGAATTAAAAAAGATAGATAAGATTGTAAAGGACAATGAATAAAAAAGTTCTTATCAAGCTTTTTTTGTCAACGCTGTATCTAAGTGCATTCACCTTCGGAGGCGGATATGTTATAGTCACTTTGATGAAAAATAAATTTGTAGATGAATGTCATTGGATTGAAGAAAAAGAGATGCTTGACCTTGTGGCAATTGCACAGTCAGCTCCGGGAGCTATTGCAGTAAACGGTGCAATAGTGGTGGGATATAAGCTTGCAGGTATAATAGGAGTGTTGGTGGCGACGGTTGCCACTGTTATTCCGCCTTTTCTTATAATATCCGTTATCTCGGTGTTTTATACATTGTTTAGAGAGAACAGATTTATAGCTTATATTCTCGACGGTATGCAGGCAGGTGTAGGAGCCGTGATAGCTTCAGTAAGCATTCAGATGGGATTTGGTATTGTAAAGGAAAACAGAATAAGTTTTGTGATAATGGCTGCGGTTTTTGTGATGAGTCTGTATTTTAAAATAAATATAATATATATTATTTTGCTGTGCATTCTTATAGGCGTTATAAAGACTTTAGTACAAGCCGGAAAGAAGGCCGTATGATTTATCTGAAACTTTTTATAAGCTTTCTTAAAATAGGTGCGTTCAGTTTCGGCGGAGGCTATGCCGCTATGCCGCTTATAGAGAGCGAAGTGGTGAATACAAATCATTGGCTCAGTGCGGCCGAGTTCGGAGACCTTATTACAATATCACAGATGACACCGGGACCTATTGCGATAAATTCCGCTACCTTTGTGGGTATAAGGATTGCAGGAGTGTTCGGTGCAATGGCTGCGACTTTCGGATGTATATTGCCGGCTTTGATACTGGTGACTGTGATAGCGTGGCTGTATACAAAGTACCAAAAAGTTATCAATGCTGCAGTCAATACTGGCCGTCTTACGACCGGCTGTAGTTGCAATGATTGCAATATCGGGTGTGAAGATACTGATGCAGGCATTCGGACTTGATATGCTGACAATAAAGAGTATAAGATTGCATATGATTGTGATATTTTTTGTATGCATGGTACTTTTGATAAAATACAATAAAAATCCGATAACGGTAATGGTTTTTGCAGGGGTGTTAAACCTCTTGTACAATGTTTTAACAGACTAAAAATATATGAGGAGCGGTTTAGAAACAAGATGATAAACAGACTTATAAATGAGCTTATGTATTATGCTGTAAGTGAGCATTTGGTGGATGAAGATGACAAAGTATTTGTGACAAACAGTTTGCTGGCTTTGTTTAATCAGGTGGAGTTTCATGAAGAAGAAATCAAGGAAGAAAGAGTGCTTGCGGATATTTTAAAGGATATGTGCGACTTTGCTCTGAAAGAGGGAATTATAGAAGATGACAGTGTGACTGTGACAGACCTCTTTGATACAAAAATTATGGGACTTTTGACACCGATGCCGTCTACAGTAAGAAGAGTATTTAAGGAAATATACAGTGTGGACAGTAAGCTTGCAACGGATTATTTTTATAAGCTTAGTAAGAGGTCAAACTATATAAGAGTGGACCGTATAGCAAGGGATGAGAAGTGGGTGACAGATACAGCCTACGGACCTATTGATATTACTATAAATCTTTCAAAGCCTGAAAAGGATCCCAGAGATATTGCAAAAGCCGGAGCGGCAAAAAAGTCAGGCTATCCAAGTTGTTTACTCTGTATGGAGAACGAGGGCTATGCAGGAACATTCTCACATCCTGCAAGGCAAAATCTCAGACTGATTCCTGTAGCATTGGACGGCGAGGATTACTTTTTACAGTATTCACCATATGTTTACTACAATGAACACTGTATTATCTTCAACAAAGAACATAAGCCGATGAGAATTGACAGAGCCGTATTTAAGAAGTTGCTTGAGTTTGTAAAGCTTTTCCCACATTATACGGCAGGTTCAAATGCCGATCTTCCGATAGTAGGAGGTTCCATACTAAGTCATGACCATTTCCAGGGAGGCGGATATGTTTTTGCAATGGCAAAGGCGCCTTATGACAGGAAATTTGTACTTAAAGGTTATGAGGATTTGAATGCAGGTATTGTGAAGTGGCCTATGTCCGTAATCAGACTTCAGGGTAAGGATATTGACAGGATAGTACAGGCGGCCGACCACATTTTATCAAGTTGGAGAGCATACAGTGATGAGGCGGCGTTTATCTTCAGTGAGACTGACGGCACACCTCACAACACCATAACACCTATTGCAAGGATGCATAAAGATTTGTATGAGCTTGACCTGGTACTTAGAAATAATATAACAACAGAAAAGAGCCCTTGGGGTGTATATCATCCTTCTGCCGATCTTCACCATATAAAGAAAGAAAATATAGGTCTGATTGAGGTTATGGGACTTGCAGTACTTCCTGCCAGACTAAAAAAAGAGATGGGAGAACTTGAAGAGTATATACTTGAAAATAAGGACATCCGCAGCAATGAAGTGTTAAAAAAGCATGCAGACTGGGTGGATGAGTGGATAAGCAACTACAATATAGAAAAAGAAAACATTCACAGCATTGTTCAGGCGGAAATCAGCAATGTATTTGTAAAAGTACTTGAATGTGCCGGAGTGTATAAAAGGGACGAAGAAGGACAGGAAGCATTTGACAGGTTTATAAAGACATTGTAAATCGTGAATAATAAAATATTAAGTTTATATTTATAAATCGTGATTGTAAGTCAATGGGGCTGTCGGGAAATAAGCATTTCTACTTCCCACAGAACTAAATAAAAATATCCTGACAAATACAAGGCGTTTTTTTGCTTTGTGACTTTGTCAGGATATTTTATTTTTCTATAATGCTGTCTATTTTTTTGGGCATAAAACCCCTTTGGCATAAATTTTTGCTTTTTGCATTTTTTTCTTATGCTGTTTTTCTCCTGTATTTTTCCCTTCAAATTTCTTTTTAGTTTTGCATGGAGAAAACGATGATATTTATTTATATTTCTTCCTATTGCAAAAAGCATAAATTCTTTATATACCTTATCTGAAGAACGATAATTAAAGCGTCGGAAATCTTCATTCTCTTTAATATCTCCAAAATGACCTTCTGTTTGGATAGAGCGTGTCTGTCGTTTAAGAATGCCTTTTTTTCACTCTGTATATTAGCATGTGACTTCTCTCGAAGCTCTTCCCATACTTCATTGATCTTCATTACTTTATTCTTATCAACATCTTTATCAGGATTATATTTATACAGGCATTTAGGCTTATGTTCACATCCACTACAGTCAAAAACATCCATATACTTCATATGTTTGTGTATAACCATTCTGTTTTTTTCTTCTCTGTGTTGATATGTCTCAGTTCACGACCGTCATGACAGATATAGACTTGCTCATCCTCAAATACCGTTGTCTTCATGTTGTAGTATTTACCTATATCTTTACTGTATGCTCGTGTTTTTTTCGCTTTTCATGATCCTGTAGTTTTATATAACTGTCTCATCTTATTCTCTTTCAGATATAATAGATTTTTTTCTCACTACAATAGCCGCTATCTGCCGTAACTTCTTCCCAGTACTTCTCCAAATACTTTCTTATGCTTTTTCAAGGACAGGAATCAGTGTGTTATAGTCTGTACGATCATTACTTACATAACCATGCACAATAAAAATAATTCTCTACTGCTATCTGTACATTGTATGCCGGCTTTAGCTGCCCGTTCAGCATATGATCTTCTTTCATTCGCATAAAGGTTGCTTTCCAAATCAGTTTTGGAGTAGCTGTTTCTATCTTTCCCCATGATTTTAAAAACATTCTTTATAGCCAATTAATCGCTGTCCACAATGTTCAAGTTCTTCATAGAGTTGTTGAAGTTTCGGCTTTCTCTGCCCTTTCCGTTAACAAATGCAATGCCTTCTCCGTCAGCAATAGCCATAAGGTTTTTTTCTGAAGTTTAAGCAGTTCAAGAGGCGAGCAGTTATCAATCTCTATAATACAGTTGTTAGATAACTTTTTTTATGTTTTTGTAATCTTTCTTTTTCTATTCTTTTCAATAATATCTCTAACTTTATCAATTCCGTCAATTACAAACATTTGTGCATTTCCAAGCTCGTACTTCTCGCCAAATCCGTTATCTTGTAAAAAGAATTATAGTCCGAGTAAAAGCTTATCAATAGAATCCAAAAAGACCTGCAAGATTATAATTAATGCTTCCACGCCATACAAAAAGTATAGCGATTAGCATTTGCTTCTATTTTTTTGTTCCATCAATAAACAATTCTTTTTAATGTTACAAGCCCTTCTTTTTGTAAACGTCTCATAAACTGATAGTTTAAATTGTCAAGAATGTCTGAAGTAAGTTTCTTGCCTTTAAATTCATAGAAAGCATCTCTTTTAGGCTTTTTACCCCTAGTAAGCCAGATAAAAGCGATATCTCGTTCACATAAATCTACAATACGATCGATGGAACGTATTCCTCGCATATTTGCATAAGTAATAACTGCATACATCATGATCGGGTTGTACCCTGTTCTTCCCTTATCCGAACAATTGGCTAACAGTCCGGAAAAATTTAAATCCTCCATAACTTTTTTTAGGGTATAGACAGGATCGTCATCAGGTAAACTCAATTCATAGAAGCTAAAGTTGATTTTCTGTTGACCTATTTCAAAAAAGTCGTTATAATCCCATCTTCAACAGTTGGATAGTAGAAAAGTGGCTCAAAACCCTGTATTTACACAATGTCATTAACTTAAGAGTAGTGAGAAAAAAATATTACAAAAAGATAGTTTAAAAAGATAATTATGCTATACTTATAGCGAGAAAAAAATCACGAGGTGTAGCATGTTTATAAAAAAATACTTACAAAAAGAATATAGAGGTGAAAAAGTATTATTATGCCAGCCTTGTTGAAAACAAACATTGATGGCAAGGTCGTGCAGACAGTGAAAGCGAATCTGGGTGCAGTTACTGGGGAGCAGATTCCATATTTGAAGACAGCCTATGCTAAGAAGAAACCTCGTCTTGTTTATGATTAGGATTAAATAATTGAGGGTTGTAGTGAGAAAAATCACAGAATAGACTATTAAAAGATCAGAATAATATTCTTTCAGATGTATTTCTTGAGGTATGTCGTGGTGGCAAAACAAACACTCTTGTCAGACGTAGAAAGATGCCACTAGAAGATTTAGTGTATTCTATGATTAATCGCAAGGGCCTTACTCTCAAAATGGAGCTGCGAAATTATATGAAAACAACACATCCGGGAACAGAAATATCTAAACCAGGTTATCTAAAGCAAAGGATGAAATTAAATCCTGACGCATTTAAGTTTCTTTTATCAGGAACATAATAAAAAAATTTTTTTACCAGGATGAAGAGGTAGAACCATATACCCTATAAAGGATTCCTTATTTTAGCTGCAGATGGATCTGATATAAATATTCTTACAACTGATGAAACCATCGAGAAATACGGAAGTGCCTCAGTGAGAGGAGGAAAACCATGTGCTCAGATTGGGCTGGGATGTATTTACGACGTTCTTAATCGCTTTATTCTGGAAAGCAGTATTAATACCGTAAAGTTTGATGAGATGCGAGTAGCCCAGGAACAGTTAAAAGGAATAAAGGATACAATTGGAAACAGATATCCCTATCTTGTTGTTATGGATAGAGGTTATCCTTCGACACCGGCATTTTTGAATTTTATAGATGATGGAGTGTATTTTTGTAGCAAGACTAAAAAAACAAGTGACTATAAGGCTGAACAGAAAGAATTAAAATCAAATGATGAGGATGTCGACATAACATTAACAAAGGCTAGAAGGAGAAATTATATTGGCAAAAAAGAAGAAACTATCATGATGAGCAGAGATTCCTTTTCAATGAGATTTGTAAAGGTGTGTTTAGATGATGGAAAGTCAGAAATTTTCGCTACTAATCTTCCACGGGATAAATTTCCAGAGGAATGCTTTGCAGAACTGTATCATATGCGCTGGGGTATAGAGACGGCCTATGAAGTTTTGAAAGACAGATTAAAAAAATCGAAAAATTTCACAGGGATAAAAATCAGTGCTTATTGAGCAGGACATTAACAGCACTATTTATGTTAGCAATCTTGCGGAAGATATAATCTGTGATATAGAAGAAAGTAGCCAGGAGCACCTAAAGAATGATTATAAACATACAATGCAGTTAAACCGAAACCTAAGTATCGGACTTCTGAAAAATGACCTAATATACATTCTTATAGAAAAAGATGGAAATAAAAAAGTAGCGCTACTACAGGCATTGTATGATGAAATAAGCAAAAATGTAGTGCCGATAAGGCATGATAGACATTATCACAGAACTAAAGGACAGCTTGCAGCAAATTTCTCGAATACACATAAGCGAAGTTTCTAAACTGAATAAGTATTTCGATTTAAACTGGTGAACTATGCTCTTTTTAAGCTAATAATAGAAAAAGTGAAAGAAAAAGAGCATACCCTTATTTGCAAGAGTATGCTACAAACGTTAAGTTAATGACATTGTGTATTTACAAGGCTTTAGCCACTTTTTTCTTCTTTACAAAAAATGTTGTATGGAACGTCTAGGTTGAAATTTTTTTTATCTTTTTATTTAAATCTTTTGGCTGGTAGTATTTTTTGTCTAACCCAAGGTCCATTATAGCATTTAATGCCGTTAGAACTTGGGAATTATTATATGTCGACATATAGCATACATCCTCTAAGTTAGCTACCTGTATGTTTCTTAAAGTTTTTTTATAACACTGTCTACAGTGAAGTGTGTCCCATACATGTCAAGTTTCTTTTCCAGAAGTCTATATATAAGTAGTGCTGTATAACAGATCATAAAGTGTGCTACTATACGTTCTCTTTTTTGATGAAATACAGGTCTGGCTGAGAAATTGGTTTTCATTACTCTGAAGCAGTCTTCTATTTTATATCTGTTTGAGCTGATCTCTAAGATATACTTAGCTGAATCGTTAAGGTTCGTTGCCACTGCATAGAATCCGTCATACTTCTCTTCCTCATTGATAACATCAAGATTAAGCTCATAGGTATCTACAGTTTCTTCGCCTGAACGTGTAGTTGTAGTTCGCTTTATAAAACGTGTTATGTCATTTGCTCCTTTTTGTAGGCTTCAGGGTCTATGTTTGTAAGGAGTTTTTTTGCTCTTTCAATCTGACGATTACGTACGAATCTTTGATATTCCATCATCTTTCTTGAGAATGAGACAATAATCTTTTGAGGAATTATAGCCTTTGATTTAATCTTCCTAACAGTGCCGTTCTTGCACGTCTTCTCTTCATACAGTCCCAGGTCGAAAGCTTTATCAGCCGGTATAATCTTATATATTCTATCTTCATAAAGTGATGCGTTAGACTTGTCAAATCTATCAAAATCTTTCATTTGCTTTATAGTTGCCGGTTTATCATTAGATAATAAGCGATAATCAATATCACTAAACACAGCTTCTTTTAAGGTGTTGGAAAGCACCTTTATAGATTGTGTGACAATAAAAGCTCTACCGCCCATTGAATTAAAGTTCCTGATATTAAAAGATCCTAAGCCTGCATCAGCACAATAAATAAACTTTTTCCCTTTAAACATAGTTATAAGCTTTTGCTCTAAAGGAATAGCAGTGGTTTGCTCATTATCAGAACCTGATGTAATACACATAGACAGAGGTATTCCGTCTTTATCCATAAATAATCCCATTTGCGCAATAGGATTTGGTCTATGTTCTTTACTCACACCATATTTTCTTAAACCTTTAGTTACCTCACCGGTTACTGCGTCTACATAGTCGTCATCATTTGATTCTATTTCAAAGTAATAGTTTGAACAGTCATAAAAGCATACAGAGGTATCTCTCTTTACTATCTTATTACTGGCATCATATAGATGAGAGATATATTCATCGTAATGATTGTACATTATATCAAGCGTACGAAGTATATGTTCATAACCAAAGTCAGGCTGTTCATAATAGTCGGAAATACTTTGATGAGTACCAAGCTTAGAGTCAGGGCTAAGGATTCGCGAATAGGTAAGGAATCTATTTACCTGATTAGGATCAAACTGTATCTTGGCATCTTTTGTGATACTTTTAAAGAATGATCCGATCTTAAGGTCATGATAAATCTGTTGAAGAAAAAAATATCCGATATTTAAAAGTTTTGACGTTGATACTATATCATCTTGATATGTTATTTTCTCATTAAAGTCAAACTTAAAATCTAAAGCTACCGTTTGATTATTTTTCAGCTCCTCGTTATATCGTTGGACCTCCTTTTTAGCATACTCCAGAGGGTCGGTGGTAGTCTTTAAAAGTTCGGAATGTTTTTCCTATACGAACTACATTTTTTTAGTAGTGGTCTTTTTTTCCATTACGGATTCCTCTTTGAATAAAAATAAGTGGGATCCTTTGATTTTTTTGTCATACCAAAGCTTCATACTTTATTATATCATAAAATACAACAAAATACAACAATAAAATAAAGAAAATTTGACATCAAGAATCCTTTATTTACAAGGCTTTTAGAGGACTTTTTATACATGACTAAGTGTTGAAGACCCGGCTTTCTCTTGCCCTTTCCGTTAACAAATGCAATGCCTTCTCCGTCAGCAATAGCCATAAGGTTTTTCTGAAGTTTAAGCAGTTCAAGAGGCGAGCAGTTATCAATCTCTATAATACAGTTGTTAGATAACTTTTTATGTTTTGTAATCTTTCTTTTTCTATTCTTTTCAATAATATCTCTAACTTTATCAATTCCGTCAATTACAAACATTTGTGCATTTCCAAGCTCGTACTTCTCGCCAAATCCGTTATCTTGTAAAAAAGAATTATAGTCCGAGTAAAGCTTATCAATAGAATCCAAAAGACCTGCAAGATTATAATTAATGCTTCCACGCCATACAAAAGTATAGCGATTAGCATTTGCTTCTATTTTTGTTCCATCAATAAACAATTCTTTTAATGTTACAAGCCCTTCTTTTTGTAAACGTCTCATAAACTGATAGTTTAAATTGTCAAGAATGTCTGAAGTAAGTTTCTTGCCTTTAAATTCATAGAAAGCATCTCTTTTAGGCTTTTTTTACCCCTAGTAAGCCAGATAAAAGCGATATCTCGTTCACATAAATCTACAATACGATCGATGGAACGTATTCCTCGCATATTTGCATAAGTAATAACTGCATACATCATGATCGGGTTGTACCCTGTTCTTCCCTTATCCGAACAATTGGCTAACAGTCCGGAAAAATTTAAATCCTCCATAACTTTTTTTAGGGTATAGACAGGATCGTCATCAGGTAAACTCAATTCATAGAAGCTAAAGTTGATTTTTCTGTTGACCTATTTCAAAAAAAGTCGTTATAATAATTAACTGTAAGCATAGTTACATTATAACATGTAACGAAGAAAGATGGTTGTCGTTAGCCATCTTTTTTTATGTAAAAACTTAGGGTGGTGTGACTCAAAATGAGTCACACCACCCTTTCTTATAGCTGTCATTTCCCGACAGCCCCGTTGGCTTATTTTTTTATAAAAAAATATGATAAGCCGTTAAGAAGCGGAGCAATTATGAAGGAAAATAGAAATTATTACGGTTCTTTGTCAAGTGTTGGGGTGGGTTTAATTTTACCATATGTGAAGTATATGTTGCATCATAAGACTTACTGCGGTAATTCCTATCCAGCATATACCGCCTAGAATAATAGGTTTACCACCGGATTTGATAAGCTTTATCAGATTACTGTTCAGTCCGATTGCAGCCATTGCCATAATGATACAGAACTTACTGAAATCCTTTAAAGGAGCAAAGGAATGTGAAGGAACACCTGCACTTAAAGCAACAGTAGTGATAACGGATGCGATAATAAAAAATATTATAAACATCGGAAATGATCTTTTAAGGCTGAAGCCGTTTTTATTATCATTTGACTTCTTTGCATTGATTATTGCAAGCACCAAAGTAATGGGAATGATTGCAAGCGTCCTTGTAAGCTTTACCGTAACAGCCTTATCAAGAGTCTGAGTACCGAGACTCCACATACTGTCCCAAGTGGAGGCGGCGGCAGTAACGGATGAAGTGTCATTTATTGCAGTTCCTGAGAATATTCCGAAAGCCTCTCCGCTTAGAGTATCAAAGCCAATCATTTTGCCGAAAACAGGAAAGAGCAGTGCAGCCAATACATTGAAAAAGAAAATAACGGATATAGCCTGTGCCACCTCGTCATCATCCGCATTTATTACAGGTGCTGTTGCCGCTATGGCGGAACCTCCACATATGGAAGAACCTACTCCTACAAGAGTTGAAATATTGCCGGGGATCTTCATCAACTTATGTAAAATAAAGGCAATTATAAGTGCAGTGGATATAGTGCAGATGATGATAGGAAGAGACTGCTTACCTGTTTGAAGTACAACACTTAGATTAAGGCCGAACCCAAGAAAAACTACAGCCGCCTGCAAAACATATTTTGAAGTGAACTTTATTCCGCTACCTGCCATGCCCTTATCATTCCAAACAAGAGTAATTATCATACCTGCAATAATCGCAATCACCGGACCTCCTATTATAGGAAATCTCTTCCCCAGAAACCACGCAGGCAGAGCAATGAGAAAGCATATAAGCATACCTATAAGATTTTTTGATAAGAAAGATTTTATTGAATTCATCTTAATGTCCTTTCTGAATTTTATAGTATGATTATAGTACAATGAGGGGAGAAAAATCTAATGGAGAGAAGAAATTAAAAAAATCTTTTTAGTTACCTATTTACATTTTTTAAAAAAACAGTAGGCTATAATCAAAAATAAATTAACTCCCATTTTTTTAAGTTTATTGTTAAACGGAGTAATGTAAAGTTTTTAAGTTTATTGTATCTTTACATAATCAACATAGAATCGTTCCAGACTGGAATTATTTTGCAAGAAGGAGGAGTATGAAATACATTGTAAAATTGGAACTAAAAAACCCTGTAATAAAAAGTGATTACAGGAGGATAATCATCAGCTTTTTTAAAAAGTCAATATCATCGTATATGGACGGATACTTCTATGAAGAACTGTATAAAAGCGGTGCTAAAAAGAAGTCTTTTGTGTGGTCAATAGCTTTTAATAAACCGGTATTCAAAGGTGAAAAAATGGAACTTGAGGGAAATGAAGTAAATATGACCTTAAAGTTTGAAGAACAACAGACAGCACTGATTTATTATTCAAGCTTGCTTATGATGAAAAATAAGTCTTTTCCGATAGGAGATAATAATGAGATTAGTCTTAAAAGTATTAAGATGATAAGTGAAAAGGATATAGCAGAGGACTATGCAGTATTCAAAGTTTTGTCTCCGATATGTTTGAAATGCCATAGCAGAGAAAATAAGAATGACAGATATCTGACAGTTGAAGACGGTGATTTTGCAGTAGAATTGGAAAGAAAATTAAAAGAAGATATTCAGTATATGGATGAAGAAATTGACAATCTGAAGTTTGACTTAAGCGGATTAAAAAAGATTATAGTACCTGTATACGGGATTAAAATACCTGTAACAATAGGGAACTTTATAGTCTCAGGTGATAAAAGAATTCTTAATCATATACTTAAAACAGGATTGGGATCAAAGAGAAATTCAGGCTTTGGGCTGGTAGAACAGGTTGTCTAAGGGGGGATTATGATTAGCATATTAGAATTTGAAGAAAATTCCGTCAGTTACAACCGTAGAATTGAACCTTCGGACTGGAGATACTCTGCTGCTATTGTCGGTATGGTAAGATTTTTTAAAGACAGAAAAATATCACATACTATAAAGGGTAGGTACCTTTATTACAATTTTGAGGATGTATATAATGATGGAAAAGATTTCGAGGTGGATAGGGAATATCTTTTTATTTGCTGAAAAAAATGGTTCTCCGATAAGATGCATCATAATGTAGTTTATAAAAGATTGTGTCGGGATCAGTTTACAGAAGAGGCAATAAAAAAAGTAAATGAGAAACTCTCAGTCAATACTGTTGTAATGAAGAAAGTCTTTAAAGGTATTAAATTTGACGGTACAAATGCTGAGATGATTAAACAGTTGGTTGATGAAAACAGACTTGAACTTATAAGTAATACATTTTGTAATTCTAAAAGCGGATATAGGAAGTTTATCAATACTTCAAAATACAGGAGTGAAAGTGCAGATGTATGTCGTTTGCTTGGATTTTGTGTAGATACAGGAAGAAAGACAAAATCAATTGGTTTTTGTTTTGATAAGGATTCAAGAACATTTAACGATGAAGTTGAATTTGATTTTATTCCTTTTGCTTTCTCAAGAAGCGGAAGTTCCGTATTTATAAATAATAATACATCCATAGACTATCTTTTAAAAGCCAATGATGAGATGGAGTATTTTCTTTCGGAGAAATTTGAAGAACAAAAAACATGGAATTCGGTATTTTACAGCTACTCTGAAGGTGCCGGTTTTATAGATTACGATGTTGAAGTAATAATAAAAAATACTGAAACAGATTATTATGAGAGTATGTTTGTAAGACAGAATGCAATCACAATTTTTGAAACAATATCAAAGGACAGTGAATTTTCGGAATCTTTGAAGAATGTTTTTAAAAGACATGTGAAGGTAAATGAAAATTATTATATCAATGTAATGGGGGAGGTAACGAACAGTATACTGAATGAACTCAGTCTGGATGACTTGATAGAAAGACTGATGAAGGTGGAGTATAACACTGATTCAAATAATCCTGATACTTACTGTCTAAGCCGTCTCATTTACATTAATAAAATTATATATGAAACAAGGGAGGGAAATATGGAAAAAACACCGGAGTTTAAAGGCTCAAGTGCTGCCGCATCACAGGTAGTACAATATTTTATTACAAACAGGCAGGAGAATAAAATCAAAGGCTATCAGCAGAGACTTGCAAACACATTGATTTCAAAAGATTATGGTCGCTTTATTGAAATAATGTTACAGTTGTCATCATATACAGAGGTACCTTTCGTATTTATGCATAAGCTGATACAGGACTTTGAGGCAAACAAAAATTTGGCATATAATTTTATAAATTCGCTTATTATAAGCAGTAAAAGAAAAGATGATACTCAAGAGGGAGGAAAGAGTAATGAAAAATAAGGCTTTAACTTTAACAGTGGTAGCAAGTATGACTTCAAACTATGGAGAGGGACTTGGAAATGTAGGAAGTGTTCAGAAGGTATATAAGAACGGCAAGGCTTATGCTATTCGTTCAAGAGAAAGTATGAAAAATGCCATAATGGTACAGAGCGGTCTTTATGATGATTTAAAAGTTGAGCAGGATGGAAAAGTGGACCAAAAGGCTGTATCAAAGGATATAAATGTGGCAAATAACAGAGCCTTGGAGGGCGGTTATATGAGTACCATAGGTGACAGAAAGATTAGAAGAAGTTCTTTTTATCTTACAGATGCAATTTCATTTTATCCGTTTGTAAATGAGACAAGATTCCATAATAATCTGTATCTGGCACAGACATTTGCTAAGGAAAACGGTATAAATATTCAGGAAAAAGCTGCAAATGCAGGGCTTATGCCTTATCAATATGAATATGACAAGTCCTTAAAAAGGTACAGTATAACCATTGATTTGGATAAGGTCGGAATTGATGAAAACTATGATACCAAGGCTGAAAAGTCCGAAAGAGCATATAGAGTAAAGGCTCTTCTTAATGCGATAAAAAATCTGTCTATGGTTGTTAGAGGAAATATGGACAATGCGGAGCCGATATTTGTAGTAGGCGGTATAGGAGATAAAAAGACTCACTATTTTGAAAATGTGGTTCATATAGAAGCAAACAAACTGAAGATAGAAGAAGATTTAAAAGCTAAGCTTAAAGAGGGATACAGAGCTGCTTTGTTAAAAGGCTACAACTTCGAAAATGAGAATGAAATAGAAGCCGAACTTAATGCAGGTTCTGTAGATGAATTCTTTGCAAACTTGAGCAAAGAGGTGGATGAATATTATGAAAGCATTGAGAATTAAACTTAGACAAAATCAAGCTTCATATACCAGAGAGGAAACAGTCAACAATCGCATGACCTATCCGCTTCCACAATTTTCAACAGTCATAGGTGCATTGCATAATGCTTGCGGTTACACTTCCTACCATGAAATGAAAGTAAGCGTGCAAGGAAAGTATAGAAATATGCAAAGAGAGCTTTATGTAAATCATGCTCTTCTTAATAATCTGGAAGATGATAGAAGTATACTGATATATAATCAAATTCCTGACGCATTAAATACAGGTTTTATTAAAGTTGCAGAGGCTTTAAAATCCCAGGGAAACAGTTTTAAAGACAAAAAGACTATACAGATATTTGATGAAGATAAGCTGGAAGAGTATATAAGTATAAAAAATATTGCAGTTGAACTGAAAACTGAGGCCAAAAAGCAAATTGATGATAAAGAGAAGGCATGGAAGGAAGAAAAAAAGATTATAAAGGATAGACTAAGTAAACTTGAAGCAAAATCTAATGGGGCCTTGGAGCTTAAAAAAGCTATAGATGAAAAAGACTCAGAAATAAAGACGCTGAAAGCTGATTATAAGAAAGAGTTTTTTCAAAAAGTAGATGAGCCTTTAAGCCATTTTAAAACATTGACTAAAAGTGTTCAGACTCAGGAAGTGCTATATGATGTTGAACTGGTTATTCATATAAGTTCCGATGAAGAGGTATTAAAGGATATACTGGAAAATCAAAACAATTTAGTTTCACTTGGTAGAAGTGAGGATTTTATAGAACTTTTAGAGATAAAGGAAGTTGAACTTAGCCAAGGTATAGATGGCGAGTATGAATTATCTGACGGATATTCCATGTATGTAAATATTGACTGTATAAATATAGAAAATCCTGAAGAAGGGGATTACTTCCTTGCAAGAGAAGGTACAAAAAAGCCTGCAAAGGGTACAATATATTATGTGTCAAAGGACTATAAAATCGAAGGAAAAAAACGAGTGTTTAATAAAATACCATGTCTCTTTTTCTTCAATTATAGGAATAGGGGAGATACAAAAAAATTATATATATGATCCTGATGGAAAGTATATAGTAAATTTAAATTAAAAATGTGAGAGTTATGAAATATAAAAAGGTTATAGGTAATACACCGTCAGGAGGAGATTATTCGGAAATATATTATTTTGATTCGAATTTGAATAATGTTGATGAAAAAAATTGCGTCAAGGTGTATTATTCGAGAATGTAAATCTGACGGGACATTAGTCCAAGAAACTTTTGGGTTTTTGTAATAAAGATAATAAATTATTATAAGTGGATTTGATTCATTTATTCTGATATTTGGACTTAAGCTTAAATGAATATAATAGGCTTAGGTCCATTTTTAAGCATGAAAAGGGAGATATGAGATGGAAATAAAGGATGAACTGGCTGAGATTTATAAAAAAATATAAAGCCAAAGGAAATGAGACAATTTATGAACATACAAACAATCTTCTTTTTAAAACTTGAAGAATTAAAAGATATAGTTGATATAGAGGATATTGATTTAATTACAGAGGCTTGTATATTCCATGATTTTGCAAAAGTAAACCCGCTATTTCAGCGAAGACTTGAGTCGGGGAAAAAGATGGATGAGAACAAGGAGATAGGGCATAATATTCTTTCTTTTTTATATGGCAAAGAACTATCTTGAAGAATATAGCAAAGAAGGTAGGAATATAATTCTATATGCTATATTAAATCATCATAATTATGTCGACAATTTTGACGTTATATATGATAAAAAAAGATTTGATAAGCGAAAATCTGAAATCTATATCCGCTGAGGTATTTAAAGACAATGAGATAGATTTTTTTAAAAATATAGGCTCGAGGGAATTGGCGGTAATTAAAAAACTTAGAACTAATCCATCAAAGAAGTCAATACTTGTAAAAGGTTTTTTACATAAATGTGATTATGCGGCAAGTGCACATAGTAAAATTGATATGCCGAATATACATTTGGAAAGCAGATTGGAAAAGCTGAAAGATGAATTTGTCGGTAAGGGATTTTCAGACGGTTGGAATGAAATGCAAAGATTTGCAAAAGATAATACAGACAGTAATTTAATACTGATAGGTTCTACCGGACTTGGAAAAACAGAGGCTTCTCTTTTGTGGATCGGGAATAATAAAGGTTTTTATGTGCTTCCGTTAAAAACTGCAATAAATGCAATGTATAGAAGGATTAGGGATACTTTATATAAAGATGATTATGACGAAAACCTCGGATTGCTTCATGGTGAGCTTGAAAATATATATTTAGAAGATGAAAGTCCTGCTACAGTAAGCAGTGAAACTGAAGAAAGCATGAAATTTTGGGAGTATTATGGACTTACCCGTGCTATGTCACTGCCGGTAACAATAACTACTCCGGATCAGGTATTCAGATTTGCTTTTAAATATTGTTCCTATGAATTACAGCTTGCCACTTACAGCTATTCAAAAATGGTTATAGATGAGATACAGGCATATTCACCTGATATATTGGCGACACTTATATATTCTTTGCAACTTATAGATATGGTGGGAGGTAAGTTTGCAATTACTACAGCAACATTGCCGCCTTTATAAAAGATTTGTTACAAGAGGGTATAGATAAAACAATAGAATATAAAGAAGATACTTTTTTGAATAATAAGATAAGACATAGAGTAAGCCTAAGAAACAGCACTATCAATATAGATGATATCAAAGACTTTATAGAGGATAAATACCATCAAAAAAGTATGAAGCTCTTGGTTGTGGTCAATACGGTAAGAAAAGCACAAAGTATTTACAGAGAACTTAAGTCATGGCTTGATGAAAATGATATTGAGATTGAAATGAACTTGCTACATTCAAAATTCACAGTGCAGCATCGAAGTGAAAAAGAGGATGCCATATTGAAAGACGGTGAAAGCAAATGTAAAAAAAAAGAGTTATTTGGATTTCTACACAGGTAGTTGAAGCGAGTCTTGATATCGACTTTGACTATTTATTTACAGAATTATCTGATTTGAGCTCTCTATTACAAAGACTCGGAAGATGTAACAGAAAGGGATTAAAGTCTGTAGATGAATTTAATTCGTATGTATATCTTGATATAGATGAAAATTTACTTATAAAGTACAGTGATAATAATGCCTATACCTCAAGTGGAATTATATATAAATCATTGTATGAACTCAGCAAGGCTGCATTACTTGAATGGGGGAAAGAAAATAATAACGGACTGTTTTTCCGAAGCGGATAAAAATAAGCTGATTGAGAATTATTTTACTAAGGAAAAGATAGAGGAATATGATAAGATGTATAGCAGTATTTTTTTACCGAATATCTTAGTGAATATAAAAGAATGTATAAGCACCTTGTGGATATAATACCTGACTCAAAGAAAATTAATGAAGTAACCAAGGAGTTTAGAAATATAATCAGCAGAAGAGTTATTCCACAGTCAATATATGAAGATAAACAGGAGAATATTATTGGGATAATTGATGAAATTGAAGAAAAAAAAGAAAACTTATAGGAAGGACAAAAAAAGTACGCAGGAAAAAAACAGAGACTAAGGGTAGATATACTTCAGCTTAAAGAACGAGTTTAGAAAGTTCACTTTAAATATAAGTTTAAGGGAACTGGACAAGGATAAAGACTATTGTGTGGTGGATAATGAGAAAATTATTATTTCCACACGAGTTTATAATAAAGAGTATGGGATAATAAAAGAAAAAGAGGGTAGTGGCAGTATATTTTTTTATGATGTATGAAAAAAATCACAGGAGTAATGATATATTATTATTTTTGTATGTAGAAGAAAGCTTTTGGCTGTTTCATAATGATATAGCAATGGAAGATGAGAATGAGCTTGTACAGATAGGAAAAATTTATAGACAGTAATTCATACTCATCTGAAAGAAAACATATAATGATAAATGAGGAGATAAACATAGATTTTTGCAGAGAATTCAGGCGTAATTCATGAAATCAAGAAGAGTAGAAAAATTGAAGATGCTTCTGTTTGGCAGCTTAAATATTATTTATATTATTTAAAAGCAATATGGTGTGGAAAATATTGAGGCGAAGCTTGATTATCCGCTGCTAAAAAAGACTGTAGATGTGAGTCTTACAGAAAAGGATGAAGAAAAGCTGGAGCAGATACTTGAGAATATCAAGGTGATAATTAAATCAGACTATATACCTGAATGCTTAAACAATAATATCTGCAAGAAATGTGCATATTTTGATTTGTGCATGATATAGGAAAGAGGGGGAAATGAAAAACAGCTTATATATTTATCAAAACGGTGAATTAAGTAGAAAAGATAACACCTTGAGGTTTACCGGTGAGGAAGGTAGTAAAAAGGATATACCTGTTAACAGTATTTCAGAGATTTATTTTTTTCGGTGAAGATACAGTTAATACCAAGCTTATAACTTTTTTGGCACAGAATAATATAATGGTGCATTTCTTTAATTATTATGATTTTTATGTGTCAAGTCTTGTGCCGAGAGAAATGAAAGTCTCCGGGAAGCTGTTAGTAAAAGCAGGTTGAACATTATACGGATAAAGAAAAAAAGAATTGAACTTGCAAAAAGAGTTTGTAAAATCAGCAGGTAATAATATCTATAGAAATCTTCGCTACTATAACGGTCGTGGTAAAGATGTAAAGGATGCAATGAATGAGATAACATATTTGCTGAAAGAAGTAGATGGTTGCGACAACATACAGCAACTGATGGGAGTTGAAGGTAATATTCATAAAATATATTACAGTAAATGGAATGTAATCATAGATCAGGAAACGGATTTTACTACTAGGGTTAAGCGACCGCCTGATAATATGGTAAATACTCTGATTTCATATATAAACAGTTTGGTGTACACGACAGTGCTGGGAGAAATATATAAGACACAATTAAATCCTACAATAAGCTATTTACATGAGCCGGGAGTCAGCAGATTTTCACTAAGCCTTGATATCGCAGAAATATTTAAACCTCTTATTGCAGACAGGCTGATTTTTTCTTTATTAAACAAAAATCAAATAAAAGAAAAACATTTCTCGAAAGGTCTGGATTATCTGCATTTATCGGAACAGGGTTCTAAAATAATATTGGCAGAGTATGATAAGAGATTAAAACAAACTATCATGCATAAGGAACTTGGCAGAGAAGTCAGCTACAGATACTTAATAAGACTGGAATGCTATAAGATGATAAAACATCTGTATGAAGAGAAAAAATATGATGCTTTCGTAATGTGGTGGTAATTATGTATGTAATACTTGTATACGATATATGTAAAGAGGGTAATGGACAAAAAAAGATGGAATAGGGTGTTTAAATTATGTAAGCAAAACCTTGTGCATATTCAAAAATCTGTATTTGAAGGAGAAATATCTGAGGCAGACTTATTTAAGCTTGAAGGATCAATTGAAAAGGAAATAGATAAAAGCACTGACTCTGTAATTATATTCAAGAGTAGAAATGAAAGATGGCTTGATAAAAACGTAATTGGATTGCAGCAGGATGACCCGTTTATGATATGACATTATCTTTGCAGTCTTGAAATAACGATATAAAATACTTTGTCGACCCAATATAGCTATAAAATATAGGTAGGTCGACAAAGGTTATAAATAAAGGCTTGGATGGACTAAAAAGGGATAAATTATAAAAATATCGTCATTGCCGGAATCATTTATTTATCGGTCGACAAAAAAGTGCTTTTCAAGCGGCGTAAATAGGTGGTATGATATGGACGGATTTGAATAGAACCAGATTGGAATGTAAAGACGGGCAGAACTGGCAGCCAAACGGGCAGAACTGGATTTGAATAGAACCAGATTGGAATGTAAAGATATCCACTCCGTCAAATACATCTGTAACACTACTCAATTTGAATAGAACCAGATTGGAATGTAAAGGCTTATAGTACACATAACAGTCTCAAATTGCTTTATCATTTGAATAGAACCAGATTGGAATGTAAAGTCAAAAGCATTATATATAAGCCTTTTTATAATTTACATTTGAATAGAACCAGATTGGAATGTAAAAGTTTATGTAAGACAAAAAAACTTATATTGAATTAGGGCATTTGAATAGAACCAGATTGGAATGTAAAGTTGTTACCGATAAGTTCAAAAAAAAATTTCCCTCGGATTTGAATAGAACCAGATTGGAATGTAAAGCAGTATGCAAATTATGATAGCTATGTAGAACTTACTAATTTGAATAGAACCAGATTGGAATGTAAAGACCAATTATACACATATGCAGGGTAGTACCGTTATAATTTGAATAGAACCAGATTGGAATGTAAAGATATTGAATTAGGGCGAGACGTAAAGAAACGAGCATTATTTGAATAGAACCAGATTGGAATGTAAAGATTTTTATGGTGACTTAGGTATATGGCTACTTGACCATTTGAATAGAACCAGATTGGAATGTAAAGGATAATACAGTCGCTAAAACGTATGCTAAAAAGAAAAATTTGAATAGAACCAGATTGGAATGTAAAGTTTGATTGGTGGGAGGGGCAGACTGGAGCAACTGGCATTTGAATAGAACCAGATTGGAATGTAAAGTTGCGATTGAAAAAGCCTGCAGATGTGTTGCCCTCTATTTGAATAGAACCAGATTGGAATGTAAAGTATATTATGGATAGCAAAAAGCTTTTACCGATTGGGATTTGAATAGAACCAGATTGGAATGTAAAGATTACAAACCAGTCAACCGCCGAGGACGCTGCAGTCATTTGAATAGAACCAGATTGGAATGTAAAGATTATACCCATTTTAATACTATAGTTGGCGGATGGATTTGAATAGAACCAGATTGGAATGTAAAGGCCGTGAAGATTGTTACGCAAGTGGGCAGTAATCAATTTGAATAGAACCAGATTGGAATGTAAAGTCGATTCTCTTGTACTTTCCTGCTTTAATATAGTCATAATTTGAATAGAACCAGATTGGAATGTAAAGATTTGCGGGCATCTGATACCGCGCGAAAAGACCCCAATTTGAATAGAACCAGATTGGAATGTAAAGTTAGAATAATTTTTTGCGTGTAACTGTGTAACACAAATTTGAATAGAACCAGATTGGAATGTAAAGAGATGTTTGAGTCACTCAGTCCGACAACTCCACTTTCATTTGAATAGAACCAGATTGGAATGTAAAGCGCAAGCCTTGACGGTGAGCTTACAGATGAGGACGGCATTTGAATAGAACCAGATTGGAATGTAAAGCTGAAAAAGGTTTCAATATTCAGACAATGAGAAACGATTTGAATAGAACCAGATTGGAATGTAAAGTCCTTGTAGAAAATGGCCACAGGAAATTTATACACGATTTGAATAGAACCAGATTGGAATGTAAAGATCTCTCATAAACTCGTTGTAATTTTCGGTAATACCCATTTGAATAGAACCAGATTGGAATGTAAAGTAAAGTATACCTAATTGTATAATCGTCAAGTTTATTTATTTGAATAGAACCAGATTGGAATGTAAAGAAGACATTAAAGGCGGTTTTGATTGAGGAGCAAGGATTTGAATAGAACCAGATTGGAATGTAAAGTCGTGATACTCTGTACTTTCGTACCATTCAAGGTCATTTGAATAGAACCAGATTGGAATGTAAAGTCATGAGTTTTGACGCATTTGCCGGGTCGAAACATATTTGAATAGAACCAGATTGGAATGTAAAGGTCTTTTCGACATAAGCACTCGCAAGCGCTTCATCCATTTGAATAGAACCAGATTGGAATGTAAAGAGCCCTAAATCATAAAAATCGGTCGTCGGGTGTTGATTTGAATAGAACCAGATTGGAATGTAAAGCGAAACAGGTGACCAAACGAAAGCCTTTTTCATCGATTTGAATAGAACCAGATTGGAATGTAAAGAGGTATAGGATTGGTTGTATACAGGTTCTTAAGTCTATTTGAATAGAACCAGATTGGAATGTAAAGTATAAAGGCAAATTGCCCGACTATTCACATTTTAAATTTGAATAGAACCAGATTGGAATGTAAAGCTGCTGACTCCCGGCTCATGTAAATAGCTTATTGTATTTGAATAGAACCAGATTGGAATGTAAAGATTACAAATTTACAGACAGCACAGGCAGCCGCAATTATTTGAATAGAACCAGATTGGAATGTAAAGGCTTGTTTATGAAGCTTGAATATGCTTTTCTCATGTCATTTGAATAGAACCAGATTGGAATGTAAAGGGTATAAACACATATAAAAGGTTACCACGATTTAAATTTGAATAGAACCAGATTGGAATGTAAAGGTGAGGAGTTCGTTGTACTTTTTCTGTAATTGCGTTATTTGAATAGAACCAGATTGGAATGTAAAGTTGATGAAATTAGGCGAACACACTGAACCGTCAACATTTGAATAGAACCAGATTGGAATGTAAAGACATTCTCGATGCTGTAGCTTTTGTATAATTTTTCAATTTGAATAGAACCAGATTGGAATGTAAAGTAACCTTGATAATTCACTATTACATGTATATGAGTATTTGAATAGAACCAGATTGGAATGTAAAGCATCCGAAACTCCAGATACTGAACCCGAATACACAATTTGAATAGAACCAGATTGGAATGTAAAGTACGGAAAGAGGTAGAATAATGAAATTAGAGAAAATCATTTGAATAGAACCAGATTGGAATGTAAAGCTTAATCACGATATCATACTGTTTTGACTTAAAAGCATTTGAATAGAACCAGATTGGAATGTAAAGAGGTTACCGATAAGTTCAAAAAAAATTTCCCTCAGCATTTGAATAGAACCAGATTGGAATGTAAAGAATTTTTGGCATAGAAAAGTCAAGCCAAACAGGCACATTTGAATAGAACCAGATTGGAATGTAAAGGTAATATACGAGGCGGTAAAAGATTGGGCAGTAAAGATTTGAATAGAACCAGATTGGAATGTAAAGGTTTTTCAGCGACTTCATCAACTGATAAACCTAATTATTTGAATAGAACCAGATTGGAATGTAAAGGTATCACGGTAATCTCTATCATATTGTACATAAAGTATTTGAATAGAACCAGATTGGAAATGTAAAGGCCTGTGACTTCTTCTTTTTTTGTGTCTCTTACAAATTTGAATAGAACCAGATT